>Ga0256841_1000026_pt1 | contig 182788 bp, 168 predicted proteins | sample 356308metaG_FD_185971 | JGI IMG/M metagenome (GOLD analysis project Ga0256841, IMG submission 185971) | Hydrothermal vent microbial communities from Mid Atlantic Ridge, Atlantic Ocean - 356-308 | ecosystem: Environmental > Aquatic > Marine > Hydrothermal vents | place: Atlantic Ocean: Mid...
AACGGCGTCTTGGCTCCCCGGTAGTCGGCCTCAGGAGGATGCCCGAGTCCTCCCACCTCATCACCGGAGCCCATCAGCCCGTCGACCGTCAGCCTGCCGGCTGCTTAAGGGCGGATTACGGTCCGGCTGGCCCCGGCGGGACGCCCGCGTCATAATACGGCCAGACAGGAGGTGATTCACAATGCCGGACCTGATGCGGCGAACGTTCCTCGGGGTGGCCTCCGCGATGGCGCTGCGCGGCGGCCCCGGGCGGAAGAGTTCCGACACCCCCGCCGTGCTCGGCGGCGACCCGGTGCGGCGCAAGCCGTTCCCGTCGTGGCCCCGCGTAGGTGACGTAGACCGGCGCAACTGGCGTAACGTGCTCGAAGCCTGCCGCTGGTGGCGGCGCGAGGGCCATTACGTGGTGGACTTCGAAAAGGCCTGGGCCAAACGCATGGGCGCCCGCTACGTGGTCGCCACGGCCAACGGCACCAGCGCCCTGATGGCCTCTCTCAGCGCCTTGGAAGTCGGCCCGAAGGACGAAGTCCTCACCACGCCCAACACCTTCATCGCCACCATCAACGCGATCCTGGCCCACTTCGCCCTGCCCGTCTTCGTGGACACCGACCTCGACACCCACCTCATGGACCCGGCCAAGATCGAAGCCCTCATCACGCCCCGCACCCGCTGCATCCTGCCCGTCCACATCGGCGGCAACGTCTGCGACATGGACCGCATCCGCGCCGTAGCCCGCAGACACGGCATCCCGGTGCTCGAGGACGCCTGCCAGGCCCACCTGGCCGAGTGGCGGGGCCAGCCGGTCTCCACGTTGGGCGAGCTGGGCTGCTTCAGCTTCCAGAAGTACAAGAACGTCCCCGGCGGCGAGGCCGGCGCCGTGGTCACCAACGACGAGAAGCTCTACCGCCACGCCTACGGTTTCCACTCCCACTACCGGACGCCGCCGAACGAGGGCCGGATGGACCCGGCCGAGTGCCGCAACGGCATCAACCAGCGGATGGCCGAGTTTCAGGCCGCCTTGCTGCTCGCCCAGATGACCCGCATGGAAGAAAACGCCCGCACTCGCGACGCCGCCGCCTCCCGCCTGCGCGAGCTGCTCGAGGACGTCCCCGGCATCACCCCGGCCAAGATGTACGAAGGCTGCACCCGCAACGCCTGGCACATGTTCATGATGCGCTACGACGCCGAGGCCTTCGCCGGCCTGCCCCGCGAGGGTTTCCTCCGGGCGATGCGCGCCGAGGGCATCCCCGTCTCGGCCGGCTACAACCGCCTGAACCGGCAGCCGTTCCTCGAGAACACTTTCAAGACGCGTATGTTCCGGGCCGTCTACACGGACAAGGAGATCGCCGCCTGGCGGGAGCGCAATCATTGCCCCGAGAACGACCGTCTCAGCGACGAGGTCATCTGGCTCAGCCAGCCGGTGATGCTCGCGACGGCCGCCGACATGGAGGACATCGTCCTGGCGATGAAGAAGGTACAGCGGCACGCCGAGGCGATTCGGAAGGCGTGAGAGCGGGCGGCGAGAGCTCGCCATCCCGAAAGGCACTCGACGTCCCCCGGGGCACTGCCGCGTTTGGCCTCTAGCCCAGCAGGCGCGCCGCCATGGCCCGCTTCAGCTCCTCGATCCCCTGGCCGGTGACGCTCGAGAGCTTGAAGAACGGCAACCCGCGCGACCGCGCCAGCTCCTCCAAGACCCGGATCCGCTCCGGATCCTGGGCCACGTCGATTTTCGAGGCCACCACCAGCATGGGCTTGGCGGCCAGCTCCGGGCTGAAGCTCCGAAGCTCGCTGACGATCACGTCGAAGTCGGCCGCCGGATCGCGGCCCGTGGCCTCGGAGACATCGACGAGGTGCACCAGCAGCCTCGTCCGTTCGATGTGCCTCAGGAAGCGCGTGCCCAGCCCGTGGCCCTGGTGGGCGCCCTCGATCAGCCCCGGAATGTCAGCCACGACGAAGCTGCGTTCGTCTTCGGCCTTCACCACGCCGAGGTGCGGCTCGAGCGTCGTGAAGGGATAGTCGGCCACCTTCGGCCGCGCCGCCGAGATGCGGGAGATCAGCGTCGATTTCCCGGCGTTCGGGAACCCCACCAGCCCGGCGTCGGCCAGCAGCTTCAGCTCCAGCCGCAGCCGCCGCTCCTCGCCCGGGAAGCCCGGCTCGTGCTCGAGCGGCGTCTGGTGCGTCGGCGTGGCGAACCGCGCGTTCCCCCGGCCGCCGCGCCCCCCCTTGGCCGCGACGAACCGCTGGCCGGGTTCGGTCAAGTCGCACAGGAACTCGTCCGTATCGGCGTCGTAGACCACCGTGCCCACCGGCACCGGCACCTCCACCGAAGCCCCGTTCCGCCCGGTCCGCTTCGAGCCCTCGCCGTGGCGGCCCCGCTCGGCCTTGTGCTCCGGGTTGTAGCGCAAGTGCAGCAACGTGTTGTAGCTCTCGGTGGCCACCAGGATCACGTCGCCGCCGCGGCCCCCGTCGCCGCCGCTCGGGCCGCCCTTAGGGACATACTTCTCCCGGTGGAACGCGAGGCACCCGTTGCCCCCGTCCCCGGCTTTCACCCGGATTTTCACCTCGTCGATGAACATTGCTCTCTTCCGCGGCAGCCGGCCGCCGGCCAATAAGAAAGCCGCCTGCTGGCGGGCAGGCGGCCTCGAAACTCCGTTGCTCGAGCGAGCCGTCTATTGCGGCTGCGCGGTCTCCTGCGGCACTACGTAGACGTACTTGCCCAGGCGGCCGCGGTTGCGGAACTCGACGATGCCGGGGATCTTGGCGAACAGCGTGTCGTCCTTGCCCCGGCCGACGTTCTGCCCCGGTTTGTACGGCGTTCCGCGCTGCCGCACGATGATCGAGCCGCCGGTGACGAACTGCCCGCTGAAAACCTTGATGCCCAGGCGCTTGGATTGCGAGTCGCGCCCGTTCTTCGAACTGCCGAGTCCTTTCTTGTGAGCCATGATCCCTCCCTCAGGCGACGATCTCCTTCACCGTCACGCGGGTGAAGTTCTGCCGGTGGCCGATGGTCCGCTTGTACTGCTTCTTGCGCTTGAACTTGAAGACCAGGATCTTCTTGGCGCGGCCGTGCCCGGCGATCGTCGCCTTCACCTTCGCGCCGGCCACCGCGTCGCCCGTCAGCAACTCGCCGTCGTCGTTGGAGACCGCCAGCACCCGGCCGAGCTCGATCTCGCTGCCGGGCTCGCCGGGCAGGGTCTCCACCTCGATCGTGTCGCCGGGCGACACGCGGTACTGTTTCCCGCCGGTTTCCACTACTGCGTACATAGGAATCCTTTTCCGCTTCTCGACTGGTTTGGGAGGCTGTCCGACAAAGACACTGGAGCGGCCGCGGCCCTCCAGCCTCGTTATCTGATTCTACACCAGCGCCTCCGGCCTCCGCCACCCGGGACGCTCCCTTTCTTCGTCGCGTCCACTAACGGAAGCGCCCTGCCGAAGGCCCGAACACCGCGACCGACGGCGGAGCCGCCACGCGGTTGGGGGTCCTCTCATGACCGGTTCCGCTGCGGCGCTGGAATGCCTGCGAGCCGAATGGCCGAGGGCGGCTGTGGGCGCTCACGACTATGTACAGCGGAATGTTGCAGTTGGCGCTGCAAGCCGAACAGCCCACTGCCGCCGTTTCGCGCATCAGGTTTCGCAGGGTTGCCTCCCGAGGCCAGTCCGTGTTGATAATCAGTACAACATCATGACGAGGAGTCTGGGCTACAACTCGTCGAGTCATTTCGGCGTGCACTTTGGTTTGAGGCGGGCGCCGCTCACCTCCGGCATCGGGATCCGCCGGGCGGGCGCAACCCGGCAAGCGCTGGCGGAAGTCCTTGCCAACCAAGTGCTCCGTGTTCGAGAACCGGAAAAGTAGATGGCGTCAACGTTGCTTTGCTTGTTGTTGCTGGCGGCGCAGGCCGGCTACGACACCGCGCTGGAGAGTTATCGGGCCGGCCGCATTGCGGAGAGCCAGGCGCTACTGGAAGAGCTGGTCGCCCAAGGCTCCGGTGAGGCCAAGGTCTTCGGCCTGCTTGCCTGGTGCCACCATCGGCAGGGCCGCCCGAACAAGGCGCTGGCCGCGATCCGCCGGGCGATCGAATTGGCGCCGGACGACGTGACCTGGTACAACCAGGCGGCTCAAATCCTTTTGGAGAATGGAGCTTTCGAGGCCGCCTACCGGACAGCCGTGAAGGCCCTCGACGTGGATCCCGACTCCCCACAGGCCTGGAAGCTCAAGGGCCGGCTGGAATTGGAGCGTGGAGCAAAGAAGCAGGCGCTGAAATCGTTCCTGCGCTCCACCAAGCTGAACCCCGCGGACCCCGAGGCGCTCATGTGGCTCGGCATCGCACGGGAAACGCTGTGGCAATACGAGGAGGCCGCCGCCGTCTTCGAGAGAGGGATTGCCAGATTTCCGACCTTCGCGCCGATGTATGCCGCCTACGGCGGCCTCCTGCTGGAACCGAGAGCGCAACCGGACGCGAGGGCGAAGAAGCGGGCGCAAGCGCTGATTGCGAAGGCGCTGGCCTTGGACCCCACCTTGCCCTACGCCCATTACGATCTCGGGAAGCTGCTGCTGCAAGAGGGCGAAGTGGCCGAGGCCGTCCGGCACCTGGAAGCGGCCGTGCGGTTGGATCCCCGGAACAGCCGGTACCACCTCACGCTGGCGAACGCTTACCGCTCGGCGGGGCGGAGGAAAGACCAGGCCCGGGAACTCGACGTCTACCGGAAACTGAAGGCTCAGGAAGCCGGGGGAAAGTAGGGGCGGCTTTCCGGCGCCGCCCCTAGCCCATACACTACAGCTTTACCAGTGAATGCGGGCCGTGTACTGGACCTCGCGACCGTAGTTGCCGGGAAAGATCGATGTGCTCATGCCCATCGTGCCGCTGCCGACCCTGGTGTCGGGATTGCTCTCGATGAAGTGGTTGGGCATGTTGTAGAACTCGAAGCGGAGTTCCAGCTTCACCCTTTCCGTTATCGGGAAGTACTTCACCAGGGTGGAATCAAGGCTCCAGAAGCGCGGGCCCCGCAGGCCGTCGTAATACCACGGGTTGGTACGGGGGGTGAAAGCCGGCAATACCTTGAACACGTCCGGATTGAACGCCCGGCCCGCCGGCACGTTCTCCCGCGGATCGCCGGAGACCAGCGCCGGCCCGAAGGTGAGGAGCTGCCCCCCTTGCAACATGAACCAGTGACTGGTCGCCCAGCCTCCGATCAGCAGATCCACGAACCTGCTGACTCCGGAGAGGTACCTCCGGCCGCGACCGAAGGGCAGTTCCCACGTGCCGGCGATCCGCAAGTAATGCCGCGGCTGACGACGGTCGATCCAAGTCTTCTTGTCGTAATAAACGTCGGTGTTGTAGACGTTGTTGAAGAACTCCGTGCGGCTCTCGCGATTGTACGTGTAACCGAAGATCAGGCTCAGGCCCGCGGCCATGCGCCGCTGAGCCTGGATCTGCAAGGCGTAGTACCGGTTGTTGATGCCGTCACGGAACATCTCGGTCAGGTTGACGTACTGCGGGTAAGGCTTGAGCAACTGCAGGACCGTGACTTCTTTCTGCACGCGGAGCTCGCCCGGCATCTTGTCGGCGGGCAACAGGTTATAAAACGGATTCGGAACTTTGGCCTCCACCGCCCCTTTATGCGTGTAAATCAGGTTCGGATCGACGAGGTTGATCGGCCGGTTGAAGCTTCCGCCCCACATGCTCCGGTCGTGCACATTATGGCCGAAGTGCATGAAGAACGTGGTGTCCAAGGCGAAGTTGCCCGGCAGCTGCCGCTGCAGAGACACATTGAACCGATCGGCCATCGGCGTCTTCAAATCCTGCTTCCACCAAGAGGCCGACGTCCCAAGCTGGGTGTAGATGCCCCGGCTCTTCCCAGGCGGCAGGATCAGCGGGTTCGAAGCCGGGAACGGGTCGCTGATCAAAGTGCGCGGCACGCCCTGAAGCGGCCCCAATGCGTTCGTCCTCTGAGAGAAGCCTTCCTTGCGAACGCTCCAGCCTTCGGTGTAGATAGTCCGGATCGGGGTTGCGAAACGCGCATAGCCGATCCGTAAGGACGTTCTGTCGTTCAGACGAATGGCGATCCCGACACGGGGCAAGAAGTTGGTCTTCGGGGGGTCGTACACTCCGGGATGGTTGTCGTCGGTGAAGATCCAGGCGCCGGTGTACTTGTAAGGAATGTCGGCGATCGCCGTGACCTCCGGCGGCATGGTGACGCCCGACTCAAGTTCGGGAATCGGCTGGTTCAGATCCAGCAGCCGGGAGAACATCCGCGTCTTTTCCGACGGCGCCGTCTCATACTCCCAGCGAAGACCGAAATTGAGGGTGACGTTGCGGGTCAGCTTGATGTCGTCCTGGACGTAGAGCGCGTACTGATCCAGCATGAGATGCCACATGGGGTTGATGTTGGCCCAGCCGCTCGTCACCACGCCCAGCAAGGCGGTGGCGAACTGGGAGCCGCTCTGCGAGGGGTCATAGCCCAAATACGTGCTCCCGGTCTCCACCGAGTTGAAAGTGAAGCCCCCGGGGCGGGGCTGGCCGTTCTTTTCCCAGGAGTTGCGCCACTGGACGCCGAACTTCAGCGTGTGAATGCCGCGGGTAAGGGCGAGCTTGGCTTGAATGTTGGTCTGGTACTCGCGCACCAGCCACCAGCCGGTTCGCCCCGCACTGGCTGAGCCGTTACCGGTGTAGGTGATGCCGGGGTAGTAGACTCCGGGCAGGGCCTCGGTCACCGGCTTGTACCACCCGTTCGGCCACAGCTCGGCCCAGACGTTTTCACGGCCCTTGGCCCACTGGGAATCGTAGTCGTCCTGGGCGCGGGTATAACCGAAGCGGACGTCCAGCGTCGTGGCCGGGTCGAATATGTAGACCGCGTCCGCGGCGGCGTTTTCAGCATCCATCAGGCCGCCGTTGTCGGACCGCACGGCGCGGGTGCCGCCCCAGTTCGGGTTGTCCAGGTCGGTGTGATAGATCGAGTAGCGGAAGTACGTCCGCAGCTTCTCGCTGGGAACGTAGTCGACCCGGTCGGAGATGTTCCAATACTTGTGCCACCAGTTGTATTGGGTCTTGAAGTTGTTGATGCCGCTGGGGTCGTCGCCGGGGTTGTTGGGCTTCCACAGGTCGTTGACCAGAATGCGGCCGGTGGGATCGATCCTCGACGATGGGATGACGTTGCCCGGGAACGGCATCCGGGTCACCGTCCCGGTGGCCGGGTCGAACTCGGTGGTAAACGGATCATAGATTGGGCGGAGGGTGCCTTGCGGCGTCAAGGTTTGCGAAAAATCGCCCTGCCGTTCCAGATCGGTGGGTACCGTCGAGACGTGGGCCCTCGCGGGCTGCGTCTGGCGCCACTGCTCGTAGACGAAGAAGTTGAACAACTTGTTCTTCTTGATCGGGTTGCCGAGCGTGCCGCCCCAGACATGGTTCTTGATGAAACTCGGCGTGCGCGTGATCCGGTTCACCATGGCGTTGAAGTACGGGTTGCGGCCGAAATAGTAGGCCGTGCCGTGGAATTCGTTGCTACCCGACTTCATCGACAGGTTCAGCACACCGCCGGCGCTGAAGCCGTACTCGGCGTCGACGGCGTTCTGCTGCACGACAACTTCCTGAACGGCGTCCATGGGCGCGTTGTAGGAGCCCCGGGCGGCCACGCCCGTGGGCACGCCGTCAAGCAACTGATCGTTCTTGCCGGCGGTGGATCCTCCGACGTCCAGGCCGGAGTTCGACCACATGTAAAAGGGGTTGCGGTGGGACACGTCCCAGTAGCGGTTGACCACGGCAGGATTCAGCAGTGCAAGCGTGAACGGGTTCCGTGCCAGCACCGGGATGTCCCTCACCGCCTCATTGGGGACGGTCGTGGTCATGGTGGAAGTGTTGAATTGCACGGCCGGCACCTCCGCCGTCACCGTCACCTCCTGGGTGACCGCGCCGACGGTCAGCACCGCGTTCACCGTTACGTCGCCCGCCGTCGCGACCCGAACGTTCTCTTGGACGTACCGGTTGAATCCAGGCGACTCGACGGTGACTGTATAGAGGCCGGGTTGGACGAAATCAAACCGGTAGAAGCCGGCCTCATCGGTTTGACGCACAGTCTCGACACCGGTGTTGACGTTGGTGAGCGTAACTGTGGCGCCGACAATGGCAGCGTGCGAAGGATCCGTTACGGTACCCTGTACCCGGCCGCGGTACTCCTGCCCGCTGGCCACGAGGGAGAACAAAAGGACCATCGCCAGGCGCCACACAAGGGTCTGACGGCATCGGACGACAGACATGTTGACCTCCTTTTCTACTCGGACTTGCCCACCCATACATCCCCGTGTAGGCGGAACGGCCGGATTTTAGCACCACCTGGGCGGGTTGTCAAGGAGTTGTCAAGGCAAAGTAGAAACTTCCGGTCTTAATCTGGTCCGGGGGAGCCGGGTGGTAAGCTGGCGGGGTCGGCGGCCGGCACGCGGCGTCGGCGGATGCAACTCTAACAGCTGCGGGAAGCGTTACGGGAGGGCGAGGTCGGAAATCCGGCGCAGCTCCCTGCCTGTTCTCTGCAAATACATTCCCCGGTTGACCTCTTGACAAGGCGGATCCCCCCGAATCCGATTGATTTGCCTCGAAATCGAGTCCGTGGCGAAATCCCTGCAGGCCCGGCGTCAGGAGGCGCCGGCCTCCTCGAGGAACTCCAGGAACCGCCGGGCCGCCCGGTCCAGGTTTTCCACCGACCCTCCACCCAAGAGCGGGGCGCACATCTCGTAGCCTACGGCCCCGTCGTAGCCGCTTTCCCGCAACGCCCGGAAGAAGCCCCTGTAATCGATGAAGCCCTCGCCCATCGGCACCGCTTGCACCCAGGGCGTCTCCGGCGTATAGTTGACCAGCTCCGGGTGGTAGCGGAAGCGGGGCCGGAGCTGATAGTCGGCCGCCGTCGTGTGGCAGATCCGCGGCGCCAGCTCCCGGGCCGCCGCCACGTAGTCGGTCCCGTGCAGCGCCGGCGACCAGGCGTCGAAGATCGGCCGGCAGTTCGGCTCGCCGACGGCGTCCACCAGATCCACCAGCGTCCGGTGGTCGCAGGCGAAGTCGTGGTGGTTCTGCACCCCGATCGTCACGCCGCACTCGGCCGCCCGCCGGGCGCACTCCCGCAGGCACTCCACGTTCGTCTCGAACAGCCGGGCGTAGCCGATCGCCGGGTGCTCGTAGCTGGTGAAGACCCGCACCACGGCCGCGCCCAGGATCTCGGCCATCCGCGCCAGCTCGGTGATGTGCTGGATCTGCATCTCCCGGTGGGGGATGTCGCCGTGCTCCAGGTCCGCCGTGAAGTTGTTGTAGCCGGCGATCACGTAACAGCGCAGCCCTTTGGCCTCCAGCTTCTCCCGCAGCCGCCGGCAGGCTTCGGCCGGGTAGTCGAGCACCGACAGGTGGGGCCGCTTGGCCATCAGCATCACGCCGGGGAATCCGAGCGCGGCCGCCTTGTCGAGGAATTCCTCCAGCGCGAGCCGCACCTGCCCGGGCCAGACGCCCGCGTAGCTGACCGAATGGAGCACCGGAATCATGCGCACATCGTAAACGCCCCGGCCCCGCCCGCGCAATCGCTTTGCCGGTTCCGGGCGCTGACGCCGGCCGCGCAAACCGGATAAGATCGGCCGCAAGGAGACCGCCATGCCCCGGCCAACGCTACTGCTGTTCGCCGTCCTCGCCCTGCCCGCTTTTGCCGGCCGCCTCACGATCCCCCTCGACGGAACCTGGGAGATGGCCGATTCCGTCGAACCGGCACCGGCTCCCGCCCGCTTCGAGCACCAGACACCCGTGCCCGGACTCGCCAACCTGGCCCGGCCCCCGTTCCCCGACGTGGACCGCTACGACAGCGCCGCCGTCATCTCCAACCGCATCCGCAAGGGCATGTTGCCCGCCTCGGCCATGCCCGAAGGCCGCGGCGTCCCGCGCCAGAAACGCAACTACTTCTGGTACCGCCGCCGCTTCCGCATCCCGGAGAGGCGCGCCGTTGCCATCCTGAAGATCAACAAGGCCCAGTTCGGAACCGCCGTCTGGGTGAACGGCAAGCCCGCCGGCGCGCACCTGGGCTGCTTCACCTCCGGCTACTTCGACGTCACGGACCTGGTGGACTGGGACGGCGAGAACACCCTCGTCGTGCGCATCGGCGCGCATCCCGGCGTGCTGCCCGACGAGATCCCCGCCGGGGACGACTTCGAGAAGAATCTCTGGACGCCCGGCATCTACGACAGCGTCGCCCTCTACGCCACGGACAACCCGGTCGTCGAATCCATCCAGGTGGCCCCCCGCATCCAGACTTCCGAGATCCTCGTCCAGACCGTCCTGCGCAACTACGGCCCCAAGGGCGCCTTCGAACTCGTGCACCGCGTCCGCACGTGGAAGGACGGCCGCCAGGTCACCGAGTCCCGGCCCCAAACCATAAACCTCGCCGCCGGCGCCGAACGCACCATCACCCAGACCATCGCCATCCCCCACATGCGGCTCTGGAGCCCGGAAGACCCGTTCCTTTATGTTCTGGAAACCTCCACCGGCGGCGACTCGGTCTCCACCCGCTTCGGCATGCGCGAGTTCCGCTTCGACACCGCCACCAAACGCGCCTACCTGAACGGCAAGGTCTATTTCCTGCGCGGCTCGAACATCACCTTGCACCGCTTCTTCGAAGATCCCCACTGCGGCCGCCTGCCCTGGGACGAGAAATGGGTGCGCAAGCTGCTCGTCGAGATCCCCAAGAAGATGCACTGGAACAGCTTCCGCTTCTGCATCGGCCCCGTACCCCAGATGTGGCTCGACGTCGCCGACGAGGCCGGCCTGCTCATCCAGAACGAGTACTTCATCTGGACCGGCCACCCGAACTGGCGCGGCATGTTCCACAAGACCTACCCGGCCGGCGTGCTCATCCGCGAGTACACCGAATGGATGCGCGACAACTGGAATCACCCGAGCGTCGTCATCTGGGACGCCAACAACGAGTCCTACGACGACGTCTTCGCCGACAAGGTGATCCCCGCCGTCCGCGGCCTCGACCTCTCGAACCGGCCCTGGGAGAACAGCTACAACCTGCCCGCCGGCCCGGACGATCCCGTCGAGGACCACCCCTACCTGTTCAGCCGCAACCAGCGGAAAGGCCGCACCGGCTTCTCCATGACCATGCTCGAGAAGATGAGCTCCCGCGGCGACGCCGGCTACACGCCCAGCGCCCACGCCGTCATCTGCAACGAGTACGGCTGGCTGTGGTTGAACCGCGACGGCTCGCCGACCTTGCTCACCCGGGAGATCTACCGCAAGCTCCTCGGCGAAAACGCCACCGCCGAGGAACGCTTCCGCACGCAGGCCTACCTGCTCGCCGGCCTCACCGAGTTCTGGCGCGCCTGGCGCAACTACGCCGGCGTGCTCCACTTCGTCTACCTGACCTCGAGCTATCCGGAGGCGTACACCTCCGATCACTTCCTCGACGTCGAGGCTCTCGATCTGGAGCCTCACTTCCTGGACTACGTCGGGGAAGCCTTCAAGCCCGTCGGCGTCTACATCGATTTTTGGCGGCCGAAGCTGCCGCCGGGGGTCGAGCGCGACTATCACGTCATGGTGGTCAACGACCTGGACCGGCGCGTCCTCGGCCGCCTGCGTCTGGCTTTTCACGCCCCGGACGGCGCGGAGCTGGCCGCCGCCGAACAGCCGCTCGATCTGGCCCCGCTGGGCCAACGGACCTACAAGTTCGGTTTGAAAACGCCAGCGATTCGGGGGGAGGTCGAGTTGCGCGCCACCGCATTCCAGGCCGGTGGGGATCGCACCGTCTCCCGCCGGCGCCTGCGCCTCGAATGAGGCGCCGTCCGGCGTTGCCGCCGCTCGTCTCTCTTTCGTTTTATTCGGAAAAATGAGAAAATATCAATTAGCCGCTGGATGACAGAACGCTTCGGAATATACCCGGCGCCGAGCTGTGGGGGGCGCTGAGCATTCCGGTGGTGGAGGATCGATGTTGCCGAACTTCCTCGTCCCAGAGACCGAGCAACGCGCCAACGGGGAATCCGAGCCGATTGAACTCGGCGACTCCCGGGGTAAGCTGCTCTGTCTTACCCTCGGTATCACGCGCATCATCGAGCAGGAAAGCCTCGACGTCGCCATCTACGGTTCCACCGACGGCAAGGAATGGGGAAACAAGCCCTTGGCCTCTTTTCCGCAAAAGTTTTATTGCGGCACCTACACCATTCTCCTGGACCTGTCCCACCAGCCCGAGATCACCCACTTGAAAGCAGTGTGGAAGATGAACCGCTGGGGACGGGGGGAACCGAAGCCTCTTTTCGGTTTCTACGTCTTCGCCGAAGAGGCGCGTGAAATGCCCGCGGCGGCGGGCGCCTGAGTCCGCACGGCTTCAGAGCCGGTTGATGAGGCTCGCCACATAGCCGGCGCCGAAGCCGTTGTCGATGTTGACGACGGTCACGTTGCTGGCGCAACTGTTCAGCATGCCCAGCAGCGCCGCCAGGCCGTGAAAGCTCGCCCCGTAGCCCACGCTGGTCGGCACGGCGATCACCGGGCAGGAGATGAGCCCGCCCACGGCGCTGGGCAGCGCGCCTTCCATGCCCGCGCAAACCACCGCTACCCGCGCTTTCGAAAGCCGTTCCGCGTTGCCCAGCAGCCGGTGGATCCCCGCCACGCCCACGTCGTAGATCGCGTCGACCCGGTTGCCCATCGTCTCGGCCGTGATCCGCGCCTCTTCGGCCACCGGAACGTCGCTGGTGCCCGCACACACAACCGCGATGGTTCCCTTGCCGTGAATCGTCCGGTCCCGCCAGACGCGGAACGCCCGGGAACGCGGAAAGTACTCACCCTCGGGGAACTTCTCCGCCAGAAGCGCCGCCGTGGCCTCATCGACGCGCGTCGCCAGCAGGTTCCGGCTTCTCTGCAGTACCTTGCCGGCTATCTCGGCCACCTGCTCCGGTGTCTTACCCTGGGCGAAGACGACCTCCGGCATGCCGTGGCGCAGCGCCCGGTGGTGGTCGAGTTTAGCGAAGCCGAGATCCTCGAACGGCATGTGCCGCAGGCGGTCCAGCGCCTCGTCTACGCTCGTGGCCCCCGCGCGCACGCTCTCGAGCAGTTCCTTGAGTTTCTCCGGATCCATCGACCCTCAGATCTGTATCTTCCGCCCCACGCGGATGCCGTGCTTCTCCGCACTTCCCGCCGGCAGCTCCAGCACCATGAGCGCCCGCTTCGTGCCGCCGTAGTTCGGGCACTGTTTCGGGTCCTTCGAGGGGCAGGGAGGCGTGTTCGGCGAGATCTCGACCACGATCCCGTTCTGGTCCATCCAGATGATGTCCAACGGGATCTTCACTTGGAACATCCAGTAAGAGTACTCTCCCGGCTCCCCATGGATGAACAGCATCCCCCGGCCCTCGGGCAGCGAGTCGCGGAACATCATGCCGCGCATCATGTCCTGGGGGCGCGTCATCACTTCGGCCCGTACGCGAAACCCATCGGGTAAAGTCACGACAAGCGTGTTGAATTCGTCCACTTTGATGGGTCGCTCCCCGCAACCGTAACACCAGGTCGCAGCGCTGAGGAACACGCACAGGGTGACACGGGAAAGCATGCACTAAAATGGTACCGGAACCGGCCCTCCGGCGCAGAATCCTTCCTTATGGCTGCATGGCTCGCCAAGCTCCGCCTCACGCTCGAAATGATCAAGTTCGAGCACTCCGTCTTCGCCCTCCCTTTCGCCCTCACCGGCGCGCTGCTGGCGTTGAAAACGGTGGATTTCGCCGTCCCGGGCCTCGGCTGGAAGCTGCTGTGGATCGTCGTGGCCATGGTGAGCGCCCGCTCGGCCGCCATGACCTTCAACCGGATCCTCGACGCCGACATCGACGCCCGCAACCCGCGCACCGCCGGCCGCCACATTCCCGCGGGCATCCTCTCGAAGAGCTTCGCCTGGGCCTTCCTCGCCTCAGCCTCCGGCGTTTTCTTGATCGCCGCCCGGGCGCTGAATCCGCTCTGCTTCCGCCTGGCCCCGTTGGCCCTGGCGATCCTGTTCTTCTACTCCTTCACCAAGCGCTTCACCTCGTTCTCCCATCTGGTGCTGGGCTTCTGCCTCGGCGTTGCCCCGGCGGCGGCCTGGATCGCCATTACCGGCTCCCTCGATCCCCGCATCCTGTGGCTCACCGCCGCGGTCACCCTCTGGACCGCCGGTTTCGACATCATCTACTCCTGCCAGGACTACGAGTTCGACGCCTCTGAGGGGCTGTTCAGCCTGCCGAGGCGCCTCGGCATCGCCGGCGCTTTGTGGGTCGCGCGCCTCTTCCACCTCGCCATGATCGCCTGCCTGCTCGTGTTGGCCCGCAGCTTCGAGCTCGGCGCCGCCAGCCTCGCCGGGGTGGTCTTCATCGCCGGCCTGCTCGCCTGGGAGCACCGGCTGGTGAAACCGGAGGATCTGAGCAAAGTGGACGCCGCCTTCTTCACGGTCAACGGCTACGTGAGCGTGCTATTCTTCTTTTTTTGGGCCGCCGATATCCTGTGGCTTGGGCGAGGGGCATGAGCAAACGGCCGATCTTCGAGGACCAGCGCCTGCAAGCGATCCTGGCGCGCGTCGAGGCCGGCGAACGCCTCGGCTTCGAAGACGGCCTCGTGCTCTACCGCACGCCGGACCTGCTCGGCGCCGGCTACATCGCCAACCGCGTCCGCGAGCGCTTGCACGGCAACGTCACCTACTTCAACGTCAACCGCCACATCAACCCCACCGACGTCTGCGTGGCGAGCTGCCGCCTCTGCGCCTTCGGCAAGCGCCCCAAGGACCCGAAAGCTTACACCATGTCCCTCGAGCAGGTCTGGGAAACCGCCGGGCGGGGCTATTCGGAAGCCATCACCGAGTTCCACATCGTCGGCGGGCTCCACCCCACCCTCACCCTCGACTGGTACTGCCAGATGCTCCGCGGCCTGAAGCAACGCTTCCCCGCCGTCCACCTGAAAGCGCTGACCATGGTCGAGGTCGCCTACCTGGCCAAACGCACCGGCTGCCCGGTCCGCGAGGCTCTCCAGCGCCTCAAGGACGCCGGGCTCGACTCGATGCCCGGCGGCGGCGCCGAAATCTTCAACGACCGCGTCCGCCGCATCATCTGCGACCACAAGATCGACGGCAACCAGTGGCTCGAGGTGGCCCGCGAGGCCCACCGCCTCGGCATCAAGTCCAACTGCACCATGCTCTACGGCCACATCGAGAACGAAGAGGACCGGGTGGACCACCTGCTGCGCCTGCGGGCGCTGCAGGAGGAAACCGGCGGCTTCGTCGCCTTCATCCCCCTCGCCTTCCACCCCGAAAACACCCCCCTCCAGCACCTGCCGCCGACCACCGGGTTCGCCGATCTGAAGAACATCGCTGTGGCCCGGCTCCTGCTCGACAACATCCCCCACATCAAGGCTTATTGGGTGATGATGACGCCCCGCATCGCCCAGATCGCCCAGCGCTTCGGCGCCGACGACATCGACGGCACCGTGGTCGAGGAGAAGATCTACCACGACGCCGGCGCCACCACCCGCCAGGCCTTGCGGCGCGAGGAGCTGCTCACCCTGATCCGAAAAGCCGGCCGGGAACCCGTTGAACGTGACACGCTCTACCGGCCCGTCCAGCGCACCGAATCCACCTTCACCGTCGTGGTGTGACGCGGATGCTGCTCGCCCTCATCCGCCACCTGCCCACGGAATGGAACCGGAAAGGTTTCCTTCAGGGCCGCCGGGACACCCCGCTGGCGGCTCTCGATGCAAGAGACGCCGCCGCCGTCGAGCAGAACCGCCGCCGCCTCGAAACCCTCGGCCCTTTCGACATCGTCCTGGCCAGCAGCCTCCGCCGAACCCAACAGACCGCCCGGATCTACGGCTACCCCGGCTTCACCGCCGAACCCCTGCTCGATGAGCTGGACTACGGACCCTGGGAGGGCAAGCTCCGCGAGGAGTTCTATCAGGCGTTGGGACGCCGGTGGTTCGACGACCCCGGCGGCCTCGCGCTCGGCGAGACCATGCAAGAGTTCGAGGCGCGGCTCAGGCGCTTCGCCCGCAAGTACGCCCCCCTGCCGAGCGTGCTGGCTTTCGCCCACGGCTCTTGGATGCGCGCCTTCCGCTCCCTCCTGGAACACGGCGATCTCAGCGCCATGAATCGCTTCTGGATCGAGAACAACGAACTTCTCGTTGCGGAAGTTCCCGCCGGCCGCCTCGAGACCGGCCGCGCTACTCCAGGGGAATCTCGAAGTAAAAGAGTTCCTGCCCCGTCGCCGCCTCGACGATCCCCGTGATATAGAGGACCGAGTCGGGAAACGAAGCCGTGTTGAAGTAGAAGAAGCCGTAAGCGAAATCGCCCGGCGGCAGCATCTTGGCGCTGAAAGCGCGGGACTCGATCTCGAAGGCGGCCAGGGGATTCTTCTTACGCCTCCCAAGACCGGGAATCGGATACCGCGGCGTCATGACCCCCGGCTTCGGCCGCTCGACACCATAAAGAAAGCGCACCTCGTCGGCCGGAATCGCCTGAATCCGGCGGCTGTCCGGCCGGATGTATTCCACCCTCATCCCGTCCAGCCGCAGCGCCTTGTCCGAGTCGTTCTGCATCACCACCAGCACCGGCAGCACCCCATAGCGGTTCGGGTTCAGCTTCCCGAAGGCGGTCTTCGTCTCCTTGGCCGTAGTGAAGGCGTCGGCGGCGATGGTGAGGCCGGCCACCGTCTGGCGGTTCGGGTATTCCGCCGCCGGCTTGGGATGGAATGCGACCGGTTTATCCGCCCGCAACAGGACGACTATACTCAGTAGGAGTATCAAGCTATTGAGACGGACGCTCATTTACCTCGTCTACCGCCTGTTCCAGATCGTCGCTTTCCCTTGCCTTGTAGTTTATCTGCTGGCGCGCGGATGGCGGGATCCCCGCTACTTCTCCCGCATCTGGGAGCGGCTCGGCTTCCTCCCGCATGCGTTTCAGGGGACGGCCCCCGGAGCCGTCTGGTTGCACGCGGTCTCTGTCGGCGAAGTCATGTCCGCCCTGCGGCTGCTTAGAGGGCTCCGGGCCGAGTACCGCGCCCGCCGGATCTTCGTTTCCGTCACCACGCTTGCCGGCCGGGAGCTGGCCGAGGAAAAGCTCAAGGGCCTGGTGGACGGCGTCTTCTACGCTCCCATCGACTACTGTTTCGCCGTCCGCAACGTGCTCCGCGTGCTGCGGCCCTCGGTCGTTGTCATCCTCGAAACCGAGATTTGGCCCAACTGGTACCGGGAGATCAAACGGACCGGCGCCGGGCTGCTCGTCGCCAACGGCCGGATCTCCGACAAGGCCTGGCCCCGTTACCGGCGGTGGCGGTGGTTTTGGCGGGTGGTCCTGCCGCATGCCGACGCCATCCTGGCCCAGAGCTCCCAGGCCGCTGCCCGGTTTCGCGAACTCGGCGCTCCTGCGGCACGCGTGCGGCACGCCGGAAACCTGAAGTACGACTTCGAGACCGCCGGGGCCAGAGCCCCGGAGCCCGTGCGCCGGCTCATCGAAAGGTGCTCGCCGGCTTGCGTCTGGATCGCCGCCAGCACGATGCCCCCCGCCCGGCCCGGGGATGTAGACGAAGACGACGCCGTCATCGCCGCTTTCCAGCAGCTCGCGGCGGAGCGCCGGGACCTACTGCTCATCCTGGCCCCGCGGCGGCCGGCCCGTTTCGCCGTCGTCGCCGACAAGCTGAAACGGGCGGGCTTGCCGTTCCTGCGCCGCTCGGCCCTGGGCGAGCGAGACCGCCTGCCCCTGCCCGGCGTCCTGTTGCTCGATACCATCGGAGAACTCTACAGCCTGTTTCCACTGGCCGACGTGGTCTTCATGGGCGGCACGCTGGCCGACCGAGGCGGGCACAACCTTTTGGAGCCGGCCTTCTTCGCCCGGCCCGTCATCGCCGGCCCCCACCTGGAGAACTTCGCCGAAATCGCCCGGGAGTTTCGCGAAGCCGGCGCCGTCGTCTCTGTCGGGGGTCCCCAGGAGCTGGGTCCAGCGGTCGAACGTCTCCTCACCGACTCTGCTCTCCGGGAGACGGTCGGCCGGCGGGCCTTCGAGATCGCGCGGAGCAAGAGCGGCGCGGTCAAGGCCGTCATCGACGAAGTCGGACGGCTGAGCCGCTGGTCCATCGTGCGGCCGGTCCCCACCTGGCCGGCGTGGCTGCTCCTCAAGCCGCTCTCCTGGGTGTGGCTCGCCGGAGTGACATGGCGGCGCGCCCGCGCGCTCCGCCGTCGGCGGCGTCTCAGCGTTCCGGTAGTGAGCATCGGTGGACTGGGCGTCGGGGGCGCCGGCAAGACTCCGTTCACCGTCCACCTCGCTCGGCGTCTCCATGAGGGGGGCCGACACGTGGCCGTCCTCACCCGCGGCTACCGCCGCCGCGTCCCTGAAAAGATGACGGTCCTGGAGGCCGATTCCTCAGCGCCCGTCTCCGTCACCGGCGATGAAGCGCAATTGATTCTGCGGGCCGGCGTCGCCCATCTGGGCATCGGAGCCGACCGCTACCGCACCGGCCGTCTCGTCGAGCAACGCTTCCACCCCGACGTGATCCTGCTCGACGATGGGTTCCAACACTGGCAACTCCACCGTGACCTCGACATCGTCCTCATCGATGCACTGAACCCCTGGTGCGACGGCGACCTGCTTCCCCTGGGACGTCTGCGCGAGCCCCTCTCCGCCCTGCGGCGCGCCGGCCTGTTCGTGATCACCCGGGCCGAGCCCGGCACCCCCCTGGACGGCATCCGCGCTCGCCTCGAGGAGCTGAATCCCCAGGCCCCAGTATTCCAGTCCCGCATGCGTCCGAAACAGTGGATCGATGCCGGCTCGGGAAACCGTGTGGCCTGCGGCGCTCTCCGCTCCCGACCCAACGCCGCCTTCTGCGCCCTCGCCAACCCGGCTTCGTTCTGGCGGACACTCTCCGGGCTGGGCTGCCGGCCCCTGCGCTGCTGGAAGTTCACTGACCACCACCACTACAAGCCCCGGGAGCTCAAACGCATGGCCGCCGATGCGAGGGCTGCCGGCGCCGAGGTCTTGCTGACCACGGAAAAGGATTTCATGAACCTTCCTCCGGGCGCGGCGAACCTCGTGGCTCCGCTCCGCCTGCTCTGGCTCCAGGCGGAAGTCGAAGTGGACCGCGAGGCCGAACTGCTCGATCTCCTCGATCGCCGCCTCCGCACCGCCGGAGCACACCCCGAAACGCCGGATGCCGCCCTCCGCGCGCGCGTCGCCTCCAGCCCCAGCCGGCCCCCCGGCCGCTGACGCCGCCGGCCCCGGCGGTCTCCCTCAGCCGGGAACTTGGTACTGTATCGGGATGGCGCTTGTCTTCCAAGCGATTGTCGGGATCCTCGTCCTGTTAGGGGCGGCGTGGCTGCTGAGTGAGGACCGCCGGCGTGTACCGTGGCGCGCCGTGGCCGCCGGCGTCGGACTCCAGTTCGTGCTGGCCGTTAGCCTCCTGCGCCTGCCGGGCTTCCGCAACCTCTTTTTCGCCCTCAACGGAGTCATGAATGCCCTGAACACCGCCCTTCGAGAGGGAACAACGTTTGTCTTCGGCTATCTGGGCGGCGGCGAGCCCCCGTTCCCGGTCACCGAGCCTCCCAAGACCTACCTGTTCGCCTTCCAATCGTTGCCCTTCATCATTCTGATCAGTGCCCTGGCGGCGGTGCTCTTCTACTGGCGCGTGCTGCCCGCCGTCGTCAAAGCGATGTCCGCCGTCCTGCAGCGAACGATGAAACTCGGCGGCGCCGTCGGCCTCGGCGTTTCGGCCAATGTTTTCATGGGAATGGTCGAAGCTCCGCTGCTCGTGGCCCCGTATGTCGCCCGGATGAGCCGCGGCGAACTGTTCCTCCTCATGACCAGTGGCATGGCCACTGTGGCCGGCACCGTAATGGTCGTCTACGCCAATGTCCTCGAGGGCGTGATTCCCAACCCGTTGGGCCACATCTTGACCGCTTCCCTTATCAATGCCCCCGCCTCGGTCGTCGTCGCTTCGCTGCTCGTGCCCCCCGGCGACAAGCCGACCGAAGGGGAACTCACTCCTCCCCAGCAGGCGCACAGCACCGTGGACGCCATCTCCCACGGCACCGAGCAGGGCGTCCGGCTGCTGATCAACATCACCGCCATGCTCATCGTTCTGATCGCTCTCGTCAGCCTCGCCAACCAGATCCTCGGCCTGCTTCCCGAAATCGGCGGCGCCCCGCTCACGTTGCAGCGGATCCTCGGCATCCTGGTAGCCCCCGTGGCCTGGCTTCTCGGCATCCCGTGGCGCGAAGCTATGGCTGCTGGATCGCTGCTGGGCACGAAAGTGGTGCTGAATGAGTTCATCGCCTACGTGGACCTGGCCCATCTCGGCCCCGAGGTCCTCAGCCTGAAGAGCCGGCTGATCATGAGCTACGCACTCTGCGGATTCGCCAACTTCGGCAGCCTCGGCATCATGATCGGCGGCCTCGGCACGATGGTTCCCGAGCGCCGCCGCGACATTACGCAAATGGGAATGAAATCGATCCTGGGGGGAGTGATGGCCACGTGCCTCACCGGCGCTATCGCCGGACTCGTCGCCCCGTGATCCCGGATCCCTGCTTGGGGAGAGTGCGAAGGCCGGAGCCCGGCTTCAGGCGCAACGAGCAAGTCCGCCCGCTACTTGGGATTCGTCGTCCGGAACTCTACTGTCTGGGAAACGACCGTGCCCGGGGCGGTCACGACATCGAGCCGGAACCTCACCCCACCAGTGGCCTTGCGATAAATCACACTGCCGTTCCTCAAATGGGCTGCGTCCAGCTCCACCGTTTTTTCCCTGTCCCCCTCGATGATGGAGAGAGACGCTTTCTCGGCGTTGAGAATGGCCGGCGCGTTCCGGTCCCAGCGCACGTGGATGCTGCCGGCCGACGGCGTGGCCGTCAAATGCAGATCGAACGGGTTGGCCTCTTCGGAAACCAGTGGCCGGGAAGTCACGCTCAAGGCGATCTGGAACCCAATGATCGTCCCCAACAACAGGAAGATGAACGACAGCGGGATCCATACCCAGCCGCCCCGCAGCTTCAGCGTCCGCTTGGGGACTACGGTCGTGTCCGTCACCGGCTTCCCGTCCGGCTGGCTCTCCGCCTCGGCGGAGAACTTCCCGCCTCGCCACGGCTCAGCCGTCAAGTCGTCCGTCAAGAATCTCGCACTCACCTCGGCCTCCGTCTCATGCTCTCCAGCGGTTCCGCCGCCGAGCTCTTCCCGCCGGAACGGGAACTCCTTGTACGACGTGTCGGTCCTGAAAGCGCCGTTTTCGCGGAAGAAGAAGCCCGCCACCGGCGCCCGCGTCGTGAACGGCTTCACCAGCAACGCCACCGCCCCGTCGTCCGGGAAATAGCGGTCCAGTAACTCGTGATCGTTCGAGTCCAATACCAGGCCCGGCCGCGTATGCCCCCGGTAGAAGCCCACCGGCCTCAGCCCCGCGCCGGACTTCAACCGGGCCAAGGCCTCCTCGAACCGCTCCCGCGTCTCCCCGCGCACGACGTACGAGGGGCCTTCCGAATGCGCACACGGCACGGCCTCCACCGCCTGAATGCGCACCCACGGCTTGTCGCCGCCTTCCACCGCGCCCAGCAGAATCCCGCCATGCTCCAGACCTCGCCGCTCGCCCGGCCGCAGCCCGGCGCACACCTGGCGCCGGATCTGCTCGATCACGCCGTAGTCGATCTCGATCGAAACGCCCCTGCCCGGGACCTCCCATAAGTAGCCTCGCTTGCCGGCGGCTTCGATGGTTCCCGTCCTCTCCATGTCTTTCGATGAGGCGTTGGGCGGCGCTTACCAGGGACCGTGTCTTCACCCAACCCTTCTTCAGAGTTTGCCTTCCCTATTATCGGTGGTTTCCTCAATTTCGTTTAATGCAAGGGGAGGATGCTCTTCCCTCATCCCGCCTCGAGAGCATCGAACACAGGCGTCCCTTCCGGGGTCTCAAGCCTGCGTCCCTGGGGGAGATCGGAACAGTCAGAGGAACACCCGAAGGCGCCAGGCTTCTGGATGGGCGCCCGGCCTTCGCGTGGCGATCCAGGCCCGCCGCGACGGCAACCGGCCGCAGCGGGCCTTCCCGGCCGTGGCGCTGATCCTTAATCTTTCTCGAGCGCCTTGGTCCACCGTTCGAGCTGCTTGCGCGCCAGGTCGCGGCCGCCGATGCCAAAGGCGATCGCCGCCGCCACCGCCACCGCACCCAACGTAAGCCCGAACGCCAGGCTGATGATCTCGTTCGCCAGGCCCATCTGGCGGAGGGCCATGGCGCCGGTCAGCAGCAGAATCGCCACCCGCGTGAGTCCCGCGAGCAGGCTGGCATGAGCCCCACCAGCCGACCTCACGGCTCCGGCGGCAAAATTGGCCAGGAAAAGACCGAGGCCGAACACCACCAGGCCGAGAGCGATATGGCCGGCCAGCTCGAGCAGATCCGTCAGAATCTGCGACAGCCTCGCGAACCCCAGCATGTCGCTGGCTTCGATGGCCGCAAACGTCAGCAAGGCCGCCATCACCAGCGTCCCTACCAATTCGGAGGGTTTCCGGCTGTCCTCTTCGGCCGCGCCGCCCAGCCCCAGGCGGCCCATCAGCCCGTCAAAGCCCACTCCGGCGAGCAGATTCGCCACCAGGCCGGCCACGAGGCGGGCGATGACGTAGGCGACCGTCAGCAGAAGCGCCGCCCCGAACAGTTGCGGCACCGCCGCCAGCAACGCGTTCAGCATGTTCGACGCCGGAGCTGTCAGCGACTCCAATCCCAGGGCGTTCAAGGAAGCGATCAATATGGGGATGAGGATCAGCACGTAGGCGATGAGCCCCACCAACCCGGAGAGCTTCTGCTCGCCGAGGACGGTGGCGAGCCCTACCCGTTCGCCCAGCCGGTCCAGACCGGCCGCCGCCAGCAGGTTTGTCACGATCCGGCGGACGATCCGGGCCAGGAACCACCCGACGAACAGCGTCACCCCCGCGGCAACCATGTTCGGCAGGAAGCTCAGAAACTTATCGAGCATCGCCTGCACCGGCGCGAGGATGCCCTCGAGCGACAGGGCGCCAAGAATGGCCGGCAGGAACAGCAGGAACACCAGCCAATAGAGCGCATCAGCCAGGGTGTCCGATAGAGGGACCTTCTCCTCCTCGGCCAGGCCCGCTTCGGCCGAGAGCTTGTCGTCGATGCGCGTCGCGTCCAGCACCCGGCGCACCACCATCCGCACGATCGTCGCTACCAGCCAGGCGGCCACCGTGAGCGCCAGCGCGCCGAGAACCCGTGGAGCGAACTCGAAGATCCGCGTCAACAAGCGGTTGAGCGGCTCGGTGATCACCGTCAGCCCGAGCGTCTGGAAGAATCCGATCAGCACGAACAACATCACCAGGTAGTAAACGCACCGGGCGATCCAGGCCTCGAGATCGATGGCCTCGACCTTTTCCTCTCCGGCGATCCACTTGGCGATGCGGTCGTCGATCGTCGTCCGTTTCAGCAGGGCCCGGACAACGGCGGCGATTGCCAGAGCCACCAGCCACCCGACCACCAGCACCACTACGGCCGCGGCCAGCCGCGGCAGATACGGACCCACAACAGCAACTAGAGATTCGCGAATCGACTCCATTGGTATCCTCCGTCCAGAATGCGTGCTCTCATCAGACTAACCCCGTTGCCCCGATTTGTCACGAGGATTCCCACCGATTCCCGCACCCGCGGCGCCTGCTTCTACCGGGCCCGGAGCGCTCAGTCTCGACCGTAATACGGCGCCAGTTCCCGGGCGGCCCGCCGGCCTTCCCGAATCGCCCCCAGCCAGAACTGATGCCCGTTCAGTTCCGAATGGGCGAACGCGATCCGCTCCACAGGACGCCGCATCACGTCCCGCGGCGAGGGGCGCCCGTCCCTGCCGAAGTAGAATCCCGGCGTCGGGTTGACGAAGGCATGGCCCCACCGGTTCAGGATGATCCCGGCGATAGCCTGCACCGCCTCGGAGCCGAACAGACGCCGCATCTGATCCCGGATCTTCTCCTCGTACTCGGCATAGGAAGTGGAGAGCAACTCCATCCGCCCCCTCTGGCCCTGCTCCTGCGCCGGCACGCCGGGATAATAGAACGGCACGTAGAAGGTGAGCACCGTCGGCGCGTCGGGGTGGAGGGGTGGCCGGTAACCGGGTAGCAGCATGGGCCGCCGCACGTTGGTGGCGAAGCCGAAACCCTCGAACCAGCGGGCGGAGCTGATGCCCCGGTCATAGAGGAACCGCCAGTGGCGGACCGCGACGTTGGCCACCAACATCGGCGAGTGCAGGAACATCTTCAGCGCTTCCCGCTTGTCAGCCGGCAGGTCCTCGACGATATAACCGGCCACGTGGGCGCCGCCGGCCATCACTGCGGCCGCCGCCCGCAGCCGGAACAGCCGGCCGCCCCGCTCGTAAATCACCGTGACGCCCTCGTCCTCCTGCCGCACCCGCACCACGGTTGCACCCAGGCGGATGCGCACCCGGTTGCCTTCCCGGTCCAGGACCCCGAAACGCACCCGGGCGTTGATGACTTCCCCCAGACCGTGCCCGCCGCGGATCGCCTCCGGAATCAGCGCCTTCACCAGGTACCGGGCCAGCCCCGTGTTGCCCCCCGGGAACATGTGCCAGGTATGGTCCGGCGCCTCATCGAACTCGACCGGGAAGTCTCCCCATCCCGACCAGGCCCGGAATCCGGGCATCGCGACCTGATACGCGGCGTAGGCCGAGAGCGCATCAGAGCCGAGGCCCATCGCCGCGGCCAGCACCGGGTCGATATAGGACGTCGCCTCCCGGGGTATCCCCATCACCTTCTCGACATAGTCCCGGTAGGTCATCGAGTCCAGCCACTGCGGCCAGTCTTCGCCTTCGTAATAACGTTTCCGGGTGTCGATCCACCGCCTCATGGCCTCGGAAGCATGCTGTTTCCAGAAGTCCCGCACCCAGCGGCCGTCGACGAGGTGGCCGAAGCTCGGCGCCTGAAGCCAGTACTGGAAGCCGTAGTTGGTCCGGTCGAACTCGAGCCGCCGGAGGTCTTTCGGCCAGGGGGCATACTCGAACTTCCGCGGGATCTTCAGACGCTCGAAGACCTCGTAGTCATCGCCAGCGGGATCGATCGGGATGTCGAACTCGTTCGCCCCTTGGGGGCCGACGAGCCGGATGCCGTCAACGAGCACCTCGTTGCGCTTCGACACTCCGCCGAATATCGGGTGATTGTCGAGTACCAGGCAGGTACGGTCCGGTCCCGAGCTGTCCAGGAAATGAAGGGCGGCGCCCAGGCCGCTCATACCGCCGCCGATGACCGCCAGGCTGAAATGCTCGCCGGTCTCCCGGACATCCAGGTCCGGGGCCCGATATTCGCCATCCCGAATGCGGTGGGCCGCCTCCAGCACCTCCCAGGTGTTCCCGTTGGCCATGGCATAGTCTCCGATGCCGCCAGGACCGTCGAAACCGGGGTCCGCCGCCAGCGGGGCGGGCATCTTCAGCAAGGAAAGGCCGCTCCCCAGCAGCGCCGTGTTGAAAAAGTCCCTCCGGGTGATTGCCATCTACCGTCTCCTTAACGGCGGCTCCGTCCGGCGGGAGAATCGGTCGCTCTGCCGACGCCGCTCTCCCGACTGGCCGGCAGCGCCCAAGCCAGGCCATGCCGCCGCTTCACATTCTACGCGCATCCCCTGCGCGAGGCGCACCCCCCCACTCGCGAAAGGACCTCCGTCCCGTCGGAGGGCGGTCTGGGGGATGCCGGGATTTGGTTTGCGCCTCGCCGGGCTGCTACACTGTAGATGCCCGGCGACACGGCTGACGCTCGATAACTGCGCGGCCCATGGCCGCGCCGGCCAGCCCCGGTGCTTGACCGCTCGATGATGCGCATTTACGTCGGCAATCTTGAGTTTGATGTTTCGGAAACCGAGATCCGCCGCCGGTTCGAGAGGTTCGGCGCCGTCCACCGGGTTGAGATCGCCAAGGATTGGGAGACCGGACATTCCCGCGGGTTTGGTTTCGTCGAAATGCCCGATCCCCAGGGGGCCGAGCGCGCGATTCAAGCGTTGAACGGCCAGGAACTCAACGGGCGCAAAATGACGGTGCGGCAGGCCCCTCAGGTTCCCCCCATCGGATTCGATTCGCTTCCGCTGGCGCGCTGACCCCCAGACCCGGGCCGCCAGAGCAACGGCCCCAACCAGACGATTGCCTGCCGCCGTAAGGAGGTTGATGCCAAGACCAAGCAGCTCGTTCAAGAAACGCCAAAAAGAACGCAACCGGCTCGAAAAACAGCGGGAAAAGGCTGAGAAGCGGGCGCAGCGGCGCAGAGAAAAACAGGAACGTGGCGTCTCCAGTCTGGACGACGCCATCGATTTCGAGGCCTCCATCTACGACTTCATCCCCCCGGAAGACCGCCCGCAACCCGAACCGGCCCCGGAAGAAAAGCCGAACTGATCCCGCCGGCCGCTGCCGGAGGCCGCTGCGCCGGTCTCCGGCCGGCGGCCCGCTAAAGGCATCACGGCATCCAGCCGATGAATTCCACGTGGAAGAGCCCATAGGCGGCAAGGAGCCCGGCAACAGGGTCCTCTCGGAAGATGAGATCGACACTGCCTTCCGCAGTGTCCGGGACACCCAGCGGGACGCGGATCCCGCCGCCGGCGCCCAGCCATACGATTTCCGGCGCCCGGACCGGATCCCCAAAGATCAGCTCCGGGCCATCCACTTGCTGCACGAGAACTTCGCTCGTAGCCTCGCCTCGAGCCTCTCGGCTTACCTGCGCGCCTACGTCACCGTCAACCTGGTCTCCGTGGAACAGCTCTCTTTCATGGAGTTTTCGCAGTGCCTGCCGTCGCCCACGATCCTGATTTCCCTGGGCCTGAAACCCTATGAAGGCAACGCCGTCCTCGAAATCAATCCCTCCCTCGCCTTTCCCGTTCTGGAGATGATGCTCGGCGGCAAGGCGGCCGGCCAGTCCCCGGTCAACCGCGAGATCACCGAAATCGAGGAGAAGATCCTCGAGGGGATCCTGCGCATCATTCTCCAGGACCTGCGCGAAGCCTGGTCGGCGGTCGCTCCCCTGGCTTTCAGCGTCGAGGCCCACGAGACCGAACCGCAGTTGCTGCAGATCCTCGCCCCCAACGAGGCCATAGTGGCTATCAGCATCGAGGTGCGCGTTGGCGAGAATGCCGGGATGTTGAACCTCGGCATCCCTTCGATCACCGTCAAGATGTTGCGCCAGCGGTTCGATCAGCAGTGGGCGCTGCGGAAGAGCGAATCCTCGGAAGCCGACCGGAAGCGAATCCTCACACTCGTCCAGGCCGCCACCGTGATGCTGGATACCCGCCTCAACGGCAACACCCTCCGGGTGGAAGACCTGTTGGATCTGAAAACCGGCGACATCCTGGCCTTCGATTATCCGGTCAGCCGACCGCTCGAAGTCGAGCTGAACGGAAAGCGGAGGTTTTCCGGCGAAGTTGTCGACAACGGTCGCAAACGCGCTGTCGTCCTCGGCGATCTCAGGCTGCCTCAGCCCGGCGAGCGCGATGATCGCCACCCGCTCGTCTCCTTCGTGGCCGACCCGGACTGAGGCCCCTCTTTGAAGCCGGCCGGCGCGAGGGGCCGGCGAGAAGCCTTCGAGTCCCCGGCTCGCCGCCCTTGGGCCCCAACGCCCGCTTTGTGGTAGCCCCGGTAGCGGATCTCTTGCTCGAAGCTCAGCAGTTTGAAGAACCCGATCCGGAGCTTCACCCGGTACTGCAAGCGCACCGGCGCCCAGAAGTCCCCATCCACCGGCGCGTTCTCGACTACCACAGCGCCTCCGCGGTACATGCGGACGAGGAAGAGCCCAAACCAGAGATCCTTCACCAGTTCCGCTTCCGCACGCACCCAGTTGCAGGTCTCCTTGTCGATGTAGAGCGTCCCCTCCAGACCGGTGAACAGCTTCGCGCGGGACGTGCGGGGCCGGTATCCCGGCCGCGGCCTGGCCCGGACCACCCACACGGAGCGGTGCGCCACTTCGTCTTCGCCGGCCACCTCGAAGAGGAACGCCGCGGCGATCTCTTTCATTGGGTCCCTGACCCGCCGGCTCCGCCTCCGGTACTCCCGGATCCGGTGCGCCCGCTGCCTCGGCGTCTCGGCCCGCCGCTCAGCAATCACCCGTTCCAGCTTGATCCGCTCCGACTCCTCCTCCTCCGGCGACAACGGCTTGTCGAATCGCGAAATCAGGCGCCGGTAGGGCGTGCCCTGGATCTGGAGCACCTGGAAGGCCTTCACATCGGTCTTCTTGGGACGCCCGTGCTTGTCGAAATCGACCTTGCGCACCCACTCCACCCATTCATAGTCCTGCAGGCGTTCCCAGTTCCGGCCGTCGGCGCGCAGCGAGCAACGGACGAGTTTATAGGGATCGGGCTGGGCGCCGGCCGAGCTCACCGACAGCGCCACTAGCGCGATCCCGACGCCTATGCGGAACCCGAGCCCCCCACCCCTCATACTCCCGCCCGCTCCACGATCAAACTCCCCGCACGGTCCCGGCGCACCCGCCAGCCGGGCGGCACGAGCGTCGTCGCCCCGTAGTCCAGCACGAGCAACGGGCCGGGCCGGGCTTCACTGGAAACCGCCGCCCGGGCCAACACCGGAGTGCGCCGCCAGCGTCCGCCGGTGAAGACTCGGCGCACCTCGCCCTGCTGTGCCGAAGCCGCCCGCGACGCCCGCCACCGCGGCTTCGGGTACCGCAGCCGGGCCCGCACGCGCAGCGTCACCACCTCCACCGGGTGGTCCCGACGCGCGTAGCCGTACGTCCGCTCGTGAGCGCGGTGAAAAGCGGCCGCCGGATCGCCGTCTCCCCAAGACACCGTAAGCTCGTAGCTCTGCCCCGCGTACCGGAGGTCGGCCATCCGGATCAGTTCCGCGCCTGGCGTCTCCCGCTCGGCGATCCTCTCGAGCCGCCGGAACCGCCTCTCGTAGTCCCTGCGCCCCAGAACCCCGTGCGCATAATCCCGGATCCGGTCCGCCAGCAGCATTCCCAAGGCTGACAGCATCCCTGCGTGTTCCGGCACGATCACCGTGCGGATGCCCAGCTCCGCCGCCAGCTCGCAAGCGTGCAGTCCGCCGCAGCCCCCAAAAGCCACCAGGGCGAACCGCCGCGGATCGTAGCCGCGCTCCACTGAGATGGCCCGGACCGCCCTCTCCATCCCCGCATTGGCCACCCGCAGAATACCCGCCGCCGCCTCCACGCGTCCGATGTCCAACGCCGCGGCGATCCGGTCCACCGCCGCCGCAGACCGCTCCTCCTCGATCGGCATCTCCCCGCCGAGGAACTGCCGTGAGCCGATCCGGCCGAGCACCACGTGGGCATCGGTCACCGTGGCATCCATGCCGCGGCCGTAACAAGCCGGGCCCGGATCCGCCCCGGCGCTCTCGGGCCCTACCGCGAGCCGTCCTCCTTCGTCCACCCGCGCGATCGAGCCGCCGCCCGCCCCCACGGTGTGAATATCCAGCATCGGGATCCGGATCGGCAGGCCCCCCACGCGCGATTCCACCGTCTCCCCCGGCTCGCCCTCGGCCAGGCTGACGTCGGTGGAAGTCCCGCCCATGTCAAAGCCCATCACCAGCGGGTAGCCGGCCCGCCGCCCGACGTAGACCGCCCCCACCACGCCGCCGGCCGGTCCCGAAAGCACCGTCCGCACCGGGTGCCGCCGCGCCTCCCGGGCGGTCATCGAACCGCCGTTGGACTGGAAGATGGAGATTTCCTGGTTTGAAGCCCTCTCCAAACGCCTGAGGTAACTTTCCATCAGCGGCCCTACATAAGCGTTGATCACCGTGGTCGCCGTCCGCTCGTACTCGCGGAACTCGGGGCTGATCTCGTGAGAGACGCACACGTAGCCCAGGTCCCGCAGCGCCTTCGCCGCCACGCGCTCGTTGCTCGCGTTGGCGTAGGAGTGCAGGAAGCTCACCGCCACCGCTTCCACTCCCGCCGCTTCGAGGCGCCGCCTCAGCTCCTCGAGCGCCTTCGGATCCGCCTCCGTCTCCACCCTGCCGTCGTACAGAGTACGCTCGGCCACGCCGAACGCAAGATCCCGCCCCACCAGCAGGCGGCGCGGCCGTGGGAGCAGGTTGTAGAGTTCCTCGCGATTCTGCCGGCCGATCTCGAGGATGTCCTCGAAGCCCGCCGTCGTCACCAGCGCCGTCCGCGCCCCTTTTCGCTCGAGCAAAGCGTTCGTGGCCACCGTGGATCCGTGAACCACCTCGGCCGCCGCCCCCGCCGCTGCCCGCCTGATGCCGGCGAGAATCACGCCGGCCGGGTTCGCGGGATCGGAGCGCATCTTGAATGCGCTCATCCGTCCTCCCGGGCCGATGGCAACGAAGTCGGTGAAGGTGCCCCCGGCGTCCACTCCAATCCGCAACAGCCGCACGCACCGATTTTCCCATGCCGCCGCGCCCTTCCGCCCGCCGAGCCGCCGGAACCCGTTTGTTACCATGAGACTACCGAGATGCTTCGTTTCGAGACCGCCGGAGAGTCCCACGGGGAGTGCCTCGTCGCCACCCTCACCGGCTTGCCCGCCGGGGTGCCCGTCTCGGTCGAGAAGATCGACCGCGAGCTCTGGCGCCGCCAGCAAGGCTACGGCCGCGGCGGCCGCATGAAGATCGAGACCGACCGCGTCCGCATCGTCGCCGGCGTCCGCCACTCCCACACCATCGGCTCGCCCATAGCGCTCATCCTCGAGAACAAGGACTGGAAGAACTGGACCGAGGCGCTGCCCGTCGAATCTCAGCCCGGCAGCGAGGACAAGAAGAGGCCGGTCACCCGGCCCCGTCCCGGCCATGCCGATCTCGCCGGGGTTCTCAAGTACGACTTCCGCGACGCCCGCTACGTGCTGGAGCGTGCCAGCGCCCGCGAGACGACGGCCCGGGTCGCCGTCGGCGCCCTCGCCAAGCAGTTTCTGGAACAGTTCGGCATCTCGGTCTTGAGCCACGTCGTCGCCGTGGGGCCCGCCCGCCTGGAACGGCCCGCCGCCTGGGAGGAACTCGTCGCCCTCAGCCGCAAGGACGAGGTGCTGCTCAACTGCGTGGATCCCGAGACCGAAGCCCGCATGAAGGAGGTCGTCGATAGAGCTTTGCGCACCGGAGACACCGTCGGCGGCATCTTCGAAGTAGTGGCCCACAACGTGCCCCCGGGCCTGGGTTCCCACATCGCCTGGGATACGCGGCTCGACGGGCGCCTGGCCCAGGCGGTCGTCTCGATACAGGCCGTCAAGGGCGTGGAGATCGGCGAAGCCGCCGCCGGGGCCGCCAGCTTCGGCTCGAAAGTGCAGGACACGATCCATTACGATAAGAAAGAGAGGCGGTTCACCCGCGGGGCGAACCGCGCCGGGGGCCTCGAAGGCGGCATCACCAACGGACAGGACGTCGTCGTCCGGGGGATGCTGAAGCCGATCTCGACGCTGCGGCGGCCGCTCGAGTCGGTGGATCTCGTAACGCGAGAGCCTTCGGAGGCGGCTTACGAGCGCAGCGACGTCTGCGTCGTCCCGGCCGCCGGCGTCATCGGGGAGGCCATGGTCGCCATCGTGCTCGCCCAGGCGTTTCTCGAAAAGTTCGGCGGCGACTCCTTGGGCGAGACGAAGCGCAACTTCGAGGGCTACCTGGAACAGGTGAGGCGTTACTGATGATCTACGATGTGATTCGTTACCCGGACCCGCGGCTGGAGACGCCGTGTGATCCGGTCGAGGAATTCGACACCGCCGAGCTGAAACAGCTCGTCGCCGACATGTTCGATACCATGTACTACCACAAAGGCGTCGGACTGGCCGCCCCGCAGATCGGCGTGATGAAGCAGATCGCCGTCCTCGACGTCTCCCTCGGCGAGGATCCGGGGCAGAAGATCGTCATCATCAACCCCAAGATCGCCCGCCAGGAAGGCCGAATCCGCGAAGAGGAAGGCTGCCTCTGCTTCCCGGGCTTCCGCGAGAAGATCACCCGCGCCGCCCGCGTCGTCGTCGCCGCCAAGGACGTCTCCGGCATGGAGATCCGCATCGAGGCCGGCGACCTACTCTCCCGCGCGCTGCAGCACGAGATCGACCACCTCAACGGCATCCTCTTCATCCGGCACATGAGCGCCCTCAAGCGCGACCTGATCCGCCGCAAGATCCGCAAGATGATCAAGGCCGGCGAGTGGGGTCCGGTGGTTCCCGGACCGAAACGGGAAGAATCCTCGGTGGTGAAGGCTTAGGCGAGGCGACGGTGCGGATCGCGTTTCTCGGCACCCCCGAATTCGCCGTCCCGTCGCTCGAACGCCTCATCGAGAGCGGCTTCGACATCGCCGCCGTCGTCACCCAGCCCGACAAGCCCAAGGGCCGCGGCCGGAAGCTCGCCGCTCCGCCGGTGAAAGAAGCCGCCTTGAAAGCCGGCCTGCCGGTCCACCAGCCCACCAGGCTCAAGACCCCCGAAGCCGTCGAGCTGTTCCGCAGTTTCAACGCCGAGGCCATGGCCGTGGTCGCCTACGGCAAGATCATCCCCCAGGCGATCATCGACATCCCGCCCCTGGGCCTCGTCAACGTCCACGCGTCCCTGCTGCCCAAGTACCGCGGCGCCGCCCCCGTCCAGTGGGCCGTCGCCGAGGGCGAGACCCGCACCGGAGTCACCACCATGCTCATCGACGCCGGCCTCGACTCCGGCGACATCCTGCTCGCCGCCGAGACCGAGATCGGCCCCGAGGAGACCGCCGTCGAGCTCAGCGAGCGCCTCGCGCAGATGGGCGCCGACCTGCTGGTCCGCACCCTGCGCGGCCTGAAGGAGGGCGTCATCCGGCCCACGCCGCAAGATCACGAGAAGGCCACCTTCGCCCCGATGCTCACCAGGGAGGCCGGCCGCATCGACTGGCGCTGGCCGGCGCAGAAGATCCACAACCGCGTCCGCGGCTTCCAGCCCTGGCCGGGCTCTTGGACCACCTTCCGCAGCAAGCTGCTTCACATCTGGAAATCGCGCCCCGCCGAGGTTCCGGCCTCCGGCGAGCCCGGCACGTTCCAGCCGGGGCACGAGCGGGTCGTCGTCAACTGCGGCGAAGGCACCGCTTTGGAACTCGTGGAGGTCCAGCCGGAGGCCAGGAAGCGCATGCCCGCCTCGGCCTTCGCCCGCGGCCAGCACATCGAAGGGGGAGAACGGTTGGGAGAGGAAGGATCGTGAAGATTCCCCAAGGCTACCGCTTCGCTTCCACCTACGCAGGAATCCGCAAGGAACGCAAGGACGACCTGGCGCTCATCGTCAGCGACCCTCCGGCCGCCGCCGCCGCAGTCTTCACCACCAACCGCGTCCAGGCCGCCCCACTGCGTGTCGGCCGGGAACATCTCGCCCGATCCGGAGGCCGGGTGCGCGCCGTCCTCGTCAATGCCGGCAACGCCAACTGCGCTACCCGCACCGGCCTCCAGGTGGCCAGGAAATGCTGCCGGGAACTCGCCCGCCGCCTTGGCGCCAAGGCCGTCGAGATCTTTCCCTCCTCCACCGGGGTCATCGGCGTGGAGCTGGACGTCGAACTCATCATCGCCAGGCTCCCAGATCTCGTGGCCCACTTGGCCCCGGACCGCCTGCCCGACGTCGCCGACGCCATCATGACCACCGATACGGTGCCCAAGATCGCCACCCGCGAGCTGAAGCTCTGCGGCGGCTCAGTGCGCATCGCCGGGGTCACCAAAGGCGCCGGGATGATCCACCCCAACATGGCCACCACGCTGGCCTTTCTGATGACCGACGCCGCCATCGCGCCGGCCGTGCTGCGGCGGCTGCTCGTCAACGCCGTCGAGCAGAGCTACCACCGCCTCTCGGTCGATGGCGACACTTCCACCAACGACACTGTCCTGCTGCTCGCCAACGGCGCCTCCGGCCGCCGCCTCGGGCCCCGGGACCGCCCGGCCTTCCAGGCCGCCCTAGACGATCTCGCCGCCGATCTCGCCCGCCAGATCGCCCGCGATGGCGAAGGCGCCCGCACCTTGGTCACCATTGAGGTCGAAGGAACGCGGGACGATGCCGCTGCCGCGGCGATCGCCCGGTCCATCGCCAACTCGCCCTTGGTGAAGACTGCCATCGCCGGCCGGGATCCGAACTGGGGCCGTGTCCTCGTAGCTGCCGGCTATGCCGGCGTGGAGTTCGATCCAGCCAAAGTGGATATCTATCTCCAGGGCGTCAAGGTCTGCGAGAGGGGACTGGCCGCCGACTTCCCCGAAGAGGAAATGGAGCGCCGGCTCGCCGCGCCTGAGTGCGCCATCCGTTTCGTCATCCGGGGCCGCGGCGAGGGCCGGACCCGTTTCTGGACCTGCGACTTAACGGAAGGCTACGTCCACATCAACGCCGACTACCGCACCTGAGTTTCGGGCGCCTCCGAGGCGACGCCTCGCTGCCCCCCGGATCATAACAGCGTGTCCGCCAGCCGGCGGAAGTTCGCCGGCGTCACCAGCTTCACCCGAATCTCCAGCCGGGTGAACCGCCGCAGGGCGTCGTGAAGCTCATCGGTGGGCGGGTCCGGGCTGGCCAGATGCAGGCTGCCGCGCTCCACCTTCACCGGCAGCACTCTCCACTCCTGCGCGAACCGCGCCGGCAAACTCCGGGCCACCTCCGGGCGCACCTGCCGGGGCTCGATCCGCTCTACCGGCAGGCCGTGCTGCAGACTCAGCGCTTCGTAGAGCTTCTCCTCCTCGATCCACCCGCCCTCCAGCAGGTGCTCGGCCAGGTCCTTCCCCGGCGGCGCCGACGTTTTGGCCTCCAGCAGCTCGACGGCCGACAGGTAGCCGGAACCCAGCAAGATCTCCTCGAGCGACCGCTTCTCGGCCACCAGCGCCGTCCGCGCCGGGTAGGCGTGCTCCGTCTTCACCCACACCAGAGGTTGGTTCCGCCAGACCGCCGCCGCGAAGCTCCACACCGCCCGCGCCGTCGCCACCGAGTTCAGCCAGTTCCCGTACAGCAGGCGCAAAGGCGTCCCGCAAGCGAACCGCCACCCGTAGATCCGGGCCACGGAGACCGTCCGGGCCCCGAGGTGGATCAGTTGCAGCACCGCGTTCACCGTCAACGCCACCCACAGCCAGGGCGCTGCGACCTGCTCCCCAAGCCCCCAAACCCCGCCGGCCGCCCGCGCCCCCAGCCACGTCCCGGCCCCGTATAGGAACACCAGGTTCGCCAGCACGCTTACCGGATTGCCGACCAGGCTCTTGCGGTCGCGGAACAGCCAGTAGCGCTGCCGCCATCCCCCGCGCCAGCCGTGGCGACGCCAAGCCTGCAAGGTAATCCCCGTCACCCAGCGGGATCGCTGCCGCACCGCCTCACGGAACCGGCGCGGAAAGTACTCCCGCGTCGCCACCGGACCGCCCCGGCGCATCTGGATCGGCAGGAAGAGCTGCCGGCAGCCCAGCCCATGGAGCCGCAGCCCGTTCTCGTAATCTTCCGTCAGGCTCGCAGGATCGAAGATCCGGTTCGACTCCGCCCTTGCCAGCCGCTCCAGGCTCTCTCTCCGGTAACCGGTGCCCACCCCGCATGAGGGAATGAAGCCCCCGAGCGCCTGCCGCGCCGCCAGGTCGATCGTGTGGCAGTGCGCGAAATCGTCGCAATAGAGCCCGTGTGTCCATTCCCGCAGCGGGGTCGGCAGCGCCAGCACCGGAACCTGCACCATCCCGTAGTCCCGCGCGAAATAGTTGATCCAGTGCAGCTCGTCCGGGTGGATCAGATCCTCGGCGTCATGGATCACCACGATCTCGAACCGGACGGCGTGTTCCTCCTCGTAGAGCAGCATCCGCTGGTAGATCCAGTTCAGGCAGTCGGCCTTCGACGTCGGCCCGTCGTGGGGGCATAGAGCCAGGTGGACGTTGCCGTAGCGCCGCTCCAGCGCTCGCACCGCGTCCAGCGTCGCCGCGTCGTTCGGGTACGCTCCGATGAAGAAGTCGTAGCGGGGATAGCGAAGAGCCGCAATGTTGTGGCTCACCATCTCCCCGATCACCCGGCCTTCCTTCCAGCAAGGGACGAACACGGCGATGCGGCGCCGCGCAGCGGCCTCCAGCTCTTCGTCCGTGGGGATTCTCACCGGGGAACGTCGCGCCCGCAGGAACACCAGCAGCACGAACAGGTCGTCCACTCCGCTGATCAGGATCCACACCGCCAAGGCTGCCACCAGGCCGCCTAGCCAGTGGTCCAGGAGGGCCCCAGGGGCGCCGAGAGACACTTCCACGATAGTGGAGTGGACCGGCGGGGCCATGATTCACGCCTCCGGTGTGGGAGAATCTCGTCATGAGACCGCCGCGGTGTCCCGCCGGGCCCCGTTGCCACCCCCGAACGCCTGTGGGCGCCTCCCGGCGGCCGGGACAGTTGCGATGATTCTCCGCCTGGCGCTCTTGTGGCTGGCATCGGCTGCGGCTCTGTTTGCTTCCCTCATCCTCGACCGCGCCCCGGAAGCCCGCGCCGTCGCCGAAGTCTTCGTCGAAGCCGATGGAATCCGCGTTGAATGGGACGTCCGCTCCGGCCCGCGGCCCGAACTGGCCATCCAGCCGGACCGTCCCCGCCGCCCGCACCGGATCAGACTCGCCCCGCCGCCGGAGACCGGCGAGAAGCAGCTCGGCCTCGTCGTCTACCACCTCGGACTGCCGGTCTCCGACCTCCATTACCTCGCCGCGCCGGAAACGGTCGAACTGGACTGGCGGAACCCCTGGCGCTCCCGCATGGCCGACCCCAAGCTGCGCCGCGTTTACAGCTCGCCCCTCAGCGTCTTCCTCTACGTGAGTCGCTACCAGGTCCGCGTCGAGGTCGTCGGGCGGCCGGCGGAACTCGGCCTGCCGGCTCCGGATCCGCAAGGCTTCCGCCGCAAGGTCGAAGGCTTTCTCCAGGGCCGCTGGAGGTTGAGGATCGATGGCCGTGAGTCGTCGCCTGCGCTCGACCGCTGCGAGTTCCTGGAACGGCGGGTCCGCGCCACGCGCCCCATTCCGGCGCCGTCGGGCGAGCGATTCCGGGCGGCGATCCTGGGAGTCACCTACCGTCTCCGCCGGGAGGATTATCCGAAAAAGGCCGAGCTCGAATGGAACTACTTCCCGCCCACCGCTCCCCGCATCGTCGCCGCCGTCACCGAAGACGCCTTCCTGGAGCCGGCCACGCTCACCCCGGAGAACAACACCCTGCGCTGGAGCCGTGCCGCCGCCCCCCGGTCCATCACTACCCCGCCGCCTGTCCCGCCGCCTCCGCCTCGCTGGTGGCGCTGGATACCCTGGGTCTCCGCGGCCGCCCTGCCGCTGCTGGCCCTGCTCACCCTCCGCCTGTGGAAACGACGGCGGCGCCGCCAAACCCTCCGCAGAAGCGAAGCCGCAACCGCCGTGCTGCTCGTCGCCCTCGCCGCCGCCGGCCTGGGCGCGCGGCGTTCGGCCGTCCCTTCCCAGCCGGCGGCGCGCTACATCGTCCAGGCCCTGCTCGAGAACATCTACCAGGCCGCCGGCCAGCCCACCGAGGAGCGCGTCTACGACGCCCTCGCCCGCTCCATCGCCGGTGAGTACCTCACCGACGCTTACCTCGAAGTGCGCCGCGAGTTGGAGATCGAGCGCACCGGCGGCGCCCGCATTCGGGTTGCCGAGATCCGCGTGGAAGAAGCCGAACCCGAGCCCCTCGGCGGCGGCCCCGCTTTCCGCTGTCACGCACGGTGGACCGTGGCCGGCTCCGTCGCCCACTGGGGACACGTCCACTTCCGGCGCAACCGTTACGAAGGCGTCCTTACCGTCCGCTCCATCGGGGGACGGTGGAAGCTGACCGGCATGGAGCTGACCAACGAGCAGCGAATCGCCGCCCCCGCCTTCAGCGGCGGTTCTCGAGCTTCTCGATCACCTTGAGCACCACGTTCCCGACAACCTGGAAACTCCGGGCGTCCAGCTTGTCCACGGTGTCCTCGGCCGTGTGCCAGTAACGGTTCCCCTCGCCGTAGTCGAAGTCGATGAGATCCACCGCCGTTACCCCCAGCCGCAGGAACGGCACGTGATCGTCCTCGACGAAACCCCGCTCCTCCAGGAAGTGGCGCCCGTAGCCCAGCTCCCGGGCCGTGTTCCAAATCAGGCCCAGCAGCGAAGCCACCGAATAGCCCTCCCGCAGGATTCCCAGGTCCCGGTCGCCGATCATGTCCACGTTGATCAGCGCCCGGACCCGCTCCAGCCGCCCCTGCCGCCGCCACTTCTCGGCCAGGTTCCGGCTGCCGTACAGCCCGTCCCGCTCAGACCACTCCCCGAAGGCCTCTTCGCCGTCGAACCAGACCAGACAGACGGTGAGCTTGTGCTCGCGCCCCGCCAGCGCCCGGGCCATTTCCAGCAGGAACCCGGTAGACGCCCCCCCGTCGTTGGCCCCTACAAAACGGACCCCCTCGATGCGCTTCGTATCGTAGTGGCCGGAGATCACCACCCTCGCCTCGGACTCACCCGGAAAGCACAGAATGAAGTTCGTCATCCGGATCTTCCCCCGAGGCGTCGCAGCCGTGAACGAGTCCTCCTCCAGTTCACCTTCGGTCTTGCCCGCCTCCCAGCGGATGAACTCCTGGACCTTCCGGTGCCCCGGGGAGCCCGGATACCGTTCGCCGAACGCCACCACCCTCCGGGTGAGCTCGAGGGCCGATCCGCCGGAGAAGTCCGCCCCCCCGAGCGCCGCGGCCGCCGCCAGCGTCAGGAGCGCTTCTCGGCCACGCATACGTACCCCAAAGTCAAGGCCCGCTCCCGGTCCAGCCCGTCGAGCAGCGGCAGCAGCAGCGCCGGCGGCGCGACCAGCAAGGCGGCGAGCGGCACGAGCAGCGCCGGCACGAAGTTCAACCCGTAAAAGAGGCGCCGCGACAGCAGGCGGAAGAAACCGCCCATCGGCTCGATCCGCACTACTCGCCCGCCCGCGGCCCGGACCAGATGTTCCACCCCGTGGCGCGTGTAGCGGTAGTAGTCGTGCGGCGCCTGGTGGATCTCCCAGGCCGCCGGCACGACGAGCAGCAGGCGCCCGCCGGGCTCCAGGATGCGCAACAGCTCCGCGGCCACCCGCTGCGGCTCGGCCACGTGCTCGAGCGTCACGATGTTCAGGCACCCCCGGAAGCTACCATCGCGGAAGGGAAGCGCCGCCAGGTCTGCCACGCAGTCCAGCCGCGAATAGTCCCAGCCCGGATCGCCCACTCCGAGGTCCACCGCCACGTAGCGCTGCCGCCGGAACGCCCCGGCGTGGCGCGTCTCGCCCGCCCCGGCATCCAGCACCCGGCTCCCCTCCGGCAGTCCGGCGGCCAGCGCCCCCACCGCCTCGTCGATCCGCCGCTCGAAGTCCATCACCCAGCGGCGCAGGAAGCCCGGTAGCAGGCGCGCCCAGCGGCCGTATCTCATCGCTTCTTGCGGGCCTCCATCATCACCGTGCTGCCGGCGTGGCACGCCGCTTCGAGCAGTGCGAACGGAAGCGAGGCCGCTACGAGCAGAAAGTAAAGGCAGTCCTTCGCCAGCTTCCGGCTGGGCGTCTCTTCGGCTCGCCGCACCCGCCGAACCATCGGGTCCCACTGCGGGGCCAGACTCGTCGCCAGGCCGGCCGGATTGTCCCGCAAGGAAAAATACTTCGTTCGGACCACCTCGAACCCGTTCCGGTCCAGCAGGATCTCCAGATCCTTCGCCTTGAAGTTCCACAAATGCCGCGGCACGTCCAGGCCCGACCAGTTCTCCCCCAGCAGCAAGAACTGCCAGGAAGCGGCGTTGGGCACCTGCACGATCAGCCGCCCGTCGGGCTGCAGCAGCCGGTGGGCCGCGCGCAAATAAGAGGCCGGATCGTAGAGGTGTTCCAGCACGTGGAACATGGTGATCGCGGCGAGGCTTTCGTCGGCGAAGGGCGCATGGCTCAAAGAAGCGCAGACCGTCGGTACCTCGTTGAACTCCCAAGCCACGCCCGCCGCCCCGAGCGAGAAGTCCAGACCGATCCCTTGCACCCCTTGCTCCCGCATCATCTTCAGAAACAGACCGCCGCCGCAGCCGACATCCAGCAGGGGGCCTTTGGCCGTCGATCGCGCCAGGGCTTTCCGCACGAACCGGAGGTGGTCCCGAAGCACTGTCCGCCGGTAGAACTCGGCGAACTGCGAGGCGACGTCTTCCTCCGGGACGTGCCAGTACTCGGGCGGGTAGTAGCGGGGCAGCTCTTGCGGCGTCGGCCGCGGGCAGAGCCGCAACAGATGGCAGGTACGGCATTCCACCACTGCGAACAGCCGGTCGGTGACGCCATATAACCGGTCTCCGGCCTGGAAAAGCACCCGGCAATCGGCCCCGCCGCAGGCTGGACAGGGCTCCGGCCTTCCCGGTCCCCCGGCGCCCGCCGGCTGAGCACCGCCCGGCGGGTTCAGCCCGCCTGAAACGTCAGATCGCGCAGCGGAATCCGGTACCGCATCAGCAGCGCCCGCACCTCCTTCGGGCTCAGCTTTCGGATCCGCTTCATCTCGCGCCGTTTCCGGAGCATCCGCGGCGCCAGCCACAGCGCCTCCAGATCCCCCTTCAACATCGCCCCCGCCAGCCGCATCTTGCCGGCCAGCCCGGGAAACCGCTGCGTCTCGCCCTGGTTCCTCCCGGCCGCCACCAGGCCGGCCGCAATCCTCGTGAGGTAGTAGGCGCCGTTCAGCCATAACAGGCTCCACGGGAACAGCTTCGCCGCGAGCAGCACCCGGTTCCGCTCAATGAGTTCCACCCGCCGGGTCGAGGCCGCGCCCAGCGTCGAAGCCCGCCGGTGGCGGACCACCGCCTCCGGCACATATAGACACCGCCAGCCGGCGATCCGCGCCCGCAGCCCCAGTTCGGCATCGTCACCGTAGGCAAAGAAATCCTCGTCAAACCCGCCGATCTCATCCAGCATGCGCCGCCGGTACATCGCCGCGCAACCATCCGGCCAGAGCACTTCCTCCCGCCGGTCGTATTGGCCGTTGTCCGGCTCTCCCGTCCCCCGCCCGCGGTTCTGCCCGTCAGGGTAAATCAGGTGCCCCGCCTTGTCGATCCGGGGCGGATCCTCCCAGGTCAGGATCTTCGATGCGGCCATACCGATCCCCGGATCCTCGAAGGCCCCCAGCAGTGCCTCCAGCCATCCGGGCGACGCCTCGGCGTCGTTGTTCAGGAGGGCGACGAACGGTTCCTCGGAGGCCGCGATTCCCTGGTTGTTGGCCGCGCAAAAGCCGAGGTTCTCCCGGTTGCGGACGATCTCGAGGTCGAAAGGCGCGGCGCCGAACTCTCTTTCGGCCGCCTCCGCGGAGCCGTCGGTCGATCCATTGTCCACCAGAACGACCCGGAAACCGGTCACCGTCTGTCCGGCCAGGGATCCTAGACATCCGCGGAGCAATTCGCGGCGATTGTGATTCACCACGATCACGCTGACGGGCGCTCGCCGCTCAAAATCCACCGACTGTATAATTATAGCCGCAGGAATGAGTTAAGGAGGCCATGGCGTCCCCGGGTGAGATCCTCCGCTTGGCGCGCGAGCGTCAGGGCCGTCGGCTCCAGGACGTGGCTGAGGAAATCAAGGTCAGCCCTCATTACCTCGAAGCCATTGAACAGGGGGACCTGAGCCGCCTGCCCGGGGGGTTCTTCACCCGCAGCTTCGTGCGCCAGTACGCCCGGGCTCTGTCCATCCCCTCCCACCAGGTCGAAACCGAACTCGAGCAGTGGATTGCCGAAGCCGCCCCGCCCGAGTCTCCCCCTTTGACCCCTCGAACGATGGACGCTGGCCTCACTCCCATCGTCGAAGTCGTAGCCGGGGCACGGCGACCCCGCAGCCGCATGCTGGGCGCCGTCGCCGCTCTGGTCGCGGTAGCCGGGGCGTGTGCCGTGGTGTACTCTCTCTGGCTGCAGGAGAGCCTTGCCCCGCCCGAACTCCTACCCCCACCCGCCCGGGAATCCTCGCCCACACCGAACGCCGCCTCCCTGGCACGGCCGCCGACCCCATCCCCCGCCACCGCCGCCGGGCCACTGACGCAAACCCCGGCTCCGCCCCGCCCCAGGGGCCCCCTCTGGTTCGAGATCTCCGCTCGGGACACGACCTGGGTCCGGGTGAAGGCGGCCGACGAAACACTGTTCGAAGGAATCTTGGAACCGGGAGAGAAGCGGCGCTTCGAAGGCTTGACCCTGGCCACGATGCGGGTGGGTAACGCCGGCGGCCTGGAGCTGAGCGTGAACGGGCGATCCATCGGCGCCCTCGGGCCCCCGGGCCACATCCGCATCGTCACTCTGACCCCGAACCGGACCGAGGTCTCGTCGCCGCGTCCCAGGCAACCTGCCGGCCTCACCCGGGAAGCCCCCGGACCGCCTCAGGGCGAGGAAGGCCCCGAGTGAGCCGGCTTGCGCCGCCGTAGTCGCTCCAGCCGTTGCCGCCGTTCGAGCGCGAGCAGCTCGCGCCGCCGCCGGCGCTTCACGCTGTCGTCCACCCGCCGCCAGAACTTCCGGAAGTAGTCCCCCGCCGACACCACGGCGAACACCACCACACCCCACAGCCAGACATCGGCCACCAGCCGGAGGGACGGCCAATGCACGCTCAGCATCACCAGCGCGATGGCCGCCACTTGAGTCACCATCTTCGTCTTGCCCAACTCGCTCGCCCGGATAGTGAATCCCTCCGCCGCCGCAATGCTGCGCAAGCCCGTTACGGCGAATTCTCGGGCCACGATGATGATGGCGATCCAAGCCGGCACCAGGTGCACCTGTACGAGCGCGATCAAGGCAGCCGAAATCAACAGCTTGTCGGCGATGGGATCGAGAAGCGTTCCCACCGTGGTGATCTGCCCCCAGCGGCGCGCCAGATACCCGTCCAGCAGGTCGGTCGTGGCCGCCGCCAGGAAGATTGCCAGCGCCAGCAACTCGTTCGTGATCTGGACGCCCCCAACCGGAACCCGCAGGTCTTCCTGCACCAGAGCCGCCACCAGCAGCGGCACAAAAAAAATGCGCAAGAGGGTGAGCAGGTTGGGTAGATTCATTCAGAAGCTACAAATATACCGCAGGAGTCGCCCGGCTTCGGCCGGAACCGGCCTCGGATCCCGTCCCGCGCTAGGCTGACGGGGCCCGGATTCCTGCTACCTCCCTTCCGCCGGCCAGTTCCGCCGGCTCCTCGGCGGCCGCCGGCTTCCAGTCAACCACGTATTCGGCCAGTTGCCGGACGATCGACTCGGGCGCCTCGGCTTCCACCATGCACTCGTCCCCGCGCAGTTCCGCGTGTAGCACCCGGCCGTGCTCATGAAGCAGATGCATGGGGCGGCCCTGCCCGGCCGGCAGCCAAAACACCGCCCGGATCAGCGGCTCGCCGGGAAGACGCTCGTCGATTGCCTTCAGCAGCCGCTCCAGCCCTTCCCCGGTTCGGGCCGAAACCGCCACCGCACCCAGACCCTTTCCGCCGTGCTTGTCTCCCGGCAGCCGCGCGCCGATCCTGGCCCGCAGTGCTTCCACATCCACCTTGCCGTCGAGCCGGTCCACCTTGTTGAACGCCAGAATCTGCGGCACCGCCGCCGCGCCGATCTCCGCGAGCACCTCGAGCACTTGTACGGCCTGCTCGGCGGCGTCCGGACGCGAGACGTCCACCACGTGGAGCAGCAGGCTCGCTTCGCCGATCTCTTCGAGCGTCGCCCGGAACGCCTCCACCAGCGTAGTCGGGAGGCGGCGAATGAACCCCACCGTGTCCGACAATACCACCCGCCGGCGCGACGGCAGCGTTACCACCCGCACCGTCGGGTCCAGCGTGGCGAACAGCCGGTCGTCGGCATAGACCTCGGCCCCGGTCAGCCGGTTGAACAGAGTCGATTTGCCCGCGTTGGTGTAGCCGACCAGGGTGATCGCCGGCAGCGGAACCCCTCGCCGCTGCTTGCGCTGGGTCAGCCGGGACCGCCGCACCGCTTCCAACTGCGCCCGGATCTTGCGGATCCGCCGGGCGATCCGGCGGCGATCGGTCTCCAGCTTCGTCTCCCCCGGACCCCGCGTGCCGATGCCCCCGCCGAGGCGCGACATCTCTACGCCCCGGCCCGTCAGCCGCGGCAGCAGGTAGTTGAGTTGGGCCAGCTCCACCTGCAACTGTCCTTCGCGCGTTCGGGCGCGGCGGGCGAAGATGTCGAGGATCAGTTGCGTCCGGTCAACGACCCTCCTTGCCAGAGCCGCCTCGATGTTGCGCAACTGCGTCGGCGTTAGATTGTGATCGAAAACTACGAGGTCGGCGTCCTTGGCTTCGGCCTCCCGAGCGATCTCTTCGAGCTTGCCCGCCCCCACCAGCGTGGCCGGGTCATAGGCCGTGCGGCGCTGCAGAATCCGTCCCACCACCTCGGCGCCGGCGCTCCGGGCGAGCGTCTGGAGTTCATCCAATGATTCCACTGGATCGAACTCTCCGGAGACGCTGCGGCCCCCGCCGCGCCGCACCAGGCACACACCGACGAGCAGCGCACGCTCTGTCGTAGTGCTCACACGACCCTCCCTCGCCGCTACCGGCGAATGCCCCTCGAAAGTCAAGCGGAAGGCGCCGCGTCCTTCACCGAAAGGCGCCCGCTTTCAGTCTATCCACGTATACGTAAGCGCGGGGCCGTGCGTTCCACCGCCCCAAGGGCGGCGCCGCTGCCGCCGGACTCAGGCCTCCGGCGCCCCGGGTTGCTTCGGAACCGCCGGCTGTGGCGCGCTCGGTGCGCTCGCCGGCGCGTGCGCATGCGCCCCATGGCCGCCGTGTCCATGGGCGCCTTTCGAAACCACGACCGTCGAAATGGCGTGCTTGAAAATCAACTGCTCCTGGCTGTTCGTTTCCAGGATCACCGAATACTTGTCGAAGCTCTTGATCCGCCCGGACAGCTTGACGCCACTCATCAGATAGATGGTGAGAAAGATCTTCTCCTTGCGAGCGGTATTGAGGAAGGCTTCCTGGATGTTTTGGGGTAGTTTATCCATTTTTCTTTTTCCTTTTTACCCGGCAGGGCCAGGCTCATACATCGCTTCCCGCTCCCTGGGCGCCCGCGGCTCTCGGGCGCTCCTCCCCGTTTCCGCCGGCCGCCGGGAGCGACTTTGCCACTGTAACAGGTCGCTGTTGCTCGGGCAAGCCGCCGCAGCGCCCGGCTCCAGAGGCCACGGAGAAGCCGGGCCCGCACTACCGGCCGGCGCCCCAGCCGCGGGGCCGGCCCGCTTCCAGCCCCGGGAGTAGAATCAAGACAGGGGATGCCTATGGAGAACCGCGAAATCGCCCGCTTGATCGCCGAAACCGCCGACTTGATGGAGATCGCCTCCGAAGACCCCTTCCGCGTCCGCAGCTACCGGAACGCCGCGGGCGTCATCGAAAACCTTCCGGAACGCATCGAAGAGATCGCCAAGGACGAGAAGCGCAAGCTCACCGACATCCCCGGCATCGGCAAGGGCATCGCCGCCGTGATACAGGAGATCCTCTCCCGCGGCTCCTTCGAGCGCCGCGACAAGCTCCTCGAGAAATATCCCCCTACCGCCCTCGAACTGCTCAAGATCCAAGGTCTCGGCCCCAAGACCATCGCCGCCGTCATCGACCGTTTCCGCGTCAGCACCATCGACGATCTGGAAAAGCTCTGCCGCGAGCAGAAGCTCCGCACCCTCCCCCGCATGGGAGCCAAGCTCGAAGAAAAGATCCTGCGCTCCATCGCCCACTATCGCAAGAGCGCCGGCCGCTTCCTCCTCGCCTTCGGCGTCCAGGTGGCCGAAGAACTCATCGCCTATCTGCAAAACGGGACCGACGGCGCCGGCCTCGACCAGATCACCCCGGCCGGCAGCCTCCGGCGCGGCAAAGAGACCATCGGCGACCTCGATCTGCTCGTCACCGGCAAGAAGGCCGCCCGGGCGCTCGAGCGCTTCGTTCAACACCCGAAGGTCACCGAAGTGCTCGGCAAGGGCGAGAACAAAGCCAGCGCCCGCATCGGCATCGAAGGTCTCCAGGTCGATGTCCGCGCCCTGCCGCCTCAGAGCTACGGCTCCGCCTTGCAGTACTTCACCGGCAGCAAGGACCACAATGTCGCCCTGCGCCAGCTCGCCCTCAAAAAGGGCTACTCGCTCAACGAGTACGGCCTCTTCCGTACCAAAGACGACCGCCGTGTGGCTGGGCGCACCGAGGAAGAAGTCTATGCCGCCCTCGGGCTGGAGTGGATCCCTCCGGAACTGCGCGAGAACCAGGGCGAGATCGAGGCCGCCGCCTCCGGCAAGCTGCCGCGCCTGGTCGAGCTCTCCGAGATCCGGGGCGATATCCATATGCACACCACCGAGAGCGACGGGCGGGTGCCGCTGGAAGAAATGGCCGCCGCGGCGCAGCAACGCGGCTACGAATACATCGCCATCACCGACCATTCCAAGGCCTTGGCCATGGCCAACGGACTCGACGAAAAGCGCGTCGTCGCCTTCGCCCGCCGCGTCCGCGAGTGGAACCGTAACGGCTCGGGCATCCGCATCTTCTCCGGCCTGGAATGCGACATCCTCAAGGACGGCTCCATGGACATCGCCGGCGACGCCCTCGCCGAACTCGACCTCGTCATCGCCAGCGTCCACAGCTACATGAACATGGAGCCCGCCGAGATGACCGACCGGCTCCTGAAGGCCCTCGAGAACCCATACGTCAAGGTCCTGGGCCACCCCACCGGCCGACTCCTGCTGAACCGCGAGGCCTACCACTACGACTTCGAGAAAGTGGCCGAAGAGGCGGCCCGGCGCGGCGTGGCGTTCGAGATCAACGCCAGCCCCGAACGCCTCGACCTGCACGCCACGCTCCTGCGCATCGCCAAGAGCAAGGGCGCCCGCTTCACCATCTCCACCGACGCCCACCACCCGGCCCACTTGGCCAACATCCGCTTCGGCGTCCTGATGGCCCGGCGCGGCTGGCTGACGGCCGGGGACATACTCAACACCCTGCCCGCGGACAAGTTTCTCCGCGCCCTGCGGCCGAAACCCTAGCCGCGCATGCCGGCGCGTCACAAGAACCCGAGGAGTCCCAGATGAAAATCGTCTCTTCCCGCGAAGTCTTCCGCAGCAAGATCTTCCACGTCACTGACGAGCGCGCCGTCGCCCGGGACGGCTTCGAGATCCGGCGGGCCATCGTGCAGCACCCCGGCGCCGCCGTCATGCTCGCCGTCGACGACAACGGCCGCATCCTCCTGGTCCACCAGTTCCGCCTGCCCGCCAGGCGCTATCTCTGGGAGCTGCCCGCCGGCCGCATCGATCCCGGCGAAACCCCGCTCCAGACCGCCCGCCGGGAGCTCCAGGAAGAGACGGGCTATCGCGCCCGCCGCTGGAAGAAGCTGCTCTCCTTCTTCCCCACCCCGGGCTACGTCTCCGAGAAAATGACCCTCTACCTCGCCACCGGGCTCGAGGCCGGCGAGGTCTCGCCCATGGACGACGAGAAGATCCGCTGCCGCTGGTTCGCCCCTGAGGAGGTGGCCGTCATGATCGAGAAGAACAAGATCCTCGACGGCAAGACAATCGCCGGCATCCTTTTCTACCTCCGGGTTCGGGATCGCCTCTGAACGTCTCCGCCTTCAGCCCGCTCGAGCGCGCCCTCCGGCCAGCCAGCGCAGCATCGCCTCGATCGCTTTGCCCCGGTGGCTGACGGACAACTTCTGCTCCGCGCTCGCTTCGGCCAGGGAGCATCCGAAAGGTGGGTAGTAGAACAGTGGATCGTAGCCGAAGCCGTTCTCGCCGCGCGGGGCTTCGAGCAACTGCCCCTCCACCGTTCCGCGAAAGGAGCCCAATAGCCGGCCCCGTTCGGCCAGCGCCACCACGCAGACGAAGCGGGCCGCGCGGTTCTTCGCCCCGCGCATCTGTTCGAGCAGCAGGCGGTTGTTCTCGGCATCCGTCGCCCCCGGCCCCGCGTAGCGGGCCGACCGCACTCCGGGATCCCCACCGAGCGCGTCTACCTCGAGGCCGGAGTCGTCGGCGAACAGCGGTCCAGGCGCATAACGGCTGTAATACACCGCCTTAGCGATGGCGTTCTCCTCGAAGGTCTCTCCGTGCTCCTCCGGCGGCTCGATCCGTTCCAGGCCCGGTACGGTCTCGATCTCGATCCCCCCGCCGAAACGCTCCGCCGCCAGCCGGAACTCACGCAGCTTGCCTTTGTTCGTCGTGGCGCAGTAGAGCTTCACGTCTTCCCGAGCGCCTCCCTCTGGATGGCGAGCAGCTCCTTGATTCCCCCGCGGCCCAACTCCAGCATCCGCGCGAGCTGCTCGTCGGTGAAGGCCGCCTTCTCGCCGGTGGCCTGGACCTCGACGAAGCGGTCCTGGTCCGTCATCACGATATTCATGTCCACCTCGGCCTGGGCGTCCTCTTCGTAACACAGATCCAGCAGCGCCTCGCCCTCGAGAATCCCCACGCTCACCGCCGCCACCGCCCCAGTGAGGGGGTCGCCCGTCACCGCCCCATACTCCACCAGTTGCCGGATCGCCAGCGCCAGCGCCACGTAGGCCCCCGTGATCGCCGCCGTCCTCGTCCCGCCGTCGGCCTGGATCACGTCGCAATCGACGATGATCGTCCGCTCCCCCAGAGCGTCCAGGTTCACCACGTTGCGCAACGACCGGCCGATCAGCCGCTGGATCTCCAGCGTCCGCCCGGACTGCCGCCCCCGCTGCACCTCCCGCGGCGTCCGCGTCGCCGTGGCCCGCGGAAGCATCGCATATTCGGCCGTCACCCATCCTCGCCCGCTCCCACGAAGCCACTGGGGCACCGATTCTTCCAGCGACGCCGCGCACAAGACCCGCGTGTTGCCAAGTTCGATCAAGGCCGATCCCTCAGCCGTCGCCAGGTAGCCTGTCTGCAGTTTCACCGCGCGGAGCTCGTCCGCTCTCCGGTTGTCGATTCTCATCCCTTCAGCTCGCCGACCGCAGGATCGCGTAGAAGAGCAGCGAAATCAGAACAATCGCCGCCAGGATCGCCACCACGCAGGGAATTGCCTCGAGGTTGGCCTTCGTTTTCTTCTTCCCGCTCCGCGCCGGTTTGATCTTCGCCATGGCGATTTACCATCTTCGCAAATCCTGCGTCTCCGCACCCATCACACGCCGGCGTGCCGTACGATGGACGGCGCCCGGCCTCCCTTCCGCTCCAGCCGCCGATCCCCCGGCGCCACGGCGAGCGGTTCCTCGAGCACCCCCGGCCGGCTTCCTCTCCTGCGGCACGCCCGGGCCCTGTGCCCGAAACCGGAGCCCGGATGCGCATTCTCAATGGAGAGGTCTCCGGCCTGGAAGCGGCTTCGTACAATGGAATCACGAGAGGCGAGTGGTTGCCGGAGTGCAGCAGCGCGAATCCAATCCGGCCGCCGGCCGCGTCGGCCGGCTTTTCGAAATCGCCGTTCTCGGCCTGGTAACCAGCGGCTTCCTCGCTCTGCTCGGCTCCGGCTATCTCGACTTGCCGAGCACCGCCGGCACTACCGCAGCTATCCTTGTTCGGGCCGTCCTGCTGGTTTCCGGACGTCCCCTCCGGATCCCCGGCAAGTGGATGACGGCCCTGGCCCTCCTCTACATGGGCTTCTACCCGCTCGACTACCTCTTCCTCTCCGGCGATTTCCTCACCGCCACCGTGCACCTGGTGCTCTTCCTCGCCGCCGTCAGAATCCTGTCGGCCGCCACCGACCGCGACTACGCGTTCCTCATCCTCGTCGCCTTCCTCGAGATCGTCGCCGCCTCCCTGCTATCGGCCAGCTTGAACTATTTCGCCTTCCTGGCCCTGTTTCTGGTCTTCGGCGTCGCCACCCTGGCCGTTTGGGAAATCCGCCGGGCCGCCGCCTCCGGCCGCACGGTCACCGAGGGCGCCAGGGACCGGCTCGCCACGCGTCTCACCGGGCTCGCTTTGGTCGTCTCCACCGGCATCCTGCTCATCGCCGCCGGCCTGTTCTTTATCCTCCCCCGCACGGCCCGGGCCGCCTTCGAGCATCTTGTGCCCGAGCGCTTCCACCTCACCGCCTTTTCCGGTGAAGTCACCCTGGGCGAGATCGGAGAGATCAAACGCCAAACGACGCCTCTCATGCATGTGCGGATCCCCGGGGCCCGGGGCCCGGTCCACCTGAAGTGGCGGGGCATGGCTCTGGGCGAGTTCGATGGCCGCCGCTGGTACAATTCCTCGGCCGAAGGGGAAACTCTGCGTGTTCGCAGCGGCCTCCTGCGGCTCGCCGACGATGATCAGCGGCGCCTCCAGGGTCCCCGGCTCAACTACGAGGTCCGCCTGAAGAGCTTCGCTTCCGGCACCCTGTTCATCGCCGGACATGCTGAGTTCATCCGCATCGACGCCCCCACTCTCATCCGCACCCCTGAAGGCAGTTTCCGGCTGCAGTACCCGCGCTCGGGAGTGATCCGCTACGGCGTCTACAGCTACCTCGGCGATTCCGCTTCGCCTCCCGCCGGCCTCAGCGCCCGCGAGCGTGAACGCTACCTCTCCCTGCCTCCCCTGGATCCCCGCATCCCCCGGCTGGCTCGCCGGGTTACCGCCGGCGCCGGTGACGATCTCGACCGCGCCCAGGCCCTCGAGCGCTACCTTCGAGCGGAATTCGGCTACACCCTCGAGGCCCCCGAGACCGCCGCGCCTGACCCCCTCGCCGATTTCCTCTTCCGCCGCCGGGAAGGCCATTGCGAGTACTTCGCCTCCGCCATGGCCGTTATGCTCCGCGGCCTCGGCATTCCCGCACGAGTGGTTACCGGTTTCCAGAGCGGCGCGTACAACCCTATCAGCGGCTGGCAGGTGATCCGCGCTTCCGACGCCCATAGCTGGGTCGAAGCCTGGCTACCGGACCGCGGATGGGTGCCTTTCGATCCCACTCCGCCGGATCCCAACCCGCCCGCCGCCGGCTTCCTCAGTCGCCTCGCCCTCTTGATCGACGCTGCCGATACGTTCTGGCAAGGCTGGGTGCTCGATTACGACCTCAACCGCCAGCTCTTCCTGGCCTCCCGCCTCCAGCATTCCACCAGGCGATTCTCTTTCGCCTGGCTCGAAGAAGCCGGCTCCGCCGGAGGCCGGTTGTGGGCCGGCGTCCGCAGGTTCGCGCTGCGTTTCGGCGTCTTCTTCGTCGACCTGGTCCTGGTGGCCGGCGTCGTCTTCTGGCTCGCCCGCTGGTGGGTTCGCCGGCGCCGGTTCCTGTCACGGCAGCAGAGGTTGCGGGAGGGCCGGGCCGAGGCCTCCGATGCCACCCGACTCTACCTTCGTGCGCTGGATCTGCTGGAGCGGAAAGGATTCCACCGGCCCCCGTGGCTCACCGCTTCCGAGTTCGCCCGCCACCTGCCGCCCGGCCCCGTGGCGGAATCCTTCCAGACCCTCGCGGCCGAGTACGAAAGGCTGCGGTTCGGCCGGAGAAGCGAGGCCGGCCGCCGGCTGATGGCCTCGTTCTTGGCGCTGGAGCGGGCGCTTGCCGGCGCCGGGCCGGCGCGATTGCTGCCGGGAGGACGCCGTGCGTGATTTTCTCGACACGACCTTCCCCGCCGCCCACCCCAACCTCGGGGACCTCGTCAACCGCAACCTGCTGCGGTCCGAGATCGAGGGCGGCGTTTCGCTCCGCGATCTCCCCCCGGAAACCACCCTCGAGGTCCACACCCAGAACCGTGTCTACCGCCTCGTCTGCCGCCCGGACGGAGACGCCCTCATCAGCGGCCATCCGAAGTACTGCCCAGCCCCGGTGCGGGTGAAGATCTGCGGCTCCAACTGGGGCGGCTCGATGCTCAAGCTCGGCTACATCGGCCGCGGCATGCATCTCGAGTTCCGCCACCCGGACTACGATCGGCCCATCGTCACCTCGAGAATCGTCGACATCCGCGAACTGTGAGGCGCCGTGAGGCAGCCGCACCGCCCCGCAAGCGCCACTCCCCGGCCCGCCTAACGGCCCCGGTGCGGCGCGATGTAGCGCACTCCCGCGAGCCGGGCCGCTTCCTCCAGCTTCTCGAACGGCAGCCAGCCGATCCGCACCGCAGCTACTTTCGACTCGCCTGTGTCGCGGAAGCCCAGCGCCTTCAGCCGCGCCGCCACCGTCCCGTCCGCCGGGTCGATCCAGATCTCCACCGCGATCTTGCCCTGCTGCACCGTCAGACCCGCCGGCGAACCCGATGCCAAAGCTCGCTGCAACGCTGGGTGGAACTTGCTTTCCGCCGCCGGCGCTCCGCCGGGCCGCTGCGGTCGTGCTGCAGCAGCGTCCGGCGGACTCAGAGGTTCCCGCAGTTCCTGCCGCGGCCAGCCGATCACGCCGCCGATGACGCCGCTCGCTTTGTGCATCCCGAAAGCCGCCGCCATCGCCCGTCGCTTCGTCTCGCCGGGGCCGAACACGCCCTCGTAGCCGACGCCCTCGGGCATTTCCACCGGCACCTCGATCCGCCGCGGCCGGCCGCCTTCCACCACGACCGTCTCCTCGACCGCCACGAACGAAGTGAACTGCGTCACCAGCCCGTAGTCGAGCCCCAGCTTCGTCACTGCGTCTCGAATCTCGGCCTTCGGAACGCCGCGCTGCATTCCCGCCCAGTCCCGGTCCATCAGCGCCGCGATCTGGCGCCGCGCCCAGAGCTTCGCGATCGCCTCGTGCGCCGGGGCCTCGGCCGGTAGTTCTATCGGAATCGAGCGTACGTACGGCTTGCCCGACATCTTGCCTTCCAGCCGGATCACGCCCTTGGCCGGAGCCGTGTACCGCCCGGTGACCACCACCGGAGCCGCCGCGAACAGATCGGGGATCCGCTGCGGGAAGACGTCGGTCACCGGTAGCCCGCCCCAGTCGATCCGGATGTCGGTGAGCAGCGGATTGCGGATCCGCTCGTGGAACCGCCGCGCCGCCGCCGAACCGTCCTCGTTCAGGCCCACGTACTCGGCGGCGCCCCGGCTCAGCTCCGCCATTTTGTCGAGCAGGAACCGGTTCACCGAGCTGCCGATGCCGAACGAGAACACCCGCGCGTTCTCATAACGCCCGACCTCCCCCAGGATCGCCATGTCGTTGCCTACATAACCGTCGGTGAGGAAGCAGACGATCCTCACGCCCTCGCCCGTTTCCGATGGCGCCAGCGCCGCCCGGATCGCCTTCATCATTTCCGTTCCTCCGCCGCCCCGCCGCGACTCGATGAAGGCCTGCGCCCGGCGGATGTTGGCCTCCGTCCCCGGCACGGGCTCCGGGAACAGGATGTGCGTGTCGCCGGCGAAGGTGATCACGTTGAACCGGTCCCGCGGATAGAGCCCCTCGAGCGCCAGCCGGATCACCTCCTTGGCCTTCTTGATCGGCCGGCCGGACATCGACCCCGAGGTGTCCAGCACGAAGACCAGATCCTTCGGCGCCACGTCTTCCACCGTCACCCGCTCCGGCGGCTGCAGGATCAGCGTGAAGAAGCCGCCGCGCTCGTCCCGGTGCGCCAGAACGCCCTCGCGGATCCCCGCCCCGCGCGAATCGTAGCGCAGAACGAAGTCCTTGTTCGGGATCACCGCCCGCCGCTTCAGCCGCACCACGGCCCGCTCCGGAGCCGGCCGCTCCACCTCGATCTCGTGCGTCGGCGACTCGACGCGGCGCAGCGGGACCCCGGCGTCCAGCCTCACCTTCAACGAGATGTCGTGCCCGGCTCGCGTCGCCGGCTTCACCACCGGCGGCGTGATCCGCGAGGCGTCCGGCACTCGATCGGTATCCGGCGCCCAGCCGCCCCCGGAAGCGCCGGCCGGCTGGCCGGGAATGTAGCGCGGCCCCACCACCATCGGGAACGAGAATTCGGAAACGCCCTCCTCGTAGCCAAGCGTCTCGACGTAGCTGATCTCGATCTCCACCGCCGCCCCCGGCGGGATGTTCGCCACCGACTGGGTGAAGACGTTCGGCCGCTCCTGGTCCAGCAGCGACGCCAGATGCCCCCGCGCCTTGGCCGCCTCGTAGATCGCCCGCGCCTCTTCCCGCCGCTTGATCTTGCCCACGATCACGCGGTCGCCGATCTTCATCACCATCCGGTCCACCGCCGCTCGCCGGGACAGCGGAAAGACGTAGACCGCCTCGATCGGCTCGCCGAACGGGTTCTCGAACTGCTGGACGACCGTGACCCGGGCCAGGAACCCGCTGATCTCGACCGCCACGTCCGTGTGCTTCAGCGGACAGGCCGCCTCGCCGGGGGCGCCTTCTTCCAGACGGATCAACGCCCCCGCACTTGCTGCCCCCGCGGTCACTCCGGCTTCCGCCGCCGGCGCCCCGCCCCAGCCCGCCGCGAACACACCGAGAAGCAACAGCGCCGCCGCGGCGCTCAACCGGGCCGCCCGGCCCGAGAAACGGTGATTCGGATCCATCGTCGATTCCTCCTTCACCGGCGTAATGCCGCCTCGGGCCGGATCCTTTCAAGCATTCTCACGACGGCTCTTGGAGAACTCGCAATACAGCCAGGGCTCGCAACGCCAAGTCCCAACGGCCCGCTACAGTGCGGGAGCAGCACTACACCCAAGCACATGGAGGGCGGTGGATCATTATGCTATTATGTTTGTGTAGGTGCATAAGCCATGCCGGTCCAACGCACTACTGTCGTTCTCCCCCCGCCTCTGAAAAGAGAGGCGCAAACTTTAGCCCGAGAACTGGGGATTTCATTCGCAAGACTTGTAAGAAATGCCCTCCAGGAAGAGATCGCGCGGCACCGCCGCAAGCACAAAGGCTACGATCCATTTTTCGACGACGCCGCGGTCTACCGGGGGCGGGTTCCCAAAAACTATTCACGAGACCACGACCGATTCCTCTATGACGAACGATGATCTTTGTCGATACCGGCCCGTTATTGGCTCGATACCTCGAAACCGACTCGTACCACCGGCGAGCTGTTTCTGCTTGGGAAAAAGTGCGAGGGAGACGGCTGTTCACGAGCAACTATGTCCTGGCTGAAACGTGGACCCTTCTTGGGCGCCGGGCGGGCAATGCTTTCGCTGCGCAACGCGCCATCAATCTACATCGCTCCGCGGCCTGGACCGTCCTTTACGCAAATGAGGAAACCGACATGGCAGCAATCCAGTTGATGGAGAGGTACGGAGATCAAGATCTGAGCTTCACTGACTGCGTGTCGTTTGCTCTCATGAAACAGCACCGAATCAGTCAAGTCTTCACTTTCGACCATCATTTCCTGCTGCCAGGATTCGAGATCGTCGGCTGGGCGCGCGAGTAACCGTCAACGTCCCTCCGGTCCCACCGGATACAGATTCCGTCGGGAACTCGAATCATGTTCACTCAACGTGGGTCATCCTACCGCCCCGCCGCGCGGTATTCCAGCGTGACCTCCGCCCAGTGCTCGGCCGCCCCGGGCTCGAACGCCTCTCCACTCTCCAGTTCGTCCAACGGCAACGCCTCTTCGGAGACGATCACCCGGTACCTGCACACCCCCGGCTCCGGTTGCGGCGGCAGCCCCCCGCGGGCGGGCAGGAAAACCGGCTGCCCGGCTTCCACCCGGCCGCTGTGGATCAGCCGCCAGCCGGATCCTCCGGTCTGCTCGGCGACGTATAGGAAGCCGGGAACCGGCGCGACCACCCGCAGACGCACCACCTCGCCCGGCTTGAACCGGTAGCCCGCCGGGGCTGCCTCGAACTCTCGGTCCGCCCTCAGCCGCTGCACCGTCACCCGGAGGCGCGCCACTTCGGCCGGTCGGGCAAGTACCGCGGGCGGCGGCGCAACCCCCGCGGATCCTCCCATCACCGCTCCGCGCTCCGGGATCACCCCGCCTATGACGCCCGGCGCGCGCCTGGCCTCGGCGATCATCGCCCGGCGGGCGGTCCCGAGCGCCGGAGCCGCTCCGGCCCGCACCATGTCCCGCCGCGGCGCGAGCGGCAACGCGGGGGCCGCCGGCCGCCCCTCCGGTGGCACCTTCGCCTTGGCCCGGGCCGCCCTCTGCGGCTTCCCTTCCACCGCTGCCGCTTCTGCTTCCACGCGCTCGGCCGCCGACTCGCGCGCCTCTCCCGGCTGCCGCGTCGGCTCTTCCACGGCCGTTCCGGGCAGCTCGCCGCCCTTTGACGCCGCCTCGCCTCCGGCTTTCTCCACCGCCCGCGGAACCGCCGCCTTCGGCTCCGTCCGCATCGCCACCTCGTAGGCCGGCGGCCTCGTCAGCACCGTGATCCCTACGACCAGCACGCCGACAAACGCCGCCGCTGCCGCGATGGGCGCCGGCCGCCACCACGCCGCCAGCCGCTCGCCCAAACCCGGCCGCTGCTCGGCCAACGCCGCCGCCAGCTCGCGCCGGTAGCTTTCATCACTGAAGAGCTCCCGCAACGCCTCTTCATCCGCCAGCGCGTCGAAGATCTCCTGGTCCTCGAGCGCCGCTCGGAACAGCGCCCGCCGCTCGGCATCGCTGAGCGTGCCGGTGGCGTAACCCCCGAGAAGCTTGCGGATCTCGTCCCGCGTCATCGTTCCGCCTCCCAGCTCCCGCCCAGCAGGGCCAGCAGCTTCTGCCGGCAGCGATAATCCCACGTGTAGACGGTGTTGAGCGAGGCCGCTCCCATCTCCCGCTGAATCTCGGCGAAGCTCTTGCCTTCCAGCTTCAACCGGAAGATCTGCCGGCACCGCCCGCTCAGCTTCTCAATCGCCGTCCGCAGCCGCTCCCGCCTCTCGCGCATCTCGGCTTCGGCTTCGGGATCCGGCGCTGGATCGGCCGGCTGCACGTCGTCCAAGGCAGCCTGCCGGTCTTCCCCGCGGCGAGCCCGCTTCCTGCGCCACGCCGCCATCTTGAAGCGCAGGATCCGGAACGCCAGCGGCGCCAGCTCTTCGGCGGCGCCCACCTGCGGGTACTTCGTTTCGAGCACGATGAGCACCTCCTGCGCCAGATCCTCGGCCGCCTCCCTCCCTATACGGGATGCCGCGTAGCCCACGATCCTTTCGCGCAGCCGGCCAAGGACCGCCTCGCGGCCTCGGAGTTCCCCGGACCCCGTGGGCAGCACCGGACTTTGAGGCGTTGTCTTCGCGACTCTCGGCTCCCTTCCGCTCCCCACTCGTCTCTCCGCTCCCATCTCAGACCTGCCGGCGGATCAACGCCGCCGGCTCGCCGGCGATCCCTTCGCTCAGGCGGACTCCCAAGCCGCTCCGCCGGCGCCCGTATCGTCACCGACGCCTCCCGGCCCGCCGAAGTTCCCCCGGGGCGCCACCACCAACTCTCTCACCCGGCCTCCTGGTGCGTCAGTGATATAATCAAGTCAACTTTCGCGCCGCAGGTGCGGGACTTGTGGCGGGCCCCTTGGTTCGACGCCGTTTCCCAGCCGCAGGACTCCCGTAATATCTGGGAACCGGACGGCCGGTGTTATGGATCTGGATCAGCTCCATACCTTCCTGGAGATCGTCAGGCTGAAGAGTTTCTCTAAAGCCGCTCAGACCTGCTTCCGCACCCAGCCGGCGATCAGCGCCCAGGTCCGCCAGCTCGAGCAGGAGCTCAACACCCAGCTCTTCGACCGGCTGGGCACCCGCATCGCCCTCACCCCTGCCGGCCGCATCTTCGCCGAGTACGCCGCGAGGATCCTCGAGCTTCGCCGCCAGGCCCAGGACGAGATCAACGAGCTGGAACACCACCCCCGGGGCGAGCTCGTCATCGCCGCCAACGAGGCCAATTGCATCTACGTCCTTCCCCACGTCTTCTCCCAGTTCAAGAAGCAGTTCCCCAACGTCCAGCTTCAGGTGGACCGTTCTTACGGTTCCCGCGTCGTCCAGGCGGTGCTCGAAAACCAGGCCGATTTCGGCATCACCCAGCTCCCGGTGCCCGAAAAGCGCCTCCAGGTCGTGGCCATCCACACCGACGAGGTCCGCTTGATCGTCCCCACCGGCCACCGCCTCGCCGGCCGCAAGTCCGTGCGGGCGCGCGACGTAGTCGGAGAAGCGCTGCTGCTGCCCCGCGCCGGAACCACTCGGGCCCGGCTCAACCAGTGGCTCGACCTCGTCGAGGACGAGATCCAGATCTCGATGGAGCTCGACTCCACCGAGATGATGAAACGCTTCGTCCGCGCCGGCCTGGGTATCACCTTCATGGCCGTCTCCTACTGCCGCGAGGAGATGGCTGCCGGCCAGCTTGCCGGCGTGCCGCTCGCTCCCGAACCGATGATCCGCCGCCTCGGGCTTGTCTACCGCAAAGACAAGGCATTGTCCCGGGCCGCTCTGGGCTTGATTCAGGTTATCCTGGATCATGCGCTGAAGGGCGGCGAGGCCGGCGGGGAGTTGCAGGCCGTCCAGTCGGAACGCGGAGGCATGGAGGGAAGCGTTGAGAAAAATCTGCACTCCCGGGCTGTCCGGCGCCGTCGTGGGGTCCGATGAGAAACTAGGAGCTTGATCCCCATGGAACGGCTCACTACCAAGTACTCGACCATCTTGATCGCTGTGGGCGGCCAGACCCGTTTCTACCGTTCTCTCGAGGAGGTGCCGGACCATCTGCGGGAACAGCTTGTTCATTCCACCACCGGGGAGAACGCGGCCACCCTCCTCATCGCCGATCCCAACGGCCGCCAGGAGATCCTCCGTCTCATCGCCCAAAAGCAGGAAGAGCTCAAGTATGCCGCTTTGGCCACCGGCCTGGTCCAGCGCTCCACCTGGGACTCTGAGGCCGCCGCCCACTGGCGCTTTTGGCTTTCCTGGCTCGGGCGCACCCTGCTCGTCGGCTCCCTCGGCTACATCATCTGGCTGCTGGCCAGCTTTCGTTGACGGGTAGTCCTACTAGTTCTCCAGCCCCCGTTCTTGGAGAGTCCAAACCCCACAAAGGAGGGTGTGGGATCTCGCGGTTCCCGCCGATACCCGCTTGTACCATGAACACAGCCGCCCGAGCGTGCGGCTCGGTGAGGGAGATCCCCGGCCGCGCCGAAGCTCTTGAGTGTCTCTTTGCGCTGTTCTCCAGGCCGAGCCCCGGCCCCGCCTACGCCCTCATCGTCCTGATAGACGAGGCGACGTGGTCGCTCGAGACCGGCGACTCCGCGGCCGCCGACCGTCTGCTCCAGGCCGCCTACCAGGTTCTGCTCCGCCACGTTCCCGACGACACCCGCGCCTTCCGGTGGTCCGCCACTTCTCTGCTGCTCGTCCAGGCGCGCAGCCCCGCAACCCCGGCCCCGCCCACGCCGCCGGAAAGGCGCGCTAAGCTGTTTAATCTGGACGACTTCTGCAGCTGTAACCACCTCGTTCGCGCTCTCGATCTGTGGGTCGGGCGCAACCTCTTTGAACCCCGGCCCCAATTCTAGCTCATACTCCCGCCGAACCGGCCGATACGTCTCGGTATGGAGCGGCGGCGCGAACCTCGTTTCCAGTCCGGGCAGCAGGTGGAAACTCACATCCTCGGTCGCGAGCCGGCCGTCGTTTCCGGCCACGTCGAGAATATCTCCGGACGTGGGATGCGCCTCATCCTCGACCGGACGGTCCCGCCCGACACAGCCGTCATGATCAAGACCGAGACCGCCTGCCTGCTCGCTGAAGTCTGCTATTCCGAACCCGTGCGCGAAGGCTACGCCATCGGCCTGAAGCTGGATCAGGTCCTCTTCCAGACCGCGGAACTCGCCGCGCTCAATCGCGCTCTCCTCGGCCGGCCAGCCACGGAAGAGAAGTCCTCGCCGCCTCCGGCCCGGTCCCCCCTGGGCTGACCCCCGATCCCCGGAAACCTTGTCACGGAGATCCAGCTCTTTTCGTCTATTGTGGTAGGCTGCTTGCTTGCATAATACCGGGGTTGAGTGATTTGCCCCACAAGCAGGGGTGTGCATATATGCCGAAGGGCACCGTCACCATCATTGCGGAACGCTGCAAAGGATGCGGCTTCTGTGTCGAGTTCTGCCCCACCAAGGTGTTGGAACTATCGACTGCATTCAATTCCAAGGGATACCATCCGCCTCACGTCGTAGCCCCCGAAAAGTGTAGCGGCTGCGATCTCTGTGGCATGTACTGCCCGGACTTCGCCATCTACGGCGTCAAGAACGGCAACGCTTCTTCCGGGGAGGACAAGAAGAACAAATGATTACCGCCGACCCGAAAGGCGTCCTCACCGGCGCCCACTTCATCGACGGCGACCAGGCCTGCACCGAGGGGTGCCTCGCCGCAGGTGCGCGATTTGCCGCAGGCTACCCGATCACGCCATCCACCGAGGTCGTCGAACGCTTCGCCCGCCGCATCCCCACGGTCGGCGGCCGCTTCATCCAGATGGAGGACGAGCTCGCCTCCTCCATCGCCATTCTCGGCGCCGTCTGGGGGGGCGCCAAGGCCTTCACCGTCACCAGCGGGCCCGGCTTCTCTTTGATGATGGAGCATCTCGGGCTCGCCGTCATGACCGAGACCCCGTGTGTCATCGTCAACGTGCAGCGTGGCGGCCCTTCTACCGGCCTTCCCACCTTACCCGGCCAGGCCGACATGATGCAGGCCCGCTGGGGCTCCCACGGCGACTACGAGATCATCGCCCTCTCGCCCCAGTCCCCGCAGGAGTGCTTCGACCTCAGCATCACCGCCTTCAATCTCTCTGAGCAGTTCCGCGTCCCCGTGCTCTTCATGATGGACGAGGTCGTCGGCCACATGACCGAGAAGGTCATCATCCCCCCGGCCGAGGAGATCGAGATCTACCCCCGCCGCCTCACGGTGAAGCCTCCAGAAGAGTACCTCCCCTACGCCGTGGACGGCGACCTCGTGCCCGAAATGGTCCACGCGGGAATGGGCTACCGGTTCCACATCACCGGCTTGACGCACGACGAACGGGGCTACCCGGCGATGAATCCCGAAGCCCAGGACAAACTCATCCGCCGGCTCAAGGACAAGATCCTCGAGAATGCAGACCGGATCATCACCCTGGAGGAAGAAGGCCTCGACTCCGCCGACGTCGTCGTCGTCTCCTACGGGATCACCGCCCGGGTCGCGCAGCGGGCGATCGAGCTTGCCCGCGCCAAGGGCTTGAAAGTCGGCAAGCTCCGCCTCGTCACCGTTTGGCCCTTCCCCGAACAGAAGATCCGCGACCTGGCCGGACGCGTCAGAGCCTTTGTGGTCCCGGAGCTCAACCTGGGTCAGATCGTCCGCGAAGTGGAACGCTGCGCGGCGGGTCAGGCCCGCGTCATTTCCGTACCCCACGCCGGCGGTTCGGTCCACCGGCCTGAACAGATTCTGGAAAGGATTGAGGAGGCGGCAAAATAATGGCCACCACAACTTGTGAAATCGCCCCGGCGAACCCCGTCGAGCAGTTCCTGCGGACAGACCGCATTCCTCACATCTGGTGCCCCGGTTGCGGCATCGGCACCTCGGTGAACTGCTTTACCCGTGCCCTCATCGAACTGGACGCCGACCTGGACAAGATCGCGGTGGTCTCCGGAATCGGCTGCTCCGGCCGCGTCGCCGGTTATCTGAAGCTGGATTCCTTCCATACCACCCACGGCCGGGCCATCCCCTTCGCTACCGGGTTGAAGCTCGCCAGGCCGGAACTCACCGTCGTCGTCTACTCCGGTGACGGCGACCTCTTCGCCATTGGTGGGAACCATTTCATTCACGCCGCCCGGCGGAACATCGACCTGAAGGTAATCTGCATCAACAACTTTATCTACGGCATGACCGGCGGCCAGGTGGCCCCCACTACTCCCGTTTCCGCTATCGCTACTACCACCCCGTTCGGCTCTTTCGAGCCCCCGTTCAATCTTCCCCAGCTCGCGGAAGCCGCCGGCGCTACCTTCGTCGCCCGCTGGACTACCTACCACGTCCGCCAGCTCACCCGTACCATCAAGGAGATGCTCAAGCGGAAAGGCTTCAGCTTCATTGAGGTGCTCTCGCCCTGCCCCACCCTCTTCCAGCGCCGCAACAAGCAGGGCGACGGGCTGGCTGCCATGAAGATGTACAAACAGTTGAGCAAGACGCGTAACGGCGCCCCCACGGCCGAGACCGCCATCGAGCAGGGCAAGCCGATCATCGTCGGCAAGTTCGTCGATATCGAACGGCCCAGCTACCTGGGGTCGATGGAGCAGATGCTTTCCTCCCGTCTGGGCGACCGTTACGTGCATGTGGAGAACCTCGAATGGCACTAACGGAACTTCGCGTGGCGGGGTTCGGCGGTCAAGGCGTCATCCTCGCCGGCATGATCATAGGCAAGGCCGCTTCCATCTTCGAAAACGGCTACGCCACGCTGACTCAAAGCTTCGGCCCCGAGGCCCGCGGCAGCGCCTGCAGCGCCCAGCTCGTCCTCTCCGACGAACCGGTCCTGTACCCGTACATTACCCAGCCGCACATCCTGATCGCCATGTCCCAGGACGCTTACAACAAATTCGCCACGGATGTGCGTCCGGGCGGCATCGTCCTCATCGAGGAAGAACTCGTCCGGGTCAGCGAGATCCCGCCCGGGGTGAAGATCTGCGGCATCCCCGCCACCCGCCTCGCCGAGCAGATCGGCAAACGGCTGGTGCTCAATATCGTCATGGTGGGCTTCTTCGGCGCCGTTACGAAACTCATCGACCGCGAGGCGCTGCGCAAGGCCGTGGCCGATTCGGTGCCGCCCGGCACCACCGAGATGAACCTCCAGGCCTTTGACCGCGGTTACGAATACGGACTGGAGAGCCGCTGCGCGGAGCAGTTGCCCGAAAGCCTCCCCGTCGAGCGCGGCCTTGAAGGACAGTTCGCCGGTTCGGAGTCCTGACAAGCCGCGCGTCCCCCGAACATCGCGCGCCGGCGCCTCCCGCGCCGCCTTTCCACGGGCCTTGCGGCCCGGCGCCGGCTGAGGCGCTTAGTGGCGGAAGTGCCGGAAGCCGGTGAATACCATCGCCAGCCCCAGCCGGTTCGCCGCCTCGATTACCTCGGCGTCCCGCACCGAGCCGCCCGGCTGGATCACCGCTGTAATGCCGTGCCTGGCCGCCTCCTCCACTCCGTCCGGGAACGGGAAGAAGGCGTCGGAGGCCATCACCGATCCATGCAGCGGCAGCACCGCCTTCATCGCTCCCACCTTCACCGCGTCCACCCGGCTCATCTGGCCCGCCCCGGCCGCGATCAGCCGCCCCGGCTCGGCGTAGACGATTGCGTTCGATTTCACGTGCTTCACCACCTTCCAGCCGAACTCGAGCGCCCGCCATTCCTCCTCGCTCGGCTGCCGCTCGGAGACCACTTTCGCCTCTTGCCGCTCGAGCTTCCTGTCGTCTTCGGTCTGGGCCAGCAGCCCGCCGCTGATCGACTTCACCACCAGCCCCTTCGCCGCCGGCCTGGCCACCCGCACCAGCCGCAAGTTCTTCTTCTTCGTCAGGATCTCCAGCGCCTCCTCACTGAACTCCGGCGCCGCGATCGCCTCGATGAACGTCTTGGCGATCTCCGCCGCGGTGGCCCCGTCCAGGGAGCGGTTGAACGCCAGCACCCCGCCGAAGGCTGAGATCGGATCGGCCTCGAAGGCCCGCCGGTAGCTCTCGGCCAGTTCCTCGTGCTCGGCGCAACCGCACGGGTTCGTGTGCTTGATGACCACCGAGGCCGGGGCCTCGAACTCGTTCACCAGTTGCCAGGCCGCGTCCAGATCCACCAGGTTGTTGAACGAGAGCTCCTTGCCGTGCAGCTTCTCGCCGCCGGCGATGCCCCCCGCCTCCTCGGCCGCGTACAGCGCCGCCGACTGGTGCGGGTTCTCTCCGTAGCGCAGGCTCAGCCGCCGCGGCGCCTGAATGTCGAGCGCCGCCGGCAGCTCGCCTTCCGGCTCGTCGCGGAACTCTCCGTCCACCATCGAGATCCGCGCCAGCCGCCGGGTGATCGCCCGGTCATAGGCGGCCGTGAGGGCAAACGCCTTCTTGGCCAGTTGCCAGTGCGTGGCCGGCGTCAACTCCTTCTTGGCTTCCAGCTCGGCCAGGATCGCCGGGTAGTCGGCCGGCGAGGTCACCACCGCCACGTCCTGCCAGTTCTTGGCCGCCGCCCGGATCATCGTCGGCCCGCCGATGTCGATGTTCTCGATCAGCTCGGCCACCGTGGCCGCCGGCTTCGCCGCCACCTTCTCGAAGGCGTAGAGGTTCACCACCACCATATCGATCGCCGGAATGCCGTGCTCGGCCAGCGCCTGCATGTGCTCGGGCTTCGACCGCAGCGCCAGAATGCCCCCCGCGATCCGGGGATGGATCGTCTTCACCCGCCCGTCGAGCATCTCCGGAAAGCCGGTGACCTCGGCCACGTCCTGGACTTCCACGCCCGCCTCCCGCAAGAGCCGGGCCGTGCCTCCCGTCGATAGGATCTCGACGCCGAGCCGCCGGAGTCCCTGGGCGAACTCGGCGACGCCGGATTTGTCCGTTACACTGATCAGCGCGCGTTGAATGAGTGCCATGAGACTTCATTGTGCCACACGCGCCCGTCCGCCAACCTCATGATTCCGGGAGGCTTCACCGCATTCGCCTACAATGGAGGCTTATGCCCCACCGCGTCACCTTGATCCCCGGCGACGGCATCGGCCCGGAAGTCGCCGAGGCCGCCGTCCGCGTCCTGGAAGCCACCGGCGTTCCCATCGAGTGGGAGCGCGTCGAGCTGAACGAAGAGATGATCCTGGCCGCCGGCGGCCGCATCCCCGAGCCCGTGCTCGCTTCGCTCCACCGCACCCTTGTGGGCCTCAAAGGCCCCGTCACCACCCCCGTCGCCGGCGGCTTCCGCAGCCTCAACGTCCAGCTCCGCAAGGCCCTGGACCTCTATGCCAACGTCCGCCCCGTCCGCCGGCTCCCTGGGCTGAAGACGCGCTACCAGGACACCCCCATCGACATCATCATCTTCCGCGAGAACACCGAGGACCTCTACTCCGGCCTCGAGAACGAAGTCGTCGACGGCGTCGTCACCAGCCTCAAAGTCATCACCCGCCGCGCCTCCACCCGCATCGCCCGCTATGCCTTTCAGTACGCCCGCAAGCTCGGCCGCAAGAAGATCACCGCCATCCACAAGGCCAACATCATGAAGCTCGGCGACGGACTCTTCCTGGAGTGCTGCCGCCAGGTGGCCCAGGACTTCGAAGAAATTCAATATACCGAGCTGATCGTCGACAATGCCGCCATGCAGCTCGTCATGCGCCCCGAGCAGTTCGATATCCTGCTGATGCCCAACCTCTACGGCGACATCATCTCGGATCTCGCCGCCGGCCTCGTCGGCGGCCTCGGCATCGTCCCCGGAGCCAACATGGGCGACGAGCATGCCGTCTTCGAGGCCGTCCACGGCAGCGCCCCCGACATCGCCGGCCGGGGCGTCGCCAACCCCACCGCCTTGCTCCAGTCGGCCGTCCTGATGCTTCTGCACCTCGGCGAGGAAGCCGCCGCCATGCGCATCGAGCGGGCGCTCGAGGCCGTCCATTCGGAAGGCAAACATCTGACCCGGGATCTCGGCGGCTCGGCCACCACCCGGGAGTTCACCACTGCGGTGATCGAAAAGCTCTGAGACCCGCCGCCGCGGCTGCAAACGAAAAAAGCTCCCGGCACGCGGCCGGGAGCCCGTGATCGAGGAAACTCTCGAAAACCCTTAGAGGCCCTTTTCGGCCAGGAACTCGATCAGATCGACGATCCGGCACGAGTAGCCCCACTCGTTGTCGTACCAGGAGACCACCTTCACCATGTTGTCAATGCTCTTGGTCAACTGCGAATCGACGATCGAGCTGTGCGAGTTCTCCATCATGTCCGTGGAAACCACCGGATCCTCCGTGTAGCCGAGGATCCCCTTCATCGAGCCCTCGGAGGCCTCCTTGAGCGCCTGGTTCACTTCCTCGGCGCTCACCGCGGTCTTCAGCTCCGCGACCAGATCGACCAACGACACGTTCGGTGTCGGCACCCGCACGGCGTAGCCGTCCAGCCTGCCTTTCAGTTCCGGCACCACCAGCCCGATCGCCTTCGCCGCTCCCGTGGACGTCGGAATCTGGTTGATCGCCGCCGCGCGCGCCCGCCGCAGATCCTTGTGCGGGAAGTCCAGGATCCGCTGATCGTTCGTGTAGCTGTGAATCGTCGTCATCAGCCCTTTGACGATCCCCCACTTGTCGTTCAGCACCTTTACCACCGGCGCCAGGCAGTTCGTCGTGCAGGAGGCGTTGGAGATCACGTGATGGTTCGCCGGATCGTACTTGTCCTGATTCACCCCCAGCACCAGCGTCACGTCCTCTCCCTTGGCCGGAGCCGAGATGATCACCTTCTTCACCGGCCCGCGCAGGTGCTTGGCCGCGCTCTCGCGGTCGCGGAAGCGCCCGGTGGACTCGACGACGATCTCGGCCCCCACGCTCTCCCAGTCCAGCTTGGCCGGATCGGGCTCGGCAAACACCTTCACCTTCTTGCCGTTGATCGTGATGCCGTCCTCGTCGGCCTGGATTTCGGCGTCCAGCGGCCCGAGCACCGAGTCGTACTTCAACAGGTGAGCCAGCGTCTTGTTGTCGGTGAGGTCGTTGAATGCGACGAACTCGACGTTCTGGTTGTTCGCCTTCAGGGCAGCCCGCAGCACGTTCCGCCCGATGCGGCCGAAGCCGTTAATCCCAACTTTGATAGCCATTCGGATACACTCCTTCTGTCTTTCGCTTTGCGCGTTCCCCACCCATGATATCAACCGCTAAAAAGAGACGGCAATGTCCTCTATCTGGCGGAAGACCGGGATGCGGATGGCCGGCTGTAGCCCTCGCGGGTTCACTTGGGGACCGGCAGCTCCGGCATCGTGCTCCCGCCCAGGCCCCCGTAGGCCTCCCTGACGCGAACCACCTTGTTGCCCCGAAATGTTACAAATGTCACTTTACCCGGCGGCGTCCCGTAGATCCAGTCCTCGTACTCCACGCCGTTCTTCTTTTCCCGGACCTTGCGGTTCGGCTTGCCCAATGCGATCAACACTGCATCCCGGTCCATCCCCTCAATGGCCCGCTGCTCCTTGATCGCCGCCTGCACGGGCTCGGGCAACGACTCGATGTACTGTTCCGTCGCCGACCGTTTCTCGAAATCGAGCAGGGGCTTCAGCATCTCCTTGATCTGCTGCGCGTCCAGTTCCGGCACGCCCTCAGGGAAGATCAGCGCGATGCTCGTCCCCACCGGATTCGCCCGGATCGCGCTCGTCCCGCCGATCGGCGTCATCGTCCCGCCGACGCCTCCGCCCACCTGGATGCGCTGCCACCATTTCCGGCCGCCTTTGAAGCCTCCATTGATCTCCAGGATCAGCCGCTTGCGCTCGAACTTGATCTTGGTGATCTGCACCAGGTCCCCCATCTGCGCCGCCGGGCCCCACTCCTGGTGCGCATCGCTCCACACTTCCAAGTCCGACTTGCCTGTCTCCGGATAGAAGGGCAGCGGCTTCTTCGACCGCGGCAGGCTCACCTTCGCCGTCGCGTACTCCGCCGTCAGGTCCCGCGTCAGCGCAATCCGCTCATCCACCGAGTACCGGTACTCTCTGGCCGCGGCGGCGACCGGCGCCAACGCCAGTATCGCTACCGCCGCCGCTCGAGCCCGCCGTCTCATGTGCCCTCCTTGGGAGGCCTGACCAGATAGGCCTCCTGGCCCTCGATGGGAGCTTTCCATAGATAGACGGCCAGCACTCCCAAAACGGTACTGGTCATCAGGCCGCCCTCCGGTCCGTAAGCGCCCCCACTCCATAGTTCGCTCACGTGCCACTCCAGGGCATAGCCCGTCACCCCCATTTTAAATCCGCTCAAGTTGGCTCCGAGCATCGGCAGCGCCCAGTTCCAGCCGAAGTGCAGCCCTACCGGCAGCCACAGATCCCCGCTGCGCAGGAACGCCACCCCCAGGATCACCCCCCAGCCGGCGGTGTTGGCGATAGCCAGGAAGGTGGAGTTCTGGTTCGCCGTGTGCGCCAGCGCGAACAGCAGGCTCACCGGCAGAATCGTCGCGAACGGCCCCGCCACCCGCAGCAGCACCTGGAAGCCATAGCCGCGGAACAGCATCTCCTCGCCGAAGGCTCCGAACAACAGAATGATCGTGACGAACAGCACCGCCGGCCACCCACCCGCATATTCAGGATCAGGGCGCATACGGGCGATCCCGGTCGCCAGCGCTGGAACGATTACGAAACAGGCCGCCCCGCAACCCCCGATGACCCCCACGATCAGGTTCTGCCGCGAAGCCCGTGTCCACCCCAAGCCGATGTCCGCCAGCCGCCCCCGCTCGTAGATGCGCAGCACCAGGGCGTTCGCCACCGCCGCGGCGGTGAATGTGCCGAGAACCGATCCCACCAGATAGCCCGCCACCGGCGCCATCAGCACCGGGAACACGAACAGTCCGACCACCGCCAGGAAAGCGAACAGGCCCACCCGGAGCAGCAGGCTCATCGTGGCTCCGGACTTCGCCGATCCCATGCAAGCATCTTACTGGCTGCCGGCCGCTGTCCGCAGACCCGGCGCCAGGCGGCTCCCCGCTCCACTCAGCAGAGATGTCCAGCCATGGTCCCGCGAGGGTAGAATGTTGGTTAGGGTCTTTTAAGGCGCGAAACTGAGATCGTCCCGAGTACGGATTCCCGGCGGTACTAAGCAAATTTTGCACTCCGGCTCCAGCTAATTGTTTCCCGCCCGAGGACCGATAGTTGGGTGTATGCAGGACAGACGCGCTGAACCGAGAATGCTGTGCGCCGATCTTGTAGATGTCGAGTGGCGCGACAAGACCGGTCGCACCCGCCGCACCGTCGCCAATCTCGAGGATATCTCTCTGTCCGGCGCCTGCCTGCAGATGGATGTGCCCGTGACGCTGCATACCCATGTTCGGATCAGCTACCCCGGCGGCGAACTCCTCGGGCGCGTCCGTTACTGCGTCTTCCGTGAGATCGGCTATTTTCTCGGCGTGGAGTTCGATCCCGGCTCGAAGTGGTCCCAGGAAGAGTTCCAGCCCATGCACCTGCTCGATCCTCGGCGTCTGGTGGCCCGCGATAAGCGGGAAGAAGACAACCCACGGCTCATGCACTGATTCCGGGTCCACACCCCCCGGCTCCTGTCCCGCCCCCTCCTTCCCGACACCGGTGCGTTCCGCATAAGCTCGACGCTCGGCGGCCCTTCCACGTCCCCAGCCTCGACTCGTCAGCCCCCTCGACTCCGTAGTGAACCGCGCCGCCGCTCCCCCGCGAAGTGGTCCCAGCCGCCGGCTTCCAGCGGAGAACCGAAGAACTCCACCGCCCCGGGCTCGCCCCGGACGATCGTCCCGATCCGGGTCAGCGGCACCCCCCGGTGGCGCGAAGGGATCTTCAGCCGCGGGGGCGCGGTGAACAACAGCTCGTAATCCTCCCCCCCATGAAGGGCCTGCTCGAGACCGGCCCCGTGAAACACCGGCAGCGGCCGATCCACCACTGCCGCCACACCGGACTCTTTGGCCAGCCGATGCAAATCCGTCGAGAGCCCGTCGCTCAAGTCCATCGCCGCCTTCACTCCCAATCGGCGCAGGTACCGGCCCAACTCCAGCCGCGGCTCCGGCCGCAAATGCCGCTTCCAGGCCGCCCCGCGGCGCGTCTGGAGCCCCAAGGCCGAGCCTCCCAACTCCCCCGACACGTAGATCGCCTGCCCGGGCCGCGCCCGGTCCCTCCGCATCGCGCCGCCCTTCGGAACGGTCCCCAGCACCACCACGTCGCAGCCGGTCTCGGGCCCCTTCGCCAGGTCCCCGCCGATCACCGCCGTCCCCGTCCGCCGCGCCAGCTCCAGCAGACCGGCGTAGAAGCGCTTCACCCACCCCGGCCCGGCGCCGGCGCCCAGGCTCAGCGAGATCAAACAGAACCGCGGTCGCCCGCCCATCGCCGCGATGTCGCTCAACCCGCGGCACAAGGCCCGGCGCCCGGCGTCGAAGGCCGGGCACGAGTCCGCCTCGAAATGGACCCCCTCGAGGAACAGATCTGTCGTCGCCAGCCAGTCCTCCGCCGCCCCCGCCGGGCGCAGGATCGCGCAGTCGTCGCCCGCCCCGCGGATCAGCCGCGCTCCGCCCCCCGCCGGGAGCCACTCCCGAATGCGCTCCAGCAACTCGAGTTCGTTCACCCGCAGCCCACCTATCGTTGTCAGACTACCCCAACCCCGGCCCCGGGCGCGCCACTGCTTCGTCTTCCCGGTTCCTCCGTCCCAACTGGTCGAGTCCCCGGGAGACCTGCGGCGGTTCACTGCGCCTCCGTGCACCGGATTGGGCGAAGGCGGGTGATAGAATAGAAGTAGCCACAAGGTCTAGTCCGTTGCCGGGGGCGTAACGGCTTCGACGGGACTGGATTGGCGTTGAGAGGCGTGCCGGGTTCCGGGCGCCCGTAAAACGACCGGAACAAAAACAACTGCCAACACGCAGTTTGCTTACGCCGCCTAATTGAAGGCGGCCGCCCCGGCCGGCGGGCCCGTACGCCGGTCAGCGGGCGTCGCATCGCGGGCTTGGGCCCAAGGCTTCGGTCCGGAGCCGCAAGCCGACAACCAATCGGACTAGGTTGCCGCTCTTCTTGCCGGTTCTGAGGCGGCAGCCGAAACTTGGGAACCGGATACGCACGTAGGCTCTCAACGGCGGACTTTCCCGGACGCGGGTTCGACTCCCGCCGCCTCCACCACCTGCTCTCTCACGGGGCTCTTCGCCATGGGGACCCCTGCCCAGGAGTAAGCGCGCCGGGAGCCGTCTGCCGGCGCTCTAGGCAGGCGGACGATCCCCGGGGTGTCCCGGAAGCCCCAGCCTCCGCAAACTGCTAGAATCCCCCCATGACCCGCAGGTACTGGCTGGCGGCGGCGAGCGCTGTAGTCGTCACTCCTGGTTTGCGCGCCGTACCGAAGGAAGCGGCGGCGGTGCGGGCGAGGAGACTGGAGGTTTTCCAGGTCCGCGTGAACCGTCTGGGCAACTGGGTGCTGTTCCGGTTGCACACCGATGCCGGGCTCTCCGGTCTCGGCGACGCTTCCCACGGGAGCCGCGACGATCTCCGGATCGCCCGTCTGGGACGAGAGCTTCTCGGCGCTTTCGGCAAACACGGCATTTTCGATATCGAGTACCTGCGGCGGATTGCTCATCCCCGGGTGAAGGAATTGGGAAGACCGGCGGCGGTAGCCTTGGGAGGGCTGGAACAATGTTTGTGGGATCTTCAGGGCAAGGCGCTGGGCGTGCCGGTCTACCAGCTCTTCGGGGGAGCGCTCCGGCGGAAGATCCGCTGCTATGCCAACATCAACCGCTCGACACAAGACCGCACTCCGGCCGGCTTCGCCCGCATGGCGGAGAAGGCCGCCCGCGCAGGCTTCGACGCGGTGAAGCTTGCGCCGTTCGATGGCATGGCGCGGCTGAGTGCGCCGCCGGAGCAGTTCGAGCGCGATACCCGGCGGGGCATCGAGTGCATTGCCGCCGTGCGCCAGACGGTGGGTCCCGGCGTGGACGTGTTGGTGGATGCGCACAATCACTTCGATCTGGAAAGAGGGTTGGATCTGGCGCGGCGCCTCGAGCCTTACCGGCTCTTCTGGCTGGAGGAGGTCTCGCGGGATCTGGAAGCGCTGGCGGCGGTCAACCGCGCGGCGGCCATGCCGACAGCCGGGGGAGAGTCGATCTTCGGCGTCCAGGGTTTCCACACGTACCTGGGGGCGGACCCAGTGGATATCTTGATGCCGGACATCAAGTACTGCGGCGGGATGCTCGAGTTGAAGAAGATCGCCGCGATGGCCGAAGGGGCGGGGCTGCCGGTGGCGCCGCACGGTGTGGCCAGCCCGGTGGGCCATTTGGCCGCCGCCCACGTAGCGGCGTCGCTGCCGAACTTCTCGATCCTCGAGTACTCATACGGCGAGGTCCCGTGGCGGGCCGAGCTCGTGGAACCGCCGGAGCCGATCGAGCAGGGACGGCTCCGCCTCCCGAATCAACCCGGTATCGGTTGTGAACTGAACGAGAAAACGCTCCTGAGAGTGGCGTCCAAACTTCTGTCTGCGTGAAAGAGGGGCATTGTCGTGCCCGCTGATTGGAGATGAACAAGCTTCGGGCCTCCGTCTACACAATTCTCTTCTATGGGCCGGCTGCCGCCGCCTGCGGCGCCCTGGTTGATTCGGCGGGACTCGCCATCTCGCACGGCGGGGGGCGGGTGACGGGGGCTGCGCTTCTGTGGCTGGCCGACCAGATCCTGTTCCTCCTTGGGGCGCCGGCGCCTTGGCCGGCCGTTGACGGGCTTCTCCGATACTATCCGGCGAATTCAATCCACGAATTCGCGCCCTTGGCGCTGCTCGCGATGCTGGCGAATGCGGCTGCCGGGCTGGTGGTTGCGGCCGTCACTGCTCCGGCGGCCCTGGCAATCGGGCGGGGGCTGTGCGGGAAGCGAGGCGGGTCCCGCTGCCGGCGCTTCTGGCGGGTGGAGTATCCTGCGGCCGTATCCATCCTGCTGCTCGTGGCGGGCTTTGTGCGCCTGATCGGCGAGAGTGCGCCGCTCGCGGCGGTTGCAAGCAGCGGGTTTGGACGCGCACACCTGCTCGGGCCGGGGAAACTGGGGGCCATTCCGGCCTTGATGCTGGGCGCTGGCTTTTGGTGGATCTTGTGCCGCCGGGTCCGTTCAGAACGCGCCGTCCGCCTCGCCGGCCGGGCGATCGCCGTAACGGCTGGCCTTGCCTTAGCCGTCTCGGCGGTGGGAGTTGCGGCGGGCGGACCGGGCCGGCCGGCGGCCATTCAGCCATCCGGGCATCCCAACATCCTCCTCATCTCCATCGACAGCCTGCGGGCTGACCACGTGCACGCATACGGATACGCCCGGGACACGACTCCCACCCTGGACCGGCTGGCGCGGGAAGGCGTTCTCTTCCGGCAAGCCGTGGCCCCCACCACCTGGACGCTTCCCTCGCACCTGACGATGCTCACGGCGCTGCCGCCCTGCGCGCACCAGGTGGTCCGGGACGGGCAGAGCCTCGATCCGGCGGCGGTGACGCTGGCCGAGGCGCTCTCCGGCGCCGGGTATGGGACCGCGGCGTTCGTTTCCGGACCATACCTGCGCGCCGAGTACGGCTTCTACCAGGGTTTCCAGCACTACGATGACTACTCCGTGGCGGCCCCGGACCACCGGGCCAGCCACCAGATGATCACCTCACCGGCGCTGACGCGCCTGGTGGGAGGGTGGCTTCACAAATGGAACGAGGCAGGAGCCCAGCGGCCGTTCTTCATCTTCCTGCACATGTGGGACGTGCACTACGACTATATCCCGCCGAGCCCTTACGACACCCTTTTCGATCCCGACTACCAGGGCGGCATCGACCCCACCGGATACGAGCGATCGTCGGCCATTCATCCGGGAATGGATCGTAGAGATCTGGAACACATCATCGCTCTGTACGACGGCGAGATCCGGTACACGGACGAGCACATCGGCAAGATCCTCGACCTGCTCCGGGAGATGGGCCGGCTCGATGAAACGGTCGTGGCGGTGACAGCGGACCACGGAGACGAGTTTTTCGAACACGGGCAAAAAGGCCACCGCAACAACCTCTACGACACCACGTTGCTGGTACCGCTGATCATCCGGTACCCCCCAAGGATCCCGGCCGGAGCCGTGGTCAAGGAACAGGTGCGGCTGCTCGACCTGGCGCCGACGCTGCTGTCCTTGGCCGGGGTGGAGAAGCCGCGGGAGTTCGGGTTCGACATTTCCGGCGGCCGGTTGAAACCGCGAAACCTCATGACGCTGCTCGGCGCCGGCAAACCGGGCGGGGGCGGCAGCCTCGCCTTCGGCGATCTTCACGGCCAACTGGCCTGCGTGCGCACCGGCAAATGGAAGCTCATCACCCGCCTGGACCAGGCGGCGCCGGTGGAACTCTACCACCTGGAGGCGGATCCGGGAGAACAAAGCAATCTGGCGGGCCGCAGGCTCCCCGAGGCCGAGAGCTTGCTCGGCGTTTTGAGGCTCTGGAGGAAAGCCGCTGCCGGCCGGTTCCGCACACGCTCACTCGAAACGGACCACCGTCACCTCGAATCACTCCGCGATCTGGGCTACATTCAGTGAAGCGGCGGCCCAGCCGCTCCCCCGGCCGGGGGTATCTAGCTGCCCGCGCAGTCTCTCGCCTTCGGCGTATCGGGAACGGCGAGACACACCGGCCGCCGGAAACGTAAAATGAAGAGCAGGTCTGTTTCCTCGCGAGGGAGCCGATACCCCGTGGCAAACAACTATATTCTGGTGATCTTCGACAGTTGCCGGTACGACACCTTCATCCGCGCCAATCCCCGGACGATCCGGAAACTGGGCCGGGTTGAGAAGCGGTGGACGTACGCGTCGTGGACGGCCCCGTCCCATTACAACTTCTTGATGGGGCTGATGCCGCACAAGAGCCCCACCCATGTCTACGCCTCCGAGTACTACAAGAAGGAGTTCTTCAAGTTCAACGAGCGGTTGGGCACCGACGGCATCGAGTTCAAGTCCCTCGTCCCCAAGCTCTACCTGCCCAGCTTCCTGAAAGAGAAGATGGGTTACCGCACGCATGCGATGGTGTCGCTGCCGGTGTTGAATCCCCGGACGGTGATCAATCAGGGTTTCGACAGCTTCAAACTGATGGAAAAACACAACGACATGCGGGCGATGCTGCGGGAGATGAAGTTCGACGACGAGAAGCCAAACTTCTATCTGCTCAACGTCGGCGAGACGCACTACCCGTACGCTTTGCCGGACGAGCCCCCGGACCAGTGGCCGCGGATCTCCGGGGTGCACGGCGTTTTCAAGCACCTGGATGACCACATCGTGGGCGGCAAGCTGGTACGCAGGAAGGAGAAGTTTTTCGATGACGCCAAGCTGCGCAAGTTGAAGCGGCGGCAGATCCAGGCGGTGCGGTATCTGGACGGCGTCGTCGAAGAGCTGTTCGATCTGGTGCCGAAAAACACCTACATCACCATCACCTCCGACCACGGGGAGCTGTTCGGCGAAGACGGGTATTTCGGGCACGGGCCCATCATGCACCAGAAGGTCTTCGAAGTGCCGTTCGTGGAGGGGAAGCTCCGATGAGCAGCGCCGCTGGACTGCTGCTGCTGGCTTTGATGTCGGCCGCCGGGCTCTACTTCGACGGCGGAAGCGGCCAACATCTGGCGTACATAGGGCCGGGCGCAGGGTTCGCCTTTCTCGGCTCGTTCCTCACGCTTCTGTGGGCCTTCGCCGTGAGCGCGGCGACAATGCTGACCTGGCCGGTCCGGATGGCGTGGAAAGCCGCGAAACGCCGCCGGAGCCTGAAGAAGGCCCGGGTGAAGAAGCTGATCTTCGTCGGACTCGACGGCTACGACCCGCGGACGGCGGAACGGCTCATGGCCGAAGGCCGCCTGCCCAACCTCAGCCGGCTGGCGAAGGAAGGCTCCTACCGGCGGCTGCGGACGACGTTCCCTTCGCTCTCACCGGTGGCCTGGTCCACTTTCGCCACCGGCGTCAGTCCCGCCCGGCATAACATCTTCGACTTCTTGAACCGGAATCTGAAGTCCTACCTGCCGGAGCTCTCCTCGTCACGCGTGAACAAGCCCCGGCGGGTGTTCAAGATCGGCCGGTATCACATCCCCCTGAGCAAGCCGTCGGTGGATCTGCGGCGCAAGAGTATACCGTTCTGGAAGATCCTGGGACAGCACGAGGTCGATTGCACGATTCTTCGCATCCCGATCACCTTCCCCCCGGAGAAGTTCAACGGCCGGCTGCTCTCGGCCATGTGTACGCCTGATTTGCGAGGCACCCAGGGAAGCTTCTCCTTCTTCTCCACGCGGAACGAGTCGGTGACTTACGAAACCGGCAGCCGGTACCCGTTGCAGCGATCGGGGAACGTCGTCAAAGGCGTCCTCGAGGGGCCGGACCACCCTCTGGTTCCCGATGCGGGCAAGCTTGGCGTGCCCTTTACCATCTATCTGAACGGGGCCCGGAATTCAGCGACTTTGGAGATCGGAGGCGAGAAGTATCCCCTGCGGGTCGGCGAGTATACGCCCTGGGTGCCGGTGACCTTCAAGGCCGGCGTGGCCGTCAAAGCCCGGGGTATCTGCCGGTTCTTGCTGAACCAGACCGAGCCGGACGTGAACCTCTACGTCACGCCGATCAACATCGATCCGGAAAACCCGGCGCTGCCCATTTCACATCCGAGTTATTACTCCGCGTATCTGGCCAAGCTCCTCGGCGCGTTCGCCACCGTCGGCATGGCCGAGGACACCTGGGCGCTCAATGAAGGCGCTATCGACGAAGAGGCCTTCCTGCGCCAGGCCTGGATGATCCACGAGGAACGGGAAAAGATGTTCTTCAACGCCCTGGACCGGCTGCGGGAGGGCGTGGCGGCCTGCGTTTTCGATGCCAGCGACCGCATCCAGCACATGTTCTACCGCTATCTCGAGGGCCGGGCCGACGGGCCCCTCGCGGACACCATCGAGAAGATGTACCAGCGCATGGACGAGCTCGTAGGCCGCGTGTTCAGGTACGTGGATGAGGAGACCGTCCTCTTCGTGCTTTCCGACCACGGCTTCGGATCGTTCCGCCGCGGCATCAACCTGAACACGTGGCTTCTCGACCACGGCTACCTGGCGCTCAAGGACGGAGCGGAAACCGCCGGGCCCTACTTCAAAGGGGTGGACTGGAGCCGCACCAAGGCTTACACCCTCGGACTGGCCGGCCTCTACCTGAACATCGCGGGCCGCGAAGCCGAGGGCATCGTCCAGCCCGGAGCCGAAGCCGAAGCCGTCAAGGCGGAGCTCATCGAGAAACTCAGCGGATTGAAGGACCCCGCTACGGGCGAAACGGCCATCCAGCGGGTCTATGCGACGAACCGGCTCTACCGCGGGCCATACCTCGAAGACGCGCCGGACCTGATCGTCGGCTACAACGACGGTTACCGGACCTCCTGGGCGGCGGCGCAAGGCATTGTCGAAAGAGAGGTGTTCACCGACAATCCCAAACCGTGGAGCGGCGATCACAGCGTCGACCCGGTTCTGGTTCCAGGCGTGCTCTTCTCGAACCGAAAGATCGCCGCCGAGGATCCCGGCATCGAGGATCTGGCCCCGACGGCGTTGGAGCTGTTCGGATTGCCCACACCGGGGCACATGGAAGGCAAATCGCTGTTCCAGGCTGCCGCTCCGGCCTGAGGGCGCGGAGCCGAAAGGAGGTTGCCATTCTCAGCAAATCGACCATCAAACTGAAGAAGGATCTTTGGGAACGCGTCAAGCGGTGCGCCGAGGTGGCGGGCTATTCGAGTCCGCAAGAGTTCGTCGAGCACGTGCTCGAGAAGGAACTCTCCAAAATCGAAGAGTCCGAATCCGACGAGGAAATCCTCAACAAACTGAAAGGTCTCGGCTACATCGACTGAGACGATGCTCGCCTCCCTCGTGCTGTTCCTCATCAGCGTCGCCACGGGTATCGGGCTGCTCTGGGTCTTCCGCCGCACCTCGGACCAGGCGGCCATCCGGGCGACGAAGAAACGCCTGCAGGCCCGGTTGCTAGAGCTGCGCCTCTACGCCGACGATCCGCGGGTGGTGCTGGCGGCCCAGAAGGCGCTGCTGGTGGAAAACCTGAGGTATTTCGCCCTGATGCTGCGGCCGGCGCTCTATGCGACCGTGCCGGTGGTGATTCTGCTGATCGCTCTCGATGGCTTCTACGGGAGGCGTCCGCTCGCGCCCGGGGAAACCGCCGTGTTGACCGCGGTGCTGGACGGACAGGCGGCCCCGGATGAACCCGTGAGCTTGGAGGCGCCGACGGGCATCGCGGTGGAGACTCCGGCGGTCCACGCCCTGGCGCGGCGGGAAGTGAGCTGGAGAATCCGGGCCGAGGAGCCGGTTGCCGGGCAACTGCGGTTGACCTCGGAAGGCGAGACCGTCCTCATGCCGGTGGTCGCCGGCGAGGGCTTGCACTGTTGTTTGTACGGCCGGCGGGTGCGATCCCGTCTGGCGTGGCTGCTCGCTCCAGGTGCGGCGCCGCTGGACGCCAGATGGGTGAAAGAAATCAAGCTCGACTACCCGGCGGCCGAAGTTTCCTACTTCGGACTCCGGACGCACTGGCTGGTCTGGTTTCTCGTCTTTTCAATGGCGGCGGCGTTCTTGCTGAAAGGTCGCTTCCGGGTTACGGTTTAGGGGCCTGGCGAACCACTTCCTCGCGAGGGTTCGAGCGGCCTTCGGGGGACTCCTCCCCTGTGATGGCTCTCGTTCCGGCAGCTTGTCCGGCCCCGGAACTGCGTTCCGGCGCCGCCTCCCCGGCCCCCAGGCGGCCGATGACCGCTGCCAGCAGAACCCACGAGGTCACGGCCAGTGAGTATGGCAAGCCCACCCGAATGGAGGCGGCGACGAGTTTCAGGATGAGGTTGTCCGTCTGGGGATTCCACGAAAAGACCAATACCGGCAGGTAGAGCCCTCCGACGGCCAGAAGGGTCGCCGCCATCCAATAAACCTCGTCGAAGACGATGTCCTGGGCCTTGCGGAAGCTGAATCCGCCTCCGGCGGCCTGGCTGGCGAGCGGTAAGAGGGACAAGATGGCGGTCAAGCCCACCACCCAGACGAAGATGCCGAGAACCGAAGCCAGCCACTCGAAGAGGGCCAGAACCGCGGCGAGCGCGAGAGCCCAGGGAAAGAACTGAGGCAGGCGGCGCAGCGCCGGCATGAAAGGGGTCCGGGCCACGCCGGGGTGGAACGCGGCAAGGGTTGTGGCATGCAGCCACATGAGAAAGAATCCCAGTGCGGTGAGCATCGGGATGGCCCGGAGGACCTCCCGCCAACCAAGGGCGCTCGAAGAGGCCCAAAAGAAGAAGACCAACCCCAGGAAAGCATTCCCCGTCAAGTTGGCCGTGACGAGCCGGTCATGCCGGCAAACCTGCCGGAACGCGTCGGAGAGAACCGTTGTGAGTCGGTCCATCGCCAGGATCCTCCACCCGGCGCCCTCGCCGCGGAGGCGCCCGCACACCCGTTGTTACACTGAGAAGCGGACAGGCCGCTTTTCGAATCGCGAAATGGTGAACAGTATTCCCTTCCTGCTCAACCATCGGCGGAACCGCCTCGAATCTGCATAGGGCGATGGGGCAAGCACTCATCCTTGGCTGCGGCTACACGGGGCGTCGTGTGGCGCGGCGGTTGCTCGAGCGAGGCTTCGACGTAACGGCAACGAGCCGGGAGCCGGAGTCGCTGTCCGACCTGGCCAAGGCAGGGGTGCGGGTAACCCTCTTGAATGCCCTTGCTCCCTCTTCGCTCGAAGCGCTGCGGAGCCTGGTCCAGCCGGGTGCGCTGGTGCTGCACTCGATTCCCGTACTCGAAGGCCCCGGCGGTCTCTACGATCCGACGCCCGAGCTGCTGGAACGGCTGGGACGCCGTCCCCGGAGAGTCGTCTATCTATCGACCACCAGCGTCTACGGGACGGCGCGCCAGGTGAACGAGCGGACAGAACCCGCCCCGGCGAGCGAATCCGCCCGGTTGAGGCTGGCTGCCGAAAAGGCCGTGGCGGCAGGACCCTGGTCGTGGATGATTCTCCGGCCGGCTGCGATTTACGGGCCGGGGCGCGGGGTGCATGAGGCGCTCCGTCGAGGCCGCTTCCGCCTCGCCGGCGGCGGGCGGAACTACGTCAGCCGCATCCATGTGGACGACCTGGCGGCGATCACCGCCGCCGCCATGCTCTCGCATCACACCGGGGCCTGGCCGGTCGCCGATGCCGAGCCCTGCCCATCGATCGAGATCGCCCGCTTCTGTGCGGACCTGCTGGGGCTGCCCCTGCCGCCGGCGGTACCGGCGGACGAGTTGCAGGAAACGCGCCGCACGGACCGCCGGGTGGACGCATCGGCCGTGCTGCGCCTGCTCGGCGTCAAACTCCGGTATCCTTCCTACCGCGTCGGGGTGCCGGCGGCCCTGGCCGAAGCCGAGGCTCCCTGCGCCCCTCATGCCGGCGGGGAGAGGGAGGCCGGTTGAGATCTCCTCGCAGTCAGCGGATCAAGAACGGCCAGTGTCCGACGAAGTGGACACCGTACCGCACGACCGCCACGTAAAGAAGCGCGCCGGCAACAGCAAGAACGCCGGCCGCAATGAGCCCCACGGTGCGCCACGGGAATTTCCTGCTCTCCCGGTGCAGGTTCAGCAGGTAGCCGGCGAAGACGCCGACGAAGTAGAGCAGGATCATCGGCACCGAAAAGAGCATCAGGTTGACGACGTCCGGCGTGGGAGTGATGATCGCCGCCACGATGACGATGATGAGGATGGCGTAGCGTGAGTTCCGCAGCAGGAAGCCCGGGGTGACGATCCGGAGCAAAGTCAGGAAAAAGATCAGGATCGGCAGCTCGAAGATGAGACCGATGCCGAGAGTCACGTTGACGAACAGATCGAAGTACTCGGTGATCGAAACGTACGGCGCAATGTTGATGTCCCGGCCGATCCCCAGCAGGAAGGCCAGGCCGTAACGGAATGCGACGAAGTAGGCGAACAGGCCGCCGAGTATGAACAAGCCGGCCGAGCAGATCACGAAGGGGGCGGCCCAGCGCCGCTCCCGCTTGTAAAGCCCGGGCGCGATGAACGCCCAAACCTGGTAAAGGATCCAGGGAGAGGCCAGGAAGATGGCCGTCAAGATCGGCAGCTTCACCCAGACCGTCGTGAAGGTCTCCATCGGCTTGATCTGGGCCAGCTTCGGGTTCTCGTAGCCCAGCTTGATCAAAGCCTCGACCGCCGGTTCGCTGACGATCCGCCACAGGTCGTTGGCGAAGATGATGCTGACGAAGAACGCCACTCCGACGCCCATCAAAGCCTTGATGATGCGGGAGCGTAGTTCCTCGAGATGCTCCATGAAGGACATGCGGAGCATCTCCTCTTCTTCGTCCTCTTCGTCGTCGGCGGGGGGCTTGGGAGGTCTGGGCGGCGGAGGAGCGGAGGAGCCTTTGACTACGGCGCCGGAGTCGCCCTCCGGTCTGGCCTCGGTCTCCGTACCGACCGCAGCGGAGACGGCCGTGCTCTCGGCGCCGGACGGCGGGGTCGGCGTGTCGGCAGGCTGCTTGGCCCCCCCGTGTTCGCCGGCGCCCTCCAGTCCCGGCGCACCCTGCTTGTTGTCTTCGGATTCCATGTGTCGGTTCCGTCGGTGAAGTCCGGCGGGAACTCCAGCGCGGCGGAGGCGCTATTTCAGGACGCTACCGCCCCAGGGCCGGAGGAAGCTGTCGGCGCTTCTTTCGATCCCTTCTCGGGCGGTTTCTCGGCGCTTTGGGCACTCGTTCCGGAGATCTCGGCCGGCTGGGAGTCCGCAGAACCGGCCGGCACCGTGCCCTCGGGCGCTGGGGTTGTCCCGGGCTTCGAGGCCGCCGTCTGGACCTCCTGTTCCGGCTTCGGCGAGTCGCTGCTCGCGGCCGTGGAGTTCGCTTCGGAGCTCGACGGAGTCGTGCCGTATTCGTAGGAGTCCTCGTATTCGTAGTCGTACTCGCTGTCGTAATCGTAATCGTAGCCCGCCTCGGTCTCGTCGTAGGTCGAGGAGATCTCCGCGCCGACCTTGCGCGTCTCTTCCTTGATCGACTCGGCTTCCTGTTCGATAGCCTGCATCTCGCGGGTCCAGGTCGCCCTGAGCTCATTGGAAGCGCGGCGGAACTCGGTCATCGCCTTGCCCAGGGTCTTACCGAGTTCGGGCAACTTGCGCGGCCCGAAGATGAGCAGGGCCAGGAGAAAGATGAATACCGTTTCCTGCCAGCCCAGCGGACCCATTCACGATCCTCCTCTTGTGAAGTTTATCCTCCGAAGCCGGGCGCGCCCACCGGTCGAGCAGCTCAGAACCGCTTGCGCCGGCCGCCCCACAGCGTCACCTTCATGATAGCCGCGCGACCACTGAAACAGCAACTGGTGCGGTACGCGCCGCCGGCTCCGACCGTCCCCCAAGGAACGAGTCCTGCACTGACTCCTCGAGCCCGCTCCGGCTTTTCCGGCCGAGCACCCGCAGCCGCGGCGGGTCATCGCGTGCCTGCCCGGCGAATTCGGCCGCGCGTGAGCGGTTGAACAGTCCGCGCAGAATTGCTACATTTGTCAGTGAGTGGCGCTATCGTCTAGTGGTTAGGACAGGGCCCTCTCAAGGCTCAGGCACGGGTTCGAATCCCGTTAGCGCTACCACGCCTGCCGCTCATTCTGGCGCCCAGCCACCACGCGAGTCACCACGCCCGATTCCAGCCGTCGGCGTAGCACTGGTTCTTTCCGTCAAACCGCCGCTCGCTGGTCCGAGCCGGCGGACGGACTGGGATCTCCTCTGTTACCCGCTGGCAGGGGGCCAAGGATCATCGCCGGCTGCCGGGCCGAGTCCAAACATGGATTGGTGCTGGAGGTGGGGGTCGAACCCACATGCCCCGTGAGGGGCGCGGGATTTTGAGTCCCGTGCGTCTGCCAATTCCGCCACTCCAGCAAACAGGCGGCTCGGGAGGCTTTCTCCCCTCATCCTAGCAAAACGGTTCCGGCGATTCACGCGGGGATCAGCAAGCAGGGGACGCCGCGGCCGGGGCGGCTCAGCGGACGAACTCCAGTTCCACCCGGCGGGGGATCAGGCCCGCCTCGTAGCCCATGTCGAGGAGCTTCTGGGCCGCCTTGGGCACGTCCTCGCCGCAGTCGAGCGTGTGGTGGTTCACGTACATGCCGACGAACTTGTCGGCCAGGTCCGGCTCCATGTCCCGGGCGAACTGCATGGCGTAGTTCAGGGCCTCTTCGTGGTGGTCCATGGCGTAGCGGATGCTCTCGCGCATCAGGCGGCAGCATTCGCGCCGGACCTCCTCCGGCAGGGCGCGCCGCAGCGCGTTGGCCCCCAGCGGCAGCGGCAGCCCGTAGGCTCTTTTCCACCAGCGGCCGAGGTCGATCACGCAGTGCAGGCCACCCTTGGAGAAAGTGAGCTGGGCCTCGTGGATCACCAGGCCGAGATCGGCGTCCTGGTTGAGGACGGCCTCCGGGATGCGGTCGAAGGGAACCTCGACGGCCTCGAAATCCGGCTCCATCAGTTTCAGGACCAGGTAAGCCGTGGTCTTCCGGCCGGGGATGGCGATGCGCTTGCCCTTCATCTCGCCCAGCTCCAGGGGCCGGGCGGCGATGAGCATCGGTCCGTAGCCGTCGCCGACGCTCGAACCGCTGGCCATCAACACGTACTTGTCGGCCAAGTAGGGATAGGCGTGGTAGGAGATGGCGGTGATGTCGTAGACGCCCTCGAGGGCCTTGCGGTTGAGCGTCTCGATATCGGCGAGCACGTGCCGGAAATTCACCAGGGGCGACCGGATCTTGCGGGTGGCGAGGGCGTAAAACATGTACGCGTCGTCGGAATCCGGGCTATGCGCGCAAACGATCTCCCTGATTTCAGGCTCCGGCATACGAAAAACTCAATATAGCAGACCCGCCCGCTGGGGCTGGAGCGCCTCAGGCGGCGAGGTTGCGGATGAGCGAGAGGTCGCCGGTCTTGGCGGCCTCCAGCACGGGTCCCATGTAGTCGTCCACGAGTTCCGGCGTGAGCGGCACGGGCATGTTCTGGAGCTTCATCTTGAGCTGGGGGTTTTTGGCGGCCGTGAGGGCGCGCTCGATGTGGTGGTCGCCGAAGCCGGGGACCTCGCCGAGGGTGGTGGGGATCTGGACATGCTGCTCGAAGTCCCGCAGCCCTTCCGCCACCGCTTCGCCGGCCTGGCGGGGGGCGGCGTCGGCGTCCTCGGCGTCCATGGCCTCCACCTCCGCCAGACTGGCCGCCACGAGTTTCATCGGCTCGACGATGGCCGGGGCGTAGAAGACGGTGTAATAGGGGTTCATCATGATGCAGGCCCGGCCGTGGGCCAGGATGTCCACCAGCGAGAAGCTCGTGAGGTGGGCGCCGTTGGTACCCCCAAGCATGATGGCGTAGCCGCCGAGGTCGGTGGCCAGGGCCAGAGCTTCGCGGCCCTCGGCGTCGGTGGGGTCGTCGAGGACCCGCCGCAAATACCCGAAGACGAGGTCGAAGGTCTCCTTGGCCACCTCCTGCATGAGCCCGTAGAAGGGCTTGCCGACGGCGCCGTAGAGCACTTCGAGGGAATGCGAGACGCCGTCGAGGGCGCCGTCGGCGGTGAGAGCCTCGGGGCAGGTGTGGGTGACTTCGTAGTCGAACACCGCCCGCGGCGGGACAATGGCCTCGTCCACGATGAGCTTCTTCTGGCCGGTGTGGATGTCGGTGATGTTGGAGTACTTTGTCAGATGGGCGGCGGAGCTGGCGGCGGTCTGGATGGCCAGGTGCGGGGTGAGCCGCTTGCCCGCCTTTTCCAGGGCGGCGGTGACCAGACCCGTGCCGAAGTAATCGTCGATGGAGCCGCCGAGCACGCGCAGCACATCGGCGGCCTTGGCGCAGTCGATGGTGCTGCCGGCGCCGAAGGTGACGTAGAAGTCCGGGGCCAGCTCCTTCATCTCCTCGGCCATGCGGAACAGGTCCTCGCGGGGGGCGTTGGGGCGCGCCCCTCTGATGACGCCGATCACTTCCTTGCCCTCGGCGGCGAGGGATCTCCGGATGCGCTCGACGTAGCCGTCCGAGCCGCGGAAGCCGCCGCGGACGATGACCGAGCGGCGGCCCCAGTCGCGGACCAGCTCGCCGGCGCGGTCCAGCACGCCGTCGCCGGCCAGATAGGCGTCGCCTTTGAACTGGCGGATCAACTCTTTGGCGCGGGTAAACGAGGCCATTCCGTAGTCGCTCCTTTGTCGGCTGCTCTTATACTTCTACCATGACGAGATCGAGGCGCCTGGTTCCGGTCCCGGCGGGCACGGCCCTGCTGCTCGCCTTGTTGGTGATTGCGCCGCTGGCCGCGCAGGAGCGCAAATTCCCCCGGGTCTACGTCGAGCCGGTGGACGAGGGGGTGGGGTTCAACGACGAACCCTCGATGGCCCTGGCGGCCGACGGGACGCTCTACGTCGCCTGGGTGAGTTTCCGCGAGGGCCACGACACGCTGCAAGTGGCCCGCTACCGGCCCCACGGGGAGTCCTTCCGGCGGCTGGGCGGCTGGGAGATCCTGGGCGGCCCGCGGACCTACGTGTTGCGGCCGCAGGTGGCGGCGGCCGGCGACGGGGTCTTCGTCGTCTACGCCGCTGAGTTCGGGCGCAACTGGGACATCTACGCCGTGCGGGTGGATGCCGACGGGCCGGGCAAGCCCGTCCGGGCGACGCGCCATCCGGCGGTGGATACGGACCCGGCGGCCGTCTGGAGTGGCGGGACGCTGTGGATCGCCTGGGAGACGAACCGGGAGGGGGCGCGGCGGATCCTGCTGGCGGGCGTGCGGGACGGCGAGGCGGGAGAGGCCGAACAGGTGAGCCAGCAAGGCCGGTCGAACTACGACCCAGCCGTCGCGGTGCGGCCGAACGGCGCGGTGGCGGTGGCCTGGCACCGGTTCTCGGACGGCAACTACGACGTCTGGCTGCGGGAGCGGCGGCCAGGCGCCGGGTGGGCTCCGGAGCGGAGGCTGACGCACGCGCCGAGCATCGACCGCCACGCCCGGCTGCTCGTCCACGGGCCGGACCTGTGGCTCATCTACGAAAACGCGCAGACCGAAGGCTACTGGATCGGCCGGACGAACCGCCGCCGCACGATCGTCGCCCGGGTGACGCCGAACGGGCTGGAGACCTTGCCGGACTACCGGGAGAACGAGCACCTGTGGTCGCGGTCCGAGGCGGCCGCGGCGGCCTTCGACTCGCTCGGGCGGCTGTGGATCGCCTACCTGAAGCCGCGCCTGCCGCGGGCCGGCTGGGACCACTACCTGGCCTGCTTCAACGGGAAGGAGTGGCTCGGCCCGGGCCGCATCACCCGGCGCAAGGGGATGGACCGGCGGCCCTCGGTGGCCATCGCCGGGGACCGGCTCTACGTGGCGATCCAGGCCGACGATCTGGCCGAGACCTGGACCCAGGACGACCCGGCGCTGACCACTCAGGCCCGCAGCCGGATCCTGATCGGGCGGGCCGACCTGCGCCGGGCCCCGTCCGAGGCCGCGGCGATCCAGACCGTTCCCCTCGCCGAGCCGGAGGAGCCGTTCGAAGCCGGACGGCTGCGCTCGGCTTACGGGGAGGACCTGCAGACGCCGGTGATCCAGTACCGGGGCAAGGAGTTGAAGCTCTACTACGGCGACCTGCACGCCCACTCCGACGTCTCGGTCTGCAACCGCTGCGGCGACCAGTCGATCGACGAGAACTACCAGCACCGCCGCGACATCGCCCGCCTGGACTTCGCGGCCATGACCGACCACGGCTACAACATCGTCCCCTACCTGTGGAACTACACCGCCAAACTCGCCCGGGTGAACGAAGACCCGGGCCGCCTGATGACCTTCCTGGCCGAGGAATGGACCTCGAGCTTCGAGCGGTATACGAAGGAGAACCCGTGGGGCTACTACGGCCACCGGAACCTGATCCTCGAGGATCCCTACTTTCCGGTCTGGTGGAACGCCTTCACCGGGGAGACCCCGGCCGAGCTCTGGCGCGAGCTCCGGCGCATGGGGGCGAGCTTCGTCCAGATTCCCCACCAGCTCGCCGATACCGGCAACGTGCCGACCGACTGGCGATTCGTGGACGAAGAGGCCCAGCCGGTGGCCGAGATCTTCCAGACCCGGGGCTCCTACGAGTATCACGGCGCTCCCCGGCAGGCGCGGCGCTCCATCCAGGCGAGCGGGCGGTATCTGCGCGACGTCTGGGACAGCGGGACGGTGATCGGCGTCATCGCCAGCCCGGACCACGGCGGCGGCGTGGGCAAGGCCTGCGTCTGGGCCGAGGAGCTGTCGCGCAAGGCGATCCTCGAGGCAATCCGCAAGCGGCACACTTTCGGGACGACGGCCGCCCGGGTGGTGCTGGAGGTCCGGGTGAACGGGCATCTGATGGGGGAGAAGATCGCCGGGCCGCCGCCGGAGAAGGTGGAGGTGAAGATCCGGGCGCGTTGCCCGGCCCCCATCCGCCGCATCGAGGTCTGCCGGAACGGCAAGTTCGTCTACGCGAGCGAGCCGGGCGCGCGGGAGGCCGATCTGGTATTCCTGGACACGGCTCCGGAGGCGGGCCGCAGCTACTATTACGTGCGGCTCATCCAGACCGACGAGGAGATCGCCTGGTCGAGCCCGGTCTGGCTGGCGGCCGAATAAGCGGGAGCGTGGGCGGCCGGCCGCTCGGATCGTTCCGGGATGCGCCGTTCGAGGCAGGCTTCACGGGCCGGAATCCGGCGGCCTTGTGCCACAATGAAACCAATGGAGGGGCGATTCTGGGCCTGGGTTGCGGCCAGGCGGCTCCCGGAATGGGCTAAGATCCTGCTCTACTTGCCGCTGGTCGTTCTGGCCGCCGCCTGGCGGACGGTGTTGTGGCGCACCACGATCGTGGCCATCACCGGAAGCGTGGGCAAGACCACCGCCAAAGAGTGCCTGGCGGCGATTCTGGCCACGCAGGGCCCGACGGTGAAGACGCTCGGTTCGGCCAACGGCCGTTCCGGGCTGGCGCGGACCCTGCTGCGGATCCGGCCGTGGCACAGGTTCGCGGTGGTCGAGGTGGGCGTCGAACGGCCGGGCCGGATGTGGCGCTCGGCGTGGCTGGTCCGTCCGAACGTCGCCTTGTTTCTGGGGGTTGCGCGCACCCACACGCAGTCATTCCGGGCGCTCGAAGTCACCGCGCGGGAGAAGGCGAAGCTATTCGACCGCCTGCGGCGCGGAGGAATTGCGGTGTTGAACGGCAGCGATCCATATGTGGCTCGGCTGGCGGCCGGGATCCGCCATCGTGTACTGACGTTCGGCTTCGGCGAGGGAGTGGATGTCCAGGGCTGGGACGCACGGGCGGTCTGGCCGGAGAGGCTGGCGCTTACGGTGGAGGCGGGCGGTGAAAGCCGGCGCCTCCAGACCCGGCTGGTCGGAACGCACTGGGCGCCGGCTGTGCTGGGGGCCGTGGCCGCCGCCGTCGCCTGCGGGACGCCGCTGGAGGCGGCGGTCCGGGCGCTGGAGGCCGTGGAGCCATTTCCGGGCCGCATGCAGCCGGTGCTGTTGCCGAACGGGGCAGTGTTCTTGCGGGACGAATACAACGGCTCTGTGGACACGTTCGAGGCCGCCATCGAAGTGCTCCGGTGGGCCCGCGCCCGCCGGCGCATCCTCGTCATCAGCGACTGCTCGGACTTTCCGAAATCCGGCCGCCAGCGGGCGCGCCACTACGCGCGAGCGGCCAAGGAGTGCGCCGAGATGTTGATCTTCGTGGGCGAGCGGGGCGAATACGGGGCGGGCCGCGCCCGGCGCGAGGGGATGCCGGAGGGCAGCGTCCATGCGTTTTACAACTTCGGCGATGCGGCGAGGTTCTTGAGGAACGAACTGCGCCGCGGCGACCTCGTTCTGCTGCGCGGGCGCACCGAACAGCATCTGACGCGCCTCTACTACCTGCAACTGGGCACGGTGCAGTGCAGCAAGCCTTCCTGCCGCTTGCGTTTCCTCTGCGACGGCTGCCCGTGGCTGGGGTACGAACCAGACGCGGCGCATAGAGAGAACCAGACGGGCGAACTGTGGCGGCGCCTCACGGCTCGCGGCCGGAGTTCGGTCTACGGCGACGCTTAGTGCGGAGGTGTGAAGCGCCGGCGAACACGGCTCGCCGGGGCGGACGGTATCGGGTAAGATATTTAGTGAGGCCACGCAGCCTGCCGCGGAGAGGTGGCAGAGTGGTCGAATGCAGCGGTTTGCTAAACCGTCGTACGGGCTAAAACCTGTACCGGGGGTTCGAATCCCCCCCTCTCCGCCAGTTGTTGCGAGTTGCCCCGATCCCCGCCGGGACCCGCGGGAAGTCTCATAGTCGGGCCCCATCCCAGCCAGAAGGGCGCCCCCATCGACCGCCGAAGCACACCCCCCACCGCGCTGGAAGAGCTGCCGTCCGAACACCGGCCTGGCCGCCGGTAAGGCGCCGGCAGGTCCGTGGTCCGGAAACAGGCAACATGCGGACTCTGCCGGCATTCGGCTTCCGCGTCCGCGGCGTCCTTCCGCGCGGATGCCGGCCGGCCCACAACGGCCCTGCGCCGCGGCTGTTTCCGATCTCCGATATCATGTCTGCGGGAGGAACGCATGGAAAGCAAGCCAATCTCTCGGAGATCATTCCTCGGAAAGTCATCGATCGCTGCTCCAGCGGCCTTTACCATCGTGAAGCCCCATCTGGTCCGCGGTGCGGGCAAGGAAAAGTTGAAAGCCGGTTTGATCGGCTGCGGCGGCCGCGGCACTCAGGCCGTCGCCGATATGCTCGCCGGCAACGAGAACGTCGAGCTGGTGGCCATGGCCGATGTCTTCGAGGATCAGCTCGAGCGGTCCCTGCGCCGGCTGCGGGAGGGCCGGATCCGCTACCCGCGCTACGTCGGCGCCGAAGTGATCCGCGACGGCAAGCCGCACCGGTTGACCGAAGAAGAGGTGCGGGCCAACGTCGTCAACAACATCAAGGTGGATCCCGAACACCGCTTCGTCGGCCAGGACGCTTACAAGAGGCTGATCGCGAGCGACATCGACATCGTCATGCTCGCCACGCCTCCCGGCTACCGCCCCCTGCATTTCGAAGCCGCCGTCGAGGCGAAGAAGCATGTCTTCTGCGAGAAGCCCTTCGGCACCGACCCGGTGGGCGTCCGGCGGTTCATGGCCGCGGCCCGCAAGTCCGAAGAGCTGGGCTTGACGGTGGTCACCGGGGCGCAGCGGCACTTCCAAAGGCCCTACCAGGAGACCGTCGAGAAGATCAAGGAAGGCAAGATCGGCGACATCGTGGCCACTTACGCCTACTGGATCGGCGGTCCGGTGCTGAAGGTGAAAGCCCGCGACCCCAAGTGGAGCGACTACGAGTTTCAGCATCGCAACTGGTACTCGTTCGTCTGGATCTGCGGCGACCAGATCGTCGAGCAGCACATTCACAACATCGACGTCTGCAACTGGGTGATGGGCATGCACCCGGTGAAGGCCCGCGCCGTGGGCGGCGCAGCCTGGCGCCCGCGGACGGAGATCTACGGAAACATCTACGACCATATCGCCACCGAGTTCGAGTACCCGAACGGCGTCAAGATGACCAGCATCTGCCGGCAGTACCCGCGCCATCCCGGCATCTTCCGTCGCGTGGCCGAGGAAGTGGTGGGAACCAAGGGCCGCAGCAACTGCCGTGACATGGGGTCCCAGGGCAACGATCCCTACATGCAGGAGCACATCGCACTCATCGATTCGATCCGCGGCGACGGTCCCTACGTGAACATGGCCATGGTAATCGCCGAGAGCACGATGACCTGCATCATGGGACGTGAATCGGCTTACTCGGGCAAGGAGATCACCTGGAACGACATCATGATGTCCCAGCTCGACCTGATGCCGAAGGACTTGAGCCCCAACGCCAAGATCCCGGTGCCGCCGCTGCCGGTGCCCGGAAAATACAAGTTCATTTGACGGACCGCACCGGCCGGACGCCCCCGGCCCGAACCAGGCGCCGCCCGCCGCCGGCCGCTCTTACCCAGAGAAAACCGCGGGCGTCGAGACCCTCGGTAACCCCTTCGAAGGTGGCTCCGGCGCCCTCCACGGTTACCCGCCGTCCCGACACATAGCTCGACGAACGGCTGTAGAGCCGCAGGATCGCGTCCGGCCCTTCCTCGGCCAGCAGCGCGCAGTAGGCGTCGATCGCCTCCAGAATCTGTTCCAGCAGTTCCTCCCGGCTGTGCTCCCGGCCGGTCTCGATCCACAGTGAGGTCGCAATCCCGGCCAGAGCTTCCGGAAACTTCGTCTGGTTGACATTCACGCCCACCCCGGCGACGAGCTTCTCGCCGTGCATCTCCACTAGGATTCCGGCGCACTTCTTTTCATTGAGCAACACGTCGTTCGGCCAGCGGAGGTCGCAGGCAACGCCCGTCACCCGCTGGAGCGCCTCCTGGACGGCGAGGCCGAGGGCCAGCGTAACGATGGGAAGCCCGGCGCCTTCGCCCGGCGGCTTCAGCGCGTAGGAGAAATAGAGCCCGGTTCCCGGCTCGGAGTGCCATGCCCGTCCGAGCCGTCCGCGGCCGGCCGTCTGCTCGTCGGCTACGACGACGGTGCCGGCCGGATGGGCCAGGGCCTCTTCCATCGTCGAGGCCGTCTTTCTCAAACGGATGATCCGCCGCGCCGCCATCGCGCCCCGCCGCCGCTTCCCCACTCGAGGCGAAAGTTCAAGTCCACCGCCGTCGCCGAATGGGTGATGGCCCCGCAAGAGATGTAGTCGGTCCCCGTTCCTGCGTAAGCCCGGATGTTCTCCAGCGTGATGCCGCCCGAAAGCTCAGTCGCCGCCCCCGCCGCGTGGGCGATGCGGACCCATTCCGCGGCTTCTTCCGGAGTCAGGTTGTCGAGCAGGAGCCGCCGGGCCCCGCACGCCAGCGCCTCCTCGAGCTCCTCCCTGGTGCGGACTTCGATCTCAACCGGCACACGAGCGCCGCCCACCCGCTCGAGCGCCGCCCGGACGCCGCCCGCGGCCGCAATGTGGTTGTTCTTGACGAGGATGGCGTCCCAAAGCCCCAGGCGGTGGTTCGTCACCCCGCCGGCTGCCGCGGCCATCTTCTCGAGCCGCCGCAGCCCGGGCGTCGTCTTCCTCGTGTCGAGCACGGTAACGCCCGTGCCGGCCACCGCCTCGGCGTATTTCCGGGCCAGCGTGGCTACGCCGCTCAGCCGCTGCAGGAAGTTCAGCGCCACGCGCTCGCACTCGAGCAGCCGCCGCGCCTCCCCCCGGACAGCGGCCACGCGGCGCCCGTCTTCACAAAGATCGCCGCTGGCGGCCTCCAGCCTCAGCTCGTCCACCCCGCCCCGCATCTCGTAGATCAGCGGCAACAGTTCGATGCCGGCCAATACCAGGCGCTGGCGGGCGTAGAAACCCCCGGCGGCCTTCTTGCCCGCCGGGATCGTCGCCTCCGAGGTCACATCCCCCGGACCGATGTCTTCTTCGAGCGCGCGCCGCACCGCCTCGCGGATCTCGGGATGGGAAACATCGAACGGCATCGCTGGGGGAAGACGATCAGCCTAACACAACCGCGCCGAAGACCGGTCCGCGGGCCGGGCCTCGGCGCCGGCGGGGCAGCCTCAGCCGCGTAGCTCGAAGACGTGCCGGTGCTGCAATCGGGGCGCGGAGAGGGTCCGCGCCGGCCCTGCATACGATAGAAACGGGCCTGTAACTCTTTATACTAAGGAAGGAGCGTATCTGACGCGGTGGCTGCCTTCCATTCGAGAGACAGCGCCTAAAAAGGACAGGGAAATGGGTACAGCGGCACAAACGATCGATGGAGCACTCGGTCGCGGCTGGTACGGCGAGTGGCAGGAACTCGAAAGGAGGCGGGAGGCCGCCGGGCCGCGTCTCGAGCGTTACGAGCGGCAGCTCGCCGCCATCCATGCGGACAAGGCTGCGGAACAGTTTCTGAAAGACTCCTTCTGGCTGGCCAAGATCGCCCGGGACTACCGCCAAGGCCTGGACTTGATCGCCAAGGGGAATCGTCTGGACCCCCGGGAAGTGGGCCAGATCCACGACCTCTACACGATTGCCCTCGGTGTAGTCGAACTGGACAACGAACTTTGCCAGGGGCTGTTCGCCGGTCTCATGGCCATTGGTTTCACGTTGTTTCCCCTCGGCCTGCTCCAGTACAAGGCCGAACGTCTCCGGCGTCTCACGCTCCAGCTCAAGGCCGAGCTGGAGCGGGCGGCGAAACAGGTTCGCGAAGCCGACGCCCAGCTCGCCATCAACACGGCTCTCAGCGTCGTCAGCCTTGCCTTGCCCGAGATCTCCGTCCTGGCCAAAGGCGCCCTGTTCTTCGGCCAACTCGTCAGCGACCAGTTGCTGGGATCGCAGTCCGCCGTCTACCACGCCGGCGTCGGCACGGCGGCGCAGGGGGTTTCGGCGTTCGCCGACGCGACCGAGAAGGTGGAGATTCTCCGGACTTCCACCGCCGCCCGGGTGGCCCGCAGCCGCGCCTTCGGCGCCGGAGCGTCCTTCCTCGGCTTTACTTCCGATCTGGACGAAGTCTTCGCCACCTATCGCTACAAGGACCGCGTCGCCAAGGCTCTGAAACAAACCGAAGAAGCTTACGACAGTTTGATGGCCGACATCCGCCGCTACAAGCACCGCCTCCGCGGCTTGAAGATTGCGATCCAGCGGTGGGCCGCCACCATGAACTCCAGAGCCGCCGAGGCGGCGCGGGTCCGGAAACTCCTGGAGGCCGAGAGCCGGCGGATACGCTATCCCTCCGGCTTCCTCCCCTACCAGTGGCGGAGCCTGGTGCGGCGGACGTGACCCCGCGCCCGCTGGGTGTGCCGGGAAGAAACGTTCTGCTCTTACTGAATGATCTGTGCCCGGAAAATGTACAGCCGGGTCGCTGGGTCGGCGTAAACGCTCGGTGAGAGGCCGGCTTTCCGGGCCAAAGCCGAAAGGAATTCGCCGGCCGTCCAGTTCCGGCCCTCGGCCACTTGCGGCAGCAGGAGGCCGCTCGCCCCGTCGGCCTTGAGATATCCGCCGTCGATGCCCACGCGGAAACGGGACCGGTCCGGCAAGCGCTTCATCGGCGAGAGCACGGAGATTTCCAGCTCGATGCCTCTTTCCTCCGGGCTCAACGGCTCGAAGCGCGTGTCCTCCAGCGCCGCGGCCAGGGTCATCTCCGGGACCACCTGGCCCAGGGGCTCCGCGGCCGTCACCCGCCCCACACACCCCCTCAGCGCGCCGTTCTTATGCAGCGTCACGAACGCCCCCGCTCCCCGCCGCAACGCCGGCGTCATCCGCGCCGGTGGAACCGGTTTCGCCTCGCCGGTCTGCTGGTAGTGGCGCAGCGTCGCCAGCGCACTCTCGAGCAGCAGCCGGGCGTCCTCCTCATCGAGCTGAAGCGCCGACCACGGATAGTACCCCAGCGCCGCATAAGTGACGCAGTGGGAATAGTCGCCCGTCAGATCGCCGGACGTCATGTAGTCCAGCGTCCGCTGGAAGTAGTCGTCCCCCTCGGGCAGCCGTCGCAGCATCTCGAGCAGCAAAGCGATGGGTTCGCGCCCACACACGGTGGCCGACTGTGAGCGAAGCGTCTCGATCAGGAAGTCCGGATCGACGCTCCCGGCGGCTTCGATGAACTCCTCGTCCAGCAGGCGCAACCGCATCGGGGTCCGGCTGTCCACCGGAAACGGCTTGTAACCGAAGCTGTCGCCGAAATGCGTAAAGTCGGAACTGGCCAGGAACACGGCGCCGGGCCCGGCCAGTCCGGCAAGAGCATCGGCTGCCTGCCGCCGGCTCGCGCCGTCCACTGCGGCGACGTAAACGGGAACGACGCGCGCCCCCGGACAGGCCTTTTGCAAGAGCGGTAGTTGGATCTCGATCGAGTGGTCGCACAAGCGGCTTTCGGGCGCCCGGCGGAAGGCCCCCGAGGCAGCCAGACGCTGTATCCTCTCGCCATCCACCGCTACCTCGCCCAGCGGCGTCCCGTAGCTCTCCACCTCCGGTAGCCACACTCCCGGCGGCGCCCCGCGGTGCGCAAACCCCAGGATGACGACCGTCTCCGGGCGCAATCGCGCCAGCCTCCGGTAGACCGCCGCCGCCGTCTGCCCGGAATAGATCAGGCCTGCGTGTGGAACGACGAATCCCGTCGCCCGGGCGTCTTCCGCCGGTCCCGTCCGCTCCTCGGACCTGGCGAACAGGTCTTCCAGTAACTCTTCCAATTCCCGGCGGCCGCCCGGGTACCAGGAGCCGGCGTAAGGGGTCTGGTGAACGGCAGGCGCAGCCATCTTTTCACCTCCGTCGAGTATTGTAAACCCCCGGCCGCAGAATCGACCGCCCATCTTGCGCCGCATCGCAGCCACGCCGGGGGCGTCGCCCGAGCGGCCGCCTAGGAAGCCAGCGGAAACTTCTTGTAGTATTTCACTTGGGTGTACGGGGCTTTCTCAGGGGCCCTCTCCACCAGCATGTCGGAGTGGATCTCGTCCAGGATGCTCCACACGTGAAGCGCCCCAGCCGGGACGCCGGTTGCCGCAAGGCATTCGTGGACCTCTTCCAGGTGGCGGGAAAAAGCCGGAAACTCCACCAGCGTCACCTGGCGCACCTCCTCTCGGCCGTCGGCATATACATAGCCGATGCCGGCGTGGTGATAGATCTGTGGATTCACCGGGAACGGCAACCGGGCAAGAGCCTCCAGCACTCTCTCCAGCAGCCGCGGTTCGATGGCGATGGAAACACTGACCAGCTCCCCCTCGGGAGTGGAAAGCGGAACATTCGACGGGCATCGCTCGGGCCGCACGCTCACGCTACCTCCTCCGCGCCCGCCCTTCGGACTGGCGCGCGGTGCTATGTTTCGCGCAATCGGCCCAGCACGGAAACGCCCCGTGCTAGAGGCACAGGGCACTGCCAGTTTCTTGATTCAAGCCGATCGCCTTTAGCACTTGTTTTTACGTGGTTGCAAGTAGCCGGCTCCGTCCGGAAACGAAGCCTAAATCAATCCACGTGCAGTCCCAGCATATCACCGGCGAGGAATAAAAGCAACGAGAATGATGAAACCGGCTTGCAACTCGGCCTCCGGGCCCTCAATAGCTCTGCCGCACCGGCGCTTCTTTCAGCATCTGCTCGAATCGCTTCTGCTGTTCCGGGTTCAGCACCCGCAGAATCCGGCTCTTGCCTGTCGCCCGAACTTCATCCATCTGCGCCTGGAGCGTGTGATAGTACATCATGAAGTCGTCGAGGATCAGCTCGATCTGCCGGGTTTGTTCCGGGGTCAGCGCCAGCTCTTTCTCGAAATGCTGAAGGGTGAGCTGCTTGCCGCCCTCGGTCCAGTAGGCCAGGGGGTAGGAGCGCGGCGTGTCGTGGGCGGCCGTGTATTTCATCGTCAGGGCGCCGGCCAGGGAACCGCACAGAAAAACCAGGAACAGCACCAGCAGCACCCGGGGGTTTCTCCAGTTCGCTCGCGGATCCGCCGGCATAAGCCTAATACTCGTACGTCGCCAGGTTCACGAGCATCACATCCCGGTCACGGTTGACGTCGTTGCCGAGGTATGGCGACACCGGCTCCGCCGCCAGGATCGCCTCAGGTGACTGGTAATAGCCGCCCGACGTGACCCGGTCTTCCCTGCCCGTCATCAGCAGCGCGCTGAACAGTAGGATCAGCATCAGCGAAGCGTAAGCAACCCGGCGGGCAAAGACCGGCTCTACCAGCAGTTCCCAAATCGAGGTCACCCTCTGGCTCTCAATGCGCTGGAGCACCCGGGCGTAAAAGCCAGGCGCCGGCCCCACCTCGCCGGCGAACTTCAACAAGCGCAGCATCGCCGATTGCGAGCGCATCACCTCCACCTCGCGCCGGCAAACCTCGCACTCGCGCAGATGGCTCTCCACCTCCCGCCGGCTCGCGGCGTCCACCGTACCGCTGAGGTATTCCTCCAGCAGAGCCTTGATGGACCGATGCATCGTTTCTTCCCTCAGTATCTGCGGCCTCTGGCCGCTGGGCGGCTCGTTCGTCCGCTTCCCAAATCGTCTCCTACAGATAATACTGCTACCTTCATCGGCTTGCAGCCCTGCGCGCTCCCATGCGCTTGGCCGCCTTCAACAGCTTCTGCCGCGCCCGGAACAGTTTCACCTTGATCGTGTTCTGGTTCATTCCGGTCATCGCGGCCAACTCTTCCACGGAGTGTCCTTCCACCTCCTTGAGCAGCAGCAGCGTCCGCTCCTCTTCGGAGATCTTCCCGAGCAGCTTCATCACCAGATCCCGCTGCGCCAGCGCCGCATCCACCGGCCGCACCTTCTCCTGGGACTGCTCGGCGTTCTCCATCAGCCGCAGGTCCTCTTCGGAGAAATCGCTCTCGTAGACCAGCTTCCGGACCCGCTTCTTCCGCAAGTAGTCGTAACACTCGTTCACTGTGATCTTGTAGATCCAGGTGAGCAGGCTGCTGCGGAAGTCGAAATTCTTGATCGAGAAGTATATCTTGGCAAAGACTTGCTGCGCAATGTCTTCGGCGTCGTTGCGGTTCCGCAGGATGCCGTAGATGATGGAGAAGACCTTCGCCTGGTACCGCTCCACCAGTTCCCGGAACGCTGCCTCGTCGCGCGCCTGTATCCGCCGGACCAGGTCTGCTTCTTCCGAGTTCCGCTGGTTCACTCTGCGTCGTGTCCGGGCCCGACTGCCGGCGACCGGAAACGGTAGCGCGGTCGTGACACTTCCCATGCACCCCGTGGGACGTGGGCTAGCCGGATTCGGTTTCAATCACTTACAGCCACTAGGGGCTTTGTCGGCCTGCCCCGCCGGCCCAAACCGCTCTCTCGAACCAGCAGGGCGCCGCCGCCGGGCCCGGAACGCTCCTCTCTCCGGTTCTCCAGGATGTTGCCGCGCAATGGCTTCCGCTGCCTGAACCTTCTTGTTCGTCGGCCTTCGCACCGAGATTCTGGTTCAAGATAGCAGATTAGCGCAACCCTACGCGCCGGTGAACAATCTCCTACAATAGAGGAACGCCCCACGGGGCTCGCCCAAAACAGTACAATAAGGGAAAGATTCAGCAGGGAGGCATCGTCCGCATATGATTAAGATGACTGACAAGGCCGTCGCCAAGGTCAAGGAGATCCTCGAGCAGCAGGATCCCAAGCCCGCCGGCCTCCGCATCTCCGTGGTCGGGGGAGGCTGCTCGGGCTTCAGCTACTCGATGGCCTTCGAGAACCAGCAGCAGATGCTGGACAAGGTCTACGAGTTCGACGGGCTCAAGGTCTTCGTCGACCAGGCCAGTCTCCTGTACCTCGACGGCGCCGAAGTCGATTACGTGGAAACGCTCGAAGGGGCCGGCTTCAAGTTCAACAACCCGAACGTTCGCACCACTTGCGGCTGCGGCAGCTCCTTCAGCGCGTGAGCGTCCGCCGCTCGCCTGTGGGCGCCGGGTTTCTGCCGCCGCGTCCTTTAGCGAAGCTTGGGGCAACGCCGGTCCAGATCTCCGGGATGCGACCCTGTAACTGATGGGCGGCCCCGCACGGACCCTTTGCGTCTTGACCTCGACGTGTCCCTGCTGAATGATTGCCCCAGGCCGCCGTGCCGGCTGCTGCCGCGCGGTGCTCACCGGTGCCTCTAGGGTCGCTCGGACCGTCTTATCCGCCGTGAGCGCCATCCGGAATCCTCTTTGCGCCCCTCCAGTGGAAGGCCGATAATGGTGGTTCACCGGAGGTGGCGTTATGTCCGCTGAACTCGCATCCCCGATCCAGCGGGAGTTCAACCCCTGGCTGGCTGCCGAGGCCCGGTTCGATGAGGCCGCCGAGCGCCTCGGCCTGGACGAAGGCATCTGCAAGATCCTCCGCACGCCCGCCCGGGAACTCACCGTCCACATCCCCGTCCAGCTCGACGACGGCCGCCTGGAGATCTTCACCGGCTACCGGGTGCAGCACTCCATCGCCCGCGGCCCCGGCAAAGGCGGCATCCGCTTCGCCCCCGACGTGACCCTCGACGAGGTCCGCGCCCTGGCCGCCTGGATGACCTGGAAGTGCGCCGTGGTGAACATCCCCTTCGGCGGGGCCAAAGGCGGCGTCGTCTGCGACCCCGCCGTCCTCTCCGACGGCGAGCTGGAGCGCATCACCCGCCGCTACACGGCCGAGTTGGTCGAGTTCATCGGCCCCGAAAGCGACGTTCCCGCGCCGGACATGAACACCAACGCCCAGACCATGGCCTGGATCATGGACACCTACTCCATGCACAAGCGGCACACCGAGACCGCCGTCGTCACCGGCAAGCCGCTCGACCTGGGCGGCTCGCGCGGCCGGCCCGAAGCCACCGGCCGCGGCTGCATGATCGTCACCTGGGAGGCCCTGCGCAAGCTCGGCATCAACCCTTCCAACACCAACGTCGTCATCCAGGGCTTCGGCAACGTCGGCGGCATGGCGGCGCGCCTGATGTCCCGGGCCGGCATGCGCATCGTGGCCATCATCGAGTACGACGGCGCCATCTACAACCCCCACGGGCTCGACGTCGATGCCGTCGCCCGGCACCGCCGCGAAACCGGCAGCATCCTCGATTTCCCCGAGGCCGAGAACATGGACCGCGACGAGGCCCTGCTGCTCGAGTGCCACGTGCTGCTGCCGGCGGCCAAGGAGAACGTCATCACCTCGCAGAACGCCGACAAGATCCGCGCCCAGATCATCTGCGAAGGGGCCAACGGGCCCACCACCGCCCTGGCCGACAAGATCCTCGAGGAGCGGGGCATCTTCGTCATCCCCGACATCCTCGCCAACGCCGGCGGCGTCACGGTCTCCTACTTCGAGTGGGTCCAGGACCGCCAGGGCTTCTTCTGGAACGCGCAGCTCGTCAACGGCCGGCTCGAGGAGATCATGGTGAACGCCTTCCGCGACGTGGTCGGCTACGCCGAGAAGCACAAGGTCAACAACCGCATCGCCGCCTACATGCTGGCCATGGACCGGGTGGCCTTCGCCGTCAAGCTCCGCGGCATCTACGCGTGAGGCAAAGCTGGGGGCAGCACTCGGAAATCTCAAACCTGTGAGCCTCGGCCACTGCCGCCGATTCCTCCGAAAAGTTGGCGCCTCGTAACAGACTGGTTTATACTGGTTGTCATGGAAACTGTGGGTGCCTTCGAAGCCAAGACTCATCTGTCGGCTCTCCTTGAAAAGGTGGCGAGAGGGGAGAAGGTCATGATCACCCGGCGTGGAGTTCCTGTAGCCATGCTCGTACCCGTCCAGACTTCAGCGCGGAAAGAGCGAGCCGAGGTGATCCGCGAATTGATAGAGTTCGGCCGCGGCCGCAAACTTCGCGGGCTGACCATTCGGGACCTCATTGAGGAGGGTCGCCGGTTTTGATGCGCTTTGTACTCGACGCCTCCGTTGCAATGGCTTGGTGTTTTCCGGATGAGAACAACTCTTATGCCGGGGGCGTTCTTCACGCCCTGCTCGATTCTGAGGCAGTTGCTCCGACGATCTGGCCTTTGGAGGTCGCAAACGCGCTGACGGTCGCCGTGCGCCGTAAGAGGCTACGCCCCCTGGAGGAATTGCGGTTCTTGACACTGCTGGAACAGCTAAGCGTGGAGATCGACATCAGCACGGCGGTCCATGCATTCGGAAAAACACTCCTGCTGGCGCGAGAGATGGGGCTCTCTGCTTACGATGCCTCATACCTGGAACTCGCGCTTCGCGAAAGCGTTCCTTTGGCCACGCTGGACGGGGCGTTGCGAAAGGCTGCCCGCAAAGCAGGAGTGGAGGTATTTGACTTGGCGAACTGAAAGGCTCTGTTCACCCCCAGGGACGGTTGTCGCCCGCGGGATAATAAGAAGCATCAGCCGATGCCGGAGCCGTCCACACCGCTGATGCGGCAGTACCACGCCATCAAGCAGCAGGTCCCCGACGCCCTGCTGTTCTTCCGTCTCGGCGACTTCTACGAGCTCTTCTACGACGACGCCGTCACCGCCGCCCGGGAACTGGAGATCACCCTCACCTCGCGCAACAAGGAGAAGGGCCAGCCGATCCCCATGTGCGGCGTCCCCTACCACGCCGCCGAGAACTACCTGGCGCGGCTGATCCAGAAGGGCTACCGGGTGGCCATCTGCGACCAGGTCGAGGATCCGAAGCAGGCCAAGAAGCTCGTCCGCCGCGAAGTCACCCGCATCGTCACCCCCGGCACGGCCACCGAGTCGAACCTGCTCAAGTCGCACGAGAACAACTTCCTCGCCGCCGTGGCCCGCGACGGGGGCCGGTCCGGCATCGCCTACGTGGACGTCTCCACCGGCGAGTTCCGCGTCACCGAGGTCCCAGCCGAAGAGACCGCCGCCGCGCTGGAGAACCTCAACGTCAAGGAAGTGATCGTCCCTCCCGGCGAGGGGCCCCTGCCCGGCCACCGCACCGAAGTCGAGGAGTGGATCTTCGACTACGACTACGCCGAGCGCACCCTGCGCGACCACTTCCGCCTCCACTCCCTCGACGGAACGGGGCTGGCCGGGCGCAAGGCCGCCGTGGCCGCCGCCGGAGCCGTTATCCATTACCTGCGCGAGACGCAGCGCGCCGCCCTGGACCACCTGGACCGGCCCGGCTTCCAGGACCGCCGGGACGCCATGCTGCTCGACGCCGTCACCGTGCGCAATCTCGAGCTCGTCGAGCCCCTGTTCGCCGGCGAAGGCAAGGAAGTCACCCTGCTGCACGTCCTCGACCAGACCCAGACCGGCATGGGCGGCCGCCTGCTCCGGCAGCGTCTGCTGCAGCCGTCGTTGGACCAGAAGGAGATCGAGGCCCGCCTCGACGCCGTCGAGGAACTGGCCCAGGACACCATCCTGCGCGCCGAGCTGCGCAAGACGCTCGGCGAGATTCTCGACCTGGAGCGCCTCCTCGCCAAGGTGACACTGAACCGCGCCAATCCCCGCGAGCTGCTCGCCCTGGGCCGCTCCCTGGCCAAGGTCCCCGAGATCAAACGCCTCGTCGCGAATTGCCGCAGCGGCCGCCTCCGGCAACTCCACGAGCGCCTCGACGAGGTGGCCGAGGCCCGCGACCGCATCCTCGAGGGGCTCGCCGACGAGCCCCCGGTGAACCTCGCCGACGGCGGCGTCATCCGCGAGGGCTATCACGCCGGCCTCGACGAGCTGCGCAGCCTGCGCCGGAACTCGAAGGCCTTCATCGCCCGCATCGAAGTCCGCGAACGCGAGCGCACCGGCATCCAGAGCCTCAAGGTCAAGTTCAACAACGTCTTCGGCTACTTCATCGAGGTCTCCAAAGCCAACCTGCATCTCGTCCCCGGCGACTACGACCGCAAGCAGACCCTGGTGAACGCCGAGCGCTTCATCACGCCCGAACTGAAGGAGCTCGAAGCGAAGGTTTTCGAGGCGGACGAAAAGATCCAGAAGATCGAGCAGGAGCTCTTCGCCGAGCTCCGCGCCGCCGCCGCCGCCGAAGCCGCCCGCATCCGGCAAACCGCGGCGGCCATCGCCGAACTCGACGCCACCGCCGCGCTCGCCCAGGCCGCCGTCGAGAACCGCTACACGCGCCCGCGTTTCTCGCCCGAGGGCGAGATGCGCATCGCCGCCGGCCGCCATCCGGTGATCGAGAAACTGGCCGAGCGCGAGGCCGCCCGCTTCATTCCCAACGACCTCTTCCTCGACCCCGCCGGCGAGTTCATCGCCATCATCACCGGACCGAACATGGGCGGCAAGTCCACCTACCTGCGCCAGGCCGCCCTCATCGCCATCATGGCCCAGATGGGCTCGTTCGTCCCCGCCGAAGAAGCCGTGCTGCCCCTGGTAGACCGCGTCTTCACCCGCATCGGCGCCGCCGACAACCTGGCCCGGGGCCGCTCCACCTTCATGGTCGAGATGACCGAGACGGCGGTGATCCTGAACACCGCCACCGAGCGCAGCCTGGTGATCCTGGACGAGATCGGCCGCGGCACGGCCACCTACGACGGGCTGGCGCTCGCCTGGGCCGTGGTCGAGCACCTCCACGACAAGATCCGCGCCAGGACGCTCTTCGCCACCCACTACCACGAGCTCACCGAGCTGGCCGAGCATCTCACCGGCGTCCGCAACCTCCACGTCTCGGTCAAGGAGGCCGGCGACCAGATCATCTTCCTCCGCAAAGTCTCGCCCGGCGCGGCCGACCGGAGTTACGGAATCGAAGTGGCTCGCCTGGCCGCCCTGCCGCTTTCGGTGATCGAACGCGCCCGCCAGATCCTCGAGCTTCACGAGAAGACCGAGCACGAAGCCGCCGAGGAGCTCACTCCCGGCCCCCAGCGCCAGGAACCGGTCCAGATCCGCCTCTTCGAGCCAGTCAACTACCAGATCGCCGAGCGCATCCGGAAGCTCGATCTCGACAACCTGCGCCCGGTCGAGGCGCTGCAGATCCTCGCCGAGCTCAAGGACGAGCTTTCGCGGGAGTAAGGCTCCGCGCCCCTACGCCTCCCATACCAGCATTTGGTGAATGTCGAGCCGATCGAGCCGCGTCCGCCACCAGCCGTCCTTCCACTCGCCCTTCGCCGGCCTCCCACCCGGCTCCCACGTAGCGCGCGCCGGCGGCCGGTCCACTCGCAGGCGCACGCCGATGTTCCGCAACGGAGGGACGAAGTCGATGACGCTGTAGTTCGCCGCCACCTGCATGCCCGCCGCGTTGAGCAGGTGCAGGACGTCGACGCCGGCCTGGCGGCGCCACACCACCTCCACCGCCGGCGGCGCATCCAGCCGGACGGGCGGCTCGTAGAGGGAGCGGACGATGCCCGCGAGAACGTTGCGGACTTCCGGCGCGTGGGTTTCGGCATAGACGGCGCCCGCCGGGCCGTAGATCGCCGCAATCGTCCCCTCGCCCAGCGGCGCCGCCGTGGCCGCCACCGCCGCATCCCGCGTCCCGTCGTAGGTCGGATGCCGCCGGGCCAGCACGTGGGCTCCCAGCGGCTCCACCGCTTGCCAGACGCCGCTCATATCGGCAAAGACTTCCCGGCCCGGCAAGAACGCGTCCGTCTCTTCCGGCTCGCCCGCCAGGCGCACCTGGAGCTCTCCGGCGAAGGCCCGGCCGTTCTCGGCTCCGGCCAGGAGCAGCGTGCCCCCGCCGCGGGCGTAGTCGCGCAGCGCGGCTTGCACCGTCTCGCCGATCTCCGGCCAGTCCGGCACGACGATCATCGGATAGTCCCGTATCACCTCCTCGAGCTTCCAGTCCGGGATCACGTCCACCGGCAGCGCCGCGTCTACCAGCGCGTCCACCATGCCCCGCACCGGGTGCTCGTGCTCGCCCCAGCCGCCGAAGAGCTTCCCCGCCGTGCGGTAGAGCGAGTGGCCGGAGAACAGCACGCCGATCACCGGAACCGTTTCGGACTTGTGGCACAGCGCCTGCCGGCTGCGGCAGAAGCGCGCCACCCGGGCCATCACCCCGATGTGCCGATCGTCCACGTAGCCGGCGCGCGTCGGCGGGTAATAGATCTGGAAGCCGCCGCCCTGGGCCAGCACCACCGCCGCCTCCTGCATGAGCTGCACGGCGGACTTGTGGACCGGCCCAACCGGGTTGCTCCGCGCGCTCTGAAACCCCCAGGCCATCAGATCCCAGGTCTTGCCCACCGAGGAAAGGTACCGGCCCTCCAGCCGCGCCTGCGAAATCGGCGCGTTGCCCAGATAGTCGCCGGAGATGAAGTCGATCGGCAGCTCTGGGCGCTCCGGCACGAGCGTCGTGTACATCCAGTTGCTGGTGATCTCGAAACCCGGCCGGAAGGCGTGGATCGCATCGAGGTAGCGCTTCAGATAGGCGCGGAACCGCCGCCGGCCGAACTCCAGCCACTCCTGCCAGCCCGGCTCCTCGGGCTCTTTGGGCGGGGGATAGATGCCCGTCTCGGCTTCGAAGGCCCGCGCCGCCTTCTCGCCGTAGTCCGGGTGCGCGGCCCAGCACTCGCCGTCCACCCACGCCCCGTCGATCTCATAGTTGCGGATCGCCTCTTTGAGCTGCGGGATCATCCGCTTGTCGACGTAAGGGCTGAACGGGCTGGTCTCGCGCTCCGATCGCTCGCCGTCCGGGCCGACCCGCGCCCATTCCGGGTGATCCTTCACCGCCTGCTCGTCCAGCAGCCCCGAGAAGTGGATGTAGAGCGGGATGCCCCGCCGCGCGGTCGCCTCGCGCCAGATGCGCAGCGAGTCCTTGACGATCGGCGCCGAGGCCGACACCTTCGACGGGTAGCCGATCACGCCCACGTGGCCCTTGTAGTCGTACTGCACGAAGTCGGGCCGTACGCGGTCGAGGAACTTTTCGACCATCTCCGGCGTCACGTCGCGCCCCAAGGCTTCGTCGGTGAGCCGCGGGTGCAGATCGAAGTGGATGCCAAAGAAGCAGTCCTTCCGGCGGCGCCTCGGCCGGCTGCCCTTCGGGGATGCCGCCAGGGGCAGCGCCGCCGCGGCGATGAACTCCCGGCGCGTCACTCGCATCGCTCGCTTCCCTCCCTCATGGCTTCGCCCCGGCCGGGCTCTGATTCGATCCCAGCACCGGATAGCGCCGCATCACCTCTTCGAGCAGCTCCGCCCGGCCCGTGGCCCGCGGGTCGGCCGTCTGTTTCAGGTGCTCGTCCAACCGCGCGGCGAGTTCCCGCTTTCTGTGCGCGTGTGCCGCCTCGGCGGCCAGGTTCTTCAACTGGAACGGATCGTCGGTGACCGCGTACAGCTCCTCGGCCGGCCGCTTCGCGAAGGCCCACTCGAAGAACTGCGGCTGGCCCTTGCGGTGCTCCCAGATGTAGGTCTTCGCCGGGCCGCCGTCCACGTCGCCGAACCCTCCCGTTGGATCGTTCTCCGGCCACACCGGGCCCGGATTGTCGCCGCAGGGCGTCGCCTCCGGCTTCAGGTTCCGGATGTAGAGGAACTCCCGCGTGCGGATGGCGCGGATCGGGTAGCCGCCGCCCTGGGCGCGGGCGCCCGGCAAGTGGCGCTCGATGCCGAAGACCGCGTGGTCCCGCGATGGGTCGATCCGGCCCGAGCTTTCCGCCTCGATCAGCGGCAGCAGGCTCCGGCCTGTCACCTGCTCCGGCAGGCTCAGGCCGGCGGCTTCGAGAAAGGTCGGCGCGAAGTCCGGGAAGCGCACGAAGTCCTCGCACCGGCGGCCCGGCTTCGCCCGCGCGCCCCACCGGATCGCCAGCGGCATCCGCGTCCCGTAGTCGTAGACCGACGCCTTGGCCCGCGGGAACGGCATGCCGTTGTCCGAGGTGACGACGATCAGCGTGTTCTCCAGCTCGCCGGCTTTCTCCAGCGCCTCGAGCATCCGCCCCAGATGGCCGTCGTAGTACTGGATCTCGAAGGCGTAGTCCGCCAGGTCGCTGCGCACCTCCGGGGCGTCGGGCAGGAAACCCGGCACGTCGATCTTCTCCGGATCGATCCCGTGCCGGACGCCGATGCCCTGGTCATAGCGCCGGTGCGGTTCGCTGAAGCCGGCCCAGAAGCAGAACGGCGCGCCCTTCGGCCGCTTCTCGAGAAAGGCCTCGAAGTTGGCGGCGTAGTCCACTGGACTGAAGAACTTGCCCGGCGGCTCGCACCGGATCTCGTTGTAGGCCGGCCCGGCGGGGTTGGTCTCGCGGCCCGCGATCCGCCAGTTGCCCGGCCCCCAACCCTTGCCGGTGTAGCCGACGTGATAGCCCGCGGCGGCGAGCAAGTCGGTGTAAAGCGGCAGGTCCTCGGCGTCGCTCGGCCACACGGTGTGGTTCATCGAAGCCTCGCGCAGCCGGTAGAACTCCTGGCCGGTCAGCACGCTGCCCCGCGACGGGCAGCACGAAGGCGCCGAAACGAAGGCGTGAGTGAAGACCACCCCTTCGCGGGCGATACGGTCAAAGGCGGGCGTCTGGATCCAGCTTGCGCCGTAGACGCCCGCGTGCGGGTACGACTGGTCATCCGAGATACAGAACAAGATGTTCGGGCGCTCGGCCGCCCGGCCGCAACGCGTCAACAGAGCCGGGGCCGCCAGCGCCGCCGTCAAGAAGTCCCGGCGGGAAGATCGGTTGGCTTTCATTTTCACCTCGAACCCAATACATTAGATCGTATGCCGCATCGCCGGCGCGGGAGGGACGGATGAAGATCGACCTGGCCGGAAAGACCGCGATCGTTACCGGCGGAGCCAACGGCATCGGACTGGCTTGCGCGAAGGCCCTGGCCGAATGCGGGGCGCGGGTCTGGATCTTCGACCTAGCCAAAGAAGCCCCTGGGGAAGTCGCCGCCCGCTTCGGCGCCGAGGGCATCGTCGCCGACGTCACCGATCCGGCATCGCTCGAAGCGGCCTTCGAGGCCGCCGGGGCGCCGGACATCGTGATGGCCAACGCCGGCACGGTCTTCTTCGAGCCCCTCACCGAGCACCGCCGGGAGAGTTGGGAACGGACGCTGGCCGTGAACCTGACCGGCGCCTTCTACACCGTTCAGCTCGCCGCCCGGCGGATGAAACCGCGGCGGGTCGGCAGCATCGTGATCACGGCTTCGACGAACTCCTACGACGGCGAAGCGGCGCTGGCGGCCTACAACGCCACCAAGGCGGGACTGCTCGGGCTGCTCCACACCGCCGCCAACGAGCTCGGCCCCTACGGCATCCGCGTCAACGCCGTCTGCCCGGGCCTGATCCGCACGCGGCTGACGACGGCGATGTACGAGCAGACCGAAGTGGTCAAGGAGTACTTCCGCCAGATCCCCCTGGGCCGCGGCGGCGAGCCCGAGGAGGTGGCGAAGGCGGCCGTCTTCCTTGCCTCGGACCTGGCATCGTTCATCACCGGCGCCGCGCTGTTGGTGGACGGCGGGCAGATGGCCTGCAAGTTCGCTCCCTGGAACGAGGAATGGGCCGAGTTCGACGTGGATCATTGGAAACTGAAGGAATGACGCCGCCGGCCACCGCGCAAACCCTTGGGCGTGCCGCGGCCGCCGGCGCCGCAGCAGGCCCTCGCTCGAGATGACCGGCGCTGAGATCATCTGCGAACTGCTCGCCGCCTCCGGCGTCCACCACCTCTTCGGCAACCCCGGCTCTACCGAGCTCCCCCTGATGGACGCCCTGGTGCGGGAAACGCCGATCGAGTATGTCCTCGCTTTGCACGAGATCCCCGCCGTGGCCATGGCCGACGCCCATGCCCAGGCCTTGCGCGCCCCTGCCGTGGTGAACCTCCACGCCTCGTGCGGCGTGGGCAACGCCATGGGGATGCTCTACAACGCCTGGTGCGCCGGCTCGCCTGTGGTTCTTACTGCGGGACAGCAGGATCGCCGCCTCCTCGCCCAGGAGCCGGTGCTCGCCGGCGACACCGTGGCGGTGACGCGGCCCTGGACAAAGTGGTCCGCCGAGGTCCAGCGCATCGAGGATCTGCCGCGGCTGCTGCGGCGGGCGCTTCAGACCGCCGTCGCGCCGCCGAGCGGCCCCGTCTTCCTTTCCGTGCCCGTCGATCTGCAGATGGAGCGGCTAGAGAAGCCGGACCTGCGGCCGGCCACCTTCGCCGCCGCCGCCCTGCGCCCGCCCGAGGCGGCGCTCGAGCGCGCCGTCGAGTTGCTTGTCGCCGCCGAGCATCCCGTGGTGCTCGCCGGCAGCCGGGTGACGGAAGCGGGCGCCTCGCGGGAGCTGGCCGAGCTGGCCGAGCGCCTCGGCGCTCCAATCTATTCCGATACCCACGCCTCGCAAAGCCGCCTGCCCGTGGCCCCGGACCATCCGCTCTACGCCGGCTGGCTGCCGCTCTGGTCGCCGGAGATTCTGGCGATCCTGCGGCGCCACGACGCGGCCGTCGTCGCCGGCATGGACTTGCCCCGGCTCTACATTTACCGCGAGCCCGCCAACCCGACACCGGAGCGGCTGCGCCTCGTCCAGCTCGACTCCGATCCGCGGCAGTTGGCCAAGAACTTGCCGGTGCACGCCGCCGTCGCCGGGGACCTGAAAGCGGCGCTCGGCGAGCTGCGCTTCCGCCTCACCGCGGCGCAGAACTGGGAACAGGCGCGGCGGGCGATGGAGCGCCGGGAACGTCTGGCGCACAAACACGAACAGGAGCGCTCGGAGCTGCGCCGGCGGGTTGAAGGCGCTCTCGAGCGGGAGCCGCTGACCGCCGAAGCGCTCATTGCCGCCATCGCTCGCGTGCTGCCCCGTGACGCCGCCATCGTAGACGAGGCGCCCACGACGAACCGCAACCGGCTGGCGATGCTTGGGCTGCCCCGCGATCCCGCCGCCTACTTCGCTCACCGTGGCTGGGCCTTGGGCTGGGGTCTCGGGGCCGCCATCGGAGTGAAGCTCGCCTGGCCCAGGCGGCCCGTTCTCGCCCTGCTCGGCGACGGCGCCGCCCTCTACGGCATCCAGGGCCTATGGACGGCCGCCCGTTATCGCATCCCCGTCGTCTTCGTCGTCGCCAACAACGCGCAGTACCAGATCCTCAAGGAGTGCAGCGGCGTCATGGAGTTGCCGGAGGCTGCCCGGGGGCGCTTCCTGGGCATGGATCTCACCGATCCGGCGATCGACTACGTCGCGCTGGCCCGCTCCTTCGGCGTCGAGGCGCACCGCTGCGCCACGGCCGTCGAACTCACCGACCGCCTCGCCGCCGCCTTCACCGCCCCTGCGCCCACCCTCATCGAGGCCCCGCTAGCCGAGGGTCGGAGCGACGACCGGGACTAGCCCTCTTGCTCCATTTCATCCTTCCCAGCTACTTGCGGCGATCGCCTTTCTTACGGTTTTCTCGCCAATGCAGAGCTTGCATGTTTCTGAGAGATTCGGTACCACCCCGGCTCTTAGGGTTCTTATGATCTACTTCCCAGCCGTACTTTCCCTGAGTCCCGTATGAGCCCCACCGAATCTTATTGCCCAATGCATCTCTGCGCCAAGCATCTGGATTCTTCCCACGGATGGGCGTGGCCTTTCCCCACGCGTGCTCTATTTGCTTCTTGGTCGCCATATTCGTCCCGCTCCTCACAGACCTTTAGTGGCTCCCCCGTCGCCATCGAGGCGTTGCTCGAGACAGCTCACTATTACAACTTACCACTTCATGCGAAAAAAGCGCAAACCGAAATCACTCTGGGCGCAGTGCATGGCGCACGGACCGACATGTCCGGTTACACAGCGTCGATGATTTCACCCGTCACTTAGGTTTTCAGAGTAGGTCCTCAGCCCTTTGTGGCATTGAGGAGGCTGTAATTCCCAGATGCTGATGAGGCCCTCGTGAACATGTCGGCCGTCCTAGAAGGCCGGCAAACAGTCTGCCCGTTGGCTTCGCTGATGGAAAACCACTGACGACCCCATGGCTGAGTCCGGACGTCCAAAGACGGGTCGTTACCAGAAAGACATCTTTCCCAATCTTCACGATGTGGGCACGCTATGGTTACTAGAGAGGACTTGGCTACCAGGTGACAAGTCGGAGGTTGACGTAAAAGCCTGAAGGGAGCAACACGACGTATCTCAAAACCCCGGATTTGGGTTCGTGTGGGCTATCAGCTTGTGCTGAGCCGGCGTCCGGGCAAGCCGCCTCCGAGGAATCTCGGAGCGCGGATCGCCACCATCCTGCTTCGAGACAAGTCTGACCGCAGTGCAGCCGGCCGGACCGATGCGTGGAGAATCAAATGGCTGCCGTAATGAAGCAATCTTCTTTCTCGGCCGAAGGCAGTTGCCTTCCATTTCCGCATCAGCGGATTACCCGGATCATGCGGGAAAGAGGACCGTTCCGCTCCTGCGGAACCCTTGAGGACCGAAACATGACATGCAGACCTGCGACGTCTGCGCTCCGGGGGGTGGGGCTGTTCCGCGCCAGATCGGTCTCCCTTCGTCGCGGGCCGATTACGATTCGCCTGTCGGCAACCAAGACTGGAAAGATTTCTTTCCAGTTCGGGCGCTGTCTGGCAAGAATTCTTACCGCCCTCCTGCCGAACCGCCGGGGCGGTCCCTTCGATCTTGCCGGTCCCCGCGCGCCGGCCCCATCCTGGACGGACCGGAGACCCAGGCCGGGCGACCCGCCGCTGTGGGCCGTGGTCGTCGGGGCCCCGGCAGGAATCTCTTCCGAGCGGCGGTCCGCGTCGCGCTTTCCGGGTTCCCGGCGTTCTACAATCGGGAGCGGAGCCGTCGGGGACAATGGACCAACGGGTGGGGCGCCCGGCCGGTCCTTCCCGGACGGACTGTGGGAGACGGCCTGAGCCGCGGCCGCCTGAGAGCGGCGTCTCGACGGCCCGAAGGCGCCGCGCCTCCGGCAATCCGGGGCGACGCACAACCGGGCTGTCCTCGAGGAGAACCGATTGGAGGGGTGAGCGAGTGGGCGAGCCGAAGACCACCGCCGGCTGCAGCTTCGCGGCCATCGACTTCGAGACGGCCAACTATGACCGTGACAGCGCTTGCGCCGTCGGTGTCGCGATCGTCGAGGCGGGATCCCTGAAGACAGTCGAACAATACTTGATTCGGCCCCCTACCGAGCGCTTCACATTCACGCACATTCACGGCCTCACCTGGGCGGATGTCGAGCGAGCGCCCACCTTTCGCGAGGTCTGGAACGAGCTGAGCGCGAAACTCCGTACGGTGGAGTTCTTCGCGGCCCACAACGCGGGATTCGACCGGAGCGTCCTCGGTGCGTGTTGCGCCCGGTACCGCCTCGAGCCGCCTTCGCTCCGGTTCGTCTGCACGGTTAGCCTAGCGCGTTCGGTTTGGGGGATCCGCCCGGCCACGCTCCCCAACGTCTGCCGTTGTTTGGGGTTGCCGTTGCGACACCACGAAGCGGCTTCCGACGCCGAAGCGTGCGCCCGGATCGTTCTCGCCGCCATGGAACGCGGCTGGACCGTCCGGTGAAAGGCCCCGATTCCCGATCACACCCTCCCCGGCAACACAATCTCCAGCCGCTGCTAGGACTTGGCGCTCCTCCGTAGCGCGCTGCTTCCGGCCGTGGTGCTAGAACGTCTTTCAGGCGGACGGTCTTCGGCCGCCGGCGATGTTTGACAACCGAAGAAGGGCGACGCCGGTCGTGTGCCTCGACACTGCCTTCGGCGGGCGGAGCGTGCGCAGGGGACGGCGTATTCGCCGTTTCATCGCCGGTTACTTACTGGCGAAAGACGTGACGCCGCGCCGCGGCGACGCGTCACACGTGGCGGCAACCGACACGAAACAAAGGAGTTGCTTTTTTCAATCTTTCGTCGCATCGAGAAACGTCACCGGTCACGCCCGCCGGGCCCGGTTCGCGGTTCCGGTGTGAATTCTTCGGCGGCAAACCCACTATTCCCGAGAGGGTGACCCGATGCGGAGACTCGTGTGCGCTTCGGCGCTGTTTTTGCTGGCGCTGCCTGCCTGGGCCGGCCCCCGCGGCGGCAAGGTGGAATACGTCGGCGGCACGGTGGCTGAGTTCGAATCCGGCCCCAAGGGCCGGCTGATCACGGTCAACGACCGGTACTTGATCTACGAGTCCAAGAAGGTCCACTACCTGGTCCCCTGGGACAGCATCAACCTGCTCGAGTACGGCCAGAAAGTGGGCCGCCGCGTCGCTCTGGCGGTGTTGATCTCACCGATCCTGGCGCTGAGCAAGAGCCGAAAGCACTATTTGACGATCGGCTTCGTGGATGCCGACGGCCGGCAGCAGGCCCTGGTCTTCCGGGTGGACAAGAACGACGTCCGAGCCCTGCTCGTCGCTCTCGAGGCCAAAGCCGATCTCCGGGTCGAGTATCAGGACGAGGAGGCGCGGCGGGCCGGGAAAGGCTGACGCCTGCGATGCCCCGCGACCGGCTTGTTCCCCGAATTCGCCCTTGTATTTCAAAGATTTGGCTCCCGAGCTCAGGCGAACCGCTAGAATGGAGTGTTCAAGCTCCGGATCCGCCGATGCCCGAATCCACCCCAGCCGTGCCGAAGTTCCGCGACCGCGCCGAGCTGCTCGACTTCCTGCTGGAAGTCGCCGAGGCGACCTCGAGCACCCTGGATCTGGATGCGCTCTTGGCCCAGCTCGGCGAGATCATCCATGAGGTGATCCCCTGGGATCTGTTCGCCATCCTCCTCTATTCGGAGGAGCGCCGCGGTCTCCGGGTGCGCTACTCGGTCGGACACCCGAAGCATGCAATGGACCGTATGGTGATTCCTCTCGAAGAGGGCATCACCGGGGCCGCAGCCCGTTCCTTGCAGCCGGTGCGGGTAGGCGACGTCCGCAAGGACCCGCGCTACATCCCCAGCGTGGACGCGGTCCGCTCGGAACTCGCGGCACCGATGATCGCTCGGAACCGGCTGGTCGGGGTGATCGACTTGCAGGCAACCCGGCCGGAGGCCTTTACCCCCGAGGATGAGTCGCTACTGTGGCTCATCGCCACCCGGGCAGGCGCCTCGATCGAGAACGCCCGGCTCTACCGCCGGGTGGTGCGGCAGAACGAGGTGCTGCGGACGCTGGCGAGCCTGGCCCAGAGCTTCTCCTCGACGCTGGACCTGGACGCGCTGCTGAACAAGATCGCCCAGACGGTGCGCGAGCTGATCGGCTACGACGCCTTCTCGATCCTGCTGCTCGATGAACAGCGGCGGATCCTGAGGCCTCGCTTCAGCCTCCACGGCGGCCGGCGGGTCGAGTTGGGCCAGGTACCGCTCGGCCGCGGGATCACCGGTGCAGCCGTGGAACTGAAGCGGCCCGTGCTCGTCCGGGACACCCGGACGGATCCCCGCTACCTCGAAACGGCCAGCGGCATCCGCTCGGAAGTCGCGGTCCCGCTCATGGTCCCGGACCGTTTCCTCGGCGTGATGGATCTGGAGAGTTCCGAGATCGGACACTTCACCGAGGAGCACGTGCGGATGCTGGAGTTGCTGGCCCCGCTGATCGCCAACTCCATCGAGAACGCCCGGCTTTACGAAGAGCTGACCGAGCGGGAGCGGCGTCTGGCTGAGGACCTGCACGCCGCCCGGGACCTGCAGAACACGCTCTTGCTGCGCGACCCGCCTCTGCTCGACGGTCTGGAAATCGCCGCCCGCCACCGTCCGGCGCGGGAGATCAGCGGTGACCTCTACGAGTTCTCCCGCCACCGGGAGACTGAGATCATCGCCTTCGGAGACGTCAGCGGCAAAGGCGCGGCCGCCGCCCTCTACGGCACCCTCGTGGCCGGGTTGATGCGGACGCTCGCCCCGCGGCGCCCGCGGCCGGGAACTCTGATGCAGAGCCTGAACGCTGCCCTGGGCGAGCGCAAGGTCCCGGCCACCTACGTGACCTTGCTCCTGCTATTCTGGCGCTCCCGCGACCGCGTCTTCACCATGTCGAACGCCGGAATGCTGCCGCCGATCTTCTGCCGCCGGGGACGCATCTTGAAGAAACGGGTGGAGGGCATCCCGCTGGGCTTGCTCGACGACCGCGTCTACGACGAAGTTGCCTTCGAAGCCGAGCCGGGCGACGTGATCCTGCTGTACTCGGACGGCATCTACGACCAGCAGAACCCGGAAGGCAAGGAGTACGGCCGGCGGCCCCTTTACTCGTTACTCGAGAAACACTGGCCCGCCGCCCCCGGTGAGATCGCCGAGGCGGTGATCGACGACGTGGACCGCTTCGCCGGGGGCGCCCCCCGGAACGACGACCAGACGCTGCTGGTGATGAAGGTCCGGTGACGGCAAGCGGCGGACTTACAATGAGACTTCGATGTACGAAGCATTCCAATACCGTGGCCATGATTTCTACTGCGAGGACGTCGCCCTGGCGGATATCGCCGAGGAGGCCGGCACCCCGTGCTATGTCTATTCGGCGACTGCGATTCTCGACAGGTTCCGGGCTTACGACGAGACCTTCGCCGACGTCCCGCACCGGATCCTGTACGCCGTCAAGGCAAACTTCAACCTGAGCATCCTGCGTCTGCTCCGGGATGCCGGGGCCGGCTTCGATATCGTCTCCGGCGGCGAGCTCTACCGGGTGAGACAGGCGGGCGCCGATCCGGCCAGAGTCGTCTTTTCCGGTGTGGGCAAGACCGCCCGGGAGATCGAGTTCGCCCTGCGCGAGGGGATCCATTCCTTCAACTGTGAGTCGGAAGCCGAGCTTACTTTGATCGACGCCCTGGCCGCGCGGGCGGGCAAGAAGGCGGCGGTCTCGGTGCGGGTGAATCCGGACGTCAATCCGGAAACCCATCCATACATCTCCACCGGACTCCGGGAGCACAAGTTCGGCATCGACATCACCCAGGTCGAGGAGGTCTATACCCGTGCCCGGCAGTTGAGGAACGTGGAGCTCAAGGGGGTGAGCTGCCACATCGGCTCGCAGTTGCTCGACACGGACCCGATCCACGAGGCGGTCGATATCATGCTCCGCCTGGTGGACCGGTTGCGCGGGCGCGGCATTCCGGTCACGCACCTGGATCTCGGCGGCGGCCTCGGCATCAAGTACAAGCCCGAGGAGCGCCCCCCGGAGATCCGCGAGTTCATCGCCGAGCTGCTCGAGAAATTCCGCGGACGGAAGCTGACGGTCATGGTCGAGCCGGGCCGCTCGATCGTCGGCGACGCCGGCGTGCTGCTCACTCGGGTGCTCTACCGTAAGAGCAGCCTCAGCAAGGAGTTCATCGTCGTGGACGCGGCGATGACGGACCTGATCCGGCCGGCGCTTTACGGCGCGCACCACGAGATCGTTCCGCTGAGGCGGCGGCCGGAGTTCGGCGAGATCGTCGCCGACGTCGTGGGCCCGGTCTGCGAGACCGGCGACTTCCTGGCCCGGGACCGCAAGATCGCCAACGTGCCGCCCGGCGAGTTGCTCGCGGTCTGCGCCGCGGGGGCGTACGGCTTCGCCCTGGCGTCGAATTACAATTCGCGTCCCCGGCCGCCGGAAGTGCTGGTCGAAGGGGAGCGCTGGCGCGTCATCCGGCGGCGCGAAACCTACGAGGATCTGATCCGGGGCGAGGAGCTCCAGTAAGGCTTCCCGCCGGGGACCGGCGGCGGTACAATGCGTCGCATGCTGTACCGCATCGCTGGTTTGCTGCTGGTTTCTACCCTGGCGTGGGCGCAAGCGCCCAAGGGGTGGCGGAAGGGGAAAGGCTACGGTTGGGTCTGGGGCCCCGGGGACGAGGTGGGAGCGTTGAACGCGATCACTGATCCGGAACATGTGTTACGGGCGGTTCGCGAGATCAAGGCCGGCAAGGTCTACGACCTGGGGGTGCTGCTCGACAGGCGCTCCTACAAGTGGCCGGGCCACTCGCCGATCGAGGTAATGACCTACCGCTCGCCGGCGGGTACGTTCCTGGACGAGGAGCCCGTCTTCCCGGCGCGGATCAACCCCCATAAGCTCGCCTGGCATAGCTGCGCGCTCTTCATCTCCGACAACGTGGGCACGCAGATCGACGGGCTGGGGCACATCGTGGTGGGCGAGGACATGCACTGGTACAACGGCTTCCGCGAGGCGCAATACGGCGGCGATTTCGGCGTCAAGAAGGCCGGCGCCGACACCATCCCGCCGATCATCGCCCGCGCCGTGCTGATCGATGTCGCCGGCTGGAAGGGCGTCGAGGCCCTGCCGGCGCGCTTCGCCATCGGTCCCCGGGAACTCCAGGCCGCTCTCGAAAAAGAGGGAGTGGACGTCGAGCCGGGCGACGTCGTGCTGATCCGCACCGGCGTGGGGCGCTACTGGGGCGAAACCGGGGCCGATCACGAGACGCTGGCCGAGCACGACACCGCAGGCCTGAGCCTCGAGGGAGCGCGCTGGCTGGTGGAACAGAAGGGGGCGGTCATGATCGGAGCGGACACCTCGGGCCTGGAAGTGGCCAACGCCAAAGAGGCCATCCCCGTGCATCGCTACCTGCTGGTGGAGCAAGGGGTGCACATCGGCGAGCTCCACTACCTGGAGGATCTGGCCCGGGACCGCGCCTGCGGTTCACCTATTTCGCGGTGACCAACCGGATCAAAGGCGCTACCGCGGGCTTCGCCATGAGGCCGGTGGCGATCCGCTGAGGCGGCGCGCCCAGCCGCAGGAACTACTGACCGAGGAGGCCGCGAATGGCTCTTTCGATTTCGGAAATCTTCGTCTCGCCGATCCACATCTTGGCCAGCTTGCCGTTGCGGTCGTACAGGAAGAGGGCCGGCAGGGCGCCGCTCCAGTCGGTGTTGATGGCGTTGATGAACGCATCGTCGTCATCGACGTCCTTGATGAACGCCGGCTCAGGGGCGCCGTACTGCTGGAGAAACTCCAGGGCCTGCTGTTTCTCTTCGGGCTCGTCGGCGGAGACGGTGATCAACCGGAACCGTTCTCCGCGCAGCCTTCTCGCCAATTGGATGAGCCGAGGCATCTCCGCACGGCACGGAGCGCACCAGGTGGCCCAGAAATCGAAGAGGACTACCTTGCCCCGGTTGTCGGCGAGCACTTGGCGATGGCGTTGAGCGTTGTACGGCTCCAGCCGGGCGGGGCCCCCCGCCGAAGCGGCCAGGGCCCCGGCGCCGGCCAGGACTACGATAAAGGTGGCTGCCGGAACTCTCACGAGACACGCTTGATCGTGCAGCCGAAGGCCTTGGTTTCCGGCTTCTCGATGGGTCTGCCGGCCAATACCGCATCGAGGGCTTTGCGCAGGCTGGGGTCTTTCACGTCCCCCTTCTGCGAATCGTCGATACGGCCGTGGTAGACGATCTTGCCGCCCTTGATCACATAGGCTTCCGGCGTGACCTGAGCGCCGAACAAGTCGGCGACGACATTGCCCGGGTCCTTGTAGACGGCGAACTGGAAGCCGTGCTTCTGGGCGTGCTCTTTGACCTCGGCGGCGTCCTCTTGCTTGTTGGAGTTGACGAAGACGAACTTCACGCCCTTCGCGTGGTAGTCGGCATAGATCGCCTTCATCCGTTCGTTGTATGCATTGGAGACGGGGCACCGGGTGGCGATGAAAGTGACCACGGTGACGTCGCCCGCCAGCGACGAGTATCTGACGTCGTTACCGTCAACGCTCTTGAGGGTGAAGTCGGGTACCGTGTCACCCACCTTGAGCCCGCCCGCGAACAGAGCGGAACATGCGAACAGCGCCGCCAGAATGGAGCCGAGAGTGATTCGTTTCATAAGGATCTCCCCTCCCTTGTTCCTACATCATTTGCATGAATGATGCCGGAGTGATGAATCGGACGGCGGCGTCTAGCCGGCTTTCTTTTTCTTCTTCCCGGTCGGCTCGAGGGTCAGGTTGATAACGGCTTTCTTGCGGGAATCATAGACCGAGAGGCGCCGTTTCTTGCTCACCATCCCGTTATGAGATGCCTGTAGCTCGTAGTCGGTCTCCGTGCTCAGGCCATGGAACCGGTACGAGCCGTCGTCGAGAGTGATGAAGGAACGGATCTGCAGCGTCTTGGTGTCCTTGAGCTTGACCACGGCCCCGCGGACGGGTTCGCCGCGCCGATCCCGGACGATACCGGAAACCGACCGTGTTTTGCTGGGTTTGTGGGGTTTTTTCTTGGTAAGAAACTTGTCGCCCGGCGGCTTCCCCGGTTGCCTCGGAGCGCCAGGGTCGGGCGAGCTCTGCGCGGCGGCCGGCAAAGCGCAGAGCGCGAAGCAAAGAATCGCCAACGGAATTGTGCGCCGGCTCATCATTTCCGTCTCCCTTTGGTGGCGGGCCGGAGCCGAAGAACAACGTCAACCCGCTGATCCCACTGGACTTCCACGGTCTTTTCCGCAGGCTCCCAGCCGTCGGCCTCGGCCCTTACAGTATAGCGCATGGCCCCGGCCGGAACCCGAAAAGCGAACTCACCACGGTTGTCCGTAACCGTGTGCTGAATCTGCTTCTTCTTGACCTGCGCGCCGTCGGCCGGCACAGGGGTCAGGGTGACGCGGGCGCCCCGCAGCAGGAAGCCGGTCTCCTGGAACACGGTGCCGGCAACCACGCCGTAATGTTCGGCGCCCCTCGTTTTCTTCTTGGCCAACGCCGCCGGCGCCGAAACCAGCATCGCCGCCCCCAGGAATCCGGCTACGAGCGCCCGCCTGCCCATAGCGTTTCGTCGTCCTCCTCGTCTTCGTCCAGTTCGTCGAACTCCTCCTCTTCCTCTTCGATTTCCAGAGGATCGAGGTTGGTCACGACGAGGCTGGCGCCGCACTCCTCGCAGATCAGCGAATCGCCTTCGTCGAGCTCCTCTTCTTCGACGTCCAATGGGGCATTGCACAATGGACACTCAACCATGGGTGCCTCCTGCCAACGTCGGATGAGTCGGACTGCAACTCCCTTTATACATGACCCCGCGTGGATTGCAACCGGTTACGACTTCTTGCCGAGTTTCCGCTTCGTTGTGGGTGGGACGAGCCCGTTCATCCGTAGGTATACAAAAAGTTGCATCCGGTGCGCCACCTCGTGCTCGATGACGAATTGCAGCATTTCGAGGCGGGTCACCCGGGAGCCGTCCCACTTGGTGACCATGCCGGCGAAGAACTCGGGCGTCTGGCGGGCCAAGGCCTCGCGACGCTCGGCTACGGAGGCACGGAGTTCGGCGGCGATGGCCGCGGGGTCCTCCGGGAGGGATCGGCGGTAGCGCGCCAGCCGTTGCCGGAAATCCGGAAGGGTGAAATCGGTCTCGCCATCGAGCAGCAGGCCGGCCAATCCACAACCGGTGTCGAGGATGTGGCCGGCGACTTCGCGGAAGCTCATCAGATCTTCCCGGGGCCGGTAGCCTAGTTTTTCGGCGGGCATTGCTTCCACGGCCAGGGCGGCGTCCTCCCGGACCGCCCGCCAGTGTTCCAGACAGTAGTCGGGGCGCACCATGGCGGTTCTCATTCTACCGGGCCGCCGCCAGCTTCGTCTATTGAAGCGATACGGGCCGGCATGCCCATCCGCAAGAGCGTTTCGCAGACGATGGCCGCCACTTCGGCGGTCAGGCGGGTGCAGAACCCGTGGCGGGCGGGGCCGTGAAAGTCGCCCAGGGGCGCGGTCAGGTCGTTGCAGACGATCGTCAGACCGCCGTCCGGCGCGCGGGCGCCGGGGCCCAAGTCGAGCCGCTCTCGCCAGAGTCGCCGGTAGAGCCGGGCCGCCTCGCGGAGGGCGTCGGTGATCCTCCCGGTGGGATCGGGGTCGCCCAGGATCTCGCCGAGAATCAGCTCGCCCGCCTTGATGGAGCCGCACTCGCCCTCACCGGTGATACCGCCCTTGCGGAGCGCCTGGTAGGGGCGGGTGGGCAGGCAAAACGTCTCAGCCAGGGCGATGCCGCAGGAACGGTGAGCCACCCGGCGGCCCTCGTACAACACGTACGCAGTGCGGCGGGCCCGTTCGACGGTTTGCTGTTCCGTTTCAGTCAGCGGGCGCAGACCTGAATTGGACTTCATCGTATAGATACCGGGGTGAACAACCATTCTACCCGCCCGCAGAGCGGGGGAGTCCGGCGGCCCACCGAGCCGAATGGCTCGCCGGCGGTCCAGGCGCGCCGCCACAGTAATCTTCCAGCGGCGACCCGCCGGCGGAAACGCCCCGCTCGCGCGAGCGGCGCTGAGAGGTGCAGCGGATGTATACTCGCACCTGACTTCGAGGCTCGGGGTAAGAAAGAAGTACGGGCAGCGGCCCGGGCGGAAGGAGGGGGAAGATGCGGTATTCGGCGCGTCTGCTGGCGGCGCAGAAGCTGGCAGGGGAGTAGATTTCTGGTATTTCGGGGGCGAAAGTCTCCAGCGGCGCTGTTAGACTAGGGGCGCGGAGGGAACCGTCATGTCGAGCCGTTTGCTCTACTATGCACTCCCTATCGGCCTGGCGCTGCTCATCGCCTGCGCCCAGGCGCCCACCAAACCGGAAGCCGAGGAGGCGGCCGAAGAGCCCGAAGCGGCCGAGGAGGTCCGGCTTCCCAAGAACGCCAAACCCTTGTCGGAGATTCTCAACGCGGTAAAAGCCCAGGGCTACGATCCCGTGGTCGAGGTCGAACTCGAAGAGGGGACGTGGGAGATCGATGCGTTCAAGGGAGAAGAGCGGGTCGAGTTCCAGGTGGATCCGGTCTCCGGCGAGATCGAGACCGAGGAGGTCAAGCCCGGTAAGAAGCCTTTGGCCGAGATCGTCGCGGCGCTCGAAGCCCAGGGCTACGGCCCGATCCTGGAGATCGAGCTGGATGAAGAAGGCTGGGAGATCGAGGCCGTGAAGGGCGGCGAGGAGGTGGAACTGGTCGCCGACCCCGATACGGGCGAAATCCGCCTGGAAGAAGCCGAAGAGGCCGAGGAAGCGGAAGAGCCGGAAGGAGCCGAAGAAGAGCCGGAAGAGAAGTAGGCCCCGGACCCTGGCGGGGCCGGGGCGCAGGCTTCACTCAGTAGCCGGAGGGAGCCGAGGTCGAACCGGCCTCGATGGGCGGCAGCCCGAGGCGCTTGCGGCACTCGTCGAGGATAGTGGCCGTCCGGGAGGCCCCGACCCGGGTGACGCCCAGAGCGCGGACCTCGAGGAGCTTGTCGAGATCGCGGACGCCGCCGGCGGCCTTCACCTGGACGTGGGCCGGGGAGTGCTCGCGCATCAGCTTCAGGTCCTCGATGGTGGCGCCGCCGGTGCCGTAGCCGGTGGAGGTCTTCACCCAGTCCGCCTTCAACTCGCCGGCGATCTCGCAGAGCCGGATCTTGTGGTCGCGCTCGAGGTAGCAGTTCTCGAAGATGACCTTCACTTTGCGGCCGGCCTCGTGGGCGGCGTCGATGACGGCGCGGATATCGTCGCGGACGTAGTCCCAGTCGCCGCTCAGCACCTTGCTGATGTTGACGACCATATCGAGCTCCTCGCCGCCGTCGGCGATCGCCTGTTTCGTCTCGGCCAGCTTCACCGCGGTGGTGTGGCCGCCGTGAGGGAAGCCGATGGTGGTGGACGCCTTCACGGTGGAGCCGGCGAGGATCTCCGTGCAGCGCTTCAAGTAATAAGGCATGATGCAGACGCTGGCCACGTCGTAGGCCCGGGCGAGGCGGCAGCCTTCTTCGAGCTGGGCGTCGGTCAGCGTCGGGTTGAGCAGCGAATGGTCGATCATCTTGGCGATGTCGGAGTAAGTGTAATCGGCCATAGACATCCATCGTAGCCGATTCCGGAGCCGCGAGGAGGCGGTTTTCGCCGGGCCGGGGATTCGGGTATGCTGAATGCCATGCAGCTTGGATTCGTCAGCGCCATTCTTGCCGATCTGTCGCTCGAAGAAGTCGTGAAGTTCGCCTCCTCGGCCGGTTTCGACTGCGTCGAGCTGATGTGCTGGCCGAAGGGGAAGGCCGAACGACGTTACGCAGGCGTGACCCACATCGACGTGGTGGGCTTCACCGCCGACGATGCGAAGCGGGTGAACGACCTGATGGGCGAGGCGGGGGTCTCGATCAGCGGCCTGGGCTACTACCCCAACCCGCTGACGCCGGACAAGGACGAAGCCGCCGTGGCCATCGAGCACCTGCACCGGGTGGTGGACGCGGCGCAGTTGCTGGGCGTGGGCGTGGTGAACACGTTCATCGGGCGGGACTGGACCCGGTCGGTGGACGACAACTGGCCGCGGTTCCTCGAAGTGTTCCGGGAGCTGGTGGGCTACGCCGGCGAGCGGGGCATCAAGCTGTGCATCGAGAACTGCCCGATGCTGTTCACCAAGGACGAATGGCCCGGGGGCAAGAACCTGGCCACGAGCCCGAAGATCTGGCGGCGGATGTTCTCCGACATCCCGGACGAGAACTTCGGCCTGAACTACGATCCGTCGCACATGATCTGGCAGCGGATGGACTATCTGAAGCCGCTGCGGGAATTCAAAGACCGCATCTTCCACGTCCACTCCAAGGACGTGCGCCTGGACCAGCACCGGCTCGACGAGGTGGGGATTCTGGCGCATCCGCTGGAGTACCACACGCCGAAGCTGCCGGGGCTGGGCGAGGTGGACTGGGGCAAGTTCTTCAGCGTGCTGACCGATACGGGTTACCGCGGGCCGGTCTGCATCGAAGTGGAGGACCGGGCCTACGAGGACTCGCTCGAGTCCCGCAAGGCGTCGCTGGTGCAGAGCGGGCGGTACCTGGCCAACTTCGCGCCGTTCCTGCAGCGGGGCTGAGGAGCGCCTGACGGGGCAGCGCCGCGGGAGAAGCCGCGCCGGAGGGAACAAACCGGCCTCCGGCGCGTAGTCGTACTCGAAGGGGGAGACGCAATGGAGTCTCACGTAAAGATCCTGGCGGTGCTCCAGATCGTCTGTGGGGCGCTGGGGCTGTTGGCGGCGGCGGTGATCTTCCTGGTCTTCGGCGGGGCGGCGAGCATCGTCGGCACGGCGGGTGTCGCCCAAGATCCGGACGCTTTGATCGCGGCGCCGATCATCGGCATCGTGGGGACGGTGATCATGGCGCTGGTGCTGGTCCTGTCGGTTCCGGCGCTGGCCGCCGGCATCGGCCTGCTGAACTTCCGGCCGTGGGCGCGGATCCTGACGATTATCATCTCGGTGCTGAACCTGCCGAACATTCCCATCGGGACGGCGCTGGGCGCTTACGGGCTCTGGGTGATGCTGTCGGCGGAGACCGAGCGTCTGTTCCGCGTCCAGGCGCCTCAGGCGCCGGCGCGCCCGGGGGCGTGAGCGCAGCTCCGGCGGCACGCCGCTAGAGCGATGCGGCCCGGGCCGGCGAAGGCGTGTCACGGCCTGGCGGCCAGGAACAGGGCGTCCTTGCCTGGGCGTTCGAGCACAGGGCCGGCGTCGGTTCCGTCGTTGGTCTCGGGATCCTGGCGGGATGAGCCGGAGAGTCGCCGGAACAAGCGGCCACGAGCAATGCGCGCCAGGTCGAACCGGTATGGCCGCGGCGACGGGTTGGCGAGTACGAGGCCGTTTTCGAAAACCCGATACATAGCGTCGGGATGGGCATGAGCCGTGACTCGGTGGATCCAAACGGGTTCGACTCCCTCGACGGTGAACTCCAGCGTGACCTGTTTCGCGGTGATCGAGTCGAAGTAGAAGCGCGCGCAGAACTCCTTCTCGTTGAGCCACGTCATAAACCTGCGAGCCGGGCCGGGAGCGGCGCTCACCCACATGAGCCTGGCCATTTCACGCGGATAGCCCTTCCTCGGTTCGCCGCGGACGGTGAGAGCTACATGGAGGTCCGGCCCTTTCAGGATCGGCAGCCGCAGCCGAAACCGCATTTCGCTCCTGCCGGAGCCGCTCGCAGTGATGCGGATGGCGCCCCCGTCGAGCTCCAGCGATGCGGAATCGCTTTGCAGGCGGGTCAGCAGCTCGGCTCCCGGCGGGTTTCCGGCGCCTCCGAGCAGATCCGGCGTCCGTTCGGCGAGGCGCACCGGTGGTCCGGCCGGCTGGCCGAGCCACTGCAGTTTGTTCTCCGTGCCCATCCGCAGCTCGTCCCAGATGCCGAGCGTCTCGCCTGGTTCCGGCTCCGGCGGGTACGAGTAGCAGATCGCGGATCCGGTGATCACCGCGGCCGCGAACACAAGCCGGTGGGTGCGGAACGGCACGGCCACCCTCTGGCCGCGGGAACGGAACTTGTGGTTGACGTAGTTGAAGACCGGCGGCCGGGCGTTCTCGGCCCAGAAGAACATCCGGTTCAGCCCGCCGGACCAGTCCTCGATCTCGTAGTCGAACAGCGCGGGCCAGCCCTCGCTTTCGATGCCGTTGAGCAGGCCGAAGGCGCGCTGGTGCGTCGGTTTGAATCCGTCGCCCAGGACCAGCTTCCGGCCCCCGAGGCGTTCCCGGAGCAGCCGGCAGAACCGGATGACGCCGATGCCGTAGGCGTTGCGGCCGCCGGTGAAGCCGTTGTCGGGCTTGCCGTCGCCGTCGGTGTCGACACCCCGGCCCAGCAGCCGGTAAGCGGCGTCGGCCCGGTGCATGAGCACGTCGAACTCGACGCCGTCGAACAGCTCGAGCGCGCCGCCGGGCAGAAACAGGGAAGCGATCTCCTCGGCCAGCACTTCCGAGCAAGTCTTGCCGTGGCGGTCGCGGGGGCATTCGGTGGAATGGTTGTAGTACCACAGCAAGCGGCCCCTGGGGCTCCAGGGACCTTCGCTCACATGGGCGGCAGCCCAGGTCTTGCCCGCTTGGAAGGCCCGGGGGACCGTTCCGTAACTACCGCGCCGGACCCGGAGCGTGTTCGTCTTCCGGTTGACGGAGACGAGTTCAACCTGCTCGGCGTAATGCCAGTCGGGCCGGCCACGGGAGTCGAGCCGGCAGAGAACGATATCTTCGTTACGGCCCTTGTAGCGTCCGACGCCGGTCCAGAACAGCGCGGCGTCTTCGACCCGCACTTCCATGAGGCCCCCTTCGGCCGGGAGGTCGTTGACGACGCGGCAGCCCTCGTAGTAGAGCCAATGGCCGGCGAAGAATTTCCCACGGGCGAAGTTAGGGTCGCGGGCGTTGCCGTTGAAGTGCAGCAGCACGAGCTGATCCGGATGCCGGCGCTTGAAGCGCGTGAAATATTCGATGTTGCGGCGGGATCGATCAGGGCGTTCCTCGTCCAGGACCTTGCCGATGATCCCGCCGAGCCGCGAAAAGATCGCGTCCCATTGCTCATAACTGTAGTTGCCGGAGGCGGCGAGGAGCTCGGACTGGCGGAAGAAGAAGGCGCGGGGGTGGCCGCCGCGCAAGATCCGCGGGAGCGCCCCGGCCTGCAGAAGCAGCGGACAGGCGCCCGAACCCAATGCGGCGCCGAGGCCGGCCTCGAGAAACTGCCTTCTTTTCATAACCGACCGCTCCAACCGGGCGGGAGGAGGGAAGGGCAACCCGGTCTCATCTTTGCGTTCCAGGCAGGCGCGGCCGAGGCGAAGCCCCCCGGCCGGCCGGCGCCCGGCGCACGCTCTGCGGCTTGACGATCAGAAAGCGCGGAGCTTCGTCAACTTCCAAGACATCGCCGGCGGGAGCAGGAAGAACGCCGCCCACGGTATCGCGCAGGCCGATTACCTGAGAAGGGTCCAGGCCCGGCCGCAAAGCGGCCAGTGAGATCTCCCGCTCGGCGGCGGGATAGGCCCAGAGAACGAAGCAGTCCTGCGAAGCGCCGCGGAATTCGAACAGCCAGACGTCGCCCGGCAGGCGGCTCCGCCGGTGAAACCGCTTGCCTTCGAGGCAGCGGACCAGATTGGCGTAGGCGCAGTAAGAGGGTTTGGGATGGCGCCAGTAATCGACGAGGCCGAAATGGTGTTCGGGGTTCTCGATGTCGGGACCGCGGTCGCGGTAGTTGTACCAGAACACCTTTTCGACGCCGAGACTGAAGGCAAGCGCATGCATCTTGATGAGATAGAAGGCGTTGCCTTCGCGAGTCGTCCCCTGGATACGCGATTCGTTCGGCGCGCCTTTCCGGTAGCCGAAGAAGCCGTTGGGGTCGGGATTCCCATGATGCGGAGCCCCGACTTCGGTGAACCAGATGGGCATAGCGAAACCGGCGTTCTGCATCAGGGCGCGAACGGTGACGATGTGGTTTTCGAGCCAGTCCTCCGGACTCGGAAAATCGGGCCAGCGGTACGGGTGCAGGGAGAGGATGTCGATGTACGGGGGCGCATCGCTCGAGAAGAAATCCGAGAAGAAGCCGTAGCGGAAGCCTTCGATCTGATAAATCAGGCGGATGGCGGGGTTGACTTCTCCGGCCGCCTGCTGGACGATGCGGAACTTGGCTGCCAGGTTGGGCCAATAGTACGGGCCGCGGCTTCCTTTCCAAAGGTTCTCCTCGATGCCGAGTTCCCAATAGAGCACGGCCGGGTCGGCCTCGAAGATGCGTTTCATCTCCGTGTAGCGCTCGTAGAGTTCGGCTTGCGAGATGGGCTCATCGCTGGAGCCGCGCCAAGAGTCCGAGAGGTTGATCGGCAGCTCGATGAGGCCGCGGTCACGGCGTGCCTGCATGTGCCGGGCCCACTGTTCCGGATTCCGGTACTGGGTCGTCGTCGCGGTTTTGACATAGCCCGGATGGAGGTATGGGTCTTCGAGATCGAAGTGGATCAGACCGAAGGGCGAAAGGGGTTTGAGCCTGCGGGCGGCGAACGGTATCTCCGGCAGAATGGCGAACCCGAGCTCGCGCCGGCGCCCGGAATCCGGGTTGAAGAGAAGATCCGGGGCGTCGGAGTGGAGCGCGAGGCCGTAGTAGCCGATCTCGCCAGCCGGCGCCAATACTTCAGTAGCGCGGCCGGCGGGAAGCGGAATCGGGCCGCTCAGCTCGCGGCCGCGAAAGTCCCGCCACTGCGCCGAGACGGGGTACGGCCCGGAGTAGTCGTGGCTGACGGTGATGCGAAACGGCTCACCAGGAGGGTGCACGTGCCACGGCGAGGGATCCTGAACGGCCACCCGCACCGCCGTTTGGCCGCGTAGCGTCCGCGCTCCGCCGCCGGCCGCCAGCGCAGCCACGGAGGCCCGCAACAAGGAGCGTCTGGAGAGGAGAATGCGGGATTCCACTTTCATCAGGATCGCTGAGTCTTGCTTTCTTGTTTAGGCGGTTCCCGAGAGAGCCGTCAAAAAAGAGGCGCCCCGCCGACGCCCCGGCGGAGCGCCTCAGAGGCGCCTTGGCTGTGGTTCAGAAGTTGATCCTGGCGGACAGCTCGATGCTGCGGCCGTTGCCGCCGCCGAAGAACTTGCCGAAGTTCGGGCTGTTGATATTGGTGTTGATGCCGCCCCGCGTGGAGCGGTTGAAGGCGTTGATGAAGGTGGCGGTGAATTCGAAGTTGACCGATTCGCGAATCGGGAAGAATTTGGTCACGCGGAAGTCTTCGCTGGAGGTATGGAAGCCGCGGACGTCCAGCGACCGTGGGGCGGTTCCGACGCGCAAAGGAACGCCGTTGCCGGTCATGGGCACGTTGGCGAAGCCGGCTGGATTCAAGTAGGGTGTTCCGTTCTTGAAGTCGGGCGTAGACGGCGCCGGTCCGAACGTTTGGGGCAGGCCGGTCACATCCGGACGGATGGAGCCCGTAAAGAGCATGTTCCTGACACCGCTCTGCCGGACGCGGATCGGAGTTCCGGAGAAGTAGTTATGGATCCCGGAGAGTCTCCAGCCACCCACGATGTAGCCCAGGACGCCGCCGATGTCGAACTTCTTGCCGGGGCCGAACGGCAGGTCGTAGATCCAGCTCAGTTTGAATGACTGCGGCTGGTGGTGGTCTGAGAGACTGTATTCGAGGCCCCGGTTGAACTGGTCCTGGACGGAGCCGAGGCCGCCCATGTTCGCGGTGTCCCCAGTGTTCATGGTCTTGGACCAGGTGTAAGCGGCAATCAGTCCGAAGCCGGCAGTGAAATGCCGGGTGGCGGTAACCTGCAGGGCGTGGTAGCTTGACCAGCCATGATACGGATAGGCGTCGGTAAGGCTGCCGAGGTGGGGGTAAGGGCGCAGCGCTTGGGCGACGTTTTGATTGTCCGGGAAGCTGGGATACGGCTTGAACTCCGGATGTTTCCGCACCTGGTCGCGGAGGGTGTCGCCGAGGGCGAGGACGCTGGTGGGAAGTGAGTTCACGCTCCCGAATCCGCGGGTCCACAGCCGGGTCCCCTTGTTGCCGACGTAAGCGGTTTCCAGCACGAACTGCGCCGGCAACTGATACTGGATGGTGAAGTTCCAGTTCTGCGTATACGGCAACCGGTTGGAATCCGGCCGTACGATGTCCAGTCCCTGGAACAGCCCCTGGCCGGGATCCTTGTTCGGCAGGGGAGCTTCCAAGTCCGGGAAGGGATCGTCGAGGTTCATGACCGGATCATCCGGGAAACCGGTGGAGCTGGTTCCGGCGAAGACATTGATCGGCGCGCTGAAGCCGCGAGTGACCATCCCGAAGCTCCAGTTGTTGCGCAGCGGCGGCATGTTCAGCAGGGCGTAGCCGCCGCGGATCACCATCTTGTCGGAGACCATGTAGCTGAACCCGAACCTGGGGCTGAAGAGTTTCGAGTACCGGTTCTGGAACGACTTGCGGCCGATCTCGTCAATGAACACGTAAGCTCCGGGCCGGCCGTCGGCGGCCGGGTTCGGCCGGTCGAGGTCGATGGTGGACATGCGGTTGGTGACTTCCCAGAAGCCCCCGACGGTTTCCCACCGCAGCCCGAGGTTCAGAGCCAGCTTGGGTGTCACCTTCCAGTCGTCACTCACGTAGAAAGCCCACTGGGGCTGCCGGATCCCGGGGGTCAGCGCCACAACCGTGCGGCTGGCGCTGCGCACGGCCCCCAGCAGGAAGCTGGCGAAGGCGTGACCTGTCTCGGTGGAGAACCCGGGCAGGTGGGTCTGCTCGGGGCTGAAGTTGTAAGTACCCGAGCCGGAGGGGTTCCGGGTGATGAAGTAGTACCGGCGATACTCCGTGCCGAAGCGCAGCGAGTGGGAACCCCGGACGACGGAGAGGTCGTCCTGGATGATGTAGCTGCCGTGCCAGTGCGAGGCGGTGGAACTGGAGCCGAACATATTTCGGTCGGAAACGCTGCCGCCCTGGTGCGGACGTCCAGAGAAGTTAAAGCGCGGGAAGTGAGCCGGCGAGGTGTTCTTGATGCCGATCTTCTCCGCCCAGCCCTCGTTCAGCACCGCGCTGACGTTCGCGTTCATGAAGCGGTTGTAACCGGCGGCGAAGTGGTTCAGGACGGTGGGGCTTATCGTCCAGTCTTCGGAGGCCCGAACGATATAGCTCCTGATGGTCTGCCGCTGCAAAGGCTGTGTCGGGGGACCATCGAGCGGCGGCCACGAGGCCCGGATGAACCGGATGCGCGTGTTCCGGTTGAAGTAGGTGGACAGGCGGTGGCGTTCATTGAAGTGGTGGTCCACTTTGAACCCGTAACTGCGCAAATCGAGCACTGGCGTACCCTTGGCGAACTTGGGCGTGTTGCGCAGCATCTCGTCTTCAAGTTCCGGATCGGTGATGCCGACGTCTTCGACGACTGCGCGAGCCACCTGGCTCCAGCGATCCTTGGGAATGATGTTGCCGGGGAACGGATCCCGGATCACCGAGCCGTCGGGCGCCACCCGCGTAGTGGCGGGATCGTAGATCTGGCCGAAGACGACCGGGCGGCCTAGGGCGTCGGTGCCCACCACCGTTCCGGACTTGGCGATGCCGGTGAATGAGGGATCGAACAGGCGTGAGAAATCGCCCCGTTTGAAGGCCCGGGTGGGCAAGGTGATTCCCATGCCCGAGATCGTCAAATCCTTGAAGCTCGTATCTTCCAGATTCGTGAACCAGAACGTCTTGTTCCGGCCGTCGTAGACCTTCGGGATGTAGACCGGGCCGCCGACGCTGTAGCCCCAGTTCTTCTGTGAGAACGGACTCTTGGGTTTTCCGCGAGCGTTGTTGGCGAAGGAGTTGGCCTTCAAGTGCTGGTCTTGCCAGTAGAAATAGCCCGAGCCGTGGAGTTCGTTGGTGCCGGATTTCATGCGGAAGTTGGCCACGGCTGTCTGGGTGCCGTTGTACTGGGCGCTGATGGTGCCGGTCTGAAGCTTGAACTCATTGACGGCGTCGGCGCTGGGACTCATCTCGTGAAGGCTGCTGCCGGCCAGATCCATGCGTCCGACCGAGATGCCCTCGACGAGGATCTCGAAGGAGTGCGATTGTCCGCCGTTCACGGTGCCGGCCCAGCGCCCCCCGACGGTTCCAGGCAATGAGCGGAAAGCGAAATCGATGAGCTGACGCTGGCCGTTCGTCACCATGATCGGCCAGGAGTCATACTCCACCTCGCTGACGTAGCGGCCGATTTCCGCGGTTCCTGCTTCGAGCAGCGGGGGCGCGCCGGTGACCGTCACTTCCTCAGTGACGGCGCCGAGTTCCAGGGTTACGTTGACTGTCAGCGTTTGGGCGACGCGGAGTATGACGTTCTCGCGCGAAGCCGTGCGGAAACCGTCGGCGGTGACGGTGAGCGTGTAGGTGCCGGCTTCCAAGTGGGGCAAGGTGTAGGTGCCGGTGGAAGTCGTCGTCGTGCTCGTGCGCACCCCGGTTTCCGTATTCCGGACGGTCACGGTAGCGCCTGGGACGGCGGCGCCGGTGGGGTCGAGAACGGTGCCAGTGAGAGTGGCGCGCGTTCCCTGCGCTGCCAACGGGCTTGGTAGAACGATCGCCGCAAGAGCCATCAAGGCCGCCTGCAACAGGCAATCTCGGAACGTTCTTGACATCGGTTAACCTCCCTTTCTTCGGGCCGCGGCTGCGTCACCGCGGCCGGCCTGTTTGCTGGGGACTACCTCACGATCCCCCTGACTGCCCCGCATCCGTGTGACGCGCCGGCGTCAAGGTGCGGGCGTTTCGAGCGAACATCACCTAAGGAGCCGCCTCGCTTGCCGCGGCAAGCTCGGCGGTCCCTGAAAAACCTCGATCAACCATCTGCCGGGTCCAAGCCACACGAGCGTCGAAGGTTTGCAGCCAAGCGGCCAGCCGGCGCATCGCATCCTGAGGTGTCTTGGCCTCGGGCGGCAGTTCCCAATCCGAGAAGAGCGCATACACCAGCCGGTGCCCGTACCGGACCGATTCGAACGTGGCCAACAGCGAATCTCTCCACCCGGGGGCTCCGGATCGCAGTCCCGGTTCCTCGCCGAGAGAGCGCGGGGGCTCGATCCCGGCTCCGCGGATCATCGGCGCGAGCAGCGATCTCATCCTGGCGGTCGAGTCGGAGAGTTCTTGCAAGTGATCCCGGATCATGATTTCCAGGAGCCAGCGCGACCGCGGGTGGAGAGATGCGAATTCCCGCGCGGTAACTACATCGGTGAGCCGCCGTAGCGCCCACGCCTTGTCTAGACTGGCCTCCGCCCCGGCCAGCGCATCGTTAGCGAATTTTCGGATCTCTTCCTTCAAGCCGGCGGCCCCGGCGCCGGAGCGCATCGAGGCCAGGTATTTCTCGACAGGGTCGTGGGCCAGCATGCGCGGCCGTGCCCGGAATTCAATGTGTTGCAGGCGGCCCGGCTCGAGAGGCAGGGCGTTGGCCGGCTCGGCCAACTCGGTGGGCGTCGAGATCTCCAGCTCCACGAAGGGTAGCCGGGCGACATCTTGCAAAGAAGCGAGCAGATCCTGTTTCCGCCTTGCCGGCTCCACTACGCCTCGAATCCAGACGCGGCCTTTCTCCACTACGACCCGCACCAGGCCGTTGGAGCAGAAGCCGCTGCGGTGGAGCGCGTAGAGCGCGTCGATGTGCGCTGCGGCGAGCTCTTGGGCTGTGGGCCGCCGGTCCGGCTTCGCGACGCGTGGCGGTCGTGTCGAGCGGCGCTTGCGAACGGGCAGCCGGGGTTCGAAGACCGCGGCGACGAACTGCGCGTGCTCGAGCACTTCAACAGAATCGGGAACCAGCACGACCTGCATAGATCGCCCGCCGGAGACGAGACGGATGCGTTCCAGGCGCGGCAGGCGCGTTCCCGCGTCCACAACCACAGTGACCTCGGTGGTGTCCCCGTTCCCGTACACGCGCCGGGCGGTCAATCGCACCACCTGCCGGCCCGAGAGCCTCAGCCGCCGCGCCTCGAGGGTTGCGCCGCTGCTCTCCAGCCAAATCGCCAACTCGTGCGTCAGCGTGACCGGCTGCCAGTCCCGAGTCTCGAGCCAGCGGAGAAACGCAGCTTCCAGTTCCTCCAACGTGCGACTGTAGGCAATCGTGTTGAGCAGCAAGACCCGCCGGTTTCGCTCAAACTTGTGAATCAAGTCTTTGCCGGATGCGGAATCGTAATAGTATTCCTCGCGTGGTTGCGGCCTCCACAAAGCGTGTCGCAGGCCGGTGGTCGTGTAGGTGAGGCGGGAGCTGAAGCGGCCGCCCGGCGTATCGCTCCAAATCTCCATCCGACCGGACCGGCGCCGGAGAACCGGCCTAGTTTCCTCGAAGCGGACCGTGATCACCTGGTGCAGGGGCTGAGAGAACAGAGCCTGCTGTGTTGCGCGCGTCCTCGCCAAGACCTCTTCGGCGGCAGGCTGCCCCCCGATGAACAGCCACCACAGTACGCCGGCCTGGAGCGAAATAACAGCCAGCGTGACCGCCACGACTCCCCCTGGCTGAGCCCGCCAAGCAAATCCAACGGCCCGCGCGGAGCCGGCCGTTCCGTCGCAGTCGGCCCGTTCGACGGGGCGGCGCCGGCGCCGCCGGAACACGTCGCGTAGCAGCCTGGGGCAAAAGGAGAGAAAGCCGCGCCGCACCTCTTCGGGCTCCCGCTCGACCAGCCGGTCCAGTTCCAGCTCGAAGCGGCGCCATGCAGGTTCAGGGGCGTGACGGTCGAGCCAAAGCACACGGTGGTCAACGAAATCGGCGATCGCTTCTTCAATCCGCCTGAGCCGTGTCCGGCACTCCCAGCACGATTTCAAGTGCTCGGCGATGGAGCGCTCCTTTCCCTCTGGGAGTTCGCCGTCCAGGTAGCGTATGAGTTGCCGGTCGCCAGGATGTTGCTCGAGCTGGAACCACCGCTTCATCACGTCTTCTCTCCCGTCACGAGGTCGATCTTCCTTCCCGTTTGCTTCTCAGCTTCGCCACGGCACGAACGAGATAGCTTTCGACCGAGGTAATGCCGACGCCGAGGATTTCGGCGATCTCCCGGTATCGAAGGCCGCTGGCGCGGAGTTCCAGGCAGCGTCTTTCCCGCGGCGAAAGCTGGGCGAGCGCAGCGTCCACGCGGAGGCGACGATCAAGCAAGACCTCCAATTGCCCGCCGGTGTCTTCGGCCGATTCAGCGAGGGCCTTCCAGTCCTCCTCCCCGAGTTGCAACGTGGGCTCTCCGCGCCGGGCCCGGTCCGCGGCGAGGTTGTGGGCCACCTGGAAGACCCAAGCCCGCACGTTGCGCACCACTCGCCCGCGGGCGACCTCCCGGTAGAGCCTGAGAAAGGCTTCCTGGGTGAGGTCTTCCGCTTCGGCGGCGTCGCCCGTCAGCCGCACGAGGTAGTGGTATACAGGCTTGCGGAGCGCAACGAAGACAGCCGTCACTCTCTGCCGCAGAGCCGAGCGCTCGGCTTTGTCGGCGGCGCGGCGGCTCTCCGGCCAAAGAGCGGTCATTTCGAGGTTGGAAGCTGCTCCCACACAGTCTCCCCAATGTGGAACAAGAACGGTTTTGTGATGATCGCCACTATCCATGACGCTCTCCGACCGCTGGATTTACGGCATCGGCAGTGGGCCCGGGCAAGGGTTTACATGCAGAGATCCCCGCGCCGGGGCCGCAAGTATAATTAGGGGCGTGCGAACCGCTACCGCTGTGACTCTGTGGCTGGTGGCCGCGGCCTCTGCTGCAGCACAGGCGGTCGCCGGCGGTTGCGATGCGCTCGCTTGCGCAAGCATGACTGGGGAAGGGCGGCGCGCCTTGGCGGAACGCCGGCCGGCCGAGGCAGTGGGAGCGCTGGAAGACGCCATTGCGTGCCATTGCCCCGGGCGGCGCGAGATGGAACTGGAACTGGCGCGCGCACACCTCATCGCGGGTGAATTCGAGAAATCGTTGGAAATCCTCGGACGGCTTCTCCGGGCGCGCAGCGATGACGTTGCGGCCTTGAAGCTCAAAGGGCAGATCGCGTTCCTTCTCGAGCGGGACGACGAAGCGGCGGCGGCGCTGATTCGCGCTCTCGAGCTTGACCCTTCCGATGAACAGGCCGCTTATCTGCTCGGCCGCGTCTACTATTACCAGAACTGGTTCGACCTGGCCATTGCACAGTTCCAGCGGGTATTGCGCCGCAATCCGAACTCCTACAAGGCGCACGACAACCTCGGCCTCTGCTACGACGCGCTGGGCAAAGAGGAGCTGGCAATCCGGCACTTCCTGGCGGCGATCCGGCTCGTTGACAAGGAGCATCCCGGATATGACTGGCCGTACGCCAACCTGGCCAGGCTCCTGATCAACCGGGGCGAATACAAGAAAGCGTTTTCGCTCGCCCTCGAGGCGGCGCGGCGGAATCCACGCTCGGCCCGGGACTACTACCTCGCGGCGCGGGCGCTGGTGAAGGCGAAACAGTTCGACAAGGCGGTGAGATGGCTGGAACGGTCGGTGGAACTGGATCCGGACTACTTGAAAGCGCGCTATCTGCTCGGCCAGGTCTACGTGCAGCTCGGCCGCCAAGAGGAGGCGCAGCGGGAGTTCGAAGTGTGCCGGCGGTTGGCCCCTCGGGCGGATCTCCCGCCGCGCTGAGAAGCCGCGCCATGCAGGAGGCCGGGCCGCCACCGAGGCCGGGAGGCAGGCTCGAACGAGATTCCGGCGCTCACGGTATCGCTTTGTTCTCATAGAGCAACACCCGGGAGTGCATCCAGCCGATGGAGAGGATGTCGAGGTCGCCGTCGCGGTCGATGTCTACGACGTGCGTCCCCTGGTGGTGCTCGTCGCCCTGGTGGACGAGGTGAGGCTTCCAGCGGCGGCCGCTGCCGTCCAGATTCTCGAAGATCCACAGGCGGGCCGAAGCGAGGTCTTTGACCCGGTGCTCGCCGGCGACGACGTCCAGATCCGAGTCGCCGTCCATGTCGGCGAGGGCGAGGCTCATCGGACCGTAGATCTGATCGGCGGCGGCGATGACGTGCTCGGTCCAGAGGCGCGTGGGCGGCGACGGCGGGTCGTACCAGGCCAGGTAGCCGGGATCTTCGCGGTAGTGGCCGACGACGGCCTCGACGGCTCCGTCGCCGTCGATGTCGCCCAGGACGACGCGGTGGCTTTTGTTGCCCGCGCCGCGGAACCAGGTGAACGGCCGCCAGCGGCCGCCTCCGTCGTTGCGGAGCCAGACGAGATCGCCGAAGGCCGCGTTGCCGACGAAAAGGACGTCGAGATCCCCGTCGCGGTCGATGTCGGCGACGTCGAGTTGCTTGGTCGGTTTGCCGTAGTCGAACAGAGGCGCGATCCGCCAGCGGCCGCGCGAAGGGTCAGCCGGAACGGTGAGGATCTGCAGGCGGCGGCCGGGCGGAGCATGCCAGGAAAGCAGCACGCTGATGGGGGCGCCGGCTCTCAATCGCGCCGCGGCCGCACCCTGGATGAAGCGGCCCTCGCCGTCGTCTACGTTGTCGAGGATGGTGAACCCGCGCGGAAAGTCGTTCCGGGCCCAGACGAGTTCCGAGTTGGCTTCGCTGCCCTTACCCTTGGTGCCGAGGATGTCCGGGTCGCCGTCACGGTCGAAGTCGTAAACGACAGCCATGTTCCGCAGCGGCTCCCCGATGGGGCGGCGTTCCCAGGCGGCCCTGAGCGAGCCGGGATTCCGGTACCACCAGGCGGCGGTAACGGCATCCAGCAATCCGTCGCCGTCGATATCGGCGCTGTCGATGAACATGCCGCGATCGGGTTTCTCCCCGATCACCCGGCGCTTCCACCTGTCGAGCGGGAAAGGCTTGCGCGGTTGCCCGGAGCCGTGCTGCAACAGCAGGCTGATCCCCGGGGCGCCGAGGCGGAATGGCTTGGCAACGATGTCCAGGTCTCCGTCGCCATCCACGTCTCCGAGCCTGGACTCGTGGAATGCCACGTGGCGCGACAGCAAGGACTTGCGAAAGCCGCCGTGACCGTCACCGTAGAAGATCCAGGCCTTCGGCTCGGGGTTGACGGTTTTCCCCCATCGGCCCATCTCGGCGCAAAAGATGTCCTGGAAGCCGTCGCGGTCGATGTCGGCGATCGCCAGCGAGTGGCCGTGCTCGACGCCTTCCAAGAGCTGGTGCGCCTCCCACTCGCCGTCTTTGTACTCGTACCAGCGCAAGGGGCCGGCCGTATCGCCGGCTCCAAGAACGATCTCGGCCCAGCCGCCGGGGACCAACTGGCCGGCGGCGGCGCGGGCGAAGTGCTGCGACGGATCGACGATGTGGGCCGTGAACGTCCCTCCGGTTTGGTACTCGAACCAGTAGCCGCCGCCCACGAGGTCAAGGCGGCCGTCGTCGTTGATGTCGGCCTTGGCGAGCCCCTCGTGCCGGGCGTCCGGACGGTAGCGGAAAATGGTCCGCCGCGGCCATTCGGTTTTCGCCTTGGGGTCTTCGGGAACCTCGAACAGAAGAAGCCGGCGGCCACCCTGGTTCCAGGCGGCCAGCTCGAGCCGGCCGTCGCTGTCGAAGTCGCCGAAAACCTGGTCGTGATGACCGGAGTCGCCGGAGTTCTTGATCGTGCGGCGCCGCCACGGGCGGTGGGGGTCGAAGTCGGGATACGGATTTTCCCACCACCAGATTTCGTTCGAATCGAAGCGCCCGCCGAAGGAGATGTCCAGGTCGCCATCGCCGTCGATGTCGGCGAAGTGGCCGCCGGCGCCGATCGGGACGGCGGCGGATTCGATGACGTAAATCCCCCACCCGCTCTCCATCCGGCGGTACCAGAGGACCGAGGGCGCTGCGTTGCGGTCGGTGATGACGAAGTCGTCTACTCCGTCGCGGTCGATGTCGAGTACGAGGCAAGCGGTCTGGTCGCGCCAGCCCTTGGGCGGGGCGGGCAGGCGGCGGGAGCCGCTCGAGACGAGTTCCCAGGCTGGATCAACCCAGAGGCCGGGCGTGCCTGCGGGCGCGGGAGCACAGTTCAGACAAGAAGCTGCCAAAACGGCTGTGAGGGCGGCGGCGGTGGATCTTTTCACTCGGGGATCTCCTTTCGTCACTTGTTCCGGACCCTCCGCGGCAATGGATAGGGCGGCAGGCCGCGCGGGTCGCGCCCGAGGGGGACCACGTCGGAGGTGCGGACGTACCAGCGCAGCATGGCATCCTCGAGCGCCTCCTGGCGGGTGCGCACGGAGGGATCACCGTAGAGGTTTTCCAGTTCCTCGGGGTCGCGCTCCAGGTCGTAGAACTCGCTTTCCCCGTCGGGGCGGAGGACGAGCTTGGCCTCCCGGGTGCGGATCATCGTGGTCCGCGTGATCAGCTCCGGGCGCGTGTTCTCGAGGTGGATCTTGGGATAGTAGATGTGCGAAGGGTCGAACCGCTCCAGGGGCTCGAAGGCGTGGCGCTCGTAGCGGTAGTTGTACCCCCCTTCGCTGAAGACGGCCCGGCCGGGATCGCCGCCGGCGCCGCGGAGTTGCGGCGCGAGACTGCGGGCGAAATGCGTGTGCCTGGCTTCAAGGCCGGCCAGCTCGAGGCAGGTGGGCATCACGTCGGCCAGCTCCACCTGCCCGCCGGCCACATGGCCGGCGGCGCAGCCGGGCGACCGGATGATCAGGGGGACGTGGAGCACCGGGTCGTCCATGGCGTTGGACCACTTCTCGACGAGGCCGTAGTCGCCGGCCCAGTCGCCGTGGTCCGAGCAAGCGATGACGACCGTGTCGCCGGCGTGGCCGGTCTCGTCGAGGGCGTCGAGCAATGCGCCCAGCAGCCAGTCCGAGTAGCTGACCATGCCGAGGTAGACGGCGCGGATCTTTCGAAACACTCCCTGGTCGAGCTGATCGAGCCTCCGGCTCTTCCTGATGGCGCGGTAGAGCTCGGGCTTGCGCTGGAGCCGAGGCGGCCGCAGCGGGGGCAGGGCCTCGGGATCGTAGAGATCGTGGTACCCGGCGGGCCCGGCGTAGGGCGGGTGCGGGAAGAACAGTGGGAGATAGAGGAAGAACGGCTTGCCGGAGTCGCGGCGCTCCAGGATGCGCCTGGCGGCCTGCACGCGGGCATAGTCGGGGTAGTCGCGGGGATCGCGGCCTTCGCGGAACAGGAAGGAGTAGTAGCGCGGATCGCTGCGCGGCCAGGGGTTGTCCTTGGCGTCCCACTCGAAACCTTTGACGAAGGCGTGCCACTCGGTGACGCTGTCGGGGAAACACTCGGGCCGCAACAGATCGTTCTTACCGAACCAGTAGACGTCGTAGCCGTCGCTCTTCAGATACCGGAAGAGGTTCGGCTCGTCGGGCCGGAGCAGGTGGTAGACGGTGCGGTGGCCGCGGACGTGAGGCGGCCATCCGGTCATCATGTTGCAGCGCGAGGCCGTGCATACCGGGTAGGCAGCCTGACAATGGGTGAAGCGGACGCCTTCCCGCGCGAGCCGGTCGAAGTTGGGAGTGCGAACCAACGGGTGCCCGTAGCAGGCGAGGCTGTCGCCGCGCAACTGGTCGGGCATGAAGAGGACGAAGTTCGGCCGGCGGGGGACGGACCGGCCGGTTTCCGATGCGGCGGGGTGCCACGGGGCGGCCGCAGTGGTGGAGGCGATCAAGAATTCGCGCCTGCTCGGGTGTTCTCTAGCCATGGCTCTCGATACCGAAAACGTTTTCTACAGCTTCCCTATCCCTACCAGACCTGGTTTTGCGTGTCAACTAGCGCTGGCCTGCGGCCATCGGAGCCGCTTGCGTGCGAGGCGGTGCATCTCGGGGCTAGGGCCGCGAGGCCGGCGCACGAGCAATGGTGGCGCGGGCGGTTTGATCTGGAAGGCGGATGGACGAAGGAGCGGGTTCTTCAGCCGCCGATCGCTGTCATATTGCGCTGGGAGATGGCGGTCTTGGCTTCGGCGGCGATCGTTTCGGCGTCCAGGCCGTAGTGGGCGAGGAGCTGGCGGTAGTCGCGGCCGGAGCTGGCGAAACAGTCGCGGAGGCCGACCCGCCTGACGGCGACCGGGCAGCCGGAGGCGACGACCTCGGCGACCGCGCCGCCCAGTCCGCCGATGACGTTGTGATCCTCGGCGGTGACGATGGCCCGGGTCTCGCGGGCGGCCCGGAGGATCTCATCCACGTCGATCGGTTTGATCGTATGGCAGTCGAAGACGCGCGCGGCGATACCGTCCCGGTCCAACGTCTCGGCGGCTCGTAGAGCCGCCGGCACCATGTTCCCGGTCGCGATGAGCGTTACGTCGCCGCCGTCGCGGAGGCGGATCATCTTGCCGATCCGAAACCGGACGTCTTCGGGATGGATCGCCGGCGCGGGCTGGCGGCCCAGCCGCATGTAGACAGGGCCGTCGTAGTCGGCGATCGCCAAGGTTGCCAGGCGAGTGGTCACCGGGTCGCTGGGAGAAAGCACCGTAAGGTTCGCCATGGAGCGCATGATGGCCAGATCCTCGACGCTCTGGTGGCTGGGCCCGTCGCCGGCGATCTCGACGCCGGCGTTGGTGGCGACGATCTTGACGTTCAGGCGCGGGTAGCAGATCGACTGCCGCACGCCCTCGCACGCCCGCATGCTGGCAAAGACAGCAAAAGTGCTGGCGAAGGGGATGAGGCCGGTGGCAGCGGCGCCGGCGGCCATGCAGATCATATTGAGTTCGGCGGCACCGCAGTTGAAGAAGCGTTCCGGGAAGCGGTCGCGGAACCGGTAGGTGTTGGTCGATTTGGCGATGTCGGCCTCGAAGACGACGACTTTCGGGTTTCGTTCCCCGAGTTCCACCAACGCCTTGCCGTAGGCGACCCGGTTGGGTTCGCATTCCCTCATGGGCGATCCAACTCCGCCAGCAGGCGTTCGGTCTGCTCCGAGGTCAAGGGCCTGCTCAGGGCGTGCCATTCCACCCGGTTCTCCATCGACGGGATGCCTTTGCCTTTCAGCGTATGGCCGACAATCACGTGAGGCGCGCCGCGCCGGGTTTGGGACCTCTCCACGGCGGCGTGGATTTGGACGAAGTCATGGCCGTCGACTTCACACGTCTCCCAACCGAAACTCCGCCACTTCTCCACGATCGGGTTCGGGTTCATGATCTTCGCGGTGAACCCATCGGTCTGCAGCCGGTTATTGTCGATGAAAGCGATGAGGTTGTCCAGCTTGTAGTGGCGCGCGGCCATCGCCGCTTCCCACACGACTCCCTCCTGGAGTTCTGCGTCGCTGATCATCGCATAGACCCGGGCCGTACGGTGTTGCAACTTCAAGGCGAGGGCGATGCCGGTGGCGCAGGAGAAACCCTGACCGAGGGAACCGCTGGTCATGTCCACGCCGGCGGTCTTGCGCATGTCGGGATGGCCCTGCAGCGTGCTCTCGATATCCCGGAGGGTCCAGAGAACGTCGCGCGGGAAATAGCCGCGGCGCGCCAGAGCGGCGTAGAGGGCGGGGGCGCAGTGGCCCTTGGAGAGAACGAAACGGTCGCGTTCCTCCCAGTCCGGACGCGATGGATCGATGCGCAAGCGGTGGAAGTACAGGTAGGTGATGTAGTCGATCGCGGAAAGGGAACCGCCGGGGTGGCCCGAACCGGCGGCGGCGATCATCAGGATGATGTCGCGCCGCAGCTCTTTGGCGATTCGGCGCAGTGCCTCGTAGTCCGGCTCAATGGCCATGGGGAATCCTCAAGTTCTCATAGAGAACGACGCGCGAGTGGGTCCAGCCGATGGAAACGATATCCAGATCGCCGTCGTTGTCGATGTCCACCGCCTGGGTTCCGTCGTGATGCTCGTCTCCCGTCCAGACCAGGTGTGGCGTCCAGGCCCGGCCGCCCTCATGGTTTTCGTAGATCAATAACCGCGAGCTCGCGGGGTCGCGAAGGTTGTGCTGGCCGAGGACCACGTCGATGTCGCCGTCCGAGTCCATATCGGCGCAATCGAGGCTCATCGGCCCGATGAGGGTGTCGATAAGGTGCTCGGTCCAAAGCGCGGTCGGGTCGCGGCCCTGCTCATACCAAGCGAGTTTCGTGGGTGCGCGCATGGACTCGTAGCCGACGACGGCATCGAGTTTGCCGTCACCGTTGACGTCCACCAGGCAGTTCCGATCCGGTTTGCCCGGCGGCCGGTGCAGTTCATGAATCGCAGACCACTCGGACCCGCCGGTGTTCTCGAGCCACCAGGTGCCGAGGAGCAGATCGTTGTCACCGTCCCCGTCGATATCGCCGGCCGTCAGTTCTTCATCCTGTGACTTCCGATGGATCCGCCGCCAGGCCCACTCCTCGTGCGACGGCAGCCGCGGCACGGTAAGCATCTGCAGGCCGTGCCCGGGCTTGTGCCAGGAGAGGGCGACTTCCAGCGTGTCGTTACGAAAGACGGCGGCGGCGACTCCTTGCAGGAAGTCGCCTTCGGCCGTGCCGACGTTCTCGAAGATTCTAAACTTGCCCGCCCCGTCGTTACGCGCCCAGACGAACTGGGCACTCGCCTCGGATCCCCGGCCCTCGGTGCCGAGCACGTCGAGGTCGCCGTCACCGTCGAAGTCATAAACGGCGGCGACATTGTGCAGCGGTTCGCCTAGGTCGTGGCGCTCCCAATTCCCGGCGGAAGCGCCCGGGTTCCGGTACCACCAGCCGCCGGTGACGATGTCCCTCCAGCCGTCACCGTCGAGATCGGCGGGGAACACGAAAATAGCCCGCCAAGGTTTCTCCTGGTCGATCACGTGGCGGCGCCAGCGGCTCGAGGAGCCGCTCGGCGGCGGCTCTTGCAACCAGACGTCGAGGCGCGGAGCCTTCCAGTTGTACGGCTTGCCGAGGATGTCGAGGTCGCCGTCGCCGTCGAGGTCCGCCACCCGCGACTCATGGTTGCCGAAGCCCTCGGAGACGATCTGAAGCCGAAAACCGCCGGCGCCATCCCCATAGAAGATTCGCATCTTGGGCGCTGGATTCACGGTCGGTTTGCCGCCCCACTGGCCCATTTCGGCGGAGAAGATATCGAGGCGGCCGTCGCCGTCGATGTCGGCCACCGCGAGAGAGTGCCCGTGGATGACGTCGACGTCGAGGAGACGGTGAGAGATCCAACGTCCGTCCTTGTACTCGAACCAGCGGAGCGGGCCGTCGCGGTCGCCGGGCTGGAAGACGATCTCCAGCCAGCCGCCGTCGACGAGCTGGCCGGCCGCGGCGCGGGAAAACCGGTAGGCGTCGTCGACGACGTGGGCGGTGAACCTACCGTCGCCGGCATACTCGAACCAGCGGCCGCCGCCCACCAGGTCCATTCTGCCGTCTTGGTTGACGTCGGCGGCCACGAGGCCCTCGTGCTCGTCGCCCTCTTCCCACCGGTAGATCACCCGGCTGGGCCATGGGCCGGCGTGGTGCGGATCTTCAGGGATCTCGAAGAGCAGCAGCACGCGGCCTCTCTGATTCCAGGAAGCCAGCTCGGCGCGCCCGTCGCCGTCGAAATCGCCGAACGCCTGATCGTGATGCTTGGTGGCGCCGGAGTTCTTGATGAGGCGGCGGGTCCAGTTCTTGTGAGGATCGAAGTCCGGGGCGGGATTCTCCCACCACCAGATCTGGTTGCTGCCGGCGTCGCCGCCGAAGACCAGATCGAGGTCGCCGTCGCCGTCGATGTCGTAGGATGCGCCGCCGGCTTCGATGCGCAAGAAGCTGCTGTCGATGATGTACTTGTCCCATCCGCCGGCGATTCTCCGGTACCAGGTGACCGAGGGGCCGACGACGCGGGCCACGATCACGAAGTCGTTCGCGCCATCGCCGTCCAAGTCGGCGACGAGGGAGCCGGTCTGCTGGTCGGAGGGCCCCGGGGCCGGCAGATCGCCGTTGGCGCTCGAGAGGTGCCGCCATGAAGGCGGCGGAGATGCCGCCTGGCCGGGGGCGGACTCCATTTGCCGGCCACAGCCGGCCATGCCCGCGGCCGCCAATGACAGGAAGGCGCAGACAAAGAGGCGCAGTCCCGGGAACAAGGGGTGGGTGCGGCTAGAAGAAAACGTTTTCGACATCCTCTTCACAGTTCTAGAGTGTACTGCAGGCCAGTCCCTGATTGTCAAGACGATTGTTCGGTCCCAGCGTCCGGCGCAGTTGATCTCCGGACTGCCACCCTGCTGGACCGGCCTCCCGGTAGCGGTTTCGAGCCGGGTAGAACGAGCGCCGCGTGCCGCCGGCCCCGTGTTTGGGCCGCTTCTCCGCTTTCGTACCGGCATACACTAGGGAGTTAAGGTGGTGGCATGCGCGTTCGTCTCAAGGACATAGCCGAGCAGGTGGGCGTTTCCGTCGTCACGGTTTCGAAAGTTCTCCAGAACTACCCCGACGTGAGCGAGGAGACGCGGCGCCGCGTGCTGGCGAAAGCGAAAGAACTCGGCTATCAACCCAACTGGGCGGCTCGGAGCCTGGTCACGCGGAAGAGTTTTACGATCGGCATGGTGCTGCCCCACTTGCGGCACACCTTTTTCCAGGAAGCCTACCGGGCCATCACCGGGATCGCTTCGCCGAAGGGCTACACGGTGCTGATGACGGTCTCCCACGAGGATCCGCAGCAGGAAGAGAAAGAGATCGACCAGTTGCTGGCCCGGCAGGTGGACGGGTTGCTCATCGCTTCGACGCATCCTTACAGCAGCGGTGAGTTTCCAGATCGTCTCGAGAACCGCGGGGTGCCGTACGTTCTCATTGACCGCGAGTTCCGCGGCCGGAAGGCCAATTTTGTCGGGACCGATGACAAAGCACTGGGTGTGCTGGCGACCCGGCATCTGATCGAGCAGGGCTGCCGCCACATCGCCCATCTGCGCGGGCCCGAGGTTTCGACGGCGGTGGGGCGTCTGGAAGGTTACCGTCAAGCGCTTGAGGAGGCAGGCCTGCCCGGACACCCGCATTATGTAGCCGGCGGCAAGGGCGACGACGACACGGGTTGCTGGGCGATGAAAGGGTTGCTGAAGACTTCGCCGCGGCCGGACGGGGTGTTCTGTTACAACGACCCCCTGGCAGCCGGGGCAATGCGGGCGGTTCTCGATGCCGGCCTTCGCGTGCCGGAAGACGTGGCCATCATCGGGGCAGGCAACATGCACTACCTGGATCTGTTCCGCGTGCCGCTTTCCACGATCGACCAGCGAAGCGAGGAAGTGGGCGCCCGCGCCGGGGAGCTGATTCTGGAGCTGGTGACGGCGAAGAAGCGGCGCGAGCCGCGACGGGTGCTCGTTTCTCCGCGGCTGGTAGTGCGCGAGTCCAGCAAGAGGAAAGGCTAGCGCTCCCGGGCGGGCATTCACGCCTCCGTGTCAGGCACCGGCGCCCACCGTTTCCCGCGCCAGGCTGTTTCGATCGCTTCAAGAACGGCCTGCGCTTTCATGCCGTCGTAAAAGGTCGGCGAGGGGGTCGCGTCTTCCGCGATGGCCTTCACGAACTCATAGTATTGGTGAACGAAACCGTGCTCCCAGCCGATGACGTGCCCGGGGGGCCACCAGCGTGAAATGTAAGGGTGGCTTGGATCGGTCACCATAATGGTGCGGAAGCCCTGGCGCTCCGGGGCCTCGTCGTAGAAATAGACCTGCAACTCATTCAGACGTTCAAGGTCGAAGACCAACGCGCCCCGGGCCCCCGTGACTTCAAAGACAAGAGCGTTCTTGTGGCCGGCGCTGGTGCGGTTCGTGGCAAACAGGCCGATCGCCCCGTTCTCGAAACGCGCCAGAAAGGCGGCCGTGTCGTCGGTCGTTACCGGACGGATCGCGCCGTCTTCGACCGACCGGCGCTCCTTGACGGTGATCTCCGCCGTGCCCGCCACTTCGGCGAACTCTCCCACGAGCCACCGCGCCAGATCTATGATGTGCGACCCATTGTCGGCCATCGATCCGGCGCCGGCCTTCGCTTTGTCGAACCGCCACAGGAACGGCACGTCGGGCGATAGCGCCCAGTCCTGAAAGTAGGTGGCGCGGAAGAAGCGGACCTCGCCCAGCCTCCCCTGTTGGAGGAACCGGCGGGCCAGCGCCACGGCCGGCAACTTACGGTAGTTGAAGTTGACGACGTGTTTGACGGCCGCCGACCGGGCCGCCTCGTACATGTCGAGCGCCTCGGCGAGGCTGTTTGCCAGGGGCTTTTCGCAAAGCACGTGCTTGCCGGCTTGCGCCGCCGCGACGGCGATCTCCCGGTGCGCGTCGCCCGGCGTGCAGATGCTTACGGCGTCGATTTCGGGATCCGCGATCACTTCCTCCCACGAGTTCGTCCAGCCTTGCCAGCCGTACCGGGCGGCCGTCCCGGCCACATCGTCGCCGATTCCGCACAGCGTCTTGCGGACGACGGCGACGCCGGGATCGAAGAAGAACTCCAGGTCGTGCAGGGCATGGCTGTGGGCCCGGCCCATGAATCCGTGGCCGATCAAACCGATGGACAAACGCGGCTTCATTCGGTGGCCTCCTCTCCCGGCGGCGCCGGCGGCGCCGCCTCGCGTCCAGTGTGCCGCAGATGCGAAAACGTTTTCAACTTGGCTCCGGAAGGCGCTGTAGTATATGCTGGTCTCTGCCCGGGCGATCCCGGGCGCCGGAGCGTAGAAGGTCGCGAAGGAAGGATGGACGTGGCGCGCCTGGCGAAGAGGTTCCACCGCCGCTCGATTCCGGGCTGGCTGTGCGCGGCAGCGGCGGTGAGCGCCGGGGCGGCTGCGCCGCAGACCTCCAGCAGGGTGCCGCCGTACTACGTGCCGATCGAGATCCACGCGGCGGGTTTCGAAAGATACGAGAAGATCGTCGAGGTCCCGATCGATCTGACGCGGTGTTTGCGGTCCCTCGGGCGTTCCGGGGCGGTCGACGTGGCGTCCCTGCGTCTGGCCGAAGTCGATGAGGCTGGAGAAATCGTCGATGCCGAGACGCCTTTCCAGTTCGACCGCAGCGAGGAGTTCCATCCCGCCGGGCGGGCCACGGGGACGCTGATCTTCCTGCTCGGAGGGCGCACCGCCGCCGAGGCGACCCGCCTCTACCGGCTGTATTTCGGCGAAGCGGGGCCGCGGTACCGCTTCGCACGGGCGGCGCCGGCAGTGCGGATCGAGGACGTGGGCGAGTACGAGGGCTTTCCGGCATGGAAGATCACGACTCCCGGGGCCACGTATTACTACCACCATGGCTGCGGCGGCTTTGCGAGCCTCGTAGACGCCGGCGGGAACGACTGGATCGGCTACCATCCCGGCGGCGGCCCGCGAGGCGAGTACCGCGGAATCCCGAACATCGCCCCGCCGCAGTTTCACCCTGGGCGGCCGTCCGGCAAGAAGCCCGGCAAGATCGTCCAGGCGGGCCCGCTTCGAGTACGGCTGCTCTCGGAGACCGAAGACGGGCGCTGGGCCCTGGTCTGGGACATCTATCCGCGGTACGCCCGGATGACGCTGATGAGGAAAGGGCCGGAGCCCTACTGGATCCTCTACGAGGGAACGCCGGGCGGCAGGTTCGAGGAGACCGACTACTGGGTCGACTCCTCCGGCAAGCGGTTCGAGAGCACGTGCTGCCCGCACGGCAAGAAATGGAACGGGAGGCTGCCGGCCCCGGAGTGGGTCTATTTCGGGGACCCGAAGCTGGACCGGGTGCTCTTCCTGGCGCTCCACGAGCACTCGGAGGCCGTCGATGAGTACTGGCATTTCGGCGACGGCGGAATGACCGTGTTCGGTTTCGGCCGCGGACCGCGCGCGGAGGGCTGGCAGCGCTTGGAGACCGTGCCCGCGCACTTGACGATCGGGTTCGTCGAAGCGGCCGCATTCGCTGAAGTCTCGAGGTTCATCGAGTCGGCCTGGCGGGATGTCCGGGTGCGGCTCGGCCGGCCGGTCCAGGCGGCCGGAGGACCTGTTCGAGGGAGGAGCAAGGAATGAAAATCAAGGTCGCCATCATCGGCTCCGGCAACATCGGCACCGACCTGATGATCAAGATCCTGAGGACTTCCGAAACTTTGGAGGTCGCGGCGCTCGCGGGCATCGACCCCAAGTCCGAGGGTCTGGCGCGGGCGCGGCGCCTGGGCGTAGCCACGACCCACCAAGGTATCGACGGCCTCTTGCGGATGGACGTCTTCGACGAGATCGAGATCGTCTTCGACGCCACCTCGGCAAAGGCCCACTTCCGGCACGACAAGATCCTGCGTGAGTACAGCAAGCAGGTGATCGACCTGACGCCGGCTTCGGTCGGGCCTTTCGTCGTGCCGGTGGTCAACCTCGACGAGCACCTGGGCGCGCCGAACCTGAGCATGGTGAGTTGCGGGGGGCAGGCGACCATTCCCATTGTCGCTGCGGTTGCCAGGGTGGCGAAGGTCCACTATGCCGAGATCGTCGCTTCCATCGCCAGCGAGTCCGCCGGGCCGGGCACCCGGGCGAACATCGACGAGTTTACGCAGACGACCGCCCGGGCGGTAGAGAGCGTCGGTGGGGCACGGAGAGGGAAGGCGATCATCATCCTCAATCCGGCGGAGCCGCCATTGATCATGCGCGACACGATCTTCTGCCTGACGGACGAGGACGCCGACCAGGGGGCGATCGCCGCGTCGGTTCACCGCATGATCGGCGACGTGCAGACCTACGTGCCGGGCTACCGCCTGAAGCAGGAGGTCCAGTTCGATTTCGTGGGGAAAGACAGGCCGGTACGGATTCCGGGCCTGGGCGAGCTGGAGGGTCTGCGGACATCGGTATTTCTCGAAGTCGAAGGGGCGGGCCATTACCTGCCCCGCTACGCCGGCAACCTGGACATCATGACTTCGGCGGCGCTGGCGACGGCAGAGCGCATCGCCGCCCGGCGGAGCGCCCCGGCGGGGGCCGGCGGGCGGAAGGAGCAATGAAGCGATGGAGCCGAAGGAACTCTACATACAAGACGTCACGTTGCGGGACGGGATGCACGCCATCCGGCACCGGTACAGCCTCGAGCAAGTGGCGGCGATTGCGCGGGCGCTGGACGCGGCGGGGGTGGACGCCATCGAGATCTGCCATGGAGACGGCCTGGCCGGCTCGAGCTTCAACTACGGTTTCGGGGCGCATTCCGACGCCGAGTGGATCGCGGCGGCCGCCGGGAATGTGAAGCATGCCCGCGTCACCGCGTTGTTGTTGCCTGGCATCGGCACGGTCGAAGACATGAAGGCGGCCTACGAAGCCGGGGCGCGCAGCATCCGGATCGCCACCCACTGCACCGAGGCCGACATCGCCCGGCAGCACATCGAACTGGCCCGGAAGATGGGGATGGACGTGGTGGGGTTTCTCATGATGTCGCACATGCTCCCGCCCGCCGAGCTGGCGCGGCAGGCGAAGCTGATGGAGTCGTACGGAGCCCACTGCGTCTACGTGGTGGACTCTGCGGGCGCGCTGCTAATGGATGACGTGGCCGACCGCTTCAAGGCTTTCGCCGATATGCTGGACCCAAGAACCGAGCGCGGCATGCACGCTCACCACAACCTGGCCCTGGGCGTCGCCAACACGATCGTCGCCATCCGCCACGGGGCTACGCGCGTAGACGCGTCGTTGGCCGGGATGGGGGCCGGAGCGGGAAACTGTCCGCTCGAGGCGCTCATCGCCGTTCTGGACCGCATGGGAGTCCGGCACGGCTGCGACCTCTTCGCTCTGATGGACGCGGCCGATGACCTTGTCCGGCCGATCCAGGACCGTCCCGTGCAGGTGGACCGGCCGTCGCTGTCGCTGGGTTACGCGGGCGTCTATTCGAGCTTCCTGCGCCACGCCGAGGCGGCGTCGAAGCGCTACGGGATCGATACGCGGGAGATTCTCGTGGAACTGGGCCGGCGGCGGATGGTGGGCGGGCAGGAGGACATGATCGTCGATGTGGCGCTGGATCTCCTCAAGCAGAAGAGGGGCGGGCGGGCGGCCGGAACGGAGTGAAGGGATGCGTGCGCAGGCCGCGGTTTGCAGGCGGCGTTCCGGGGGCCGGCCGGCCGCCGGTCCGGCCTACCGGAGTTTGTTCTCCCACCACTCGATTCTGCGGCCGCGCCAGTTGGCGCCGTAGAGATCCGGATCGCCGTCCCCGTCGATGTCGGCGATGCGCATGCTGTGGGAGGCGGTCGTGGCGAGCACCAGCTTCTTCCAGGCACGGCCCGATCCCGGATTGAGGTAGACCTTCACTTCGTCCGGATCCTCGCCCTGGTGCATTTCGGCGGTGGCGACGTCGCCGAGCCCGTCGCCGTTGAAGTCGGCGATCCCGATGAAGTGATGCACGGTCTCGACGGGGGAGTCGATGACGTGTTCCCGCCAGGCGCCCGACTTCGGGTCCGCCGGAGCTTCGAACCACGAGATGCGGTAGGAGCCGCCGGCGCGCTCGGACGGGGACAGGGCGATGTCCGTCCGGCCGTCTCCGTCGATGTCGCCCGCGGCCACGAAGGTGAACGGATAGTCCCACTCGCCGGCGTACCGGTGAGCGGGCCATGCGGCCGACAGCGGATCGCCGGTGTTCTCGTACCAATGCCGCTCCACCACGGCGTCCGCGTCGCCGTCGCCGTCCAGGTCAGCGAGGCGGAGCCCCTCGCCGTCAGGGATTTTCAAGATCCCGTGGCTCCACTTTCCACCGCTCTCCTGCCGGTAGAAATGCAACAGATCCCCCTTGGCGGAGAATGCGCCTTGGTTGCGGCCGACCAGGTCCAGATCTCCATCGCCGTCGAAATCGGTGACCTCGATGTCGTGCAGGCGCTGGTGTCCGGCGATGTGCGGTTTCCATCCGGGGTTCTCGAACCAGACGATCCGAGGCGGATCGTGCTCCAGGGCCACGACGTCCGGATCGCCGTCGCCGTCCATGTCCGCGACCTCGCCGTCGGTGCCGAACTTGCCGCCGGCGATTCGATGCTTCTTCCAACCCGGGTTCTCGTACCAGACGAGGCCGCCGCTGGTGCGGCCACCGGCGATCAGATCCAGCTTGCCGTCTCCGTTGAGGTCGCCGACGGCCTTGAGCCAGACGTCCACGGGGCCTTCGGGGTCGATCACATGGTGTTGGAAGCGGATCTCGACGGCCGGCGCGTTCGCGGCGCCGAAGAAAGCCAACAGGCAGGTAAAGCCGAGTGCGAGGCGGGGTTCAATTCTCATTTCGGGATCCTCTACATGCGGAAGATGACCTTGACGCCGCTGCCGTCCTGGGTGACGCGGAAGGCGTCTTCGTATTGTTCGAGCGGGAACTCGTGGGAGATGAGCAGATCGGCTTCGATCCTCTTCTCGGCGAGCAAGGCCAGGCAGCGCTCCCACGACGTCCAGACGTAGCCGTACGTGCCGATGACGTCGAGTTCCTTTTGCGAGATCGCGTTGAAGTCCACCGTGACGGGGCCGGCGTACATTCCCACGGGCACGAGCGTGCCTTGCTTCTTGACGGCCTTCAAACAGGTCTCGAGCGACTGCGGCGAGCCGGCGCATTCGTAGACGAGGTCGGCCCCGCGGCCGCCGGTTTCTTGCATGACGGCGTCCAGCAGATCGTCCTTCTCGATGTTGACGACGGCGCCGGCGCCCAGCTTGCGGGCGCACTCCAGGCGCCTGGCGTCTTTCTCCAGGCCGGCGATGATGACGCGGGCGCCCTCCAGCCTGGCTACCTGCAAGACCAGCAGACCGACGCAGCCCACGCCGCTGACGAGGACGACGTCGCCGGCGTGCACCTGAGTCCGCTCGATCGCGGCGTGGACGGCGACGGAGATCGGCTCGCCAAGGGCGGCCTCCCGGAAACTGACGTTCTCGGGGAGGCGGTGGCACATCTCGGCGCGGATCGCGATGTACTCCGCGAAGGCGCCGTCGATCATGTAGCCGGCGGAAACCCGCTCAGGACACATGAACGGATTGCCGGCGCGGCAATAGTAGCAGTTCCCGCAGGTGCGGGCCGGATTGGCCGCCACCACGCGGTCGCCGGGGCGGAAGCCTTTCACCAGCGTCCCGGTCTCCACGACCGTGCCGCAGAACTCGTGACCCAGCACGACCGGGGCGTCGCAGCGCCACGTACCGTTGATGATATGGATGTCGGTGCCGCAGATGCCGGCGGCGGCGACCTTCAGTTTCACCTCGTCAGGTTGGGGCTTCGGTTCCGGCCAGTCCGGGACGAAGGTCACCTGCCCCGGACCGGGCTGTGTCTTGACCACGGCTTTCATGTTCTCGCCTCCAGGACGTCGGAAGAGCCCCTTCAGTATACGTTATACAAGTGCTTCTCGATGTTGTGGAAAACGATTTCGGACTGCCTCTACGCCATGAGTTCTTCTGGATGGCCGAGCCGCCGGGGGCCCCGCCGCAGCGTGGACCCAGCGTGGGCTGGGTACCTTTCGATCCGCTTCTCGCCGGGGAAAGGGCCGCTCGCCGCCCGGCGGGTGTTCCCCCTCTGGCGGGCAAATCGAACCAAAAGCGGCTTCCCCGCGCCGCTCATTCCTCCAAAGGCACCCGGACGCTGATGGCGCCGCGGAGTTCGCCGGCCCGGTAGCCGGTGGCGCGGTCATCGGGGTAGCGCTCGGCGAGGATCTTCTTCACCCCGTTGGGGATCTTGTCCTCGGGGCCGTGGCAGGTGAGGCACAGGCCCTGGACCAGCAGCGGCTTCAGGTAGCGCAGCTCCTTGCGGCCATCGGTCTCCACCACTTCGTAGTAGTCCTTCATGACGGCCCCGGCGCGCCGCATGCGCTCAAAGACGCCGAGGACGCGAAGCTCGAACTCGTCGGGCTTGTTGGCCGGGTTGCGCGTGCGGGTGGTGACGCGGCGGACGTAGCGCCCCCGGCGTTCGGAGTAGGCCTTGGTCTCGGCCAGGGCCTTCTCCGAGCAGACGGCGACGGCGCGTTCGAAGCCGCCGGCGGCCAGCTCCTTGCCCAGAAGCTCCTTCAGGTGTCCGGCCAGTCCCCCGGCCACCTGGCGCGCTTCGGCCACCGCCTTGGCGACTTTCGGATCGGGGATCTTTTCGGCCGCGGCGGCCAGCGCAAGCGCGAGAGCCGCGGCGGCGACCATCGTCCAGGATCGGGTTGCGCCGTTCATGGCGACTCCTCCTCGGCTGCCGGAGGCAGCGTTACAGCTCCACGCCGGTCTCCACCCAGCGGCCCGTACGGGCGCTTTCGAGCACCGCGTCGCAGACCTTTTGGGTCTGGAGCGCGTTGCGGAAATCGGGCTGGGTGGGCTTGCCGGACTCGATGCCCATGACGAAGTCGGCCAGAGCGTTCAGGAACGTGTGCTCGTAGCCGATGCAGGTGCCGGGCACCCAGTAGCGGTCCATGTAGGGGTGCTCGGAGTTCGTGACGTGGATCTTGCGCCAGCCGGTCAGGTGCGATTCGGTCTTCTTGCCGGACTGTTTCTGGATGTACTCGAAAAACTGCAAGTACTCGGGCTCCTCCAGGTCGAAGTAGAGGCTGCCGCCGGCGCCGTTGAGCTCGAACGTGTTGTAGTTCTTGCGGCCGCGGGCATACCGGGTGGACTCGAAGGTGCCCAGGGAGCCGTTGGCGAACTCGGCGAGGAACATGCAGGCGTCGTCGATGCCGACGGGCTTCACCTCGCCGGTGACGGCGTGCTTGCGCTCCTTGACGAAGGTCTCGGTCCTGGCGGTGACGCGGGTGATGGGGCCGTTGAGCCACATGGCAGTGTCGATGGAGTGGGCCAGCAGGTCGCCGGTGACGCCGGAGCCGGCCACGTCGATATCGAGGCGCCAGAGCGCCGGGCCGCCCTGGGGGACGTCGGGCGAGATGGTCCAGTCCTGCAGGTAGGTGGCGCGGTAGTGGAAGGGACGGCCGATGCGGCCTTCGTCAACGATCTGGCGGGCCAGGGCGATGGCCGGCACGCGGCGGTAGTTGAACCAGACCATGTTCGGCACGCCGGCGTCCTCGACGGCCCGGACCATCTCCTCGGCCTCGGCGACGTTCCGCGCCAGGGGCTTCTCGCAGAGCACCATCTTGCCGGCATGGGCGGCGGCGACGGCGATCTCCTTGTGGGTGTCGTTGGGCGAGCCGATGTCGACGAGATCGACGTCGGGCGCCTCGACCACCTTGCGCCAGTCGGTCTCGACGCGCTCGTAGCCCCAGACCTCGGCGAAGGCCTTCGCCTTTTCGGCGTTGCGCCCGCAGACGACCTTCAGCGCGGGGCGGTGCTCGACGGGGAAGAAGTCGTTCAAGCGTTTGTAGGCGTTCGAGTGGGCCCGGCCCATGAAGCCGTAGCCGATCATTCCGATTCCCAGTTCCTTGGCCATCTCCAGATCCTCCAATTACGCTCAGCCGTAGCGTTCCACCAGCCCGTCGACGAACTTCTTGCACTGCTCGGTGGCGGCCCAGGCGTCGGGCCAGAAGCAGAGGTCGATGGTCCAGAAGTCGTCCGGCAGGCGGCTGGCCCGCACCAGGGCGGGCATGATCTCGTCGAAGTCCAGCACGCCGAGGCCGAAGGGCGGGTGGGCGCTGGTTTCGTCGTTGCCTTGGGCGTCCTTGTGGCAGGTGTTGTCGGAATCGATCAGGTGCACGTGGTTGATGCGCCCGTTGAGCATGCGGAGCAGATCCACCTGGCTGGCGAAGGTCTCCTTCTCGCCCTCCTGGCGGGCGCCGACGACGCCGGCCATCTGGCCGTGGCAGGTGTCGTAGAGGATGCCGAAGTTGTCCTTGCCCACGGCCTCGTGGATGCGGACGACGTCGCTCGGCTTGTTGAAGGCGAAGCCGGGCTCGAACTCCCAGGTGACGTAGAGCCCGTGGTCGGCGGCGATGTCGCAGCAGGTCTTCCAGGCGCCGACGACGCGGTCCATGGCGGTCTGGTAGTCGATCTCGCGGAGGATGGTGGGCGGCTGGACGGTGTCCACGCGGATGCCGCCGATGCCGAGGTCGCGGGCGAACTCGGCGTTCTTCTTGAATTCGGAGATGTATTTCGATTGATCGTCCGTATTGATCAGCTTTTCGCCCCAGAGGTTCGCGGCGATGCCGCTGAAGGCGAGGCCGGTCTCAGCCATCTTCGCCCGAAGCTCCTCGCGCTGGGACTTCTCAGGCATGGCGCCGGGCCACTCGTCGTCGGGGCCGTTGGGGTTGCCGGGGTTCGGGTGCGGGGGAAAGGCGCCGAGCTCGACGGCGTCGAAGCCCAGTTCCTTCAGCCGCCCGATGACGGTGTCGAAGCCGATCGGGTGCTCGGCGTAGGGCCCGATGGTGTAGGCCCAGGAGCCGATCGAGACGCGCTTGCTCATCGTAGCCTCCGGCCTGAGATGTTATCGCAACCGGCAAGCCGCCGAGAGGGTTTCCGGGCGCCGCCGGCGGCGTCACGACGGGTGAAGGCGGTACACTTCGAGGAGTCATCCGGAGGAAAAGCAGATGCCGAATCCAGAGGCTGAAAGCTGGAGCCGCCCGCGCCGTCCGATCGACGTCATCGTAAGACCGTTTCAGGAGTTCGCCCATGGAGCCGCCTCGGGCGGCATCGTGCTGCTGGCCTGCACGATCGTCGCCCTCGTCTGGGCGAACTCGCCATGGCGGGAATCCTACCACGACCTGTGGCATTCCGAGCTGACGATCGCCATCGGCTCGTTCAAGCTCTCTTCGAGCCTGCACCACTGGATCAACGACGGCCTGATGGTGATCTTCTTCTTCGTCGTCGGCCTGGAAATCAAGCGCGAGGTGCTCGCCGGGGAGCTCTCGTCGCTGCGCCAGGCGATGCTGCCGATCGCCGCCGCCGTGGGCGGCATGATGGTTCCGGCGCTGATCTACGCCTCGTTGAACTTCGGGCGCCCGGAGATCAACGGCTGGGGCATTCCGATGGCCACCGACATCGCCTTCGCCCTGGGCGTGCTGGCGCTGCTGGGCGACGCGGTCCCGCTGCCGCTGAAAGTGTTCCTGACGGCGCTGGCCATCGTGGACGACCTGGGGGCGGTGCTGGTGATCGCCGTGTTCTACACGTCGGACCTGAATCTGACCGCCCTGCTGCTGGGGGCGCTGGTGCTGGGAGCGATGTTCCTGCTGAACTATTTGGGCGTCCGGAGCCCGCTGGTCTATTTCTTCTTCGGAGTGGGGCTGTGGCTCTGTTTTCTGGCCTCGGGAGTGCATGCGACGATCGCCGGCGTGCTGGCGGCGATGGCGATTCCGGCAAGGACGCTGATCGACGAGGAGACGTATCTGAAGCGGGTGCGTTTTCTGGTGGGCCAGATTGAGCACCACAACGCGGGTCAGTCGCCCGCGGAAGCGCGGTCCCAGACCTGGACGCTGGCTTCGAACCTGGCCCACCAGTCCGAATGTCTGCTGCCCCCGCTGCACCGTCTGGAGCACGCCTGGCATCCCTGGCAGGCGTTCTTCATCATGCCGGTCTTCGCCCTGGCGAACGCCGGCATTGAAATCGGCAGCGGTTTCCTGGGCACGCTGGCCGAGCGGGCGGCTCTTGGCGTCATCCTCGGCCTGGTGATCGGCAAGCAAGTGGGCGTGACTTTGTTCTCCTGGCTGGTGGTGAAGATGGGATGGGCGGCGCTGCCGGCGGGTGTGACTTGGAAGCAGATCTATGGGGCCGGGTGGCTGGCCGGCATCGGTTTCACCATGTCGCTGTTCATCGCCAACCTGGCGTTCCAGGACGAGGAGCACCTGCTGATGGCCAAAGGCGGCATCCTGGTAGCCTCGCTGATTGCCGGGGTGATCGGCTACGTCTTGTTGCGCCGCTGGATCAGCCAGCCCGCTGAGGCCGGCGCCTCCTGATACGCGTCCAGCCGGATGAACTCTAAACAGCGGATTGCGAGCCTCCCGCGCGTGGCCGGCGGGCGGGCTTGGCTATAATGGCGGGTTAGCTCGAGGCCGGGCATCCCCCCGACTATATCGATTTAGTGACGGACGGAGACCTGATCATGAGCCAGCCCTGGAAGACCGAGAAGTGGTTCACCAGCCCCTGGAACTGGGAGCCGGAGGTGCGCGAGCATCTCCACTTCCCGGAGCGGATCAAGATCCACGACGTGACCCTGCGCGACGGCGAGCAGCAGACGGGCATCGTGCTGCGGCGGGCCGACAAGGTGGCCATCGCCAGGAAGCTCGCCGAGGCCGGCGTTCACCGGATCGAGGCGGGGATGCCCGCCGTCTCGGCCGAGGACGAAGCGGCGGTGAAGGAGATCGTCGATCTCGGGCTGGCCTCGGAGATCTTCTCGTTCGCCCGCTGCATGCCCGGCGACGTGAAACTGGCCAAGGAGTGCGGGGTGAAGGGGATCATCACCGAGATCCCCTCGAGCGACCACATCATCGCCAATGCTTACGCCAAGGACATGGACTGGGCCGTGAAGGCATCGATCGAGACGACGCTGGCGGCCAAGGAAGCGGGGCTGTACACGGTCTTCTTCACCATCGACAGCACGCGCTCGGAGCCGGAGAAGCTGCTCGACCTGATCGAGAAGGTGGCCAGCGAGGGCCATATGGACGCGATGACGATCGCCGACTCCTTCGGCGGCTGCACGCCGGAGGCGATCGGGATGTTCGTGCGGCGCTACCGGAAGCGGTTCCAACAGCCGCTGGAGATCCACTGCCACGAGGACTTCGGCATCGGCGTGGCGAACACGATCGCGGCGCTGGCCAACGGGGCGTCGGTGGCTCACGTGACGGTGACGGGCACCGGCGAGCGGGCGGGCAACGTGCCGCTCGAGGACACCGTGATGGCGCTCGAGTGCCTCTACGGCGTCGATACCGGCATCCGGACCGGGAAGCTGTACGAGCTTTCCAAGCTGGTCCAGGAGCTCACCGGGATCGCGGTGCCGAAGAACCGGCCGATCGTGGGCGATTGGCTCTACCGGATCGAGTCCGGCATTGTGACGATGTTCCACCGGCGCTGCCGGGAGAAGGAGCCGCTCGAGTACATACCGTTCGCGCCGGAGCTGGCCGGGCGGCCCGGCGTGGAGGTGGCGCTCGGCAAGGGCTCGGGCATGGCGAACATCGAGGAGCATCTCGAGAAGCGGGGCCGGACGGCGACGCCGGAGCAGGCGGCGGAGATCCTGAACCGGGTGAAGGCGCGGTCGCTCGAGAAGAAGGCGCTGCTCACCGACGAGGAGTTCGACGCGATTCTCGAGGAGGTCCTGGGCGCTTGACGGCGCCGGGGGCGCGGCAGGGAGTTGGACGATGTTTCGCACGTTGGACGAACTGGTAGAGGCGGCCAAGACTTATGGCCCTGTGCGGATCGCCGTGGCGGCCGGGCACAGCCCGGAATGCATCGCCGCGCTCAAGCAGGCGCAGGAAATGGGCCTCGCCGAAGGGATCTTCATCGGCGACGCGCGGAAGATCTGGGACCTGGCTGACGAGGCGGCCTTCGAGTTGCCCGCCCACCAGGTGCTCAACGAGCCGGACGGCGCCCGGGCGGGCCGCCTGGCGGTGGAGATGGTGCGCGACGGCAGCGCCACCCTGCTGATGAAGGGCAAGATCTCCACCGCGGCGCTGGTGCGGGCGGTGCTCGACCGGGAGGCCGGGCTGCGCACCGGGCGGCTGCTGAGCCAGGTGATCGTTTTCCAGACGCCCGGCATCGACCGGCTGATGCTGATGACCGACGCGGCGATCAACATCGCGCCCACGCTGGCGCAGAAGGCCGAGCTGTGCCGCAACGCCATCGAGGTGGCGCACGCCATCGGGATCGAGCAGCCGAAGCTGGCCGTGCTGTGCGCGCTGGAGCAGGTGAACCCGGAGATGCCGGCCACGGTGGACGCCGCCGCGCTCACGGTGATGAACCGCCGGAACCAGATCACCGGAGCCTTCATCGACGGCCCGATCGCTCTCGATGCTCCACTGAGCCGGTTCGCCGCCGAGTGCAAGGGAATCGACAGCCCGCTGGTGGAAGACACCGACATCTTCCTGGCGCCGGACATCGAGGCGGCCAACATCTTGTACCGGGCGATCCTCTACTTCGCCCGCGGCGAGTCGTGCGGCGTGGTGATCGGAGCCAAGGTGCCGCTGATCCTGCTTTCGCGCGCCGAAAGCCCGGAAACCAAGATCCGCTCCATCGCCCTCGCCGTCCTGGTAGATCGGCACGCCAAAGGCAGGTAGCGGGATTCGGTCTCGGTGGATCTCGCTGCGAGACGCGGCGGTTTCGCGTGAGGGTTTCCGTCACTGTGATAGCCTCGACACATGGGGGAATCGCAGCAACGAACTCCAGGAGCCCAGAGCAGTGTGAAACGGCTTCGCCCGGTGTTGCTCGTGATTGCGGCCTGCTGCCTGGCCGCCGCCCCGGCGGCCGCCCAGTATGAGAATGACTATTTCTATGGCGACGTTCCCTACGTCCCAACGCCGCAACCCGTGGTCGAGGCGATGCTGGAGCTGGCCGAGGTGGGACCCAACGACATCGTCTACGATCTCGGCTCGGGCGACGGCCGCATCGTCATCACCGCGGCGAAGAAATACGGGTGCCGGGCCGTGGGCATCGAGATCAACCCGCGGCGCGTCGAAGAGGCCCGGGAGAACGCCAAGAAAGCAGGGGTGGCCGACCGGGTGAAGTTCATCCAGGGCGACATGTTCAAAGCCGACATCCACGAAGCCACGGTGGTGACCCTGTACCTGCTCTCGTCAGTGAACGAGAAGCTGAAGCCGAAGCTCTTCAAGGAGCTGAGGCCGGGCACGCGGGTCGTCTCCCACCGCTTCACGATGCCGGACTGGAAACCGGTGAAGCAGACCAGGGCCGAAGGGAGGCCGATCTATTTGTGGCGGATCCCGGAGCGCCGGCAGACGCGCCGCTGACGCGGCAGCTCATCTGATGTTCCGGTAGAGCCGCGCCAGGCGGTGCGGCGAAACTCCCAGCAGATACAGGCCCTGGATGCAAAACCAGCTCCAGAGAGTGCGCCACAGGCCGTCCCGGCGCCATCGGCGGGCGGAGACGACGATCGGCGCGTCGAGCAGCGCGAGCTTGCCTTCTTTCCTGAGACGGCGCACGAACTCGTAGTCTTCGAGCACCGGGTACGGCTTGTACCCTCCCAGCCGCTCGAATACGCTCCGGCGGCAGAAGATGCCCGAGTCCCCGTACAGAATCCCGAAGCGCCGCCGCCAGCGGTTGATACGCGTAAACAGGCGGGCGGTGAAGTCCCCACCCTCGTATTGAATGTTCAGATTGCCGGCCACGGCCCTGTCGCTCCCCATCGCTTGCCGCACCGCCTCGATGGCCCCCGGTGCGGGCCGGGTGTCGGCGTGGAGGAAAAGGAGGACGTCGCCCGAAGCCACGCGGGCGCCGGCGTTCATCTGTTCGCCCCGATTGGCGCGACCGGCCACGACGCGCGCCGGCGGCGGCACCCGCTCGATCGTGCCGTCGGTGGAGCCGCCGTCGCTGACGATCACCTCGTCGGCGCCGAGCCGGACCGCGCGGGTGACGGCCTCGCGGACCGTCCCCGCCTCATTCAGCGTGGGGATAATGACCGAAACCGACAGCCGGGACAAGATCAATTCTTACGGCCGGGCCTCCTCTCGACCCGGCCCGCCAGGGGCGCCACGACGCCGGCGCCGCAGACGCCGACGCCGTTGTTGAGTAACGCGTTGAGCAGGTTGAAGAGGACGGAATAGACGACCTGTTCATTCACCGGCTGTTTACCCGGCATCCGGAAGCTGATCGGGAGCTCTTTGGCGATCTGGAGCCGCAGCGAGTTGGGCAGAATCCGGCCCGAGCGGTCGCGGCGGTTGCCGACGCGGATAGGCGTTTGCAAAACGGCTCCCGTCTGCCCGTCCACGTAGAACTGGCAGCGGGAGAACCAGCCGAGGTTGGCCGGGTCAGCGGCGTCGAACAGCAGCAAGGGGCTCTCCCGGTCCTCGGGAGCCTCCAGGTCGAGTACGATGCCGCGGTCGTGGTCTTCCAAGCGAATCTCGAAGCCCGCCTGCCGGGCGATGTTGCCCACGAGTTCCGGGTCCAGCTCGAGCCGCAACAGCTTGTGCTTGCCCGCCTGAAGCACTTGCATCTGACGGCTATTCTACCGCGGGGCCGGCGCCGGGCGCGGCGGCGCGGCTCACCAGGAGGCAAGCGCCTGCTCGTAAGCCTGAAAGGTGGCCTCGTCGAACAGCACGAAGATGGCCTCTTCGACCGGAGTGTCGCCTTTCTCGAGATGCCGGGCTACCGTGCGCAGAGCAATCGGGGCGGCGAGGTCAACCGGGTAACCGTAGACGCCGGTGCTGATCGACGGGAAGGTAATGACCCTGACGCCGCGGTCGGCGGCCAGTTTCATACAAGACTCATAGGCGGAGGCGAGGGTGTTGGCTTCGCCGTGGTCGCCGCCGCGATAGATGGGCCCGACGGCATGGAAGACATACTTTGCCGGCAAGTTCCCGGCGCCGGTGGCCACCGCCTGGCCCGGCGGACAGAGCCGGATCTTCTCCCGGATCTCGTTGAGCTCCTTCATGATCGACGGCCCGCCGGCCCGGTGGATGGCTCCGTCCACCCCTCCTCCGCCGCGCAGGCCGGAATTGGCCGCATTGCAGATGGCGTCGGCGGGGACTTTCGTGATGTCGCCCTGGATGAGCTTCAGAACCTTGCCGTTCGGAAACCGCTTCTCCATGCCGCTGATTATACGCCGGGTTCAACGGCGCCGAGGCGCCCGGCCGGCTTCCGGCTTCCTCACCCCGGTGAGCCGTACGACGATCTGTCCGCCCGCTTGCCCAACGGGCTCCCAGCGAAAGCCCTGGATCGCTTCCACGGAGTCCCGCTGGCCGGCAGCCAGTACGCAGCCGCCGGTCTGGATCTTCCGGGCGATTTCCCCGTTTTGATTCCGAAAACCGAAGTCCAGAAACCGGCGAACGAAACTGTGGTAGTGGACGGTCCCCGGGTAGAGCTCAGCCAGCACCCGCTGCTGGCGCAGGGCGGCGAAGTTGTTGCCGAAATGCAACGCGAAAGTGGGCAGCGAACAACGATAGACTCCGGTGACGGTGCAATCTTCGAACCGTCCCAGGATCGCTTCCAACTGCGCTTCCTCGGCGCGATGCCGGGCCCACTGGGAGAACTGCCCGGGCAGTCTCTGCGCCGCGTAGGCCAGACCGCCGGCGAGCAGAACCGAGAAGGCGGGCGCGAAAAGCCGCGGCCAAGGGGCAGGCCGGGGCCGGCTCAGGAGAGCCGCAGCCAGGATCCCGTTCAGCAATGCGGCGAGCATCATCGCCGGAAGGGCGTAGTGTGCCGCGTAGTGCTTGATGGTGAGCGCCACCGACAAGAACAGGCCGGCCAGGCCCGCGAGGAAGAACCGGAAGGCATAGCCGCGCGCACGGGTGGATTCGCCGCGCCGACGGACCCAGCCCGGCAGGGTGGCGAGAAAGAAGGCCGCCAGCAGCCACACCAGCGGCTCCTCGGCCCAGAGCCGGGCGGCGTTCCCGGCCAGAACGGCGAGACCCGGCAGGCCCACTTCGCCGGAGCCGTAGCGGCCCTGGCGCGCCAGCAGCGCCCACAGCCAACCGGCCACCCGGGGCAACTGCGCGTAGATCGGGATCAGGAAGACGCCGGCGGCGGCGGTCATTCCGGAGAGAAACCGGATCCTGGCCCGCCGGCTGTAGAAAGCCAAGCCGAGCAGCGCAACCGGTGCGAAGGTCACTTTGGTGACGATGCCGAAGCCCGTGGCGGCGCCGGCAAGCGCCGCCGTGCGGAGTTCGGCGTGTGTCCGGGCCGGCTCCGGCCGGGCGATCAGCGGAGCCAACAACCCCGCCAGAGCCAGGAACGCAATCATCAGCAACGGCTCGGGCGAGACCCGCGTCTGCGCGAGCAGGATCTGGCGGAACAGCAGGAAGGTCGCCTGGAAGACGAGGGCGGGCCGCAGCGAGCCCGTCGCTGAGCGGATCCGCCGTCCGGCCCAGTAGAGCAGGCCGAACAGCAACAGGTTCAGAACGAGGTTCACTGCGTGGAGGCAGGCTTCCGGCTGCCGCAGGACGGCGCGGTCCAGCGGCTCCCGGCTTCCGCTCAGGCTGCTGGCCAGCCATCGGGTGAAACAGACGGCTGCGGTAAGTTCCTGAAGCGTGGTGCCGGGGTGGTCGGTATGGGCCGGAGCCTGGAACGTGAGCAGGTTCACTGCGTTGACGAGGTAGCAGTACTCCGGATCAAAATTGGGCGACCAATAGTAAGGGCCGTGGGCGCGCACCGCCGTCAGCCCCAGAGCCAGCACGGCCCCAGGCACGATCCAGAGAACCCAGTCCCTCGGCGCCCTCCCCATTTCAAAGCGCTCCGGCCGGGCGCGCCCCCCTCGCCGATTGTCTCCTCATGCTCCGGCTCCGCATTTGATCCGCGCCAGGCCCGCCAGGGTCATCCGCAGCAGCAGGAAACCGTGGCGAAAACGGTGAATGTTCGTGGTTCCGTAAGCTCGGGCGCGATACCTCACCGGCACGTCAACGGATCCCAGGGCCAGCACGGAGGCGCCGAACAGCAAGTCGAAGTCGCCGAATGGATCGAGCTCGCCGAAATCCCGCCGCCAGGCGGCGATGCGCCGGTAGTCGTGGCGGGCCAGCAGTTTCGTACCACAAAGGGAATCGCCGAAGCGGGCATCAAGCAGCCAGCTCAGCAGTTTCGCGAAGAAGATGTTGCCGAGGCGGTTGAGGAAGGGCATCGCGTTTCCTTCCATCGGGTAGACGAGGCGCGAACCATTGATGAAATCGCCCCGCCCCTCGCGCCAGGCGCGGTAGAAGCGCTGGAGCAGCTCCGGTGGCACGGTGAGATCGGCGTCGAGGATCGTGAGTAAAGGTTCCGAGGCGTGTTCGAAACCGAAACGCACCGCGTCGGCCTTGCCTTCACCCGGCTGGCGGAGGCTCCGGATGCGGTACGGGCCTTCCCGGTAACGGGCCGCCCGCTGGATCTCTTCCCAAGTGCCGTCCCTCGAGTGACCTTCAACGAAGAGGATCTCCACCGGGCAGCCGAGGTCCGGGAACCGGCGGAGCGCCTCTTCGATGCTGCCGCGCTCGTTGCGCGCTGGGATTACGCAGCTCAGCCCCGCCGGCGCACGCGCCATGACCGGGCGGAGGGCTACGACATCCACCAGGCCGAGCCACCGTATGAGGGGTACGAGCGGCAGAAAGCGATTGGCGAGATTACCCAGTCCCAGCAGCCGGAATGGGCAGTAGAGCCGCGGCTTGTGCCACACGACGGCGTAACCGCTCAGACGGGCGAGGTGATCCATGTCCGCCCGGGTCAGGAATGTGCCGGGAACTTCGCCTTGGCGGAGCCCGAGGCGGTTGGCCAGCCGGTAGAGCCATCGGAAATACGGGTTGTAGAGGACGATCAGGATTCGGGACGTGTGGCAGAGGCGGGGCTTCAGCCACTCGAGCCGCGCCTGGATATCGTACTCATGGTTGAAGGAGCCGTTGATCAGGACCGCGGTACGGCGCTCCGCCTCCTGGCTGAGGTCGGGGAAATCCTCAGGCTCATCCACCCGGCGGCGGGCGGGGCACTCGATGTTCTCGAGAAGCAGGCCGGTATCGTCCGGCCGCGGGAGCCACTGGATCACCTGGTCATAGTACCGGGTGAGCCGGGAGAGCTCCCGGGCGATGAGGCGATTGGCATAGCGCTTCCAACCGGGAGGCCGTGGCGCCGCCGGCGAGGTGGACTCCACCCCGCTATACTAGCAACACAGCCATGGCTTCCCGCCGTTCGGAGCCCGCTCCCGCGCTGGTTCTCTTCGATATCGACGGCACCCTGCTGCGCCGCTCCGGTCCGCATCACCGGCGGGCCCTCGAGGATGCCGTCCGATGGGCGACGGGACGCGAAGTTTCCACCGATGGGATGGCGCTGCAGGGCATGCTGGATCCCGACATTCTCACGTCTCTGATGCTCGAGGCCGGGCTCGCCGGTACCGAGGTGCGGCGCTTGTTGCCGCAGGTGATGACGAAGGCGCAGAGCCTCTATGTGCGGCGGTGTCCGGATTTGCGCGCCAAGGTCTGCCCTGGAGCCCGGGCTGTGCTGGCCAGATTGAAGCGCGCCCGCATACCCGCCGGGCTGGTGACCGGAAACCTGCGGCGCATCGGCTGGACCAAAATGAGGCGGGCGGGGCTGCGGGACTATTTGCGTTTCGGCGCTTTCGCAGGCGAGGCCCCCACGCGCGCGGCGCTGGTTCGCCTGGCCCTGTCCCGCGCCCGCCGGGAAGGCTGGATCCGGCCGGATTCCCTGGCGACGCTGATCGGCGACCATCCGAACGACATTCAGGCGGCGAAGGCCAACGGCATTCAAGCCGTCGCCGTGGCCACAGGGCTGAGCCCGGCGGCGGAGCTGGATCACTGCCGGCCGGACGTGTTGCTCGGCGATCTGCGAGAGTTGCGCCTGGCGATGCTGCTTCCCTAGGGGATTCCCGGACCGCCTTTTGCAGTTGACTCCGGCTCCCCCGTATGGGACCATGGGCTGAGAGCAGAAGCAGCAGGTCGGCATCCCTTTGTGTCCCTCCGCGGTAAGATTCCCGGGCATGTGTATTGATCCCCTACTGTTTCTCTAGTCCGGCATCAGGCCCTGGCGTGCCGGGCGGCCGCTCCATCGGCGGGCTTAGAGCCAGGCGAAAGGAAGTACATATGGCAACAGCAAAATCCGGCGATACGGTCGCCGTCAACTACACTGGCAAGCTCGACGACGGTACGGTCTTCGACACCTCGAGCGGGCGCGAACCACTGGAATTCAAGATCGGCTCCGGGCAGGTCATCCCGGGATTCGAGGAAGCGGTCATCGGCATGAGCCCCGGTGAGACGAAAACGGCGTCGCTGGCGCCGGAGCAGGCCTACGGCGCCCGCCACGAGGAACTGGTGATCACCCTGGGACGCGACCAGGTGCCGGAGGGTATGCCGATCACGGTCGGCCAGCGCCTTTCACTGCGCTCGCCCGACAACCGTGAATTGCCGGTGGTCGTTACCGAAGTTGCCGAGGATTCCATCACTCTCGACGCAAACCATCCGCTCGCCGGCAAGACTTTGCATTTCGACATCGAACTCGTCGCCATCCGCTGAACTCTGTCCCGAACGGAGGCGTCTCGCCGGCATCGGGGGAGGACGTCCCAGCGGCGGTTTCCGCGGGCAGACGGACAGATTGCGCTAAGGCTTCAGCCGGCGGCGGAACCACTCGACCGCCAGCCGCGCGGCCCGACGGCGGTTTTCCCGCCGGAGGAGCCGGTGGCCCTCGCCTTCAAAGACCACCAGCTTCGATTCGATGCCGGCCTTCTCGAGCCGTGCCGCGATCTTCTCGGCCTCTTCCACGGGCACGATGGGATCGTTGCGCCCATGGAGCAAAAGAAGGGGCGTGCGGACATGCTCGAGACGATGGATCGGCGACAACGCCCGCAACATGTCCCGCTGGCGTACCGGATTGCCGTACTCGGCCTCCAACAGCGGCGCCAGCCAGGGGGCGGCCGTCTCGAGGAGCGCTTCCAGATCCGCGAATCCCCCGATCAGCACACCGGCGGCGAACAGCTTCGGGCGGCTGGTGAGAGCGGCCAGCGCCAGGTAGCCGCCGTACCCCCACCCGAGGATCCCGAGCCGCCCTGATGCGGCCCGCCCGGAGGCCGCCAGCCACTCCGCACAAGCCTGGACGTCGCGGATGGCATTCAAGCGCTGAGGGCCATCGTCGAGATCGGCAAAATTCCGGCCGCGGCCGCCGGAACCGCGGACGTTCGGCGCAAATACTGAGATCCCGCTCTGGACGATCGCCTGAATGAGCGGCTGGAACGCCGGCCGGGCCTCTCCCTCGAGCCCGTCGTGCACCGAGACGACCATCGGGGAGGGGGCGGGGCCGCGGGCCTGGTAGAGCCAGCCGTCCAGTTCGACGCCGTCGTGGGATCGGAACCGCGCCAAGCGGGGACGGACCAGCTTTCCCAGATCCAATCCGCCGTGGGGGACGTTCGTCAACCGGCGGACCTTCCCCGCCGTCCGGTCGATCAGCCAGACGTCCGGCGGCATGGCCGGGCCGCTCGCCGAAACCGCGATCTTCCGGCCGTTGTTCGTGACACTCAACCCGTGCACTACTTCCCCCGGAATATCCGGGCCCGGCGCCAGCCGCCCGGTGGCCAGGTCCACCAGGCTCAACCGGCTGCGCCCCGCTGCGTTCCAGAGCAGTGCCGCCCAGCGGCCGCCTGCAGCGGCCACCAGACGTTCCAGATCCGCATCGGCTCGCTGCGCCAATATCTCGATGGGTCCCGGCTTCGCCGCGCTTCCTTCAAGCCGGACGCGCGCCAACGCCGGCCGGTCGCTTTGCGCATCCGTCACCAGGTAAACAGATTCCCCGCCCGGGCCGAACACAGCGTCTCGGGAACAAGCCTTTCCGCGGTGAGGAGTGAGCAGCGTCTCTCTGGCGCTGCGGGTACGGCGCAAGTAGACTTGCCAGCCGTGCGTTGGGTCGAACCGCTGAACGAGGAGGCGGCGGCGGTCCGAACTGATAGCGGTCAGCCGCACAGGGCCGCCTGCCGGGAAGCGGGAGCGAACGGCGTTGGCCCGCGGTGCGTAAAGGCCGAGAAGCAGCTTCCCGCCGCGCCGTGCGGCCCCGAACCCGATCCAGGTCCCGTCGGGACTCCAAGCGCCCAGCCAGCTCCACCCGTCTGCTGGAGCCGTGAATCTCCGGCCGGCTTTGCCATCCGGCCGGACCACGTAGAGCCCCCGGGTGCTGCCCCCTGCCGACAAGGCCGCATAGGCCAGCCACTTCCCGTCAGGAGACCAGCGCACCGTGCAGACCGGCTCAGCGCCGTGGGTGACCTGGGCCGGCCACCCGCCGGCTACAGGAACGGTCCAGACCTGCGGAATCCCCGAGACGTCGGAAACGAAAGCCACTGCGGCGCCCTCGGGAGACAGCGTCGGGGCCAGCGCCGCTCCGGCGGCCACCGGGAAGATCTCGGCCGCCGGAGCCGGGCGGGCAAGCGGCACGGCGAGCGACCACGCCAGCGCGATGACCACCGCACGCATCCCCTTCATTGTCCATTTGCGAACGGTTGAGCCGCTAGTGCGGAATGAGAGACGCCGGCCGGAAGCGCCGGCCCCGCCGGCTGGTGCGGAGCCGGCCGCCGCCTCTCACTTGACGTTGATCGTCCCGCGGCAGTTCGGAGCCCCGCAGGAACAGGGAACCTCTTCGGCGTCGGCGTCGAAGTTGTAGTCCACGGTGAGTTCTTCGCCCGGTTCAATGACCCGTTTGCTCATGTACAGGATGTGTCCCCTTACGATCCAGGCATAGAGGTTCGGGTTGCAACTGTGGTTGATGAACTCGGCCCCGCTGCCGCCCACCGCGCCGTCGATCGTCCAGTACTTGTCCAGGGTGAACAGATAATTCAGCGGGGCTTCCGCCCGGCGTTTCGTCTCCCGGCGGCTGATCTTCTCCCCGGTGTACTCGATCACCTTCCGGCGGGCCGGAATTCGCTCGGCGGCGAAGACGCCCCAGCGGTGGATCTTGGAGCGGCCGAGCCGGAGCTTGAAACAACAGTACCGGGGATCGAGCCGCGGTTGCGGCCCTTTCCAGTTCTCGTCTCGCCTCTGGGCAACCGATGACCGGCTCGGATAGCGGGGCGCAGTGGATGCCCGTGTTCTCTTCGCCATTGCTGCGCAGCAATTCTATCTTGATGGGAATCCAGATGCGGGGCCGTCACCCGCCGTGCGGGCAGGGCCGCGGCATCCCATTCAACCGTCGCCCGATCCCGCCTACCGCCTCAGCGACCCTTTCGGGATGTGCGGGTTGCAGATGGGCCAAGGGGAGTACGCCAGCGTGTGGTCCCGGCGGTCTACGTACAGCCAGACCTCCTCGTCGCCGAACTTGAGGGTCTGGATGATCCCTTCCTCGCAGGAATGCGTCCGCGCGACCTCCACCTTTCCCACCGCCGCATGTCCGGATTGCGGGCCCCAGTCTTCCATGAACTTCTCGAAACTGTAGTCCCGGCACGGGTTCTCCTCCGTGCAGCCCCACAGGGCGTACGCCGCCTTGTAGTCGTGCTTTTCTAACAGTTGGAGAAAAGTCTGGATCTGCTTCTTTTCCCGGTAGTCCCGGAACTGGAAGTAGAGTACGCTTCCCACTACGAGCGCGAGGATCACCGCGAGGGCGATACGTTTGAGGATTGCCTCGCGCCGCGCTTCCTTGACGCCGTACGTTTCCAGAAACCCGGACATGGCAAACCTCCCGCGTTCGCCGTCACTGGACCGGGTAGGCCTTGTCGTACGCTGCGGTGGCTTCTTTCGTCAGGTCCAGCGCCGGCTTGGCATAGACGATGTTGGAGACATCGATGACGATGTCGATGTTCTTCTCCTGGGCCAGCTTCTGGATTACCTGCTGCATCTGACGGCCGACCCGGGTGAGGATCTCGTTGCGCCGGTACTCGAGATCCGCCTGCAAGTCTTCGGTCTTGCGTTGCAGATCCCGCTGTTTCCTCTGCCCCTGGATCCGCAGGTCCTGTTCGGCCTGGGGCGTCAGTTTGCCGGCCATCTTCTGGAGCTGGTCCTGGATGTCCTGCAATTCCTTCTGGAGCTTCTGAATCTCCTCCTGCCGGGGCCGGAACTCGTTCTGCATGTCGGTCTGCGCCTTTTGCACTTCCGCGGTGCCCAGGATCGCTGCCTGCAAGTTCACCACGGCGACATTCGTCTGCGCGCCCAGCGGCAGAGAGGCCAACGCCAACACGGACAGGATCATCCCATGGAAATGGTTGATTCTCAACATGAAAACTCGACTCCTCTAGGTGCTAATCTCACTCTATCACAGGCCGTCTCGCACCTCGGCAGCCAGCGCTTCTCCAAGCACCCGCCCGGCGCTTCCCGACGGGGGTTCCACGCCTAGCAGTTTCGCTAGTGTGGGCGCCACGTCGTTGAGCACGCATGGCTCGCGGTAGTTCCCGGCCCGAATGCCGGAACCCATTAGAATCAACGGGATATGCGCGTCGTAGGCGTGCGGGCTGCCGTGGGTCGCCGTGTTGGCGCCGAAGATCCAGAATGGCTCGGCCACGGCGTACAGATCGGCCCCGCGCACCCGATGGAAGCCGTTCAGGACCCGCCGGCCGATGGCGTCTCCATCGACGTCGCCGGCGGCCAGGTCGCCGTAGGTGTAGACGCGCAGAATGTGCGGAACGTTGCGCGCCGCCTTCGCCGCTTCGGTCCGAACCTCTTTGAGATCAAGGCCTTTCCCGGCAATGAGCCGGTGGTTCAGGTAGGGTGAGGGTCCGGACCGGCCGAGAACCCAGTTCCCCTTCCCGTAGAGTTGCGTCAACCGCCGCTCGACCGCCCGCGCGATCCGGTCCTCCGGCAGCCTCCCGCCCGGCAGCCCCTGGGCCTCCCGCTCCTCCGGCACCGGGGCGACCCCGTGGTCGGAGGTGAAGACCACGAGGACGTGGCCCAGCCCGATCTCGGCGTCGAGGAAGTTCAGAAACCTCCCCAGGATGCGGTCGGTGGCGATCGAGATGCTCCGGACCTCGGCCGAGTCGGGGCCCCAGCGGTGCCCTACATAGTCATTGGCCGAGAAACTGACCGCCAGCAGATCCGTTGCGGCATCCCTTCCGAGACCCTCGGCGCGCACCGCCCGCTCGGCGAACTCCCGGACCAGCTCGTTGGCGTAAGGCGTCCGCCGCAGCAGACCGTAGTACTCAGGCCCCGGCTTCGGCGGCAGTTTCACCGAGGGCTCCGGGGCGCCGTGAGGCCTCCAGGACTTGCCAGCCCACTGTTCGGCGGCGCCGCTGGAGTTGAACTTCCCCACCCAGGACGGCAGACGCTTCATGTACCAAGTGCTCGTGACAAAGTCTCCCGACGCTGCGTCATACCAGTAAGCCGCATCGGCTGAACGCCCGGCCGTGAGGATCGCCGCCCGGTCTTTGATCGAAATCCCGATCACCTTCGCCCCGGGGCGGACTTTCAGCTTGTCGCCGATGCCGTCCACGGCCAACCTCCAGGGGGAAGCGCCCGGCCCCTTCGCGCCCACCAGCCGGACGTTGGGGTCCCAGACGCTGGTGACCGTCCTCCGGAGTGTCCGGTCGTACCAGGAATTGCCCACAATGCCGTGGACCGCCGGCGTAGCGCCGGTGAGGATGGTGGCGTGGCCGATGGCGGTCACCGTAGGGAAGTGATCCAGGAAAGCGTTGGTGAAGACCGCTCCATGGCCGAGCAAGCGCTTCAGACCGCCTTTGTAACTCGAGGCGAAGCGCGAGAGATAGTCGTAGCGGAACTGGTCCACCACGACCACCACGACGAGGCGTGGCGTTTCGACGGCCGGCGCCGGACGCCATGCCGCCAGCAACAACAGGGTCCAGATCATGTATCGCATCGGCGACAACCCCGCCAGAGGCTCATCCCGGCCCGTCGGCTCCCATCCCGGCCAGCCGCCGGAGGCTCACGCCGCTCCGCCCAGCGAAGAGCCGAAGCCGGCGCTCTGCTCCTCGGATCCGGCGGCCCAGCCGCCCGCCCTGCGCGCGACGGCCGAGGCTGCGGTGGGACCCTCGAAGCCGCGGGGAGCGCCCGAGCGCGCCTCGGCGCTGGAAACGGGACCCGCCGTAAAGGCGGGGCGCACGAAAGCCAAAAAGCTGCACAGCGCCATCGGATCACCTCTGGCATATTTAGAACACTCCGGATGCGCAAGCCGCTCTGCCTGGCCCGTGCGGGCGGCGCCGGACGCCGACCTTCGCATTATCGCACAGGCGTCCCCGCGCGCCTGCGCCGCAAGGACTTGAGAGAGTTCAAGTATTGCAAGAGATCGGCGGTTTCCAGCGGCTGCAGCCGAGGCCAGGAGATTCCCGCTTCACGTACGCGTTCATACATTGCCGGGGCGTGCTCGCATAGCTGGGTGATCAACCACATGGTGGTCCGCCTCCTGCCGTCTCCGGCCAACCGCGGTCCTTCATGCGCGAGTCCCCCGTGGCAGCTTCCGCAACGCTTCCTCTGGAAGAGTTTCCGGCCCACCGCCGGATCCCCGCGCTGGTCGAAATAGTGGATCGTCCACAGGTACCCCAGCAGTTGACGGGCTTCGGTCTCCGAGAGAACCGGGCCCTGCGCCCCGTAGGAGGCGTGGTTCCACAGTGCGGCGACGAACTGGGCTGGCGTGCGGGCCGGAAAACGGTTGGCCGGGGGATATCGATGGCAACCGGTGCAGCCCTTCTCCTCGAAGACGCGCCGGCCGCGCTCGGCGGAGAGCGGGTGGTAATCCATTCGCACGCCGCGGCCTGTCTGCAAGACCAGCCATCCGATGAGCTTCCAGGCGTCGCCTTCTTTCAGCTTCGGCAGCCGCGGCCGGGAAGCCGAAGCCCGCGCGGAGTGGTTCCACGCAATTTGGACCAGCCCGCCGAAGCTCGCGGGCGGCGGGGCCGGCGGGCCCGCCGGGGGCGAATGACAGCGGCTGCATCGTTTCGACTCCAGGACGTCGCGCGAGCGGTTCACACGTCCGACCTGAGCAGCGATCGCGTCGGCATAGAAGTAGGAGAACAGGTCAGCGGCATCCTGCTCGTTGACACGAAGGTGGATCCCTTTGGTCCACAGCAAGGGGGCGTGGCCCCACATGGCGGCGGCCAGTCCGGCCCGGCTCGTAACGAAGCGTTTGTGGGACCGCGTGAAGCCGCCGGCGGCCCAAGCAACGCCGTGACAACGCGCACAGCCGCCGGAGCGGAAGACCTCCCGGCCACGGCGGGAGTCGCCAGGCACCTGTGCCGGCGCTGACGCGAAGCTGCAGGCAAGCATGACGACGGCTGCCCCGTTGCCCCTCACTTCCCCAACAGTAACGCCCGCCTCCCCGGCCGCGCAACGCGACAACCGGGGGACGGGCGCTACTTCCAGATGCTCCAACCGAACGCTTCGGCTGGAAGTGTGCCGCCTAACGGCGGGCCGGCTCAGCCGGTGGTTCGATCGTCAGAGCGAGCTGCTGAAGCGGCAGAGAGCTGTTCTCAGCCATCTCTTTTTCCTCATCCGACACTGGAAGCCGTCGAACGATTCCCGAGGCCCCGTTGGTGACCCGCGCCAGAAAATAGGTGTTCCCGTAACGGTGGAACAGCAATTCGCTCCGGCCGTCAGTAGCGACTCCCTCCGGCCGGGTGGCCGCGATCGCGTGAGCCGAGCCCCGGCTGTTCCTTACGATCAGAATCGATTGGTTGTGAGTATGTCCGTCAATGACATACCTTCCCGCCGCCATCGCTACGCCGCTGACGTAGTAGTCGAACGGGATCTCGACGGACAATCTCTGCGGCCAGAAGCCGAACGCCGCCAGGGAGCCCACTAAGGCGAACAGGCTCACGGCGATTGTCTTGTGTTTCATGCTTTCGAATGCTCCTTCCGGAGTTCGCCGGCGCCCTGGTCTTGCTGGCCGCCCCGGCAGCCGTTCTGCGCCCGCCGGTCGGCGTCTCCGTTAGTGAATACGGACGCGGGCGGCAAAAGGTCACGAAAAACACGGCTGATTTCCGGATCCGCCTCACCCGGTCCGGCGGCAATGGCCCCTACCGGCCCGGAGAGCTCGGCAGCGTTTTTGCGTTCACAGCGACGCTCGTCTTATATCTCGCGGCGTCTCAACGAGTTGCCGGCGCCGCCGGACTCCCGCGGCGATCCCCGGCGTATCCTGGCACTCGCTGGAGGACGATTCGGCGATGGCGAAGTTCGATCTGGTTTTCGAAGGCGGGGGAGCCAAGGGCATGGCCTTTGCCGGGGCCCTGGAGGTGCTGGCGTCCCGCGGCCACCGCGCCCGGCGGCTGGTGGGAACGTCAGCCGGGGCGATCGTCGCCACCCTTTGCGCGGCCGGTTATACCCCCGAGGAGATGCTGGCGGCCATGGCCGAGGAGCGCGCCGGGCGCCCCCGGTTCCTCGACTTCTTCGATACGCCCGGGCCCGGGGACTTCTCCGTCGAGGTGCGCACCCGGAGCCTGCTCGGCAAAGCGCTGCGGAGCATCGACCTGCCGTGGATACCGGCGGCTCTCGAGGAGGACTTCGACCGGCTCCTGCTCACCGCTTTACTCCGCCAGGCCCCCTTCGCCCGTTTCTTCTCGCTCGTCGAGTGCGGGGGGCTTTTTCGAGGCGAGGCCCTCGCCGCCTGGGTCGCCGAAAAGCTTGAATGCAAAGGCATCCCGGGATGGATTTCTTTCGAAGACTTCCACCGGACCACCGGGACCGGGCTGACCATGGTGGCCGCCGATCCGGCCGATCGCGAGATGCTGATTCTCAACCATCGCACCGCGCCCGCGCTTCCGGTGGCCTACGCCGTCCGGATGTCGGCCGGCATCCCGTTCGTCTGGCAGCCGGTCCGCTGGCGCGACGAGTGGGGCTCGTATCGCGGGCGTTCGAAGGCGGGCCACGGGATTCTCGACGGCGGCCTCTTGTCAAACTTCCCGCTCCGGTTGCTCGTCGAGGACACCCCGTTCCTGCGGTCGGTGATGGGCGGGGGACCGCCGGAGCCGGAACGCTGCCTGGGCCTGCTGTTGGACGAGGAACTGCCCGTTCCGGGCGTTCCGCCTCCGCCCGAGGACGATCCGCTTTGGGAGGAGATTCCCCTCTTCCGGCACGCCCTGGATCTGCTGGCGATGTGGACGGCCGCCTGGGACAGGCCCGCCCTCCGGCGTTTCGAGCCCTTGATTTGCCGCTTGCCGGCAAAGGGCTACGGCACGCTGGAGTTCGCCATGGACAAGGTGCGGCGGGAACGGCTGCTGGCGGCCTCCCGGGCGGCGATGACGGCGCATCTCGACCGCCGAACGGGGAATCTGGGGCGCGCCGCCTGAGAGCTGCTTGCGGGCCGGCTCGGCGTTGCGGTTATCCTAAGGCGAGAGGGGCTTCCGGCCGCCCAGATGCACGTCGAAGCAGCAGAAAAAGAATGGTCCGCGGCGGAGATCCGTGACTTGATCCGCACCCGCCTTCGCCCGCACTATGCCGCGCTGGCGCAGTGCAGTTCCACCCGGGAGCTCCAGTCGCTGCCCCTCTATCGAGAGCTGGCGCCGGTGATCGGGCGCGTCCTGGACACGCCGGAGATCGGCCATTTCGGCCCCGCCGATCCACCCGCCAGGCGGCGTTACCGGTTCTTGGCCTGGAACGTCGAACGGGGGATACAGCTCGACGGGCAGCTCCAGGCCTTCCGCAGCCACGAATACTTGAAGAGCTGCGACGTGCTCCTGATCACCGAGACCGACGTCGGCATGGCGCGGTCGGCGAACCGCGACGTGGCCCGCACGCTGGCCCGGGAGCTCGGCTACCACTACGCCTTCGCCCCTTGCTATATCAACCTCGTCAAAGGCGCCGGCATGGAGCGGCGGGTGGACGGCGAGAATGAACTAGGGCTTCACGGCAACGCGCTGCTCAGCCGGTATCCGATCCGGCGGGTGCGCTCCATTCCCCTCGCCAACGGCATCGACAAGATGCGGGGGCGGGAGAAGCGCATCGGCCGCCAGGCGGCGGTCTGGGCCGAGATCCACTTCCCGAACCTCGTCGTACACGCGGTCAGCGTCCACCTGGACGCCAACTCCACCCAGCGCCACCGGCGCGATCAGATGCAAACCATCCTTGACGCCCTCCCTCCACGAGGCCCCGTGGTCATCGGCGGGGACTGGAATACCACGACCTACAACTCTTCCACCGCCTTCCGCGCCATCATGGGCTACTGCCTCCGCGTCCTGATGGGCGTGGACAACGTGATCCGCAACCACTACCTGCACCCGTACAACCGCTTCGAGCGGGAACTGTTCCGCTTGTTGGAGGAGCGGGGTTTCGACTGGCACCGCGCGAACCGGCTCGGTGAGCCGACGATCTGCTACGAGTTCGAGAACCCCCGCATGTTCCACGGGCTCGCCGAGTGGGTGCCGCTCTGGTGCTTCCCCTTCATTCGCTGGGCGCTGCGCAACCACGACGGCAAGTGCCCCCTGAAGCTCGACTGGTTCGCCGCCCGGGAGGTGCAGGTCGACAACCCGGTGGTGATCCACGGACTGCGCGATGCCGGCGGCGCCCCCTTGTCGGATCACGACGCCGTGGGTCTCGACATCTCCGCCGCCTGAGGCGGACCTGCCCGCCCGGGCCCCTGTGCCCCCCGGCGCCGAACGGCGGCTCCAGCAAGGCTGAAGTATGATGAAAACGTTATGGAAACGACCACCAGCACGCCCGCCGAAAATCCCGCCGCTGAAACGGTCATCGAGTTGGAAAAGCAGTATCTGATCCAGAACTACGCCCGTTACCCGGTCGTCCTGCACCGCGGGAAGGGCTGCGTGCTCTACGATACTAACGGCAAGAAATACCTCGATTTGGTCTCCGGGCTCGGGGTGAACGCATTGGGCCACGCCCACCCCCGCATCCTCAAGGTTCTCAAGCAGCAGGCCGGGCTGCTGATCCATTGCTCGAACCTCTACTACCACGAGTACCAGGGGCCGCTGGCCAAACGGCTGGCTGAGATTACCGGGCTCGAGCGGACGTTTTTCTGCAACTCGGGAACCGAGGCGATCGAAGCGGGCCTGAAGATGATCCGCGCCTACGGCCGGTCGCGGCGGGCCGAGAAGCATGAGATCGTCTCCCTCGAAGGCTCGTTTCACGGCCGGACGCTGGGTTCCGTCTCGGTGACCGGGCAAACGAAGTACCGGGAACGCTTCGAACCCCTGCTGGCGGGCGTGAAGTTCGTGCCCCGGAACGACATCGGGGCGCTCGAAGCCGCCGTCAACGACAACACGGCGGGTATCATTCTGGAGATCATCCAGGGCGAAGGCGGCGTGTATCTGACCGATGAGGCGTTTGTCCGCCGGGCGAGGGAGCTGGCCAACCGCCACGATGCGCTGCTGCTGTTCGATGAGATCCAGTGCGGCGTGGGCCGCACCGGAAAGTTCTGTTCGTACCAGCTCTTGGATCCCATCGTGCTGCCCGACATCGTCGCCCTGGCGAAGCCTCTGGCCTGCGGGCTGCCCCTGGGCGCGGTGGTGGCGAACGGAAAGGCGGCGGCGATGCTGGGCAAGAGCATGCACGGCTCCACCTTCGGCGGCGGCGCCCTCGCTTGCCGGGTGGCGCTCGAGTTCCTGGACATCCTCGAGGAGCTGCTGCCCCGGATCTATCAGCTCTCCGGCTACTTCAAGGTGGAGCTTCAGGAGCTCGCCCGGCACTACCTTTTCATCAAGGAGGTCCGCTGCTACGGTCTGATGATCGCCGTGGAGATGGAGATTCCCGCGGCGATGCTGGTGGCCGAGGCTCTCGAAAACGGCCTGCTGATCAACGCGGTCCAGGAAAAGACGATCCGCCTGCTGCCGCCCTATGTGATGACCGACCAAGAGGTCGACCGGGCGATCCGCCTGCTGGAGAAGGTCTTCCGCAAAGGCCGCGAGTATTTCGTCGAAAGCGGCCTGGCGGACAGGCTCTTGCAGGAGAAAGGAGGGCCGGCCTGATCAAAGCAGGTCGCCGCGCTTCTGCTTCTCGAGCAGCTTGACAACCCGGCCGACCTTCTGAGCTTCCGAACGCGAGGCCACCAACAGGGCGTCTCCGGTATCGACGACCACGAGATTCCGCACGCCGACCAGGGCGACGAGTTTCTTTCCGGCCTCCACGTAGTTGCCTTCGCTTTCGAGCGCCAGCAGTTGCCCCCGGGCCACGTTGTCGCCCGGACGCCGCGCCAGCAGCTCGTAGACGGCGTTCCAGCTCCCGAGGTCGTTCCAGCCGATGTCGCCGGCCACGACGCCCGCCACATTGTCGGCCTTCTCGAGCACCGCGTAATCGATGGAGATGTTCTCGGCCTTTGGAAAACTCTCCCGCAGGGCGGCGGCGAAGCGGCGGCTCGAGAAGGGCGGCAGGGAATCGAGCAGGGCGGCCGTCCGGGGCAGGTGGAGGCGGAGCGCATCGAGGATCACGCTGGCGCGCCAGAAGAACATTCCCGCGTTCCAATAGAAGCGTCCGGCGGCGAGGAACTCCTTCGCCGTCTCCAAATCCGGCTTCTCCCGGAAACGAAGCACCGGTACGGCGCCCAGCCTCCCCGGCCGGGTTCCCTCGGGGAACTCGATATAGCCGTAACCGGTTTCCGGCCACCGTGGCTCGATGCCCATCACCATCAGGCGGCCTTGCTCGGCCCCTTGGAACGCGGCTTTGACGAGGCGGCGGTAGCGGCCGGGGCGGGCGATGTGGTGGTCCGAAGGGAAGACGCCCAGCACCGCATCGGGATCCTGTTCGTAGACGATGCGCGCCGCCAGGCCGATGGCCGGAGCGGTGTTCCGCGGCTCCGGCTCGGCGAGGATCTGCCGCGGCGGTATCTCCGGCAACTGGCGCCGCATGGCCCGCTGGAGGTCCCGGTTGGTGAGGATCCAGAGCCGCTCCGGGGGGATGAGCGGTCGCAGGCGCTCCACGGTTTCCTGGACGAGCGTCCGGTCCCCGAAAAACGGCAGGAGCTGCTTGGGCGTCCGGCGGCGGCTCCGAGGCCAGAAGCGCGTGCCGCGCCCTCCGGCGAGAATCAAACCGTAGTGGTGTTGGCCTGCCATCGCTGCCATTCCTCCCGGGAACCGGTTCGGCGGGGCTTCCGGCGCCGGATTACGGGGCGATCCGGTAAGGGCGGATGATCTTGAAGGTGCGCCGCCAGCGCGTCTTGGTGAAGAAGTTCTGAGCCAGGTCCAGCAGGTGGTCCAGGCCGATGCCCGTATCCACGAGCTGCTCGGTGGGTGCGTCGTAAGACCAGTAAATGATCACCGGCTTGCCGATGATGTTCTTGCGCGGCACGAAACCCCAGTAGCGGCTGTCGAGGGAGGCGTCGCGGTTGTCGCCCATGACGAAGTAACTGTTCGGCGGCACGACGACCCAGCCGTCCTCGACATTGTTGGCCAGCATCTCCCGGGCCGGCGTGTAAAGCCGGACGTTCGGCTCGCTCGGAAAATTGTCCCGGTAGGAGTCGATGTAGTCGGTGCTGTGATAGGCGTACGGCTCATCGAGCCGTCTGCCGTTCAGGTAGACCTGCTTGTTGACGATCTTGAGCCGGTCGCCCGGAACCCCGATGACCCGCTTCACGAACGTCTGGGAAATGTCGATCGGGTAGCGGAAAACGATGATGTCCCCCCTTTTGACGTCCTCGTACGGCAGCAGGTACTTGCTCACCGGTCCGGCCGGCGCATAGGCGAGCTTGTCGACGAGCAGGTGATCGCCGATCAGCAACGTCTCTTCCATGGAACCGGTGGGAATGACGAAAGCCTGCACCAGCGTCGTGGTGCCGAACAGCAGCAGGAGAATCGTTACCGTCCATTCGGCGATGGTTCCGCGCTGCGGCGGGGACTTGGCGGCCTGCGTCTTTCCTCTCGACTCCTGAATCGCTTCCTCTTTGGCGGCGGACAATTCCTGTTTCTCCAGCGTTCTCAAGGATCTGTTCCCATTCTAGCCGATGTGCCGCAGCGTCCTGCTCACTCCGGAGTCCGCCGGCGTCCGCCGAAACGCGGCATCCGGAAGACTTCGGCGAGGGCTACGTAGAAATTCACCAGTCCCAGGCCGCTCACGGCGCCACGGAAGTACGGGTTCATCCAGATCTCCCGCCACTCGGGGCTGACCCAGCCGAAATAGTTCAGCGACCAGTAATGGGACCACGGAAACGCCAGCAGGAAAAGCCCCATCTCGAAGCACAAAATGGCCACGAACAAGTTGCCCAACCCCCGGAAACGTTCCGCCATGCCCTGTCCGCCCGCCGCGCTCACCTCTGCCACCGCGTCTCTTGGCGCCCCAGCCGGCATCGAATGGTTCATCTCAATCGGCCCCGCGGAACAGACCGAGCTGCCCTTCCCCGCCCCCGGAGCCGGCCTTCCGGCGTCTCGGCGGAGGCGGAAGCCCGCAGACCTCGCGGACCGGGGCGAAGCTGCGGCGATGTTCCGGCGTCGGCCCCAGGCGCGCCAGAGCCTCGAGATGTTCCCGGGTGCCGTAGCCCTTGTGCCGCGCCAGCCCGTAGCCGGGGTAGACGCAGTCGAGCCGCCGCAAGCAGGCGTCGCGCTCCACTTTGGCCAGGATCGACGCCGCGGCGATCGAGATGCAGCGCACATCTCCCTTGACGAGGGCCTTCTGCGGAGCCTCGGCGTCCAACTGCAAGGCATCCACCAACAGATAATCGGCCGGTGGGTCCAGTTGCTCGAGAGCGCGCTTCATGGCCAGCCGGGAAGCCTGATAGATGTTGATGCGATCGATTTCGGCGGCGCTGGCGCTGGCCACGGCCCAGGCAGCGGCGTGGCGGCGGATCAGGCCGGCGAGCCGCTCGCGTTCTTCCGGGGGAAGCTGCTTGCTGTCGCACAGCCCGGGCACCGGCTTTTCAGGGGAGAGAACCACCGCCGCGGCGAAGACGGGACCGAACAGGCAGCCGCGGCCAGCCTCATCCAGTCCAGCGATGCGCCGGTACCCCATCGCCCGGGCCGCGCGCTCAAACTCATCCGAGCACACCGCCGCCCCGCTCTCTTTCGCCGCTCGTCCGGTTCCCGCCACAGGCCGCCCCGGAACTAACCGTTGTTCTGATTCTTCTTGCCGAAGTTGGTTTCGCGCTCCTTGAGACGCGCGGCTCTGCCGCGGAGCTTCCTCAGGTAATAGAGCTTCGCCCGCCGAGCCTTGCCGGTCCGCACGACTCGGATCGATTCAATCACCGGGGCGTGGATGGGAAAAATGCGCTCGACGGCCTGCCCGAAGCTCATCTTGCGTACGGTGATCGTCTCGCTGATACCGCGGTTGTTGCGGGCGATCACGGTGCCTTCAAACGCCTGGAGGCGCTCTTTTTCGCCTTCCTTGATCCGGACCTGCACGCGGACCGTGTCGCCGGGGCGGAATTCCGGGATGTCGCTCCGCATCTGTTTCTTGTTCCACTTTTCAATCAATTCGTTCGTCATTTCGAACCGTACCTCTAATCCTTCGATTCCGTCGCCGCGGCGCCGGCCGTCCCTTCTAACAACTCCGGACGATTTCGCGCCGTCTTTTCGAGCGCGGCCGCCCGCCGCCAGCGCCGGATCTCCGCGTGGTTGCCGCTGAGCAGCACTTCGGGGACCTTCCAGCCCCGGAACTCGGCCGGACGCGTATATTGCGGGCAGTCCAGCAGGCCGTCGCCGGCAAACGATTCGGCCAACGCCGACCGCCGGTTGCCCAGTACGCCGGGCGCCAGCCGCGACACCACGTCGATCACCACCGCCGCAGCCAGCTCACCTCCGCTCAGCACATAGTCTCCTATTGATAATTCCTCATCGGCGAGATGCTCCGCCACCCGCTCGTCTACGCCTTCGTAGCGGCCGCAGATCAGCAGGATCTCGTCCATCTCGCTCAGCTCCATGGCCGTCCGCTGGCGGAAGAGCCGGCCCTGGGCGGACAGCAACACAATCTTTTGCCGCTCGGAACGCGCCGGGAAGATCTCCTCGGCAGCCGCGAAGATCGGCTCCGGCTTCAGCACCATTCCTTCTCCGCCGCCGAAAGGCCGGTCGTCCACGGTCTTGTGCCGGTCCGCCGTCCAGCTCCGGAGGTCGTGGATCCGGATGCGGATCCGACCGGCTTTGACGGCCCGGCCGACGACCCCGTAATCGAAGGGGCCGCGGAAGAACTCCGGGAAGATCGTCAGTACGTGGAACGTCACTCCCGGTTCAGCTCCAGCAATCCTTCCGGCGGGTCGATCTCGATCTCCCGGCGTTCGACATCGACCCGCACGCAAATCTCTCCGGTGAAGGGGATGAGGATCTCCCCGCCACCCTCGCCTTCGACCTGGAGCAGGCCGCTGCCGCCGGCCTCCAGGAAGTCGGCGACCCGGCCCAGGCGGCGTCCGGTCCTGTGGTCCAGAACGGCGCAGCCGACCAGATCGGATTGATAATACTCATCGGGCGGAAGCGGGAAGCGCTCGGCCAGCGGGACGCAAACTTCGGCTCCCCGCAGCTTCTCTGCTTCCGAGATGGAATCGACACCCTTGAACTTGAAGATCAACCGGGCGCCGTGCTCCCAAGTCTCTTCCACCTCGAACTTCCGAACCTCGTTGGGGAAGCCTTCGGCGCCTCTCAGCGCTACCCATTTCAGCCCGGCGAAACGCTCGGGGTGGCTGCTCAAAGAGACCGCGGAAAGTTCCCCGCGGCGGCCCCGGGTCCGCATCAGGCGCGCGACCGTCACCCACTCCCCGGAGGGGCCCTCCCCCTGCCGCTGCGTGCCCTCTGGCGATCCTTCGCCGGATTGCACAGCCGCGAATTACTCCAGGATCTCCAGAGTGAAGCGACGGTTGAGCTTCATCCCGGCGGCGCCGAGAAGCGTCCGAATCGACCGCGCGGTCCGGCCCTGCTTGCCGATCACTTTGCCCAAATCACTCGGCGCGACGCGTAGTTCGAGAACAGTGACTTGCTCCCCTTGTACCTCGCGCACGCTGACCTGATCCGGGATGTCAACCAGAGCCTTCGCGATCTCCTCGACGAGTTCCTTCATCCCTGCCATGACAGCGTCTCCTATCACACAGCTTGAACATCCGGCGGTTCCCCTCGACAGATATCCAAGTCACTATTTCGACCCTTTGTCCGGGCAGGAACCCGGAGAGATATGCTGTCCTGACTAGATGATAACACCGTTAAGGCCTTGAACCGCAGGGCCCTTGTCGTAAAAGATCCGCGCGCCGGGTACCGCAGGACAACCGGCCGATCACCCGCAGGCTCAGCCCGCCGGGGCCTCCGCCGGCTCCTCGGCCGGCTTCTCGACGGCCTTCATCAGCCGCCTCACCGTGTCGGACGGCTGGGCGCCGACGCCGATCCAGTACTGGATCCGGTCGAGCTTGAGCACGATCTCCGGCGGGTCGGTCCGGGGGTTGTAATGCCCCACGATCTCGATGCAGTCGCTGTCGCGCGCTTTGCGTTTGTCAATCACCACGACCCGGTAAGTCGGCTTCTTCTTGGCGCCGAACCGGGCCAGTCGAATTGCTACCATCGCTACCTCGAACTCCTTATATATCTTAGCCAGTTAAGTTTACCAGCCCGCCTCCATCCGGCGGCCCGGCAATCAACGGAAGCCCCGCGGCAGGGCCGGCGGCAGCTTCATCTTGGCCATCTTCTTGGCCATCCGCTTGCCCATGAAGCCGCCGGTGAGGCTCCGCATCATCTTGCGGGCCTGGCCGTACTGTTTCAAAAGGCGGTTGACTTCCTGGACCGTCGTGCCGCTGCCCTTGGCGATGCGGCGGCGGCGCGAGCCGTTGATGATCATGTGGTTGCGCCGTTCCTGGGGCGTCATCGAATCGATGATCGCCACCACCCGCGTCAGCTCCTTCTCGTCGATTTCGACGTTGCGCATCCCCTTCAACGGTCCGATCTCGGGCATCATCTTGAGCAGCGATTCGAGCGGCCCGAGCTTGCGGAGCTGCACGAGCTGGTCGCGGAAGTCCTCGAGGGTGAATTCGTTCTCGAGGATCTTGCGCTGCATCTGCTCGGCCTGCTTCTGGTCGATCTGCTCCTCGACCTTCTCGATCAGGCTGAGCACGTCACCCATGCCGAGGATGCGCGAAGCCATCCGGTCCGGGTGGAACGGCTCCAGCGCGTCGAGCTTCTCGCCGACGCCGACGAACTTGAGCGGCTGGCCGGTCACCTGCCGGATCGACAGGGCCGCCCCGCCCCGGGCGTCGCCGTCCATCTTGGTCAGGATGATCCCGGTGATGCCCAGGCGCTCGTGGAACTGCGAGGCGCTCTTGACGGCGTCCTGGCCGGTCATGGCGTCGGCGACGAAGAGGATCTCAGTGGGCCTCAGCGCTTCCTTGAGCTGGGCCAGCTCCTCCATCAAAGCGTCGTCGATGTGCAGGCGTCCGGCGGTGTCCACCAGCACCACGTCCTTGCCGCTCTGCACCGCCTGGACCCGCGCCGAACGGGCCAGCCGCACGGGATCCTTTTCCTCCTCGGGCTTGCCCTCGTAGACCGGCAGGTTCAACTGGCGGCCGAGAACAGCGAGCTGCTTGCGCGCCGCCGGCCGGTAGACGTCCACCGAGACCATCAACGGGTCGTGTCCGTTCTTCGACAGCCAGCGGGCCAGCTTGCCGGTGGTGGTGGTCTTGCCCGAGCCCTGGAGGCCGACGATGAGAATCGAGGTCGGCGGGTCGTTTGAGAAGCGCAGCCGCGAGTGATGGCTGCCGAGGATCTTCACCAACTCGTCACGGACGATCTTGACCACCTGCTGGCTCGGCGAGAGCGCGGTGAGCACCTCTTCGCCCATCGCCTTCTCGCGGATGTTGGCGATGAGCTCCTTGACGACCTTGAAGTGCACGTCGGCCTCGAGCAGCGCCATGCGGATCTCCCGCAGGGCCTGCTCCATGTTCTCGGCCGTGAGCTTGCCCTCTCCGCGCAGGTTCTTGAAGACCCGCTGGAGCTTGTCAGTGAGATTCTCGAACATGTCGCGTTCCGGTCAGGCCGCCCCGAACGGCCGGCAGCGCGCAAGCACGGTGCGGCCGCGAGTGGGCGCGTGGGATCCCGGAGTTCCGGCGTGCCGCGAAGGCGGTGCTTTCATTCTAAAACATCCGGACCGGGGACTGCGACGGTGCAGGCAGCCGGGCCATCCCGCCTCCGGCCGGTTCCCTGCCCCGGTTCTCCGCCGAAAAACCTGCTCCCTTCCCCGGCGGGCGGCGTCTCATGAGAAGAGCCTCGGACCGCCTGTATGGCGGGCTCGAGGGAAGGAATCGTTTACGTGCGCAATCTGTTGACTCGTTTCCTCGGCCTGGCGACCCTGCTCGGGCTGCTGTTTTTGTTGCTCCCGGCGGCCGAAGAGCCCGAGGCCGAACTTGGCTGGCCGCGGGAGATCGACGCTCCCAAGGTGACGATCGTCGTCTACCAGCCCCAGGCCGATGCCCTGGCGGGCAACCGCCTCACCGGCCGCGCCGCCTTCATGGTCAAGCCGAAAGAGAAAGGCCCGGACGGCAAGGAGCAGGAGCCGGTCTTCGGCGTCTTCTGGATGGAGGCCAGGATCTCCACTGACCGCGACGCCCGGCTGGTGACGCTGCACGAGCTCAAGGTGACCCGGGTGCGCTTCCCCGACATCACCGACGAACAGGAGAAGAAGTTCGCCGGCATCGTCGGGCCCCAGATCAAGGAGTGGTACCCGGTCTTCTCGCTCGACGCGCTGACCACCGGCCTGGCGGCGGCCCGCGAGGAGCAGGCGGCGGCTGA
>Ga0256841_1000027_pt1 | contig 181907 bp, 171 predicted proteins | sample 356308metaG_FD_185971 | JGI IMG/M metagenome (GOLD analysis project Ga0256841, IMG submission 185971) | Hydrothermal vent microbial communities from Mid Atlantic Ridge, Atlantic Ocean - 356-308 | ecosystem: Environmental > Aquatic > Marine > Hydrothermal vents | place: Atlantic Ocean: Mid...
ATGAAGGTACGATCGAGTATAACACTCGTGGGTTCGCCTTCGAGGATTCCGGTCAGGGGATATTCACTCCGTGCTTGTTGGTGTTTTTTCAGGATCCAGCGGCCACGCTCATCAGACAGGGTGTTTTCTACCGCTTCATACACCTGGTTCACTGCCATCGATAACAGGGGTTTGGCCAAGCCGGATTCCAGTAACCAGGATTCGATACCCGGCAAGAGGGTCTTGAGGTGATCCTCATCCCAACAGTCCAGCCCCTCTTCCGCGATCTGCTGCAGGATCCGGTGCACTACGGTACCGATATGCCTGGCCGGTGTTCCGGCCCAGATGAACTCGAGAGGCTCATCTTCCTCTTCTGGTATGTTCAAGTCCATTCCTTTCGGCTGCCAAGGGATTGCCGGTGGCGGACTCGGAAGCTGCCAGTCACGGGGCAGCCGTTTGATAAAGGGGACGAACCTCACAGGGGACTTCGCTTCATCTACGGGTGTTTCCGCTTTCTTGGCTGCTTCCATGAACACCGCCTCCACTGCTGGCCAGATGCAGGCCAACAAAGAACGCGAGGGCACGCGCAGCTCACCCCTGCGATCGCGTCGCGGTGAGGCCAACAGATGCAATCGACGGCGAGCCCGGGTTGCCGCCACATACAACAGGCGAACGGCTTCATGGCGGACACGCTCGGTTTCCAGTGACGAAAGAAACGTGTTGATACGCTCTCGATCACGGCCAGCCTCTTCAATAGGAGCCAGCAACAGTTCACTTCTGCTTTCTTTGGGATTCTGCCACTCTGTCCATTGCAAAAGCTGGCGATCGTCAGAACGGGAAGTCCGATCCAGTGCCGGCAGGATCACAGTATCGAACTCCAACCCTTTGGCCTTGTGTATGGTCATGACCTGGAGCAATGGTTGCCCGGAAGCAGGTGCGGCAAAAAGACCTTCGATCATGCACTCCAATTCCTCCTGTGCCGACAGACTGTATCCCTCATCCAGCGTCTGCAACATTTCAAAGAAGACCCGTGCATCTTCCCGCTCGTTCTCTTTTTGCAAACAGGCCGGGCCACCCAGCTGCAACCAGACCCCTTCCACCCAGCGCGAAAGCGGGATCCGTTGCCGTTGCGCCAAGGCCTCGCTGAAGACCGGGATCAGTCGGGCCAGTCTCTGCTGACCCTCCTCACTCAAACGGGTGAGGCGTTCCGTGTGAATGAGCTGGGACCAGATCGTCATGGACGGGTTTTCAGCCAACCGCTCCAGATCTTCCAACTCGAGTCCGCACCACGGTGCACGCAACACCGACAACCAGGCCGTTCGGTCCGCCAGATGACTGAGGGCATGAGTCAGGGCACAGAGATCGCGGATCACGGGTTGTTCCGCCAGCTTCTCGATCTCTACCGCCTGATAAGGTAATCCCCGTTCTCTGAGTTCGTTGAGGATTTCCACCAGATGTGAGCGGTTACGCACCAGGATAGCAGTACGGTCAGCGTGTCCAAGAGCCTCTTCTGCTCGATCGCATACCTGACGGGCCTCTTCTCTCCTGTCGGCATCGATCAGTGGACAAACCTCCACACCGGCATTATGTTCGCCTGCATGGAAAGCCTGTGAAGCAGTATAGGATACGGCACCGTGGGTTACCGATGAGCGTTCCGGCATGGCTTGATGAAATGTCCCGTTGACCCAGTCCACGATCGCAGCATCCGACCGGAAGTTAACTTCCAGCGTCAGCGGCGTCAACGGTACAGCCCCCAGGGCCTTTCGCTCCTGAACCTCAAGGAACAAGCTCACGTCTGCCTCACGAAAACGGTAGATAGACTGCATGGGATCACCCACCAAAAATAACGTTCTGCCATCACCCGAGGTCCAGCCGGCCGTGAGCTGTCTCAGAAGTGTGTACTGACTCACTGATGTGTCCTGAAACTCATCCACTAGTAAATGGCTGATCCTATAATCAAGCATCAGCGCCAGATCTGTCGGTTCATCGGTGCTTCCCAGGGCCTCAATGGCGGCCAGACTCACCTCTGTATGGTCCACCATACCTTGGTCGCGAAAAACGATCTTTAGATGAGCAACCGCCCGCTTGAGCACCAAAAACAGGGCTCGCAATACCGCCCATTGATCGTCACGGTAGTGTGCTGAGGGTAATTTCCGAATGGCCTGCAGATCCTCCAACAGACCGGGAAGCGCTTGCAGTTGGGTGATCAAGCAGCTCCAGCGCTCCTTCATTGCCTTCATGAAGGCCTTTCGTTTATCTTTCGAGGTAGGAAACCCCATCCCTTTGTTGATCGTGACTCGCCAGCAGTCCTCCTTGGTGAGCACCAACTCCACCAATCCCTCCCAGAGGGGCAAATTCTCCGACAATGGATCAGGCCACACCTTCAGCCCAGCACAGGTGGTCAGTGAGGTGTTCTTGCTTTCCTGCAACAGGTTCCGGGCCGCATAATCGGCCAGCTTGACCCATTCCTGTTGCAATGCCTGAGGGATTGCGACCTTCTCCAGCTGGTTTTCAATGATCCCCTGCAGACCCTCCTCGAGCACCTTACGTTCTTTCTCCAGATCACTGTCTTGGGTCGGTAGATGCCTGAGCCAGTGATCCCGCCGCTCGAGCAGACGGGTGATCATATCCTCCAGTTTTTGCCAGTGGTTATCCAGATGCGAAAGCAGCAAGCCAATGGCATCTACGGAGGGTAACTCCCGCAAGGTGGCACGTGCAGCCTGACGGTAGAGATCCTCCGCTTGATCGGTGATCCGAGGATTGATGCCCGTCCCTGAGAGGACAGGCATCAGCCGGGTCAGACTGGCGCAAAGGGCGTCGATGGTCTGGATGCGCAGCCGATTGGGGTTTTCCTGCAGGTTCCACCCTTGCTTGCGGTCCTGTTCTAACACCACTCTTGCGAGCATCCAGGTCTTTTTCGCATGGGCTTGATCAGGTGCCGCATCGTTTTCTGCCTGCTCGAGGGCACTAAGGATCCGGTCCCGCATTTCTGCCGTCGCTTTGCGGGTGAAGGTGATAGCGATGATTTCTTCAGGATCCTTTACGGTTGCCAGCAGGGCCAGGTAACGCTGCATCAACAGCTCGGTTTTTCCTGACCCGGCCGGGGCCTGGACGATGAAGGACTGCCGTGGGTCGATCGCGGCATCGCGTACGGGTTGATCAGCGGCAATACGTTCAGTCATCTTCGCTCACCGGGTTCTCTTCCTGAAATGCGATCAGCTCCTGGATCCGGCACAAGGACGTAAAGCTGCAATATTGGCAGGTTTTGGCTTCTTTGGGGTCCACCACCGCCTTTCCCTGGATGAAGTCAGTGGCCAGCCTTTCCATTGTGGTTCGCCATTCGCTGATCTGTTGATCCCAGTTTTCATGGAGCCTCTTGACGATCCCGGGAACGCTGGAGTGGCCGTCGTATTTGAGGTTGCCTTTTTTCAATTGGGCAAAGACAACGGCCGCGGGGGGGGTCTCCATGCTGATCGCATAGAGAGGCAACTGGGGTTCATCGGGCCGATCACCTTCCCAACTTTTGGTGGAGACTGCACCGGTCTTGTAATCGATCAGAACCTGTTCGCCACCTTCAACCCGATCGATGCGATCAATCCGGGTCTGAAAACGGATCCCGCCAACGGCGGCCTCCATCGCCTGCTCCCGGGCCAGGACCGTAAAAGGTTCTCGTTCCTTTTCCTTTTCCAGCCAGTCCATCAATAGCGTCTCGAGCCGTGCCCTTTCAAGATCCTGAAAGCCGGCCATGTGAAAAACTGATTTGCCACACCGGAACCGATCGAGTGCCGAAGCCACGGCGTTCTTGATCTCTCTTCTCACCTGTTCGTGAGACAGGGCCATCAGTTTCTCCTGTGAACCCAACCGACCCCAAAGGATCTCCAGGGCATCATGGATCAGGGATCCCCTTTCGGCAGGATTCAGGCCGGGCTCGGCAACCCCCAGAGGCCTGGCCTTCAAACGATGGGCGACAAAGGCTCGAAACGGACAGGCGGCTTGGTCCTTGAATATCCCCACACCGCCCTGTTGCGAGGCATTGGCAGGGAGCGGTGGTGCCTGATTGTCCTCGACCCGTTCCAGGCTTGCACCCGTCTGAATCCAGCGGTAGGGATCGGGGTAACCGGCATCATCCATCTCCATCGCATGTAGATCCCGAATCAAGGGGCTAAATCGCAATACTCGGTCACCCTCATGCTGCGGGTAACTGAAAACCACTTCATCCGCCGATTGCTTCAGTTGCTGAATGAGGGATCGGGCAAAGGCGAGACCGGCTTCCATATGGGCATGCAGCATGCGCGCCTGGCGCTGGATCGAAAAAGGGATGAATGGGTTGGGTGTGGGTTTGGCCGGCCATTGATCATCGGTCATTCCCATAACCATCAAAAAGTCGAATTGCTGGCCGGCGGCCTCCAGCATCCCCATGATTTCCACCGGCACTTCCTGCCCAGTCTCGGGTTGGAAAATTCGTTCCCTGGCCAGTTTTTGCAGGTGGTGCAACACGCTTCGAAAATCCATTTTCCCGGTGACCAGATCGAGACTGAGGCATTGTTCACAGGCTCCCTGCCACGCCTCCACCGCCTGCTTCTCTGTGCTGTCGAGTACACGCTCACCCGGCCATCCCATGCTTCTGAGCAACTCATCCACCCATGGGATGGACTCGGTCAGGCTGCGTTTTTTCCTGACATCCCACTCGTCGATCAAGGTCTGGCTCTGCTCCAAGATCTCCACGAGCTTAGGGGTACCCGTCTTACCGGCTTGACGGATCAGGTAACGGAGATCGGGATACTCCTCGCCGGACTCACGGAGCTGCGCATCCAGCAGGCTGCGCTGCGTGATTTCTGTCTCACTACCGGCAATGAACGGTGAACGGATCAGACGGCTCAAGGCCTCCAGAGGCAACTTCTCCACCGCAAGTGACAGGATCAGAAAAGCGGTCTTGATCACAGGATATGCGTATAGGGGTTCACCCAAGGAGATATTGAAAGGCGGCGTCGCACCAGGCCCTTTCATCACCGCACCGGGTGACAGGACATCTTCGAAGATGCTACGGATTGTGGCCTTTCTGTTGTGCAGATCGGCCACCACGACACCTATCCGCTGTGCCGGATTTTGTTCCAGCCGTTGCCGGATGCAAAGTGCGGCCATTCGCAATTCCGCCTGACTGTCGCGACAACTGATGCGCTGTACGACCGGATCCCGGCCCTGTGGTTGCCACCGCTCGATCTGGCATCCCCGCGTCCGCAAGCAGGCAAGTAACTGGTGTTGTGCTGGTGTCTGGGACTCAGGCCCGAAACCCGCCAGCATCAGCCGCGGGGGGATGACGATGGAACCTTGCTCGAAACTTTCGACCAAACGTGCGGGTAACATCGCCTGATCCAACCAGTTTTGATCCTGCAGCTGCTGCCGGTATTGATCGGCCCACGTGAAAAAAGCACGGGTATCCAGGCCACCCACAGCAGGGTCGTTTCTTGTCTGGTCGAAGTCCAGTTCATAGTCATGCAGAAGTTGCCAAGCCTCCATTGCCATGCGCGTTGTCTCGCCGATCTGCAACAGTCCTTCTCCTTCTTTCGAGTGACGGATGATGCGCTCCCAAAGCACACGGGACTGGCTGTCGCTGAGTAACACTGCCGATCGTGCAAGGGACTGCTTCCACAAGCATGTCATCCAGCTTGACCAGGGCAAGATTTCCGGTGTTTCCCAAACCTCTCTGCCGGCAGCTACCTGGTGGGCCGCAAATTGCCGTGCAAGGAACCTTGCGAGTCGCCGGTTGACAGTAATGATGAGTTGGTGATCGTGTAATGACATGAATAATTGTATGTTTATGTTACCAAAACTATCTATCGACCACATCCTTGCTATAATCTTGATATGCGATCACTCCTCTGTATTTTTTTGCTCTTGATCAGCGCTCATCTGGAAGCGCGCATGTACCAATGGATCAACCCGGAAACAGGCCGTACACAGCTGTCTGGGAAGGCACCGCCCTGGTATCGCAGTGAGAGTGGTGGACCCCGTGTGCTGGTCTTTGAGAACAACAGGTTGGTCGATGATACAGCGATCCCAGTTGATGAAGAGCAGCGTCTGGAACTGCGCAGAAAAGCTCTGGCGCTGGAGAGCAAAAAGAAAAAGGGGCTGACGCAGGAGGAAGCCCTGGCTTCACTGGAAAAACAGATCCAGGCCATCGTCGAGTCTCCGGAAATGGAGCTCTTCCTGCAAAATCCGACACCTTCCAACACCCATAAACCAATCACAGAACCCACTGTTGCATCTATTGAAGAGAATACTGATCGGAAACGAGAAAAAACGGAAAACAAAGCCTTATCTGAATCAACGGATGAACGCATAGAACGGTTAAAGGCGTTGATCAGTGCGTGGGACGAGAGCCGCACGCAAGAGGCAAAATCACTGATCAAATCGAAAATGGGAGCGGAACTGGAAGAACCGGTTGCCTCCGGGTCAGAAGAGAAAAAGTAGGAATCTCACGAAGATCTAAACATCTTTTTCAGGCTGTCGAAGAGGCTTTCCTGGCTTGTTGTGGTCAGTCTTTTCAGTTCTTGAAGGTTCTTGTTGTCCGGGTTGATCTCCAACCCCAAATTGATATACCCCAGAGCCTTTTCGTAATTCTTCCTGGCCAGCTCCTTTTCTGCCAGAAAGGCAAATTTTTCTGCAATATTCCTCAATCCCTGCCGTGCCGATTGATCGTTAGGATTGATCTCCAGCATGCGTACATAATAATAGTAGGCATTATCCTTGGGCGGTGCTGTCAACCGATACTCCTCCAGACTCTTGCGGGCCAGCCAGCCGAGGGCTTTTGTAACCTCTGCCACTTCATTCGGGTTTTTGACCAAGATCGGTTTTGAACCTGGAGCAGGAACCGGAGCGAGAACGATTTTCTCATCAAGATTTGCCGTCTCAGCCTGCACCGTATTCAATGCTGACAGCTCTTCGTTCAGTTTTGCATTCATGTAGGAAACCACTACAAAACCGGTTGCACTTAGTACCAGTAGTGCCAGTAATATCCGGGTCTGCCATCGGCCACTCTTCCTGCCTGGAATGGTATGAGAAGTGAGCACCTTGTCTGCGGGCATCAAGGCTGGATCGGCCGCCGCCCTCTCCGTACTGGAAGCCTTTGATGCTTCCAGTTGTTCCAGGTGGTGAATATAGTGCAACACACTGCTTGCATCTCTGAACCGATTCTTGCGGTTCTTGGCCATCATCAGGTTGAGTAATGGCTGATACAGCTGATACTCCTTGGGTAGCATGGGAACCGGTGCCTGCTTGTGCTGGACAATCACCTCAATCACTGAATCAGCCTGGTAGGGCTTCTGGCCTGTCAACATCTCATAGAAGATTACGCCGAGTGCATAGATATCGGCACGCCCATCGATCGGCCCATCTTCTGCTTGTTCCGGTGCCATATAGTTAGGACTGCCAAGGAAAACACCGGTTGAGGTCAAGTCCTGATCCATGGTCAATTGCTTGGCGATCCCGAAATCGGTCAAGAGGGGTTCCCCACCCTTCCTGAACAAAATATTGGCGGGTTTGACATCACGGTGCACAATCCCTTTTTTATGTGCAGCATCCAGCCCACTGCAGATCTTCTTGAGAAGATCGAGAGCTTCTTTTGGGGAGAGAGGATGCTGCCGTATTCTACTTCGCAGATCGCCACCCTCCACGTATTCCATGGAGATGAACATGAAGTCTTCGGCGATTCCAATATCGTAGATGGTGATAATGTTGGGATGATTCAATGAAGCGATGATACGGGCCTCGTTCAAGAAACGCTCGATATGCTCCTTGGTATCCGTGGTATTGGTATTGAGCACTTTGAGTACCGCGAGCCGGCCCAACGACTCCTGTACAGCAAGATAGGCTGTTGCCATCCCACCTTCGCCGATGGTTTTTTCTATCCTGTAACCGGATATTTCCATATGTCTGAGTTGTTCTGCTCCAGATCGATTCAATTTTAGCAGGTCATTATAACCAGCTCTTTAAGAAAGGAGTTGAAAACAAGCGATAAATGTAATCGCTGGAGTATCAGAAACAAACAAAACTTTTTATTGCTGCATCAGCCAGTTACACACCATGAAACAATTTGTAACCAAATGCAACGAGAGAAATGCCAAAACGGTCTTCTTTTTGCATAGGACCTGTCAGGGGAGAAAAATCATTCTCCTAGATAATGATTAAAACGATAAGGAAAAGGAGCAAAATTCTAATGGCACAAGAACAACTGTCTGTCAGTGAACGTCGCAACCAGTCACGCGAAATTGTAGAAAAAATGTTGCAGGAACGCCGCGAAATGCTGGTCCTCCTGTGTGAAGTATCAGGCCTCAGACCTTTTGGTGCCGACAAACCCGTCAAAGAAAGTTTGCAAAAATTCTGTAATGTTCTGATCGATTACATCGCCTCGGCCCATTTCGGACTCTATGAGCGTATTGCCGAAGGCAAAGAACGCCGTCAATCCGTTGTCAGGATCGCGCACAGTACCTACCCTTTTATATCGGAAACAACACAGGCCGCCATTGAGTTCAATGATAAATATGAAACCCTTGATCCAGAGATGATTGAAAAACATCTGCAGGAAGACATCTCCAAACTGGGTGAGATACTGACAGCCAGAATCGAGTATGAAGATCAGCTCATCGCCGCCATGATTGGTGATCCTTCGCTGTCACTAGAACCGGTTCAATAAGTCACATATTTTCCTGTTCTTCTATGGCTTTATGTTTCATGCGGATAAAATCACTGTGTGAAACATAAAGCAGATCCGTGATCTTGCGGATATAGAAATCCTCGTATTTATCGATCGTACCGTCTGCGAGCGCCACATCCCATAACAGCTTGATCAGTTCGACCTTCTCTTGGGGAGAAAACTGGTCATTAACTTCCCGGGTGAACTCATGAAAAGAGATTGCCTCATCGGTTTTCTCATTAGCCAGGGCCATCAGGTTCTCTGATTCTTCTGCATCCAAGTCAAACGTATCCTGTAACGCTCGCAGGATCGTCTTTTCTTCCGACTCAGAGACTTGGGCATCGGATCGGCTGATCTCGATCATCAAGACTGAGGCCGCGATCTGGAGCGCGTGTTGTCGCTCTTCCTTCGTTGGTTCAGCATCATGAATACGGTCGGAGAAAAATTTTTTCAGCGTTTTCAACATCGGCCTCGTCTCCTTATCAATACGATATAATGTCGGCCATGATAACCCAATCCGGCAATACCGATCTCGCACAACGCGACACCAAGGTTCTCTGGCACCCTTGCACACAAATGAAAGATCACGAGGCCTGGCCACCTATCCCGATCCGACGGGCCGAAGGCGTCTGGCTGGAGGACTATGACGGTAACCGCTATCTGGATGCTATCAGTTCCTGGTGGGTCAACCTCTTCGGTCACGCCAACCCGCGTATCAATGCAGCAATCGCTGATCAATTGGGCACACTGGAACAGGTCATGCTGTCAGGATTTACGCATGAACCGGTGATCCAGCTGTCGGAGCGCTTGATCGCGATTACCCCCGAGGGTCTGGATCGCTGTTTTTTTGCCGACAACGGCTCCAGCGCCGTCGAAATTGCCATGAAAATGAGTTTTCATTTTTGGCAGAACAACGGCCGGCCCGGCAAAAAGCGTTTCGTCAACCTTGCTAACGCCTATCACGGGGAAACGTTGGGCGCACTATCTGTCTGTGACGTTCCCCTGTATAAAGCCACCTATGGCCCCCTCTTGCTCGACGTGATCACGGCGCCCTCACCGGACTGCTATCACCGGGAACCGGAACAAAGCTGGGAGGAATACTCCCGCCAGCAATTTGCAACGATGGAAAAAATCCTTTCGCAAAGACATGATGAAATCTGTGCAGTGATCGTGGAGCCGCTGGTCCAAGGTGCTGGCTTCATGCGCATGTATCATCCCGTATACCTTCAGCTCTTACGCGAGGCGTGTGATCGGTATGAGGTGCACCTGATCGCCGACGAGATTGCCACCGGTTTTGGCCGTACCGGTACTTTATTTGCCTGCGAGCAGGCCTCGATCACGCCGGACTTCATGTGCCTGTCGAAGGGGATCACGGGCGGTTATCTGCCACTTTCGGTCGTACTTACCACGGAGAAAATCTATCAAGCATTCTATGACGATTTCATCAATCTCACCGGATTTCTCCACTCTCATACCTATACCGGCAATCCGCTCGCATGCCGGGCTGCGCTCGCTACCCTGGATATTTTCGAGGAGGATAATGTGATCGAACACAACAAAACACTGGCGGCGCGAATGGCTCGGGCAACCGCACACTTCAATGAACACCCCCATGTGGCCGAAGTGCGTCAGAGCGGCATGATCCTCGCCATCGAGATAGTCAAGCACAAACAGACAAAAGATCCTTTCCCTTGGCAAGAACGGCGTGGACGCCGGGCTTTTCGTCATGCCATGGAGCAGGGTGTTGTACTCCGCCCTATGGGGGATGTGATCTACTTCATGCCGCCCTATGTGATCACCGAAGAAGAGATTGATTGGATGGCACGTGTTGCCTTCGACAGTATCTGCAAGGCCACGGAGACAACGTGATGGCTAACCCCCGCATCTATGTGGATCAAGAACTCCAATCCGGCCAGATTTTTCAACTGCCGGAGGCAGCCGGCCACCACGTCGCCAGGGTGCTTAGAATGCAAAGCCATGATCCTCTGAGGCTGTTCAATGGCAAAGGCGGTGAATATGGCGCGAAAATTCTCTCCATTCACAAATCCAGTGTCAAAGTCGAAGTGAGTTTTTTTTCCGCTATGGAACGAGAGTCTTCAATCCTGATCGAACTCGCCCAGGGCGTATCCAAAGGGGAAAAAATGGATTTCACCATTCAAAAGGCCGTCGAACTGGGCGTTCACAAAATCGTACCGCTGATCACCCTGTTCTCCAATGTCCGGCTGGATGAAAAACGGATGAAGAAAAAACACAGCCACTGGCAAAAGGTGATCATCAGTGCGTGTGAGCAGTGTGGGCGAAACCGTATTCCTCTGCTTACTCCCTTCATGAAACCCGAACAATGGCTGAAAGAAACGAATGCCGATCTGAAACTGATCCTGGCACCGGATGCTGACCACACGCTCGCCGATCTGCCGGGCCGGCCGCAAAATATCAGTCTCGTCATCGGTCCTGAAGGCGGCCTCAGCCGATCCGAAATCCGCAAATTAGAACGTCACGGTTATACCGCAATTCGCCTCGGCCCACGCGTACTCCGGACGGAAACGGCAGCACTCGCAACCATCGCCGCACTGCAGAATCAATTTGGGGATTACTGATTTTTAAACGTAAACTCTCATGGTTCCAGGGAGACCCCTCCCTTTTTATGGGGACTTTCTTCTCAATCCGAACAAGGCAGCAATCCCGCTGATTAAAAACCAGATACTTGCAGGGAGAGGTACTGCACTCACCTCCCAACCGATATCCTTCAGTGCCGCAATATCGAGATCGGTAAAACGTTTCCGTTGACCAGGGGCTATATTTGGATCCATTGCCGTCTCAAAGCTGCCGATACCATCAATGGTGCTTGTCAACCCGTTTTGCCAATGCGCCAAATCGCCACTCAAAGGAACATTACTGCCACCGTTGGCTGCAACTGAGTTTGATCCGGTAAAGTCCGTTCCTGAGACCTGGTTATTCCATGATACCGCCGTGCCAATGCCAAGTAAGTGTCCGATCTCGTGCAAGGCCACCGAGAACAGATCAAACCCACTGAAGGCTTCATCTGTTGAGGTGTCATCATCCACATACCATGATGTACCCACACTGTCGAAAGCAATGGACCCGCCCCATGGCGCGAAATCCGTCGTCCCCACTCCGGTTTGTCCACGTGTGGCGACAGCCGTGTTGAAGTCACTCGTACCAAAGGTCGAATACCCCCCTGGGCCACCCCTGCCCAATGTACTGCCACCTAACTCGCGACCACCGACAAACACATAAAGGGTATCCGCCGCAACGGAGAGATTGTCAACACATCCTGTCGTACCCGTACAGGTTCCACCAGATGCACCATCACTGGTCCCTGTTGTGGGATCAGAAAAAGTTGCTGCCCAGTTACCACTGCCCACCGTAGGCGGGAGTGATGAAAGAGAGTCATGGATGATCGATTCGAAAAAATTTCCTGCAGATTCTAGAACAGACTTTTTTGCAGCATCAAAAAAATTATTGGTATCTCTGGAATAGTCAAAAACAAAGTTCAAACCTAAGGCAGACTGACTGACCCCGAGCATCAACATCGTTACCACCAGATTCTTGGACACTCTTCCCGACATGAAACGCCCCTGTCAATGATTGAAAATAAAACGGTACGTGGCGATCACCAGCAGAAATCGTGCCAGGACTTCCTCTCTTTACAAATCAAAGAGATAGAACGGAACGATAGAAACCGACTGTTACCTGATGACGACAGTAAAGTTTGCTGAGTACCGTGAGGTGTTGGAAAATACGGCCCCGATCAGAGTCTCCTGAAGGGGGCCATCCCAAAAGTCAGACCAGTAATGGGGCGATCACCAGTGAAACAATCGCCATGACATTGATAAGTATGTTCATGGAGGGACCGGAGGTGTCCTTGAAAGGATCACCCACTGTATCACCGACCACGACAGCGGCGTGGACATCCGTGCCCTTGCCACCGAGATTGCCTTTTTCGACATATTTCTTGGCATTATCCCAGGCCCCCCCGGCATTGGCCATGGTCAGCGCCAGCAGGACACAGCAGATCAATGCACCGCCAAGCATGCCACCAAGCGCTTCCGGCCCGAGCCAGAATCCAACGATCACAGGAGAGACAACAGCGAGTACACCCGGCAGGATCATTTTCTTCAGTGCGGCCGTCGTCGCAATATCCACACAGCGTTCTGTATCCGGCTCTGCCTTACCTTCCATCAGCCCCGGAATTTCCTTGAACTGACGCCGGATCTCTTTAATCATGTCAAAAGCGGCGTCACCAACAGCCGTCATGGTAATAGCACTGACCACGAAGGGAAATATCGCACCAAGAAACATCCCCCCCAACACCTTCGGGTCATTCAATAACAAAAAGAAATCGTGTTGCCCATGGCCAATGGTCTCAATATAGGCGCTAATGATCGCCAGTGCAGCGAGTGCCGCAGCACCGATTGCAAAACCCTTGCCGATGGCCGCAGTGGTATTGCCCAGTTCATCGAGTGAATCGGTGATCGCACGGGTATTTTCTCCCATGCCGCCCATCTCTGCGATACCCCCGGCATTATCAGCCACAGGGCCATAGGCATCGATGGCCATGGTGATGCCCACTGTCGACAGCATCCCGACCGCGGCAATGGCCACACCGTACAGGCCTGCCAGGTGACTGCCGATCAGAATGATGCCGCAAATAGTCAACACCGGGATCACCACCGATTGCATACCCACGGCAAGTCCGGCGATCATGACCGTGGCTGGGCCGGTTTCACCGGCCTTGGCAATACGGCGAATGGGTGCTGCCGAGGTGTAATATTCCGTAACCAGACCGATAATGATGCCTCCCAATGCACCGACCAAGACTGAACCCCAGACCTTTGCGCTGATCCCCATAAACAAGATCAGGAGCAATGCGATAATGATAAACAGGACCGAGGCACCCACTGTGCCGATCCGCAGGGCAACTTCCGGCGACTTGCCGGCAAAATATCTGACCAAAAAAATCCCTCCCATGGAACAAAGAATCCCGAGAGAGGCCAGTGCCAGCGGCAGAAACATCAGTTGAGACTGCTCCGCACCAAGCTGGGCAATGGAAGTTGCCGTCATGGTTGAAGCAAGTGCAATCGTCGCGATCATGGAACCACAGTAGGATTCGAAAATGTCCGATCCCATTCCTGCGACATCCCCCACATTATCCCCCACATTGTCCGCGATCACACCGGGGTTTCTGGGATCGTCTTCCGGGATACCGGCCTCGATCTTGCCCACCAGATCTGCGCCCACATCAGCGCTCTTTGTATAGATACCACCACCGACACGGGAAAAGAGCGCAACACTCGACGCCCCCATTCCGAAACCGTGAATCACATGGGCGGTCTGTGGATCGCCACCGAAAAGGAGGTAGAGAAATCCGAGTCCAAGCAATCCCATGGAGGCGACGGTCAGTCCCATGATCGAACCACCAAAAAAGGCGACTGTTAGCGCACTTGATGCACCTTCATCCCGGGCGGCAATTGCTGTTCTCACATTAGCCTGCGTCGCGGTATACATACCGATATAACCCGCTGTGGCTGAACTGACTGCCCCGAGCAAAAAGGCCAATGCGGTCCGCCATCCCAGATCGGAAAACAGGATCAGAATCAGAATGACCACACAGAAAACGGCCAGGATTTGGTACTCCCTGCGCATGAAGACCATCGCCCCCAAATGGATCTGCCTGGCAATCGCGGCGATCTTGTCTTCACCTTCGGGAAATTCCTTGACTGCCTTGTACAGATACAACGCACCGCCAAGACCGAGTGCGCCGAGCAGCATCGGTATCAATGCACTAAAACTCATTTTGACCCCCTGTTGATTTTATTCTTGAGAATCACACTTTATACCGACAGGAAATAGTGTGTAAACAGTTGTTTTCCATTAAACAGAACAAAACCCAGGGCGATGCAGATATAATGCGCCGACTTTCATCAGAACCGAGGTATCAAAATGGCATTGAAACAGGTCCCGGCAGGTAAAAGCCTGCCCGACGATTTTAACGTGATCATCGAGATCCCACTGCGTGGTGAACCGATCAAATATGAAGTGGACAAAGAAACCGGTGCAATGTTTGTCGACCGCTTCATGAACACCGCCATGCACTATCCCTGCAATTATGGCTATATTCCCCAAACATTGTCTGACGATGGTGATCCTGTTGATGTGCTGGTGGTTACCGGTATCCCGTTGATCACAGGTTCTGTCGTCCGCTGCCGTCCAGTAGGCATGCTGGCGATGACAGACGAAGCGGGCGAAGACACCAAAATCCTTGCCGTTCCAGTGGACAAACTCTCCAGCATGTATTCCGATGTGGATTCACCACATGATCTACCCGAGATGTTGCTGAATCAGATTACCCACTTCTTTGAGCACTACAAGGATCTGGAAAACGGCAAGTGGGTTAAGGTGGAAGGTTGGCGTGGTCCGGAAGCGGCTCGTGAAGAGATTATGGCCTCCTACAACCGATACCGCAGTAACGAAAACTAGCGCTCTATTCTTTTTACAAACCGCCCCCGGTATGAATCGGGGAGCGGTGTATTTCCGCTCCTGGCAAGGATCAGAATTTCAGCATATTCTTAAGCTTGTCTTTGACCACATCTTCAGGCTTCTTGGGCTCTTCCGCGGGAGCGGATTCCTGTTTGGGTGCGGCCTGATCCCCGGCGGGTGCCGTTGCCTCCCCTCCGGCTTCATCTTTACTACCTCCGAGCAAACCACCAAGTCCCTTGAGTTTTCCAGGCAACGCCTTTTCCAGTTTTTCAGCAGCCTTCTGCTTGAGCTTCTCTTCCTGTTTTTTAAGCTCCTGCTCAGCACGGGCCTTGAGCACACCACCCATGTCGGGTGTATAGCTTAGATCAGAAAAAGTCCCGGAGATCTTGATCGGAATGGTAATGCCTTTGAGTTCCTGCAGATCTTCGCCACCCTGCCCTTTGTAGGTCCCAACGATGGCGACCTTGACATGGTAGTCTACCTTCTCAGTCACGAGATTGGCCTTGCCATTGCCAGTCACACGCAGAAAAGGAGACTTCATCAGGAAATCATCATTGCTAACCAGCCCATTCTTGATCACCGTGGATGCACTCAGTTCACTGAAATCGGTTTTCTCGGGCTCAGTGGATTTCTGAACGGTCTGGCCTGTGAGCTTGGCCTTGGCTTCACGGATGATCCGGGCAAGATTGACCCCGATCAGCGCACCATCGGTGAATTTCAGATCGGTCGTCCCATTGAGTGTTCGTTTGATGGCATTGGCATCGGCGCCCATGGCGGTGACGTTGACATTACCGATCAATGTACCGTCAATCCTCGATTTTCCGGTTAGATCCTTCAACAATGGTCCCACTTTGACCCCACTGAGCGCACTGGCGATATCGAAAGCAGGCACCTTGCCGGTTGCGTCGAGCTGGAGTGTGCCATTGTAACTACCCTGATAGAGATTGGCCTTGGCTGGCTTGAGAGTAATCTTGCCTCCCTTGGCGTCCAAACCCATCCTCACATTTTTGAGCTTGGCATTGGAAATGATGAGGCTGCCAATATTCAACACTCCCTTGGCTTTCAACTTGCGCAAGGTATCCATAGGCAGTCCTTCCGTGGCGACAGCCTTGCTACCGGTTTCCCCTTCTTGGCTGGCCTGGGCAGTTTCTTGTCCCTCCTTCTTCGGTGGCAAGTAACGATCCGCATTGATCGCATCGATTTTGATATTAAATGTTGGTGCCGGGTTACTGAAGTTCACAACAGCGAGATCACCCGTGATGTTGCTGTCATCCAGCTTCATCGCAAGGCCTTTCAGACTGATAGAGTTTTTGGTGGCGTTGAATTTCGTATTCAGGCCAAACCGGGTCAACACCTTGGGATCTGCCGTGGCAGGCAGTTCCAGTTTCAACTGCTCCATCATTTGCCGCAGATTGAATGGGATGATCTTCAGATTTCCGCTCAGATTTGGATTCTTGATGATTTGCGCACCACTCACTGCGCCCTGGACATCCAACCCCATACCCTTGATCGCAAAGCGCTGCACCTTGAGTGTCTCATTGGCCAAATTGACCTCAGCCGTGGTATCGAGGGTAACATCCACCGGACTGTTGGGGATCTGATCCCCCGCCAGTGTGGCCTTTGCAGTGAGGTTCTTCACCTTCATGCTGTCCGCCGTACTGGACAGATTCGTCTTTGCAATCAGGCTCTTTAGTGGTAGTGCAGCGTCCTGCCCCAAGGCAGCCAACAAGCTTGGAACATCTGCAACTTTGATCTCCAGCTTACCATCCAGCAACGGGATTGGTGAAAGAATTTTGCTGGCTTTGAGATTTCCTTTGACAGTCGCGCCCAGCCCCTCGAATGAAAGTTGTGTTAGGTTGGCCGCCTCCTTGTCCAGGTTCACATCACCACGGACATTCAGTTTCACATCCACTGGATCTTTAAACTGCCCTCCATGAACGACCGCTGTGGCATCCAGTTTTTCGATCTTCATGGTATCGCCTGTGGTATCCACTTTCAGATCTGCATCAAACTTCTGCAGGGGTATTTTTTCCGGATCCTGGCCTGCGGCGAGAAGCAATTTGGTGACATTGTCCGCCGTGATTTTGAGATCGCCATCCACGAGTGGAATTTTCGCCTGCAGGTGACTGGCACTGAGTTTACCCTTGATACGGGTATCCAGTCCTGCAAACGAGAGTTGTGAAAGATCGAGCGTCTGGTTGGCAATATTGACTTTACCGGAGAGATTCAGTTCGATCTCTTCTGGCTGCTTGAATATTCCACCCTGCAGTGTTGCCTCGGCCATCAACTTTTTAAAGGTCATGCTCTCTTTGGCACTTTCAAAATCGGCGTCGGCAGTAAGGTCTTTAAGTGGTATCTTGTCGGGGTCCTGTCCCAGTGCCTTCAACAGATCCGGGATCGATTGCGCATCGATCTTGACCCGACCACTGGCCAGGGGGATCTTGTCAAAGATGTGGGTGGCCATGAGATCGCCAGATACTTTCGTTCCCAGAGCATCAAGGTCGAGCCCTTCCACATGGGCCGTCGCCGCATTCATATCCACGCCCGCGGCCTTGGCAACCAGTCGGATATCGGCTGAACCACCGGGCACATCCTGCCCCTTAAGGTGAGCCTCCAGTTCGATGGGTTTGACAGAATATCGTTTGTTATCGAGATCGTATTCGATGGTCCCGTCGAGGTTGAGATCCCCAATAATCCCCTCAGATGTAGCCTCGAACTGGCATGCCATTTCCAAATCGATGGGTTCACTGAGCTGTAGTTTCCCGGTTTTCAGATTCAGGCTCTTGATAAGGTATTTTTTACCCTGCTGCTGGTCGTCCCAAACCAAATTGGCATTTTCGAGATCGATGCCGCCAATGGCCAAGGCGGCCAACTTGGAGGTGTCAGTGTCCTGTTTTTCTTGCTTTTCGCCACCGAGGGCCAGCAGATCATCCCAGTTGGTCTTACCGGATTTATCCCTTGCCAGGTAAATATACACATCCCTCAGGGTCAAGGTGCTGACCTGGAGATCCTTTTTCAACAAGGGTAGCAGCTTGACGCTGACGCTGGCACGACCACTCTTCAGCATGGGTTGATCACCAAAACCTGGGGCATTGCCCAGTTCGATCTCTCCGATGTCTACGCCCAGCGCCGGAAATTTGGACATTTTCAGATCACCCTTAATGATCAGATCACGCCCTGTATGTTTCTTCACCTGTTCGACAATGCTGTCTTTGTAATCGTTGGGATCGATAAACAGCGGGATCGCAACCAACGCAACGACGAAAAGAACGATAATAAGACCGATGGCGATAAGCAGTTTTTTCATTTCAGGACTTCCCCTTCTTCAGTTCTTCATGATTCTATTCTTGAGCGTGCCCGTGCAATGGCGGCCCGGACCTGTAATGGCGCCGTTCCACCCAGATGATCCCGGGCTGCGAGAGCACCTTCCAGCATCAGCACATCATAAACATCTTCCTTGATTGCTGGTGAAAACTTCTGTAATTCATCGAGTGAAAGTTCGGCCAAATCCTTGGCCTGATTTTCTGCATGGGCCACGGCCTTGCCAACGACTTCATGGGCGTCACGGAAAGGGATTCCTTTTCTGACCAGGTAATCGGCTAGATCCGTCGCCGTTGCGAACCCCTTGCAAGCAGCGGCACGCATATTTTCACGATTGACCGTGATCACGGGAGCCATATCCGCAAACGCCTTGAGACTGCCTCGGACAGTATCGATGCTATCGAACAAGGGTTCCTTGTCCTCCTGATTGTCCTTGTTATAAGCCAGCGGTTGGCCCTTCATCAATGTCAACAGCGCCATGAGGTTGCCGTTGACACGCCCCGTCTTTCCACGCACCAGCTCCGGTACATCGGGGTTTTTCTTCTGCGGCATGATCGACGAACCGGTACAGAAGGCATCTCCGATAGCGACAAAACCGAACTGCTGGGAACACCACAGCACCAATTCTTCCGAAAAACGTGACAAATGCGTCATGATCAGGGACGCACAAGCACAGAACTCAATGGCAAAGTCCCGATCACTGACGGCATCCAGCGAGTTTTCGGCCACGGCCTCGAAGCCAAGCAGCTCGGCGGTCAAATGTCGATCAATAGGGTAAGTGGTCCCTGCCAGAGCAGCCGAGCCCAAAGGCATCACATTGACCCGTCGGCGGCAGTCACGAAGCCGATCCCGATCACGAAACAACATCTCAACCCAGGCCATCATATGATGGCCAAAAGTCACGGGCTGTGCCGTCTGCAGGTGAGTGAAACCAGGCATTACGGTCTCCGCTTCTTTTTCGGCCAGATCGATGAGGCCGTAAATCAGGCGTTCAAGCTCGCTGAGGATGGCATCGATGTGATCCCGCAGAAACAGACGAATGTCTGTCGCCACCTGATCATTGCGCGAGCGGCCCGTGTGCAGCTTTTTGCCCACATCACCGATGAGATCGGTCAGGCGGCGCTCGATGTTCATGTGCACATCTTCAAGCTCAATCGACCACTCAAATTTACCGGCTTCGATCTCCTCGCGAACCCTTTCCAAACCCTGGATGATGGCTTGGCTCTCTTCTTCACTTAGCACGCCAACCCTGGCCAGCATGGTGGCATGTGCGATCGAGCCCTGAATATCGTAGGCATACATGCGTTGATCGAACTGGACCGAAGCGGTGAATTCCTGCACGAAGGCATCGACCGGCTGCTCAAATCGTCCGCCCCAAAGCTGATTGGTTGATGATTCCGTCATGATCGGGTTTCTGAATTTATAACATTGCAAGTTTAACTCATTGTGGCCATTGTTTCAGTCAAAATTGGCATGATTTATTCATATTAAATCCTCAATATGAAGGGTAAAACCGATGAAATGGCGTTCACTCCAGATGATGGCTTGTTTCTGCCGGATTTTTGTAATATTCGGACCCTATTTCTTGTCATTCTGATGGGGGAGCTGTTGGCAATTCTGCTGACGCTTGCCGGCAATACGGATATCTCCACCAGTTATAGTTATTTGGGCCTGATCTCGCTGTTTATTCTTTGGATTGTGTTGGTAAGTGCGGCATTGCTCTGCTGGGGCCGGCGCTGGCTGAGGCGGTTGAGCCAGATACAGGCCGGTTTTGCCGCATTTGCAATCATTCTTTTGATCACGGCTCTGTTTTCGTATCTGGTACTGTATCTGCTGCAGAACGATGCGGATACCCGTGATTTTGATTCATTGCACCAAGGTGGGTTCATTATTGGGAATCTGGTGATCGCAGGCATGATCAGTGCCATCGCGTTGCGCTATTTCTATATCCAGTACAACTGGCGCTGCCAGATCCGGGCTGAGGCAGAGGCACGTATACAAGCACTTCAATCACGTATCCGACCACATTTTCTCTTTAACAGCATGAATATTATCGCCAGCCTGACCCGATCGAACCCAGCACTTGCAGAACGCACTGTCGAGGATCTTTCTGATCTGTTCCGTGCCAACCTGTCCGGCAACCAAAACCATACAACCTGGGAAGGAGAACTGAAACTGTCACAACAATATCTGGCGATCGAACAATTGCGCCTCGGTAACCGTCTCTCCGTGGACTGGCAGATAGATGCCATGCCAGGTGATGCCCTGCTGCCGTCGCTGACATTGCAACCGTTGCTGGAAAATGCCATCTACCATGGCATCGAACCCTTACCTGAGGGAGGTACAGTCCAAATACGTGCAAACCGGGCCGGTAATCGACTCTCGCTGCTCATCGAAAACCCGGTTCCGCAATCAATGGGCCGAAAACAACAAGGCAACCAGATTGCACAAGATAACGTTCGTCAGCGGCTGGCGCTCTTTTTTCAGGGCATGGCCACATTGCATGCAAAAACTGTTGGCAAGCACTACAGCGTGACCTTGACCTTTCCCTACAGGACCCATCTATGACCGCCCTCTTGAAAACCCTGATCGTCGACGATGAACAACTCGCACGTGAACGGCTGAAGTCACTGGTTAAAGAGCTGAATGCCGGTGAAATCATCGCCGAAGCGGGAAATGGCAAACAGGCCATCGAGGCCATCCAACAACAACACCCCGACATCGTCCTGATGGATATCCGGATGCCCGGTATGGACGGTATCGAAGCGGCCAAACATATCGCAGCAATGGAAGACCCTCCCGCCGTCATTTTCACCACAGCTTTCGGCGACTATGCACTTGATGCCTTCGATGCCCACGCTGTAGATTACCTTCTCAAACCTATCCGAAGGGAACGGCTGGAAGAAGCGATCAAACGGGCAAGAAAAATGACTCAGTCGATCATTGAATCGTTACAGGATGAACTGCCCCGAACGCGTACCCATCTCAGTGTTTTCGTTCAGGGCAACATTCAGCTGATCCCGGTGGATGAAATCCTCTTTTTCCATGCTGATCAAAAATATGTTTCTGTGTTTACCAGAAATCAAGAAGTCCTGATCGAGGAATCGCTCAAATCCCTTGAAAAAGAATTCTCGAAGAATTTCTTACGCATCCACCGCAGCACCTTGGTTGCTAAAAACAAAATTGACACACTGGAGAAAAATTCAGAAGGGAAATATCAGATCAGACTGAAAGGTCTGGATGAAGCATTGCCTGTCAGTCGGAGGATGATCTCCCCGGTGAAAGCTGCGCTCCGAAAATTATAGACCTGTTTGTAACTTCCTTGCGGGACAGCCGATCTTACAGGCAATCAAGAGGGAATCTTCTGTATCATTGAAGTTGTCTCAGCAGGCTCCAGATACCTTGCCAGCAAGCCCATCGAGGATCCGATCTCGCTGAGAGGAAGCCGAACCTTATGGCCGGAACCAGGGGCCACCTCAATCGGTGTGCCATCGACTTTTTCCAAGCGGGTCAGGGTGATATCCTGATTTCCATCCGGGGTGATGATCTCGATCCGGTCACCCACCCCAAACCGGTTCTTGACCTCGATCTCCGCATAACCACCCGCCTGGTCGATGTGGATCACTTCCCCCACAAACTGCTGCCGATGAGAACGTGAAATGCCTTGTACATAATTTTGATATTCCTGGCTGTGATGGCGTTGCAGAAAACCGTCGGTATAGCCACGGTTGGCCAGGTTTTCCAGAACCCCGATCAGACTTTCGTCAAAGGGTTTCCCGGCCACGGCATCATCAATGGCCTGACGATAGACTTGGGCGGTACGGGCAACATAGTAATGTGATTTGGTCCGGCCTTCGACTTTAAGACAGTCGATACCGATTTTGACCAACCGTTCCACATGCTCGACAGCCCGCAGATCCTTAGAGTTCATGATGTAGGTGCCGTGCTCGTCTTCCATGATCGGCATCAGCTCACCGGGCCGGTTTTTCTCTTCGAGAAAATAGACATTGTCAGCCAGGGGATGACGCTGATCGGGATCCGCACCCGGCCCATCGAGAATCTCCGCCGGCAAAGGTACACAGGTCCCCTCAGCGGTTTCCTGACCCTGTACCGTTTTGTATTCCCAACGGCAGGCATTGGTGCAAGTGCCCTGGTTGGGATCTCGACGGTTGAAGTAGCCCGACAGCAAACAGCGCCCGGAGTAGGCGATACACAATGCGCCATGGACAAAGACCTCAAGCTCGATATCGGGGCATTCCTGCCGGATCATGTCGATCTCGTCCAAAGATAACTCCCGTGATAGGATGATGCGTTCCACACCAACGCTCTGCCAGAATTTCACCGCAGCATAGTTCACCGTATTCGCCTGAACCGAGAGATGAATCGGCATCTCCGGCCAGCGCTCCCGAACCATCATGATCAAACCAGGATCGGCCATGATCAGCGCGTCTGGCGCCATTTCGATCACCGGCTCAATATCCCGGAAAAATGTCTTAATCTTGCTGTTATGCGGGAGAACATTGGTTGCGAGGAAAAACTTTTTACCCAGGACATGCGCTTCATTGATGCCTTTGGCAAGGTTTTCATTGAGAAAGTCATTGTTTCGCACGCGCAGGCTGTAACGGGGTTGGCCCGCATAGACGGCATCGGCCCCGTAGGCAAACGCATAGCGCATGTTTTTCAGGGTGCCCGCAGGGGAAAGTAATTCAGGTTTTTTCATTTTCAAATCGTGTCCTTCCGGGCGTGTTTGAATCGCCCGTTCTGCAAAAATTCAAGTATCTGCCTAATCACATCATCACTTTGCATAATAAAGGTATGGCTGTGTGGCACAACCAGAAAATCCTTCATTCCATCGAGTTTTGCGCTTTCCACGGAAACCTTGCCATCATCCTCGCCCGGGATAAACCGGGAGAGGATCAGGTTGATACTCTCATTGCCGGTAATGATGCCCACCTCATAATCTGCCGGCCCCAGCATAACCGAGAGACTGTCCCCTTCTGCCCCAAGTTACTGGCCTGCAGGCCCATTGAGCAGATCGAAGCCTGGCATATCGGCTAGTTCATCCACCACTTCGCTTCCCTTGTTGGGTGGACTCAGCATGACGACACGACCTAACTGGCCGAGTTCGTATTTTTCCAAATAATAACGTACCAGTATCTCACCGAGAGAATGGGTTACAAAGTGGATCGTTTACGACCCAAAGCGGCCACATTTTTCAACCGCTTTCGGGATTTCCTTTTCTGCCAACTCTTCGAGAGTAAACTCACCAGAGAGATAGTTGTGGTTGACAGTACGATACCCCGCTACTGCAAGATTCTCTGCAATCTTTTCCATCGAAGCACTGGTTCTTGCCAGTCCATGTAAAAGGACAACGCATTCGTTCGAGTGATCCGGGGGTTCTGCTGATGTTATTCCTATCATTCCCAACATCAGGATCAAAAAAACAAGGCCCTGACAGTCAGACCTGCTGTTCGTCATCGTATCCCAGTGCCTTGAGTTTTTCAGTGATTTTATCTGCTTTCTTCTGACCTCCTCCAAGGAAAGATGGCGCCTGTGAATAGAATTCACGCAGATCGAGTAGTGCGCCGATGTTTTCCGGATCGAGTTCGACTGCCTTTTCAAAATTGATTCGCGCTTTCTTTGCCAACGAAATGGCCCTGAACCATGTTGCTTGCTCGGCCTGCAGGCCGTACGCACGTCCGAGCCAGCGGTAGTATTCCGAATTTTGAGGATCGGATTTGATCGCCTGTTCCAGTTTTCTGATCGCGGTATCGAAATCCTTTTCCTCGATCGCCTGCCGCGCACTATTGAACAACGGATCGGTTTCTTTGGCCGGGAGGTTAAACGGGATTGCCACGAGCAAAAGCAAAAAAAATGCTGAATAAGCTGTTTTCATCCTATTTACGGATCTATGTAAGATGCCGTCCTCCATCGATCTGTATGACTTCACCGGTACAATAATGGGCATCCATGACCAAAAAGCGTACAGCCGTTGCCGCGTCCTCTGGCACGCCTGGCCTCGCAAGCGGTACCCGCTGCAGATACTCTGCCTTTTGTTCTTCTGTATAAAAAGGCGCCCAGGCAACGACACCCGGTGCTATGGCATTGACCGTGATTTCCGGCGCCAGTTCCAACGCGCAGGTTTTCGTAATCTCCAGTAATGCCGCCTTGGATGCATTATAGCTCACATAACCGGGCATGGGCTCACTCAGTACATGAATATCGATGAAGTTAACCACCCTGCCCGAGGAGGCGGGATCATCGGCCGAATAATGTGCCGCTAGATCAGGAGCGAACGCCTGGATCAGTAAAAGCGGAGCTTCTGCGTTAACTCTCATATCGGATACAAAGCGTTGATGATCGAGCTCATGGAGTGGAGAAGGTGAAAAGACGCTGGCATTGTTGATCAGGGCATCAAGCCGATCGAAACGTGAACGCACCCTGGCAACAATTGTTTCGACTGCATCCGCTTGCCTGAAATCCACCTTGATGGCTAGCGCATTCCGACCCGCAGACTCGATCAGCTGTTTGAGTGCATCGGCTTCTGTGGCACTCCTGTTCCAAGTGAATGCGATGTCCATCCCCGCATTTGCCAGAGCTAAGGCTGTCGCACGGCCCACACGTCTGGCTGCTCCTGTGATCAATGCAACCTTTGCCATCATGTCCCCTGCAATAATTCTTTCAATCCAGCCAAGGTCGCAAGACCGGAACGCTTGTCGGTGGGGTCGGCAGCCTCCTCACCGACGAAATACAAATCATCCTGCGGCAACTCTTCAAGAAAACGGCTGGGTTCACAGTCTACCGTTTCTCCGTAGCGTTTGCGCTTCGAGGCAAGGCTGAAGGTGAGGCTTTTCTGCGCGCGGGTAATCCCCACATAGGTAAGTCTGCGCTCCTCCTCGATAGTGTCCATCTCGATGCTGTTCCGATGTGGCAGCAATCCCTCCTCCATACCCACCAGATACACATACGGAAACTCCAGGCCCTTTGCCGCATGCAAGGTCATCAGTGACACCCTATTACGGTTCTCTTCCTCGTCTTGGTTTTCCAGGATATCGAGCAAGGTCAGTTTTCGCACCAGTTCAGCAAGGCTGGCGGCTTTGTCCTGATTGTGCAGACGCGCAATCCATTCCACCAGCTCAGCCACATTGGCACGGCGCCGGTCAGCTGCCGAAGGATCCTTGCTGGTCTGATCGAGCCAGTCTTCATAGGCAATATCATCCAACATCTCTTTGAGTATATTTACAGGCGATTCCGATTCGGCCCGTTCTGCCAATTTGCTCAGCCATACGGCGAAGGTCTTGAGTTTGGCATAAGCACGTGAGTTCACTGTATCAGCCAGACCTTCCTCGAACATAGCCGAAAAGAGGCTGAGTTTCTTTTCAGTGGCGAAGGCCGCCAATTTCTCCACTGTGCCGGGTCCCAACTCACGCCGGGGAGTATTGATAATCCTCAGCAGCGCATTGGTGTCTTCCGGATTCACCAGCACCTTTAGATAGGCCATGATGTCCTTAATCTCCGTATACTCGAAAAAGGACATGCCTCCGCTAATGTGATAAGGCACATTCCGCTCTCTCAAAAAACGTTCGAAAATGCGAGCCTGATGGTTGCCGCGGTAAAGAATGGCATAGTCATGGAAGCGGGTACGATGTGTGAATTTATGATGCGAGAGATCGGTCACCACTTTATCCGCTTCATCTTCTTCGCTCTTCGCGCGCATCACACGCAGCCGATCTCCATGCCCGAGATCACTCCACAGGCGCTTTTCAAATACATGAGGATTGTTTGCGATCAGGTGATTGGCCGCATGCAAAATGCGGCGCATGGAACGGTAATTCTGTTCCAGCTTGATCACTTTCAGATCCGGAAAGTCCTCACTAAGGAGTTTGAGATTCTCAGGCTGTGCTCCCCGCCATGCGTAAATCGACTGATCATCGTCACCGACCACGGTCAGCGTGCCACGTTCACCTGTGAGTAATTTAACCAACTCGTATTGCGAACCGTTGGTGTCCTGATATTCATCCACAAGCAAGTAACGGATCCGCTCCTGCCAACCGGCCAGGCACTCAGGATAGTGTTTGAAGAGCTGAACCGGCAGCATAATGAGATCATCAAAGTCCACCGCGTTGTAGGTATGCAGATGGTGGTTGTACTGCTTATACAGCTCTGCTGCCAGTGCACCTTCCGCATCATTTCCTGCTGTCGATGCCAACTCCGGTGTGATACCTGCATTTTTCCAATTTGAAATGTGAGACAAAATTGGTGCAGCAAAATCCTTGAACTCACCATGGCTCTTCCGCGTCAGTTCCACGACCAGAGAGAGGCTGTCTTGATAGTCGAAAATGGAGAACCCCTTGCGATAGCCAAGCCGCTGATATTCCTGCTGGATGATCTGCAAACCAAGCGTATGGAAGGTGGAAATCCGTACACCTTTGATATTGATGTCTCCGGCCATCTTGCCAACCCGTTCTTTCATCTCACGTGCCGCCTTGTTGGTGAATGTGACTGCAGTGATCTTGCGCGGATCCATCGCACACTCTTTGATCAAGTACAAAATCTTGGCAGTGATTACGCGGGTTTTGCCACTCCCTGCACCGGCCAGTACCAGCAATGGCGTATCGACATGGCGGACTGCTTTCAACTGATTGGGGTTCAGACCTAACAAATGGCTTTCTCTTTGTTTGAAATTAAAAAAACCGGGGTATCATGAGATACTCCGGTTGTCGTCATCTGCGACCCTGTGATCAGGGCATATTCCGGATGCCTATTGTTCCTTCTGCAATCCTGATGATCAAGACCTATTTGATGTTGATGTGCACCCGACCACTGTCATACGGTCTCTCTTGGTATTTCCTGTGGATTCCGTACCGTTGTCCATCATCATAATGGGGTGCATCACGATGATAGCCATAATCACCCGGATCATGTGCACGATGAAACTGTATCACCTCACAACGATCGCGATATCCGTGATAGTAGCGGTTGCGGTAGTGACGCGGCGGGTAATGATCTCCTCGATAGTGATGGCCCCGGTAGAAATCATCGTATCGAGAATGGCTAAACAGTCTGCTGCCATAACGGTAACCGAAAGGTTCGCGATGGTGATAGCCATCATCAATAATAATGTAGCGAACGATAACATCTGCACTGGCCTTCGGTGTAACGATCAGTCCGAGCAGCAAGATAGCCAGTAGGACAGGTACCGTTTTCCTGTTCATATGCACCTCCTTCCTTCATTATTGTAGAAAATGAGCCTAACATAAACAGTCTGAATTCTCCCTGAATCGGGTATAATCCGGATCTGTCTGCTACAAAACAGGTTATTGGATGGACAAATATTACAAACAAATTATTCAGAGCATTGGCGAGGATCCTGAGCGTGAAGGACTACTAAAGACACCGGAAAGGGCTGCCAAAGCGATGGAGTTCCTTACCAGAGGCTACAATCAGACACTTGAAGAAGTTGTCAACGATGCGGTTTTCAATGTGGAATCACGGGATCTGATCATCGTCAAGGATATCGAGATCTACAGCCTCTGCGAACATCACATGCTTCCATTCCATGGCAAATGTCACATCGGCTATATCCCCAACAACCGCGTACTGGGTGTCAGCAAACTGGCCCGAATTGCCGATATGTATGCAAGGCGCCTGCAGGTTCAGGAGCGTCTCACTAACCAGATCTCACAGGCGATCATGGATGTGCTGAAACCTGACGGGGTGGGTGTAGTCATAGAGGCCAGGCACTTCTGCATGATGATGCGAGGTGTGGAAAAACAGAACTCCCTGATGGTGACATCTGCAATGAACGGCACCTTCAGGCATTACGAGAGCACCCGATCCGAATTTCTCGATCTGATCCGTAAACACACCTGATGCCTGACCTGCGCCTCATCTCAGGTAACATTGAGCTGAACCTCGATCTGTTGGATACGCCGACAGCCAAAGCAATCAGCGAACAACTTCCGATCACATCCAAAATTCAGACGTGGGGTGATGAGGTCTATTTTGAAATACCGGTCGAAGTGGCGCTTGAAGCCGGGGCAAAAGATATCGTTGAACCGGGTGAGATCGCTTTCTGGGTTGAAGGTCGATGTATCGCGATCGGTTTCGGGCCGACTCCCATCTCGCAGGGTGACGAGATCCGGTTGGCTGCCCATACCAATATATGGGCTAGGGCATGTGAGGACGTAAGGGTTCTCGGTTCACTCAAACCCGGCGATCCGGTTACCCTTGAAAAACTCTGATTGGTAGCCACTTTAATCCTTGATGGAACTCTGGGGTCTGTTTGCCACCGCCTTTCTCTCCTCGACACTTCTGCCAGGCGGATCCGAAGCCGTTATCGCTTATCTGGTGAGTACTTCAGACATATCAAAGTCGAGCCTGCTGGCAACAGCAACATTAGGAAATACTCTCGGTGGTCTGACTTCATGGTCTCTTGGTCGGGTTTTACCCAATCTTGGCAAACAACATGATCGGACAGTGAGCCAGCTAAGAGAATGGGGGACACCGCTCCTGCTGTTCAGTTGGATGCCTATCATCGGTGATGCACTTTGTCTTGGAGCTGGTTGGCTGCGGATGTCATTCAAATTATCCGTAATTTTCATTGCCACCGGAAAGTTTTGCCGTTACCTTGCGGTGATTACTTTTTTCGCAGCATAATCATTCCATGATACCGGCACTCAAGTTTACTGATCTGCAAAAGTTTTATGGCAAGCAAAAGGTCCTCCACGGTGTTTCTCTGGAGATCCCCCAAGGGAGCTTTGTAGGTTTGATCGGTGAGAATGGTGCTGGCAAGACCACTCTTATCAAGTGTCTTCTGGATTTTTGTGACATTCAAAATGGAAAAATCGAGATCTTCGGTGTCGATCACCACAAGACTGTCGCCCGTAAACCTCTTGCCTTTTTGCCCGAACGGTTTTCCCCACCGTATTTCGTGACTGGCCAAGACTTTCTCGATCATATGGCAAGAATGTATCGTGTACCACTGATGAGAGAAGGACTCGACGAGGTTCTCACCGCACTCGATCTTCCCCGTGAAGCCCTGGAGAAGCCTGTTCGAACACTCTCCAAAGGCATGTCACAAAAGCTAGGATTGGCAGCCGTCCTGCTCAGCCGCAAGAGACTGCTGCTGCTGGATGAACCCATGAGCGGTCTTGATCCAAAGGCGCGGGCGCTTCTGAAACAACACCTGCTAGATCTGAAAAATCACGGTAAAACCCTGTTTTTCAGTACCCACTTGTTGTCTGATGTGGAAGCCTTGTGCGACGAGATAATCATCCTCCATGAGGGAAAAGTATGTTTTAGCGGGACACCTCATCACTGCTGTGATCGCTTTGCAACATCAACCCTGGAGCAGGCCTATATCTCCTGTATCTCATAGTCATGGGTGATTTCCGCTGTCTTTCCCAGCATGATAGAGGCCGAGCAATATTTCTCTGCTGAAAGTGCTATCGCCCGTTTGACCTGGGATTCCTTAATATTGCGCCCACGAATGATGTAATGAACATGGATTCGTGTAAAAACCTTGGGAATTTCCTCTGATCGTTCAGAGGTCAGTTCAACCTCAAGATCCAAAATCTCCTGCCGTCCCTTTTTCAACATGGCTACAATATCGAAGGAAGTACACCCTCCCATTCCTAAGAGCAACATCTCCATGGGTCTTGCAGCCAGATCACGCCCTCCCACTTCAGGCGCACCATCCATTACGATCGAGTGCCCACTGCCCGATTCTCCCAAAAATGTGACGTGGTCCACCCATTTAACACGAGCTTGCATTTGTTAACTCCTTCCCATTACCGATTTTTGGGTCGCAAGAGTATCATAATTGTTTCGCAGGCTGTATCAGCGGCCTAGTTAGGCAAGTAATAAGCCGGAGGGTATAAAACAATGGCAATCCCTGTGTTCAAAACACTTGAAACACCCGAATATATCGAAAAACTTCTGGAGCACTCACATCGCAGGAAATTTCCTGCACGCAACACCATTCTGCGTCAGGGTGATCCGGCCAATGAGCTGCTCTATGTGATCGAGGGCTCGGTCTCTGTCCTTCTGGAAGATGAAAAGGGTCACGAAATTGTGCTCGCCTATCTGAACGAAGGTGAGTTTTTCGGTGAGCTGGGGCTGTTCGTCGACAACGTAGAACGTGTCGCCTATGTGCGCGGGCGTACCCCTTGCGAGATTGCCTATATCAGTTACGACAAGGTTCGCAAGCTGGCCACGGAATACCCCGATCTGCTTTTCCATATCTCCCGTCAACTGGCAAAGCGTCTGATGAAAACCAACCGCAAGGTGGGTAGCCTGGCCTTCATGGATGTTTATGGCCGCGTCTCCCGTACCCTCCTCGATCTATGCAAGGAACCTGATGCCATGACTCATCCTGACGGCATGCAAATCCGCATCACCCGACAGGAGCTCGGCCGTATTGTCGGGTGCTCAAGAGAAATGGTCGGTCGTGTTCTCAAAGAAATGGAAGAACAGCTCCAGATCACGGTTTCTGGCAAAACCATCGTTGTACTTGGGGTCCGGTAAGAACTTTTTTATACTTGACAATTTTGGCCCTTCAATCCAGAATTCGCGCCCACACACCAAATTCTGGCTATGTAGCTCAGTTGGTTAGAGCACATCACTCATAATGATGGGGTCGGTGGTTCGAGTCCACCCATAGCCACCAAATCATTCCTTTGCAAATTCCCCTCAGGGATCGTAGTCAAGTTCAAAAAGGCCACACCGCGGGCACAACCACCAACGTAATCAAAAAAACCAGAAGTGTCAGCGGGATTCCTGCACGCAAATAATCACTAAACCGATAGCCACCCGGTCCATAGACCATCAGATTGGTTTGATAACCGATGGGGGTCGCAAAACTGGCGGTCGCGGCGATCATAAGAGTAACCACAAAAGGCATCGGGCTGACTGACAGAGTTTCTGCACTGGCGATGGCGATGGGGAAAAGCACCACTGCAGCTGCCGTATTTGACAGAATGGAAGTAAAAAACGTGGCCAAAATGAAGATCATGACCACCGTCATCAAGGGCTGATCCCCACTCAGGCTGATCAAGGTATCCGCCACCCCCCTTGCAAGTCCGGTTTTTTCGACCGCTGTGCCAAGGGCAATGGATGCTGCGATGACGATCAATACCTGATAATCGACACTTTTGCGTGCGACGACACTGGTGGTGCAGCGTGTGATCAGCATTAGGCCAGCCGCCAGCATGGAGGCCTGCAGCATAGACAGCCATTGCAGCGTCACGCTCAAAACCAGCCCACCCAAAATGACGAGTGCCACCACGCTTAGGTGATGCCGGATTGCCCGCGAGTTCTTGACTTGGCTTGTCAGTAAAAAGTCTCTGGAAAAGCGCTGTTGTTCGAAAAAATTCTCTCTTGCATCGAGTAACAAGGTATCGCCGGGCTTGAGTACAATGTCGCCGATTTTCTGTTTCAGGTGCATTCCATTCCGGGCAACCGCGACAATTGCAGCATTATAGTGGGTTCTGAAACGGCTATCGCGGATAGTCTGACCGATCAAGGGACAGTTTTCCGATACCACAACTTCAACCAGCGAACGCTGCAACGTTTGGTTGACGAAGTGCCGGTCCTCCTCATCAACCGGCTCCAGGCCACGGATCTTTTTTAGATCCACGATGGAATCCACATCCCCCACGAACATCAGGCGATCATTTCCTTTCAATTTCCGGTGTGGGCCAACACTTGGGATGGTCTCACCATTACGCTCGATGCTGACGAGGAACAGTCCTGGCAGATTACGCAAACCTGCCTGCTCAATGGTTTTCCCATCGATCGAGGAGTCTGAAGAGACCCTCATTTCAACCGTGTACTGTCTGACATCATCCAGATCATGTCCCACAGAATCTCTCTGCGGCAGTATCTTCTGCCCGAACAGGACAATAAAACCGATCACTGCGATCACACAGGGTAACCCAACCCAAGCCAGATCGAACATGGCAAGTCCCAATGCTGGTCTTTCATCCACCAGCATACTATTGATGATCAAGTTGGTACTGGAACCGATCAGGGTGCAGGCACCGCCAATAATCGCGGCATAGCTTAATGGGATCATCAATTGCGATATCGGGATCCGGTTATGCCGCGCCCACGTAGAAATCATGGGGATAAACATGGCGACAACTGGAGTATTATTGAGGAATGCACTCATCGCAGCGACAGGAGTCATGAGCCTGAACTGGGCATCCGCAACATTCTTTGGCCGTCCAAGCATCGATCCACAAAGCCAGTTAATGGTGCCGGTTTCCTGCAAGCCACTGGCTACTACATAAAGCACGGCTACGGTGATCATGCCCTCATTGGCAAACCCCTTTAAGGCTTCCTCTGTAGTCAGTACTCCGGCAAGAAACAAGATCGTGACCGCACCCATCATGATGATGTCCGGAGAAAAACGGGTAAACACCAGACTGGTGAAGCAGAGTCCGAGAACGAACAGAGTGAGCCATGCATCATATGTCATGGCCTTATTTTATAGAAAATCTCCCATTAAGGCATAAAAACTATAGTCCTTTATGATTTAAGGTTATATCGGTCTACACCACGTCCTTGTGGCAGCGGGGGTATTCTTTGAAAAATCAGTGGATGCAGGCCTTTTCCTTCAATTCTTCTGTCAGAACCTTTGCATTTTCAGCGTATTCGACCGGAAGATCGATGACATGCACACCCGGTGTTTCAGTACATTCTCTCAGTAAGGGCAGAAAGGATGCCGTGGACTCGACCCGATGACCAGTTGCGCCATAGCTCTCTGCGTACTTGACGAAATCCGGATTACCAAAATCCAGACCCCAGTCGTGGAAGCCCATGGCATCCTGTTTCCATTTGATCATGCCATACGCGCTGTCGTTGAGAATAAGAACGATAATGTTGAGCTTCAATCGCACGCAGGTTTCAATTTCCTGACTGTTCATCATGAAACCGCCGTCACCACAGATAGCCACCACATTGCGATCCGGGTAAATCATTTTCGCCGCCATGGCAGAGGGCAGTCCTGCTCCCATGGTTGCCAGTGCATTGTCCAGCAAGATAGTATTCGGTGCCAGTGCGTGATAATTCCTGGCAAACCAGACCTTATACACACCGTTATCCAGTGCGATGATATCTTTGGGACCAAGTGCAGCACGAACATCGGCAACGAACCGCTGCGGAATCATCGGAAATTGATCTGAATCAGCCTTTTCACGAACCTTTTGATCAACCGCCTTTTTCACTTTCATGAAATAAGAGAAATCCCAGTGTCTCTGACGGGTGATTCGATCACTGATCTGCCATAGGGCATTGGCAATGTCGCCAACGACTTCAAGCTGAGGGAAGTACACTTCGTCGACTTCAGCCGGCACGAAATTGATATGGATCACCTTGGTACCTCCCCGCTTCATGAAAAAGGGAGGCTTCTCCACCACATCATGGCCCACATTGATGATCAGATCTGCCCGATCAATGGCACAGTGCAGATAATCATTGTCGGACAGGGCCGCCGTTCCCAGGAATAGTGGATGATCTTCCGGGATCACCCCCTTGCCCATCTGGGTATTGAAGAACGGGATGCCCGTCTTGTTGATCAGTTGTGTCAACATCTTCGTGATCAGCTTCCGGTTTGCTCCCGCTCCAATCAGCAGCAACGGTGATTTTGCCGACTCGATTCGTTGGATAGCTTCATTGACCGCCTTTTCATTAGCATCCGGGCGACGCACCTTGTGTATGGAAAGGGGTTCGGTATGGGTCTTTTCGGCCGCCACATCTTCCGGCAACTCGAGATGGACCGCGCCGGGCCGCTCCGCCTCTGCCTGTTTAACAGCCTCGCGAATGATGGTGGGGATCCGGTTACCATGAACGATCTGTTTGGTGTATTTGGTGATCGGCCGCATCATATCCACGGTATCGATGATCTGGAAATGCCCCTGCTTGCTGGAGTGAATGGGTTTCTGACCTGTGATCATCATCATCGGCATCGCGCCCAGTTGCGCATAGGCTGCAGCAGTCACCAAATTGGTCGCACCCGGACCAAGCGTGGCGAGACAGACACCGGGCTTGCCCGTCAGCCGCCCAACGGTCGCGGCCATGAATCCGGCCGGCTGCTCATGGCGAGTCAAGATCAGTTGAATGGAAGAATCTTTCAAGGATTCCAGCATGTCCAGATTTTCTTCCCCAGGCACGCCAAAAATATATTCAACACCTTCGTTTTCAAGACATTTAACAAACAGATCACTTGCTTTCATTTTCCTCTCCAGTACAGGACACAGGCTTGGTTCTTGTCCAATTTATCCTTTCAAGAACTTCGACCAGGACAGATTGAACTTGATGAAAATAGATTGTTTCAAATCTCAAGCATAAAACAGGCCAATCAACGCTCGATCACGGACTCCTGCGGATTAGCGGGATCGTAAAAGATAGTGATTCGCGCTCCAGCCGGATAATGCGCCCGAAGAGCCTCGGCAGCAGATCGGCTCATAAAAGCAGGGCCGCCGTGAAACCTGTATCGTGTTCCGGTATAGGTTTTACCATCCACTTCATAGAGGTAGGTTATGGAAAAACCATAGCGCCTTTTGGGTGTGCCACTGTTCTTGTCCCATTCTTGGGTGACTTCACTGGCCGTAACGCGTGCTTCTGCGGGTCTCCAGTTCACACTGGCCTCTTGCAACTGGTTTTCCCTCTTTACATAAAGAAAAATAACGACGGCTGCCAGGATCACCGCCAGAGTAATGAAAAAAGACATTCGGTTTCCCATCATGGTTTGAGAATGATCTTGCCACAGGCACCGGGCTCCATCACCAACCGGTGCGCTTCAGCAGCACGCTCCAGTGGCATCTCACACCGGATCACCGGCTTCAATACCCGAGAGCATAACCCTGCACCGATTGCGGCATGGATCTCTTTTTCTTCTTCCGGGCGGATGTTCATCAGCGACATTCCAAGAATAGCAGCGTCACAGGCCATGGCATCTCGTGGGTTGATCTCGATGCTATCCCGGTTGCCAACAATCACCACCTTCCCTTGTGGTGCCAAGATCCTTAAATCATTGTCCAGATTGACATGGGCCATCATCTCCATGATGACATCCACACCCAACCCATCGGTGGCATCGAGGATCTGGTCAAAATGCCCCGGATCGGCATGGTCCATCACCTGATCAGCCCTCTGGCTTTTGACCAGTTGCCGACCCGCTTCGGTACCGGCGGTGGCGAGGACACGCATACCAAGATTCCGGGCAATCTGAAGGGTAGCAATACCCACAGCACCACTGGCGCCGTGGACCAGGAGCGTCTGCGCCGGGCGGGCTTCAGCCCGCTGAATCAGCCCTCGATAGGCCGTTACATAGGCCACGTAAATCCCGGCGCCTTCGGCAAAGGAGACATGATCCGGCAGCGGATGGATCTGATTTTCCTTGCAGAGAGCGTATTCGGCATAGGTGCCGGTGACCGAACCCGAAAGGTAGACCCGTTCTCCGGCATGGATACCCAGCACAGACGCACCGGTTTTCTCCACCACACCCGCGGCATCGAACCCCGGCGTATAGGGCACTTTCGGATCGTAGCCTTGATAACCCGCTCGGATATAGGTGTCCACCGGATTGACACCAATAGCTTCAATCCTGACCAGGATCTCGTCCGGTTGCGGCTCGGGCACTGGCAGATCCTCGAGCTGCAGGACTTCCGGACCACCCAGTTCCGTTACCCAGATGGCCTTCATGGCTCCGGCACCACCTGCAGAGTAGACCCATCAACAGAGATGACCTTTACCGTCTCCCCGGCAGGCCGATCCGGCCCGGTGACACGCCAGGTGGTGTCATCGACCCGGATTTTGCCCACGCCATTGATGATAGGCTCATCCAACGTGAACACGCGGCCAATATAGCGCTCACCCCGGCGATTGAGTGAGGGCTCATCAGTGACGTGTTGCTTTTTGCGGGCATATTGTCTGTAAAGCAATACCGATGCAACGGACAAGACAGCAAACAGCAGCAGCTGCAGTTTCCAGTCCAGCTGGGGGAACAGCCAAAGAAGGGCACCCACAACTAGTGCCGCTACACCCAACCACAAGGTATGCCCCGTGGGAGCAAGCATTTCCAGAATGATCAACAGAATACCGGCAACCCACCAATGCCAGGGCAGAAAATGAAAGATCAGTTCCATGCTACACTACTCCTTGCCCTTGCCGAAAGTTTCTTTTGCAATTTCCGAAATGCCCCCCAATGCGCCGATCACATTCGATGCCTCCAGTGGCATCAGGACAATCTTCTGATTGGGCGCAGAGGCTATTCCCTGCAGGGCCTCCACATATTTGTTGGCGACAAAATAGTTGATCGCCTGAATGTCTCCCTCGGCGATGGCCTTGGAGACCATGTGGGTTGCTCGCGCCTCGGCCTGGGCCAGTCGTTCCCGTGCTTCGGCGTCTCGCATGGCCGATTCCTTTCTGCCTTCCGCCTCCTTGATCATGGCCAGCTTTTCACCGTCCGCACGAAGAATTTCGGATTCCCGCTGCCCCTCGGCTTCCAGAATAGCGGCACGTTTTTCACGCTCGGCCTTCATCTGCCGTGCCATAGCATCGACCAGATCCTGGGGCGGGTTGATGTCCTTGATTTCGATGCGGGTGACCTTTACACCCCAGGGCTCTGTTGCGGCATCGACCACATGCAGAAGACTGGCATTGATCTCGTCGCGTTTGGAGAGTAATTCATCCAGGTCCATGGAACCCATCACCGTGCGGATGTTGGTCATGGTTAGATTGAGAATGGCATGGGAAAGATTATTCACCTCATAGGCAGCTTTGGCCGCATCCAAAACCTGAAAGAAGACGACACCATCGACCTTGATCATGGCATTGTCCTTGGTAATGACCTCTTGCGACGGTACGTCCAGAACTGTTTCCATCATGTTGAGCTTCGAGCCAATCCGATCGACAAATGGCATGATGAAATGAAGCCCTGGCCTCAAAGTCCGAATATACTTTCCAAACCTCTCAATAGTATATTCATACCCTTGTGGAACCTTGATAACCCCCTTGAAAACAAGAATGATGGCAAAGACGACCAGTGCAATGATGGTTTCCATTAGTGCTCTCCCGGTTTGAAAGACTTGTTATTATACAGAAGGTGAACAAACGGTTAACCAACCACCGGAAGGTCACCGTTTAGGCGGGCGGTTTCTCATCTCAGGTGGGCAACGATCGAGTAGTGTTTTTGCTCTGATGCCAGTTCAAAAGCCGTGTTGCCTTCCTTGTTGACCAGGGATTTGTCCGCACCATTCTGTAGCAACATTTTCACGATGGGCTCATACCCATTCCAGGCCGCCATCATCAGGGGCGTCCAGCCTTCTACATTCTGTTGATTCACCAGAGCACCTTTAAGAAGCAGGATCTGTACAACTGTGGCATGGTTGTTCCATACCGCATGCATGAGGGGTGTCCAACCGTCCGTGTCTGTAGTATGGGGAGAGGCACCATTTTGCAGCAAAAGACTGACAATTTTACGCTTTCCGTTGTGGGCGGCGATCGAAAGCGCTGTTTTACCATCTTTGGTTCGTGCTTCCATATTCGCACCATTTTTCAAGAGCAGTCTGAAAAGTTCGTAATGGCCATGTAATGCCGCATACATCAATGGTGTCCACCCACGCTTGTTTGCTGTATTGATGTGAGCCTTGCTTCTGATCAAAAGACCTGCGATAGCCGTATGATTATTCCAGACCGCATTGATTAGTGCAGTATCCCCAGCATTGTTTTTGAGATTGGGATCAGCACCATGCTTAAGCAGAGTCTTGACGATCTTTATAAATCCCCGATCAGAAGCGACCATAAGAGGGGTATTACCGCGCTGATCACGAACATCGGGATATGCTCCCTTCTCCAGCAGGATCTGTACATCATCCACGTTTCCCTCTTTCGACAATTCAAGGAGACCCGCCTTGATAATATGATCTTTTTGTTCTTCGATTAAACGATCGAGCCTCGCCAGCTGTTGCGGAATATCAGAATCTTCTGGATCGACGATCAACGCCTTCTGGAAATAATGCCGGGCACGAGTCAGTCTGTTACTCTCCAGATTGTTATTCGCCCAGGTAAGGAACATGCTCTTTATTTTAAGGATTTCCTCTCTCGCTTGTTCATTCCCAGGCTCGATTGCAAGGATCTGGTGATAGGTTTCCAGCGCATTGTCGCCGACTGGCTCCGTCAGTTTTAATTCATCAATCTGTGATTCAGCGATACTGAACAGTTGTTCAACCTCAACCGCAGCATCCTCTGTTTTTTTAACCTGAACAGAATTGAATTGGGCAATCTCCGCTTTTGTCGCTGTATCGCTTTCAGCCCCGGACTCAATATCGGCAGATTTTTCAATGGTGTAGACCACACCATTGTCTTCATTCAAAGGCTGTTTTGAGATTTTTACCTCTGAAGCCTCCAATGCAGCCAGTTGTTCCTCCTGATCTGTGAGATAGATCGTAGGTTGGGGTTCCCCACCAGCATCATGGGTATTAGCCGCCGTTTCCGGATCTTCTTTCGTTGAAACCACTTGTTCGGCCACTTCTTGTTCTGGAAGATGGACAACCTTCCCATCTCCAGTAGAAGCCATCACCTGCGGACGCTCGGCAGTGGTACCTTTTTTTTGCCATAATGGTTGACCCGTATATTGAAGATAGACAAAACCGATGATTGCCAGAACAACAAGAAGACCTATCGTTTTTCCCCACAAGCTTTTTCCTGAAGCCTTGGTCTCTAGGGTATTATCCAGTTTCAATCTGGGGCCGGCTGTTCCTGGAACTTCATGATCTTTGAAAGATACTTCCTGATCTTCAGGGTCAGAAATCCGGGGTAGCGATTCTTCAACGGTATCGACTTTTTCAGGTTTGATATGCTCAACCGTTTCTGGTTCTGGAAGAAATGACGGTTCTGTTTCTTTACCCTGTTCGTTGACAAACTGTGCAATGGCTTCCGAGATTTGGGATGTCTGAATCTCAACGGTGTCATCAAATCTCTGTTGATGGTAGGCCTTTTCCACATGAGCCACCGTTATGATGGGTTCCCTTTCTGCAGCCGCGATATCGAGAGTCAAATCACAGAGGATATTGATCGATCGCGCCCGTCCCTGTGTCAGCTCGTAAACCTTTTGGGCCGCCTCTTCTGTGAAGAGATCAGTATAAGCCGCACCTGCCGCCTGTAAACGGTATCTGATATAGGATGCAGTCTCTTTGGGAGACAAGGGCTCAAGGTGACAATGAAGCTCAATACGTCCACGGAAAGCGGCCATGTGGGGATGATTGAGGTTCAGATCAGATTCGCTGCGGGCAATGATGACCAGCTGGATATCCCGTTTGGTCCGTTCTCCCAATGCCAACAAGGCAGTGAGATCATCAAAAATACCACTGGCAAGATTTTGTGCCTCGTCAATAATAACGACGATAGAGCGGATAGGGCTCACACCATGTTCGAGGAACCTCTCCAAAATTTCTAGTTTGTCATCATCATGGTCCAGTCCATAATTCAGATTGAGTTCTGAACAGATCAGGCCCAGCATCTCATCGAAGGGCAGAGATAAATAAGGGATGATAACAGGGCGATACCCCGGTTCAGACTCTAGATCATTCACCAACCGTTGTACACACAGGGTCTTGCCGGTGCCGGTATCACCACTCAACAGGATCAGCCTTTTACCACCGAGCAGTCCATCCAAAAGGCTTTTATAAACCACAAACTGACGGCTGTTCTCATGAAAGACATCTGGGTCAGGTGTCAGTTTGAAGGGTTTGTGCTTCAGCTTGAAAAAATCAATATACATGATCGGGTGTCAGAGCTGGTCACCGACCAGCTGCAACTCTCCGACTGAAACCTCAACCCGCCTGTTGATACTCATGGCATGGGGATCGATCTCTCCATCTTCCGTTACCTCCTTGACAAGAGGCTGTGCCTCACCCATGGCTCGAATGCTCAAGCGACTATCCCGGACACCATTGAGGATTAACTCCCGGCTGACAGCCTCTGCTCTTTTTCTCGACAAGACCAGATTTTTCTCTTCATCGCCCAAAGTATCCGAATGTCCAGTGATGATGACCGGTCGAGTAGCAAGATCAGGACGGTTGAGCAGATGTGCAATCTTGCTGATCTGTTTACGTGCCCGGGTGCTCAGACGGCTACTTCCTTCAGAAAACCGGACAGCTGGTATTTCCTTGATACGCTGTAACGGCCTCTCTACCCACTCCTGATCCGGTGAATGATCCTGAATGACAGCAGCCACAGACTGTCGATCCGCTTTAGTTGACTGTTGCGCACAAGCAGTGATCAACAGGGATACGAGGATTAGGAACCCTCTCGAAATGGAATGCAGATTGTTCAATGAGTTACCCCCCCTTCGAGTCAGATTTCTGTCTCCTGAACATGGTTTCAGGATAATCATGACTTTTTTCTTTCTGCGGGTCTGTAAAAAAACATTAATCTGACATTTTTTTAAAATCCTATCACATTTGGACACATTATGAGCCGGATGGTGTTGCGATCTCCATGCCACCTGCATTTTTTCTCAACCAGCCAAGAATACGCTTGAACAATATGAGCTCCTGTCCACGAAAATAGTGATCTGCCCCTTCCACCCGCCACTGGCGATAGGCCTGGTTTTCCGACAACTGCATTCGTTCCTTACGTTTTTCAGCCTCTCTGACTACCTCCTGATAGTCGTTCAGTCCAATAATATCGAACAGAGGAATCTTGATCTTCTGGATTTCTACAAGAAAGTCCCGTTCAGGCATTTGCTTTTGTTTGACGGGATTTTCCTCTTCAGGTTCTTTTTTTGACGCTTTTTCTTTCTTTTTCATCTCCACTTTCTCAAGAGCTTTCCCCTTCGTGACAACAGGGTTCAATGCCTCACCCCCCGGTATACTAAGCGCAACAAAAGCCGTCACTGGAGCATCTTGGTTTCTGGTGATAAATAAAATGGCAGCCGCAGCTCCCCAGCCATGACCTACGAGAATGATATTGCCGATATTTTTCTGTTTCAGAAATCGGACACCGGCATCAATACGGGCAATCAGCCGGTCAAACTGTGTGAGATAGGCCTCTTTCTCCATATCCACCCTGACCATGGGGGACTGCAGTGAGAGTGTGTGCCAGCCTTTTTCGGGGAAAAAACGGCGAAAAGGAGAAATGAGATTGGGCCAGTCGGCATTGGCCCCCACGTCGTGCAATAACAAGACCGCACCTTGGGTTTCTTTCCAGCGATTCGGCGTATAAATTCCAAGGAAAGTCTGGTTTCCATCCGGGAGCCAGACAGCTTCACCGCCACGGAGATTCCGCTCAATCTGTTTACTGATCATTTTTTCCTGATCAGGCTTAACTACCTCTTGAGCTACTGAATTTTCAGCATTCTCCTGCGGCTTTGTCTCTTTTTTCTTTTCTGCGGCTGAGACCAGAGTAACCATCAGTAGCAAACCGATAAAAATACAACGTTTCAATGTGACCCTCTTCGACAATTCCAAATCCGAAAAATTGCTGCAATTACCTTGCCGATCGGGTAAAGTTCCGGCTTTCATCAGCAAACAGTGATCATGGCAGATTTCGTCATTGCCCCATCAATACTTTCAGCAGATTTTGCCCGTCTTGGTGAAGAGGTGGATGCGGTACTCGCAGCCGGAGCTGATTTCATCCATTTTGATGTCATGGATAACCATTTTGTACCCAATCTAACCTTCGGTCCCGTGATTTGCCAAGCATTGAGAAATTATGGGGTGTCTGCCCCCATTGATGTTCATCTGATGGTCAAACCGGTGGATCGCTTAATCGGCGACTTTGCGAAGGCCGGAGCCACCTACATCACGTTCCATCCGGAAGCCACGGATCATATCGATCGATCTCTGCAGCTCATACGCAACTCAGGTTGCAAGGCCGGCCTGGTTTTCAATCCGGCGACACCGCTCACTTGCCTTAAGTACGTCATCGACAAGGTGGATATGGTTCTATTGATGTCGGTCAACCCGGGGTTCGGGGGCCAGCAGTTCATCCCTTCCGCGCTGCTGAAACTCAAAGAAGCCAGGGCTCTCATCGATGCCAGCGGATATGATATTCGTCTCGAAATTGACGGCGGTGTAAAAGTAGAGAATATTGCAGAGATTGCGCGAGCAGGTGCCGACACCTTTGTTGCGGGTTCTGCTATTTTCGGCAGTGATGATTACGAATCCACGATCAGAGAAATGCGCTCCAAACTGCAAAAAGTACTCAGTTGTTGAAACCAAGGACACTTCCATGATGCAAACCCCTGAACTGGTCTTGTTCGATTTGGATGGCACATTGGTCGATAGTGTGCCGGATCTTGCGTACAGCATTGACCTCACTCTCAGAGAGCTGGACATGCCACTGCATGGTGAAGAGAAGATCCGAACCTGGGTCGGGCGCGGTGCCGACAAGCTGGTCAAAGCTGCACTGACCGGGGAGATGGATGGTGAGCCTGATAAGACACTTTTCGAAAAGGCCTTTACCCTGTTTTCCGAGATCTATATTCAGAACACCAGCAAGCGCAGCCAGCTCTACCCCGGGGCACGTGAAGCAATGGATCATCTGAAAAACCGAGGCTGTAAACTGGGATGTGTGACCAATAAACGTGAACGCTTCACCCGGGCTGTGCTCGAATCCTTCGGTCTTCTGGATGATTTTGATATTGTCGTCAGTGGAGACACCCTGTCGCGCAAGAAGCCGGAACCGGATCAATTGTTGTATGCGGCAGAACAAACAGGTGTGCCAGTGAAAAACTGTCTAATGGTGGGAGATTCGATCAATGATCTCAAGGCTGCAAGATCTGCAGACATGCCCATACTCTGTGTCACTTATGGCTATAATCACGGCAGGGATATCGCCAGCGCCAATCCCGACTTTTTGATCGATTCACTGACAGAACTGATCGAGCTGTTCCCCGCATGAACCAGGAAGACTTTCAACAATATGCCATACAAGGCTATAACCGGATTCCGTTGATGCGGGAGATTCTGGCGGATCTCGATACACCCTTGTCTGCCTACATGAAAGTGGCCAAAGGCCCCTATTCCTACCTCTTCGAATCCGTCCACGGTGGAGAACAATGGGGCCGTTATTCGATCATCGGCCTGCCAGCCAAAATGGTGGTGAATATCCGTGGCAATCAGATCCAGGTCCTGGGTGACGGTAAGGTAATCAACGAAACCGAAACCCACGATCCGCTTGCCTGGATTGAACAATACCGACAGCAGTTCCGGGTACCGGAAGTCGATGGATTACCCCGGTTCACGGGAGGCCTGGTCGGTTACTTTGGTTACGACACCATCCGATATATTGAGCCCCGACTTGCCGAATGCCCAAATCCCGATCCACTGGGGAATCCCGATATTCTGCTGATGGTCTCGGACGAGGTGCTGGTGTTCGACAACCTCAGCGGTAAACTGCTGATTCTCGTCCATGCCGATCCGGCGATTGAAAATGCCTATGAAAAAAGCCTGCAACGGCTCGACGAGCTCGTATCACAACTGGAACGGGGCAGGGTCCATGAAGCCTCTCCCTCCGAACATAGAGCGATTACCGAGGCCGACTTCATCTCTGGATTCACCCGGGAGGGTTTCGAATCTGCTGTGGAGAAAATCCGTGAATATATTGTCGATGGTGATGCCATGCAGGTGGTCATCTCGCAACGGCTCTCGATTCCGTATCAAGCACCGCCCATCGACCTGTACCGGGCATTGCGCTGCCTCAACCCGTCGCCCTATCTCTACTTTCTCGATCTGGAGGACTTTCAGATTGTCGGATCCTCACCCGAAATCCTGGTCCGGGTCGAAGAAGGCGAGGTCACCGTCAGGCCCATTGCCGGCACACGGCGTCGCGGCAGAACAGTGGAGGATGACCGACGGATGGAGGAGGACCTCCTCAACGACCCGAAAGAGCTGGCCGAACACTTGATGCTCATCGACCTGGGCCGCAATGACGTCGGGCGAGTGGCTGAGATCGGTTCGGTCAAACTAACGGATAAAATGATCGTGGAACGTTACTCCCATGTCATGCACATCGTCTCCAATGTGATCGGTAAAGTAGACAAAGGACGCTCAGCACTGGATGTGCTGCGGGCGACCTTCCCGGCCGGCACGGTCAGTGGTGCCCCCAAGATCCGGGCCATGGAGATCATCGATGAACTGGAGCCAGTGAAACGAGGCATCTATGCCGGTGCAGTGGGCTATCTCTCTTGGCAGGGCAACATGGACACCGCAATTGCAATTCGGACAGCGGTGATCAAGGATCATACGCTGCACATCCAGGCGGGAGCCGGTATCGTTGCCGATTCAGTCCCTGCACTGGAATGGAAGGAAACCATGAACAAGGCACGTGCCATGTTTCGAGCTGTGGCCATGGCGGAAGGTGGTCTGTAATGCTTTTGATGATCGACAATTACGATTCGTTTACCTATAACATCGTCCAGTACCTTGGTGAGCTTGGGGCAGACGTGCATGTCTATCGGAATGATCAGATTACGATTGGAGAAATCGAGGATCTGGCACCGGAACGGATCGTCATCTCACCTGGCCCTTGTACCCCCAATGAAGCAGGAATATCGATCGAGACCATCAAGCACTTCAAAGGCAGGCTGCCCATTCTCGGCGTCTGCCTCGGCCACCAGAGTATCGGTCAGGCCTTCGGTGGTGATGTGATCCATGCACGCGAGATCATGCATGGCAAGACCTCGCCCATTCATCATGCTGATAGGGATATTTTCAAGGGCCTGGACAATCCTTTTACCGCCACACGCTACCACTCACTGGTGGTGAGCCGGGAAACGCTGCCTGACTGTCTGGAGATCACTGCCTGGACGGAAACACCAGACGGTAAACTGGACGAAATCATGGGCCTGCGACACAAGGAATACCCCATCTCCGGAGTACAGTTCCACCCTGAGTCCATACTTACCCAGCATGGACATGACATGCTAAAAAACTTTCTGGAAATGTAGACCTATGACTGACATGGATCTGCCCGCTGCGATCGATGCAGTAATCAAAAAACAGGACCTCGATCCAAGCTTTATGCGTTCCGTGATGCATCGCATCATGCGTGGCGAGGCTACCGACGCACAGATCGGTGGCTTCCTCGTGGGCTTACGCATGAAAGGTGAAACCGTCGAAGAGATCACCGCCGCCGCGGAAGTGATGCGTGAGCTCGCCACCGGTGTGGAATTGCCCGATCTGCCACACACGGTGGATATCGTGGGTACCGGCGGTGACGCCTCCAGCAGTTTCAATATCTCCACCACCAGTATGTTCGTTGCCGCGGCAGCGGGCTGCCATGTGGCCAAACACGGCAACCGTGCCGTCTCCAGTCGATCCGGAAGTGCTGATGTACTCGAAGCGGCTGGGATTCGACTCGATCTGACGGCCGAACAGGTGTGCCAGTGTGTCACCGAAATTGGTGTGGGTTTTATGTTCGCGCCCATGCACCATACAGCCATGAAACACGCCATCGGCCCAAGGAAAGAGCTGGCAGTGCGCACGATGTTCAACCTGCTGGGACCACTGACCAACCCGGCCTCGGCACCCAATCAGTTGCTGGGCGTGTTCAGTGACGAATGGGTCATGCCTCTGGCGAAAGTCCTCAAGGAACTGGGCAGTCGGCATGCCATGGTCGTGCATTCCGCCGATGGAATGGATGAAATCAGCATTTGTGCCCCAACCCGCGTTGCCGAACTGAAAGAGGGTGAAATCACGGAATACACCATCGAACCGGAACAATTCGGAATGCGACGTGCGGAAAGCACTGCCATTTCGGTCCCTGATGTGACCTCCAGTCTGGCGATGATGCAATCCGTTCTCGCCAATGAGCCTGGGGCCCCTCTCGATATCGTCCTGCTCAACGCCGGGGCCGCGATCTATACCGCGGGTGTGGTCGATGACCTGCGTTTCGGAATCGAACGCGCCCGGCAAATCATTGCCAGCGGTGGTGCGGAAAAAAAACTTGCCCACCTTGTCGAACTCACCAACGCTTTCTGAAAATGAACTCAACACCCGACATCCTCAAACAGATCATCCAGGATAAGGTCAAGGAAATCGCCACCAGGAAAACCCGTGTTCCCCTGGAAGAAGTGCGTGCAAAAGCGGCCGACAGTTCACCTGTTCGCGGCTTCACCCGTGCCATTAAAAACCGTATCGCAGAAGGTAAACTGGCAGTGATTGCCGAGATCAAGAAGGCCTCGCCCAGCAAGGGCGTTATTCGGGAAAACTTCGATCCGGAATCGATCGCCGTGTCCTATGAACAGGCTGGTGCAACCTGCCTTTCTGTTCTCACGGATGAATACTATTTCCAGGGTGCCGATCATTATCTTACAGCGGCAAGGACCGCCTGTAACCTACCTGTCCTGCGCAAGGATTTTATCATCGATCCCTACCAGGTTTATGAAGCCAGGGCTATCGGCGCCGACTGCATTTTGTTAATCGTTGCCTGCCTTGAGGACCTGCAAATGCGGGATCTGGCTGCATTGACCCAGGAACTGGAGATGGATGTCTTGGTGGAAGTCCATGATCGGGAAGAACTGGAGCGGGCCATGATGTTGAGAACCCCTTTGATCGGCATCAACAACCGGAATCTGCACACCTTTGAAACCCGCCTGCAGACCACACTGGATCTATTGCCGGACATTTTCCACGATCGCATCATTGTCACGGAAAGCGGTATCCACACTCCCGAGGATGTGGCCATGATGCGACGCCACGAAGTCTTTACCTTCCTGGTGGGGGAAGCGTTCATGGCGGCAGAGGATCCAGGAGCCAAATTGGCTGAACTGTTTACAACCCGAGGAGAAAGAAAATGAAACGATCCATATCCGGGACTTTACTGCTTTTCCTGTTCTCCATCGTGATCGGCACGAAAGTGCAAGCCGCGTCGCTTTCCCTTTTATGGGCAACGGAAACATCAGAACTCAAAACCCCAGAATCGGTGATTTACGATCTGAAACGAAATGTTCTCTATGTTTCCAATATCAACGGTTCACCAATGGAAAAGGACGGTAACGGTTTCATCACTAAACTGTCCACGGATGGCAACCTCATCGATCTCAAATGGGCCAGCGGAGACCTGTCGGCACCCAAAGGCATGGCGATCGCCAACGACCATCTGTTTGTGACCGATATTTCAAGGGTGGTCGAGATCGATCTCGAGGATGGAAAGCTGATCAAAACCTATCCCGTTGCTGAGGCAGTTTTCCTCAATGATGCCGTTGCGGACAACGAAGGAAATGTCTATATCTCGGATATGATGACAGACTCCATCTACCGTATAAAAAACGGCATGATAGAACTCTGGCTGAAGAGCGAAAAACTTGCTTCACCCAATGGCCTGGCCATTGATCAGGATAAGCTGATCGTGGGTTCCTGGGGCGTCATGGACGGTGAAGGTTTTGCAACGACCATCCCGGGGCACCTCTTGATTGTTTCCTTGTATACAAAGGAAATTTCTGATCTGGGCAACGCCAATCCAGTGGGTAACCTTGATGGTGTCGAAATCACCGCAAACGGTGACTTTCTGGTCACCGACTGGATGGCCGGGACCCTGTTTCGAATTGACAGGCAAGGTCATGCTGAAACATTGGCCAATCTCAACCAGGGTTCTGCCGATCTCGAATACATTCAAGAGAAAAACCTGCTCCTGATCCCGATGATGAAGGACCACAAGATCGTTGCCTACCGTTTCGCCGAATAGGCTGTGCGGTCAATGACTGGCAATAGATAAGGCGACACCAATGATGGCATAAAAAAAGGACTCATATGGAGTCCTTTTCTATCGTCACCGTCAGAAGAGTGACCATTACATGCCGTATTTCTTCCGGAACTTGTCAACACGGCCAGCAGTATCAACAATTTTTTGCTTGCCGGTATAGAAAGGATGACACTCTGAACAGACGTCAATATGCAGCTCTTCATCTTCCAGGGTTGAACGTGTCTTGAAAGTATTGCCACAACTGCAGACGACCGAAATTTCTTCGTAGCGTGGGTGTATATCAGGTTTCATGTCTGTACGTTTTTCTTCATCATTTCGGGAAGCGCGCAATTTTAGCGTTTCCCGCCCCATATTTGCAAGCTATTTAACCAGTTTTTCCCCCCTATCCGGATCTTTTGGATGCAGGGGCACGACTTTAGCGATATTTGATGACTTGGGCTTGATCGGGGACTGACCGACAAGTTGGTTTAGAACATCCACAAGGCCATCTTCCCCCTTGATCTTTTCCCACATCATCTGGGAGATTTTAAGGCAGGCGACCATCGGATTATCGGCCGTTTGGCGCACGCTATCGATTTGCCATTGCAGACCTTCAAGACGCTTTCTTGTATACCCTGAGGAATCACAAAGGATACTCTCTATCGCCTTCCTGCGTTGTTTTTCAAAGGCCTCTGGATTATCCTTTGCGAGTTGCATCCATGCGTCAAAATCAAAACTCGTGTGTTCTCTCATTATACTGTCCTTGTCAAGCGTAATTTTCCTTAGCCATTTTTTCTAATCTTGCACCGGCAATCGACCAGTGTCCAGAGCATGTGACAATATTTTGACATTTGATCCAGATCAAAAATTCATCAAGCCGCAAACGAGAATTATTAACATTTGGGAGTCCTTGCTGCATAATGTCCTGTAATCATGAAACAAATCAAGGATAGTTTTACCCTCGATCGTCTCGGTGCTGGCAAAAAAGCCTTTGTTAGAGGTTTCACTGCTGAAGGGCCGGTTATGCAGCGGCTCATGCAGCTCGGTGTTCTTGAAGGTAGTGAGGTTGAGATTATACGTGCAGCACCAGGCGGCGACCCGATTGAGATTCGGGTGATGGGATATTGCCTTTCATTACGCAAAGCCGAAGCACAAATGATCCAGGTCGAGGTAATCGGGTGACGAAAACAGGCCAGCCCGTTATTGCCCTGATCGGAAACCCTAATACAGGGAAAAGCACTCTTTTCAACATCCTGACCGGCCTGAAACAGAAAATCGGCAATTATCCGGGAGTGACAGTTGAAAAACATCTAGGTCAATTGCAACTCGATGACCTTGAGGTTCAACTGATCGATCTCCCCGGGACGTACTCCCTTTCAGCGCAATCACCCGATGAAATGGTGGTGATTGATGTACTACGAGGGGCAATAGATGATATCGGTAAGCCGGATCTGATCCTGATTGTCATCGATGCTTCCAATCTGCGCCGTAATCTGTATCTGGTCAGCCAGCTGCTGGAACTGGGACAGCCTGTGGTCGTGGCCTTGAACATGATGGATCTTGCGGTTGAAAATGGTATTCACATCGATGTCGATCAATTGGCCCAGGAACTGGGGGTTCCTGTCGTACCTATCGTTGCTTCATCAGGTGAAGGCATCGACAATCTGAAAAAAGTGCTCAGGCAATCGCTGGAAAAGAAAGCGATTCCATCACTCAATCTGTTGCCAGAGATCAAGCAGGCAGCTATCAAACTGGCCACAAAATTAAGACGTGAAGGAATTGAAATCCCTTCATACGAACTGGAACGGGCACTGATTGATGAAGAGGGTTACGCAGAACACCGTCTTGCAGAGTCACATGACAACCCGGTTCTGGAACAAATCAGACAACTGCGAAAGAAACTGAGTCACGGTCCCAGTCTCTCTGTGCAGGATGCACGTACACGTTATGGCTGGATCAACCGACTGGTCGATACCATTGAAGTCGATGAACCCGAAACTGCCAAGAAAAGTCTGACTGAATATATCGATCAATTCGTTAGCCATCCGGTTTATGGCAGTATTTTCTTCCTCCTTCTAATGGCTATTGTTTTCCAGTCCGTCTTTGCCTGGGCAACGCCCCTGATGGATTGGATGGATCACATAACTACAACGGCCGGTAAATGGTTGGAGGCTCATTTGCCTCCGGGTGCACTGACCAGCTTGCTGGTCGATGGTGTGATTGCGGGAGTCGGTAGTGTGATCATCTTTCTGCCCCAAATCCTGATCCTGTTTGCCTTCATTATCTTTCTCGAAGACAGTGGCTACATGGCACGAGCCGCTTTCATGATGGATCGGCCTATGCGAGCAGTGGGCCTTTCTGGTCGCTCCTTTATTCCCATGCTGTCCAGCTTTGCTTGTGCCGTTCCCGGCATTATGGCCACTCGCACCATTTCCGATCCACGAGACCGGTTGGCCACCATGCTGGCTGCACCCTTCATGACCTGTTCTGCCCGGTTACCGGTCTATGCACTTCTAATCGCCGCATTTGTACCACAAAAAACCTGGTTTTGGGGACTTATTAATCTGCAAGGTCTGGTTTTGCTGGCCCTCTATCTTCTTGGGATCCTGGGAGGTGTCACAACAGCCCTGTTACTGAAGCGCTCTGTGCTCAAAGGCCCAACTCCGACCTTTTTGATGGAGATGCCTCCTTATCGACTGCCAAGCCTGCGATCCGTTCTGCTGAAACTCTGGGAGCGTGCCCAAATCTTTCTGCGTCGGGCGGGTACAGTCATTTTCACAGTTGCCATCCTTATCTGGGCACTGGCCTATTTCCCACATCCTGTATCGATTCATAACCAGTTTGAACAACAACGAGTCGAGATCCAGCGGCAGGGTAACGTAGTAGAAACAAGAATCACAGAACTGAACAATCAGGAAGCTGCGGCTTATCTCGAACAAAGCTTCCTGGGCCGAATCGGAAAGGCCATCGCTCCAGTCTTCAAACCGCTCGGATGGGACTGGAAAGTATCCGCTGCAGTAGTGGCTTCCTTCCCTGCCCGCGAAGTGGTCATTGCGGTACTCGGCACTATTTACGCTGTGGGTAGTGACGTCGATGAAGAAGACAGCAGCCTGATCACGCGTATCAAATCATCGACCTGGCCTGACGGCACAACAATCTTTACCGTACCTATGGCCATAGGACTCATGATCTTCTATGCATTCTGCCTGCAATGTGCGGCTACTGTAGCCATCATCCGCCGTGAGACAGGGACCTGGACCATTCCATTGTTGTCGTGGTTATATATGACCAGCCTGGGCTACATCGGTGCGTTGCTGGTCTATCAGATCTGGAGCTGAAATGGATATACAGACCTCCCTTGCCCTTTTGATTGTACTTGCCGTTGCTGGCCGGTTGATCTACAAGCGGATGAAAAAACGACAAAATAAAGATTCATCGCCCACTTGCGGATGTGGAAAAGACGACTGCAGTTAATACTTGTAACGAATGCCGCCCTATTGACTTTGTTCATCAAATTTGATTTTTCTTGTCAATTGGTTGACTATATCCCTACTAAATCGAATGGTATCGACCCCATTACAAGCAGCGTCGAAAGGAAAACAAAACGACCCGAGTATGGAAATCAACCTCAATACAGACCGCTGTCTGGGAATTTCTGAAGATGAGCTGGAACAGATCAAGCTCTTTAATGGCGTCCGCCTTTCTAGCATCAAGCCCCTGTTAGACAACTGCCCGGTTCTCTATTTAGAGAAGGATGAGACACTGATCGAGGCAGGTGAACCGGAAGAGTTTATGTATCTGCTACTGTCAGGACGTTTGCAGGTGCTGTTGCAAAAAAATGCTGACCAACCAATAACGGTTCTTGAAAGTGGTGACAGTGTTGGTGAGATATCTATCCTGGATCATCAGCCTACCTCTGGATATGTCATCGCAGATAAACCTTCTCGCGTCCTGCGTATCGATGAAGAAACCCTTTGGAAAATCGTCGAAACTTCCCATATTGCCTCCAATAATCTCCTGAGAACGCTGGCTTACCGTCTGCGTTTTGGAAATTCCGTGATGCATCAGATCCAGTCTCTGCTGAGAGAGTTTGAATACGATGCAACCGTCGATCCACTGACGGGATTCTATAACCGCCGCTGGCTGAACAAGATCTTGGGAAGATTGATCCATCGCTGTCAAAGTGAAGACAGTCACCGTCCTCTTTCTTTAATCATGATGGATCTCGACCATTTCAAACGGTTCAATGATACCTATGGACACTTGGCGGGTGATCGTGCCCTCAATGCTATTGCAGCCTCACTGACATCTCACCTGCGACCGGAAGATGCCATTACCCGTTATGGCGGCGAAGAATTCCTCGCCATCCTCCCAGGATCGGATATGAAGGATGCACAACAGGTGGCAGAACGCCTACGCCAGGCAGTTGAACAAACCGAACTTTATTCAGTGGAAGGCGAACCACTCCCTCCGTTGACGATTTCACTTGGTATCGCGGAAATGCAACCTGATGATACCCCGGAAAGCCTGATAGGCGCAGCAGATAAAGCGCTCTACCGGGCAAAACGGGGAGGGAGAAACCGGATCAGTTGTTGATATCAACCAACCGGGACTCAAACCCCTGTCTGTATAATCCGGCATAGACACCTTGCTTGCTCATCAACTCTTCATGTGTTCCTGTCTCCACGATCCGTCCGCCTGAAAGCACCAGGATCCGATCCGCATTTTCAATTGTCGACAGACGATGAGCAATAATGATGCAGGTACGGCCCTTCCGTAATTTTTCCAGGGCCTCCTGGATATGTTTCTCGGATGCCGTATCCAGCGCAGAAGTTGCCTCATCCAGTATCAGGATCGGCGCGTCTTTAAGCAACGCACGAGCGATTGAAAGACGCTGGCGCTGGCCACCAGAGAGACGGGCACCACTCTCCCCGATCAGCGTATTGAGCCCTTGTGGCAGTTCGCTGATGAACTCCATTGCATGAGCAGCAGTTGCTGCTTCAATAATCTCTTTTTCTGAAGCTCCCCGGAGAGTGCCATAGGCAATGTTGTTTGCAATGGTATCGTTAAACAACATGATCTCCTGACTGACCAGTGCAATATTACTGCGCAGAGAATCAAGCGTAATGATCTCAATATCATGATCATCCAGAGTAATCCTGCCAGAATCAGGGTGGTAGAAACGCGGAATCAGATTTGCCAGCGTTGATTTACCACTGCCGGACGGCCCCACAAGAGCGACTGTTTCACCGGGTTCAATCTCAAGAGAAAGATCCATCAAGGCAGGGGCTTCAGCATGTTCATACTGCATTGAAACCTGTTCAAACCGTAGCTTCCCTTTAGCCCGGCCCAAGTCGAGAGTACCGTGATCGACCTCGGAGATCTCATCCATCAATGAAAAGATACTATGTGCAGCTGCCAGTCCCCGCTGTAATGGTTCATTAATGCTTGTCAGACGTCGGATGGGAGCGAGCAACATGGACATGGCAGTAAAGTAGGAGACGAAATCACCTGCTGTCATCAATCCTTTTTGTGCCAATGACGTAGAGAAGTAGATGATGATCGCAAGACCCACTGCCATGACAAGCTGGATGATCGGCCCATTCGCAGCGGCGGGCACAACCACTTTCATGTTGTATTGCCGGGCCTTGTTGATGGCATTGGCAAACCGTTGTTTTTCATATTCCTGGCCACCATAGATCTTTACTGCCTTTTGTGACTCGATTGCTTCCTGGGAAACACGGGTGATTTCTCCCATGGACTCCTGCACCCGATAACTCATGCGACGCATCCGCTCGCTCACTGTCTGAACAATAAAGGCAATAATGGGGGCAAGAACAAAAACAATGAGACTCAGCTTCCAGTTCATATACAGCATGAAAATAACCAGTCCCAAAACTGCAAGGGTATCGCGGATAAGTACAGTAATTACCTGGGTAGATGCAGACTGAACCTGTGCAGTATCAAATGTCAGTTTAGAAATCAGTGACCCGGAGGCATTGTCGTCAAAGAACGTGGTCGGGAGGGTCACCAACTTGTCGAACATCTCTTTTCTCAGATCCATGACCACACGATGTGCCACCCAATGAGATGACACATGACTGGCAAACATAAAAATGCCTCGCGCGAGGAAAAGCAGAACCAACAATAACGGGATCAACAAAAGATTCGAGTTTGATCGCTCAACAAAACTGCCGTCCAGAAGGGGTTTCAGCAAGGCAGGCAACACAGGCTCCAGTGCACCCAGAATCGCCATGCAAAGAACAGAAAAACCGAACAGTCTCCAGTAGGGCTTTACATAACGAAGCAGGCGCAAATAGAGAGCTTGATCAGTTTTTATCATACGGACTGGAAATTACTGGTGCCACGGCAATATCGAGGTTCTTGAAATTTTGCGATGCCATTATACATGAGGTAACGTATCCTACCTGTTTTATATGGATCCAAAGGAGAACCCCGACATGTCTGAACAGCATCCGATTATTGCTGTAACCGGTTCATCTGGTGCTGGAACGACCAATGTGAAAACGGCTTTCGAACACATTTGCGCGCGCGAAGGCATCAAACCGGCAATCATCGAAGGAGACAGCTTTCACCGCTATGATCGTCAGGCAATGCAGAAGGCCGTTGAAGAAGCGAAGAAGCAGGGCAAAATGGTGACCCATTTCGGACCGGAAGGTAATCTCTTTGAAGAACTGGAAGCCGTGTTTCGTGAATATTCAGAAAAAGGCACCGGAAAACGGCGCTGGTATGTGCACAATGAAGAAGAAGCGGCCAAACATCAACTTCCACCCGGCTCCATATCGGAATGGGAGCCCCTGCCTAAAGAGACACATGTCCTCTTCTATGAGGGGCTGCACGGTGGCTTGATCACGGATAAGGTCAATGTCGCAAAGTACGTCGATTTATTGATTGGTGTCGTGCCGATCATCAACCTTGAATGGATTCAGAAAATCCACCGGGATCGATTGGAGAGAGGGCATTCGGCTGAAGCAGCAACCCAGGCAATCCTAGATCGCATGCATGATTACGTCCACTACATTGTGCCGCAGTTTTCGCGTACGGACATCAACTTTCAACGTGTACCGACTGTCGATACTTCAGACCCCTTTGCTGAACGGGACGTGCCTACCAATGATGAGAGCTTTTCCGTGGTCCATGTTCGCAATCACAAAAAACTGGATGTCGACTTTCCTTACCTCCTTGCCATGATCGACGGCTCTTTCATGTCGACACCCGACACCCTCGTCATTCCTGCAAGCAAGAAGATTTTTGCCATGGAATTGATTTTTACTCCCATCGCCGAAAAAATGATGGCTGCGCGAAGAATGGTATAAACATGATATAAAACGGTATACTCTCGTTAAGAGATTCGGAGAAAAAAATGCGATCTATCCTGGTAATTAACCCCAAAGGCGGCTGTGGCAAGACAACAATTGCGACCAACCTTGCCGGTTATTATGCATCACATGGAAAATCCGTTTTGCTCGCTGATTTTGACCAACAGGCATCAAGTCTGGACTGGCTTGCTGTACGACCTGAATCCTTCCCTGAAATCCAGGGTGTCGCGGCATTCGAAGAGAAATTTCGTGCAGGCAAAAATATTGATGTACTGATCATGGATGCCCCTGCTGGACTCCATGGCAGACCTATCAGTGACTTGTTGCGCAGAGCAGAGACCATTATCATGCCTGTACTCCCCTCGCCGCTGGATATGCGGGCTGCGTCACGTTTTATTGAAAATCTCAAAAAAATCAATAAGGTGATCAAGGCTGAAGTCAAGCTGACCGCTGTTGCCAACCGGGTGCGAGAACATACCATCGCAGGCAATGAACTGAATGAATATCTTTCACGAGTGAAGCTGCCCGATGGGAAAAAACTCCCATTCATGACAGTCCTGCGCGCCAGCCAAAACTATATTCGTGCTGCAGAAAAGGGGTTGTCCATCTTTGAATTTGCACCCTATGCCACACAGGTTGACCGGGACCAATGGAAGCCTCTGCTACGCTGGCTTAACAGTACCAGAAGCAGACCTTGATCTGGAGCCCCATCAGAAATTGTACAACCCTGGCCCGCATGAGTGGGTAATCTGCGAGTTTGCATATGAGTAAAAACCTTTCCCGAAAAATTGTCATCCTCCCGGATGAAGATGAATTCCAGGCTAATCCAGACGAATCTGTTCTTGATGCAGCCTTACGTGCAGGTATCCAGCTCCCTTATGGCTGCCGCAGTGGAACTTGTGGTGCCTGCAAAGCTGTGTTGGTAGAAGGTGAAATTCATTATGGTAGTACGGAGCCGGAAGCACTGACGGAAGACGATCTCATAAACAATAGGATTTTATGCTGTCAGGCTCGTGCAGGAACAGATCTGGTTCTCAGAATAAAGACCGTCCAGGAGACCCGTGAAATACCCATCAAGACATTGCCGTCACGTGTCATGCACATGAAGCAGCTGTCACACGATGTCATGGGGCTATGGCTAAAACTGCCTTCATCCGAACGACTACAATTCCTGGCTGGCCAGTACATCGATATTCTGATGAAGGATGGGCGGGAACGATCATTCTCACTTGCCAATGCTCCTCATGACGATGAGTATCTACAATTACAGATTCGCTATTACGATGGCGGTGTCTTTTCGGAGCTTGTTTTCAAGGAAATGAAAGAAAAAACTCTGTTAAGGATCAAGGGTCCTTTTGGGAATTTCTTTCTGCGCGAAGAAAGCGATCGACCTTCACTGTTCATTGCGGGCGGAACCGGCTTTGCACCGGTGAAAAGCATTATCGAACATATGATCGCAAAACAGGACAAACGTCCCGTCTCCCTCTATTGGGGAGTACGGGCGAAACGGGATCTTTATCAGGATGAACTTGCACGATCTTGGGCTGAAGAACATGACAACATAAAGTATGTTCCCGTTCTGTCAGAACCTATGGAGGGGGATGAATGGCAGGGAAAGACCGGATTCGTCCATGAGGCCGTTCTGGAAGATTTCAGTGATTTTTCGGATTTCGATGTTTATGCCAGTGGACCACCCGTTATGGTTCAGGCTGTTCATGAAGCTCTAACCACTCGAGGTTTACCTGAAGAACGGCTTTATTCCGATGCTTTTGAGTTCGCTGCTAAAAAAGAAGAAAAATGAGTTTTCAATACCCAAACAAATGAAGGAGCCATTAAGAAAATTGTTTGCTCCGATTCTGAGTCGCTTTGAAACCGGTTCCGATCTTTATACCTATAAACCTCTGCAGAGAACAGTTTTGATCGTGCTTGGCCTGCTGTTTTCCGGGCTTGCTTCTGTCGTATTTGCTTTAGCTCAGGGTAAAAGTCCGGGCTATCTGTTTCCAGTAGTAATTTTTGGCGGAGTAGGGTTTGTCAGTCTGGTGATCGGAATTTTGGGGAATGATCGAGCCGTCGCAAAAATTTGGGGATCTGGCAAACGCTGATTGTGACCCTGTAGAAATTGTGCAATTCCCAATTTCTGCTCTTGAGTCAACGAAACAAGGGTCAATCGACAGCAACCAGTTCCTGTGATCGCTGGGTTGCCATTTCCAACCCCTTCTTGCGAACCTCTGCCGCTGCTTCCGGATCACCCATTTTTTCGAGCGTATCGGCCAGCTGTCGATAGACTTCCAGGCCCGCCCCATATTCGATTGCCGTCTCAAGATAATGTTTGGCCTTACCCCACAACTCGTTCCGATAACAGAGCGCACCCAGAACAGAGAGCAGGGTATGATCATCCTGATGTTCTGGCAACCATTTTTCACCCCGTTCAAGCTGTTTAGCCGGGTTGGCTCCCTTGGCAATCCCGTAGAGTGCTACCAGCCGATCATCCCATTGTTTATTGAGGGCCTTTTCGATCAGGGGAAGCGCTTCATTACTTTCAGAAGAATGTACCAGTTTCTCGAGATACAGGAACAGAAAATCCGGATCAGCTTTCAATTTTTTTGGCATTGTCTGCCAGGTTTCCTTGAGCGTCGCTATATCAGATGATGCCTCTTTTAGAAGGCCTTCCCAAGTCTGCTTCTCCAATACATCAAACTCTTCCTCTGACAATACTTTGTTTTTTTTCAAACGTTTGAGTAGGGGCTGTAATAATTTCCAGGCCTTATTCTTCTGGTACGTTTTAGACAATAATTTGAGAACCCTTGGTTGGTTCGGATGCTCTTCAAGCAGTTCTTCCAATGTGATTCTAGCAATATTATCCTGACCATGTTCGAGCAAGAGTTCGGCTCGAGTGAGCCCAACCGCAATATCAGATCCAGCCTCTGAGGAAGAAGCGAGCTGCAGATATTCATCCCGTACATCGACCTTACCAAGCTTATGCGCAGCCTTTGCTGCACCAAGATAATGTACATGAGAAAGCCGGTTACTGATCTGAGCGTCATTGGCCAGTGAACGTTCGGCCTCTTCCCACTTTCCTTCTGCCAATGCTGCAAGACCTTTGGAGAGTGATTTCTGAGCCTTTTTCTCCTTACGATCGGCGTTCCATTCACTTACTTTTCGGGGAGTGGCCCACAGATGGGCAACGAACCGAACGGTATAATAGAGCAAGATACCAGCCAGAATAGTGACAAGGGCAAAGAAAATAAAACTGGTCCTGATGACCTGTCCATGATAACCGATAATGACAAAGCCGGGATCGTCCATGGCGACATTGCCAACATAAATGGCTGCAAGTAACAGGGCCAGTGTAATAAAAAGCAGTTTCATGAGGACTGATCCTCCTGTCCTGCAGCCTTCCTGTATGCTTTCAACATGTTGAGCGATTTTGTAATCACTGGCATGGGTGGTTTCAGATCCAATTTCTGGAGACGATCTAGTTCTTCAAGAATCGATTTGACAGATGCTGCTTCCACATCGAAATAGCGTTTCAGGATCTCGGAAACCCGGGTCAGAGATGCCTTCATACCGCCTGTGTCACGCTGCAGCGCAGACAGCTTGGCACTGGTCAGTTCCAGTTGGAGATTCTGTTGCAGGAAATACCTAAGTTCGGGATCGAACAGGATCTCATCGGGGACTTCCTGATCCTTGATTTCCACCAGTTTGACCAGATCGTCCCACATGGCAAGCAATACCTCCTTCCAGCTTCTGGAAGATGTTTCCTCCTTGCCCGCCATCTTCTTCATGTCTTTCAATGTTGGCACTTCAAAATCCTTCAGCGGCAGGGATTCCACACGGGACGTCACATCAGAGAGATACAGTACTATGCCGCTGATGTCGGCATCCTCGACTCCGCGCAAGGCATTCATCTCCTTGATCAACTGTTCCCGGATCGGATTTAGGTTCGGATTGCCAAGATCTCTCAGCTTGGCATCAGCCGCCTCCAGCGCCTTGAGTGCCGTCGTGACATCACGCTCCAGACTGATCCGCTGTTGTGCGACAGTCAGTAGGTATTCCACTTCGGCAAGCACCCAGTCGGTTTCCTGTTTCGGTTTTTGATTCTGGATGACATCGAGTGATTCACTGAGCACTTTCTGACCATTGGCGAGCTCCTCCACGCGTGCCTTCAGTTCAGCCAGAGATGATTGCAAGGAGGATGAGGACTCAGTGACCGAGGACGTTGTCTCCTTTATTTCAGAAACCACTTCAGTGGTTTTACTATCGATTTGCTGAATCTTTTTCTCAATCTGAAGCCTGAGTTCTTGCTGGCGATCATATAACCAGTAGATAGCACCACCGACCAGCAACAGGATCAACAAGACGTTCACAACACTTTTCGCCATGGTACCGCTTTTTGCAGAACTGGCGCCAGATTCGACCGGTTCAAAATCTGCGTCTTTGCTGAGTTCAGTAGTATTCTCGCTCATTCTTTCTCCCTCATTCGATGCCAGCTCTGCATCGTAGCAATTATATCCCTGTCGCCAGCGCTTTCGGCAATCAAAATCTGACGATGGAAGCCTTTCTGTTTGGCATAGTCGGCAACGCGTTCACTTACTGTCAACAAGGGTGTAGACAGGAGGTGTTGACGATTTTTTTCGCCCAGTATAACAAACAAATTATCCAGTCCTGCAATACTGGTAACGATAATCAGATCGAGCTGTGCGTTCTCCCAGTGCGTTACGAGAACCTCCGGATCGGAATCGGCCACCTGCCGTCGATAGACCTCCGCATAGTCAACCTCTGCCTCTCTTGCTGACAGACCTTCTGCCAGTTTTTCATTACCCCCTATGCCGCGGAAAATCAGACATTTTTTTCCCTTCAGGACATCCACGTCAAATTCAGGCATGGCAAGCAACCCTTTGCTGGAAGCAATCTTCGGCACCTTGATCTTGTCAATTCCAGCCTGCATCAGTGCCCGGGCAGTAGATTTGCCCACTGCATATACGTTCAGCCCTTTGAGCTCCTGATCATAACGCCGCAGCGCGGAGATTCCGTAGCTGGCGGCATTGACACTGATAAAAATTACGTGATCGTAGGACTTCAACTGTTTGATATAATGGATAGTCTCCCGAGACAGCTCTATAGGCTCAATGGCAATCGCCGGCCAGCGGATAACATGTCCGCCTCTTTCCTCAAGCGCAGAGCAAAGACTCTCTGCCTGATCGGCAGGCCGGGTTACGACAACCCAGAGATCCTTCAACGTCTGTTCCAAATACTACCCCAGATTTTCCAGAATTCTGTCTGCACCACGTGACAGTAGATCTTCCGCCAGCGCTGTTCCCAATTTTTCTGCATGATTACGGTGGCCCACAATCTCGCCACGAACGATCCTGCTCCCATCCGTTTCACCTACCAGAGCACGAATGTGCAGCTGATCCCCGTCCAGTTCAGCAAACCCGGCGATGGGCACCTGACATCCTCCGAACAGGCGTCGGTTGACTGCCCGTTCAGCCACTACACGTGTATGTGTATCAGAATGATTCAGTGGTGCGATCAATGCCTGAGTATGGGTATCCTCAGCGCGACATTGTATGCCTATTGCACCTTGTCCAATTGCGGGCAGCAGTTCCTCTGGGCTTAACAGAGAGGTGATCCGTTCTTCCAGGCCAAGTCTGATTACACCTGCTGCTGCCAGGATGATCGCATCGTACTCGCCCTTGTCTAATTTACTTAGTCGTGTACCCACATTACCGCGAAGATCAAGAATCTCCAGATCGGGGCGAAGATTTTTAATCTGACACTGGCGGCGCAGGCTAGATGTGCCAAGACGAGCCTTCTCATCCAATGATGCAATAGTAACGGGTCTGTCTGTGATTAATACGTCCCGCGGGTCTTCTCGTTCCATAATTACAGGTAAAGCCAAACCCTCGGGCATTTCCATGGTGACATCTTTCATGGAATGGACGGCAATATCAGCCCTGCCATCAAGAAGCGCATTTTCCAGCTCTTTTACAAACAAACCCTTTCCACCAATTTTTGCCAGGGGGGAATCGAGAACCCGGTCTCCTTGGGTCTGAACTCCAATCAGTTCGACATTGAGGTCAACGTGCTCCGACAGCAAACAATCACGAACATGCTCCGCCTGCCACATCGCGAGAGGACTTTTTCGGGTAACAATTTTTATTGTATCCATCAGCACATGCTACGAATCGGTAAGTCCTGCTGCAAGCAAAAAATTAAACTATCAGCCAAAACCAAGTGAAAACTATCAATAACACTTTCTTTCTATTATAATTATCCATTGATGCCGGACGGGAATATCCGGCCAAGGGAAGGGGAAATAAACAAATTGGGCTGGGTAGGCAATGAGGCCGAGGATGCAGTATTCAACGTTTCAGTTCGGAAATTCTTTCGAACAATTTATTTCCAACTATTCATTTGCAACTGAAAATCTGTGGACTTTTCGCTTTTCTCCACTTTGTGACCGTCGTCACATAAATCGGAAGAACTCCTGTTTTGCCCTCCAGTCCTACGAGACAACCACCTTTTATGGTGGAGAATCTTCTTAAGAAAAAAGAAACGATTACAAAACATGGAAGCGGGTCATTTTGATCAGTAATTTGATCACTAAACAACGGAGATGATCCGAATCACTTCAGGATGAAGGCGTATTCAAAAAACTATTTACAAAACCCGCATGGAGGGGGTATTGGAAATGAAAAAATTTATAGTTGGCACAGTCTCCTTTCTGTCACTAGCCTCTGTGAGCACTCAAAGCGCAACCCTATATACGGTTCCAGACCCCTTGTCTGGCACCAATTCGCTGTTCAAACAACCCAGTTTTTCTTTGCCTTCACCGGGCAGCAGGATACCGGAACCGATCTCCGGACTGAACCTGACCCGTTTGACAAACCCTGGTACAGACGGATCGCGGCATGAATACTCCCGTTTTGATCCCTATAACAAGGGACAGTCCATGATCATCCTCAATGGCAGGGGCGGCCGATCCAATGTCTATAGAACCAAGAGCTATCCCTATAATGGCGTCGGTAATCTTGTCACCCGTTTACCTGTTTCCGAAGCCCGCTGGGACCGGAACGATCCCAACAAGATCTGGGGGCTTTCCAGATTTGCCATCAAAACAGTCAATCCAACAACCGGCAAAACAACCGTAATCAAAGATTTTTCCAAGGATCCTGTGCTGAAACCCTATCTTGGTTCAGGAGCTTACCGCATCACCATGAAGGATGAAGGCGAGGCCTCCTACAACAAACGTTACTGGGCCTTTCTGGTGCAGGGTGATGCTTCTAACAACTACCAGGGAAAACACATCTTTACCTGGGATCGACAGACCGACAAGGTTCTGGGTGTGTACACCCTCAGGGGCAAGGAAAAGAATATCGACTGGGTTGGTATGTCTCCAAAAGGTAACTATGTCCTGATCGGCGGACTCAACTACAAAGGCAATGAACAGACGGAAAATATCACCGGGCTGACCATGGCCAGCAAGGATTTTTCTCGCTTTAACCGCCTGGATTACACCACGGCTCACGCGGATGTGGGGATTGACAGTAATGGTAATGAAGTCATTGTCATGCAAAATACACGTACCGATTATGTTGATCTGATTCCCATCGACTGGAAAACCAAAGCAATAAAAAGTGCCTCACAGGGCTATGAAGGAACAAACCGAACGAAGCTACTGAAACTGAATTACAGCAACTCTCCAGACGGGTTTCAGGGTGGAGTGCACATCTCTGCGAACCATGACGGCTATGCCTTGATCAGTACAACTTTGGGCAATGGAAAACAGGAACAGAACTGGTTGGACAAGTCCATGGTACTGGTCAAGCTCGATCCAGATAATCCTGAAGCCGAAATCCTCTCCAAGACCTACAACACAACTACTGCTTATTGGCAGGAAACCCATGGCACAATTACGAATGATGGTAAAAAAGTCCTCTGGTCTGCAAACTGGGACCATCCTGGTTCCGGCAGTGACTTCGACAACTTCCTCCTGGAACTTGATCTGACGGGTACAGGTATCCCTGAAAACAGTCCCGTTAACAGTAATCCACCGAACCTTCCTCCACCTGAACCTGTAACAGTTGTTACACCGGAACCCGCAACCCCGTCACCGGCAGAAACGCCCGTCAATGTCGTTGAAGAACCCGGTACACCAACAGAAACTCCGGCTGTAAACGAAATCCCCCCGGAGTTGCGATGGTGGGACCCAGCCTATCTGGATCAGTTCTCGCTGGATGAGAACCTGAATGATGGCGACGATAGCCCTGTGATCGACGATGTACTTGCCCTTTCAGCAGATCCAGCAGAAACTCCATGTCTGGCAGGAGGAAAGGAACAATGCATACAAACCGAAAAATTCCAGAAGTCAAAACCGGAAGTTAGCCCTGAGTTGATTACACCTGAACTCTCTCAGGCGAACCAGTCCCTGGAACTTGCTACCGCAGAAGTCTCCGCCGTACCCATCCCCGGAGCACTTCTACTGATGGCCAGCAGTCTGATCGGCCTGCTAGGCTTTTCTGGAAACAAACGAAAAACTTAGCGACTTCCTCCTTCAGGGGGCTTTTTGGAAATGAAACGCCCCCTGATATTTTTCCTACTGCCAAAAGGCGCTTGCTTTGCGGTAAGATCATAACCTCATACATTGAGCAAGAAGGTTATGCCAATCAATCTCGGGATCGTGATGGATCCCATTCAACGTATTTCCATCATGAAGGATTCCAGCTTTGCTATGCTACTTGCAGCACAGGCACGTGGATGGAATCTTTATTACATGGAACAATCTGATCTGTTTCTCGATGAGGGTGAAGTGCGTGCAAATTGCAGTGCCTTGCGGGTTCGGGATAATCCTAATGACTGGTTTACACTTGAGGGAAAACAGACTCGTACTCTGAAGGATCTGGATGTCATTCTGATGCGAAAGGATCCTCCTTTCGATATGGAATACATTTTCACCACCTATCTGCTTGAACTGGCTGAAGCGGCCGGTGTCCTGGTAATCAATAAACCACAAAGCCTAAGAGATGCAAATGAAAAACTGTTTACTGCCTGGTTCCCACAATGCTGCCCGCCAACATGGGTTGGCAGCGATCCAGATCAGATCCGGCTTTTTCTGACGAGACACCAAGACATCATTCTGAAACCCCTGGATGGCATGGGAGGGACATCCATTTTCCGCGTCCGAGAACAGGATCCCAACCTGAATGTAATTATTGAGACACTCACAGTGCACGGCAGGCGTCCGATCATGGCGCAGCGTTTTATTCCCGAGATCAGCGCTGGAGACAAACGTGTGCTTTTGATCGAAGGAAAACCCGTGCCCTACGCCTTGGCACGAATTCCCGCCGAAGGTGAGACACGAGGAAATCTTGCCGCAGGTGGCCGCAGCGAAGGGGTTCCGCTAAGTCCGCATGATTACTGGATCTGCGATCAGGTCGGAGAAAAACTTCGGGAGAAGGGTCTCATCTTTGTTGGTCTCGACATCATTGGTGATTATCTCACCGAGATCAATGTCACCAGTCCTACTTGTATCCGTGAACTGGATTCCCTCTACAACTTGGATATCGCCGCTGATCTCATGGATGCCATAACACACCGATTGCGCTCATGAAAAGAAAAAGACGTACTTTGCTGTCCCTTGCTTTTTTGCTGATGATTGCTTCCTGCAGTGATCCCCAAAACGAGATCCACAAGTATACCTTTTTTGCTTTTGGAACTATTGTTGAACTGACAATTACCGGTACCGATCAAGAAACGGCTGACAAGGCTGCAAAGATCCTTGAAACCGACTTCAAACGAATGCACCACGACTGGCACGCATGGCATCCGGGGCCTCTGCTTTCCATCAACCAGCATCTGGCACGAGGTGAGCCGGCACCTGTCGACGACAAAATGATGCCTTTGTTGAAACGCGCAAAAGAACTGGCTCTCATGAGTGAAGGTACCTTTAATCCTCTGATTGGCAAATTGCTTGAAATCTGGGGATTCCACAACGATGAGATGCCGGAAAAACCACCCCCAGAGAAGGCCATCACTGACTTTCTGAAAAACGCCCCTAATCCAGCTGATCTGACATTTAATAAACAGCGTGTAGCTATAGACAATCCAACCGCCTGTTTCGATTTGGGTGGCTTTGCCAAAGGGTATGGCATTGATCGTGCTATAGATCGACTAAAGAAGCTGGGGATCCGAAATGCTATTGTCAACGCCGGTGGCGATCTTAAAGCCATTGGCAAACGTCATGACCGCCGATGGAGGATTGGAATTCGGCATCCCCGCAAGGCCGGCGTGATCGCGTCTATAGATGTAAACGATGGTGAGAGTGTATTTACATCCGGGGATTATGAACGGTATTTTATATACGAGGGAAAACGATATCACCACATACTTGATCCGCGAACGGGTTATCCTGCAACCGATTTTATTTCTGTCACGATAATCAACCCCGATGCGGGGTTATCGGACGCTGCGGCAACCGCGATTCTGGTAGCCGGACATAAAGACTGGAAAAAGATTGCTAAGAAGATGGGAGTCGACACGGTTATGGTGATCGACAAACAAGGAAACATCATGATGACACCTGCAATGAAACCCCGTATACATCTGGTGGTCCACAGGATAGATGATGAAAACAGGTGACAAGCTAATCCTGGCCGTAGCAGTGATTTTTGTCGGCTGGCTCTACAGCCATTTCTGGACTGACAGGGGGCATGCAGATTTTGCCCGCATCACCGTCGCGGATGGAGAACCTCAACTGATCAGTCTTGATGAAAACAGATTACTGGAAATGAAAGGGACATCGGGTATCTCAGAATTGGAGATCAACAATGGGCGCATTCGCTTCAAACATTCACCCTGTCCGAACCAGATTTGCGTTCATGCAGGTTGGCTTCAGCATGGGGGCGAATTTGCAGCCTGTCTGCCAAACCATGTCGCAATAGAAATCGTCGCCAACACAACACTTTTTGATGCTATCAATTTCTGATGACCACGATCACGCTGCTACCCGATCGAGAAGACACCCTGGTCGCTTGGCTGACCGCTTTTGCCATTATGATCCATGTCTTCGAAGCGGCCATTCCGAGTCCATTTCCAGGCGCCAAACCTGGACTTGCCAACGTCATCACTATTGCCACTCTACTGATCTTCGGATGGCGTACCGCGGCCTGGGTCTCATTACTACGCGTGCTGGTAGCCAGCTTGATGATAGGAACATTCCTGTCACCAACGTTTGCCATGAGTCTCTCTGGTGCCCTGGCCAGCATTCTCATTCTGGGAGCCTCCTGGAGGCTCTTCGGTCACTACCTTGGTGCGGTAGGTTACAGTATCTTGGCAGCCTTGGCTCACATGGGAGGACAATTTCTGCTTGCCTACACATTGTTTATCCCTAACCCCGGGATACTAAGGCTGTTACCTGTGTTCATGTCCCTCGCACTGGTATTCGGACTTTTAAGCGGTATAATCGCCGCCGCAATGATCAAACAGGAATCCTGATGTTCTATCAAGCCGGATATTCTGCTGGTTCCAGCGACACCATGGCCATGGCTATCGGTTTTGCTATCATCCTTCATGCTGCTCTTATCTTCGGTATCAATTTTTCAAACGATGATGAAAAACCCCGGATGGAAAATATCGAGGTTATTCTTGTCCAGCAGTCCAGTGAAGAAATGCCGAAGGAAGTTGACTTCTTGGCCCAAACAAATCTGGAAGGTGGAGGAGAAAGCGAAACAGTCGAGCGTCCAGCCACACCCTTTGTTGCACCTAATCCGGAACAGTCTCCTGAGATCGTGACACCAGCTTCAGCTCCCTTTGAACCCATGACGCACAGGCCTCAGCTATCAGTAGGAACAGTGAAAGCAGAAATGCCGCCTGTACAAGAACCGGAAAAAGAAAAGGAAGAGAAAAAACCGGTAGTCGAGCAGGATGAATTAATTGCAACCGAAGTCGAGAAAATCGCCAAAATTCAGAAGCCTGAACCGGAGAAGAAACCTTCGCCTGAATCGAAACCTGTAAAAGATCCAGAACCCATTGCCACGCCAGAACCAAAACCTGAAAATCCTTCAGCCGAAGAGCTAATGTCACGGAGTCTTGCGATGGCCAGCCTCAGCGCCGAGATTGATCGACGCCTGGAGGCGAAAGCAAAAAGGCCTCGCAAAGATTTTATTTCGGCCAGTACCCGAGAATATAAATATGCAGCCTACATGGAAGCATGGCGTGCCAAGGTTGAACGGATCGGAAATCTCAACTATCCGGAAGAAGCACGGCGCAAAAAGATTTCCGGCACATTGAGAATGACGGTTGCCCTCAATGCAGATGGTACCATCCATGAGATTTCTCTTGATAAATCATCCGGCCGCAAAGTTCTGGATGATGCAGCCATTCGAATTGTCCGATTGGCTGCTCCTTTTGCTCCCTTTCCTGAGAACATTAGCAAGGACGTGGATATTCTCTATATCACTCGAACCTGGAAGTTTCTGCACAACAGCACATTTTCCGGGAGATAGACAAAAAAACGCCCCCGGAGGGGCGCTGGAAGAAGGTCAAATAATTTTTACTCGCCAAAGTTATACCGGGCTGTAATCCCTGCATAAAAATTACGATCGGGGGCAGGCTCAAAGAACCGTGAACCGAAGGCATTGATGCGGATATTGCTGCTGTATTGTTCATCGAACAGATTGTTGATGCCCAGGAAAGGAGTAATCTCCCAGTCACCAAACTCTGCCAGGTAGCCAACCCGGATATTTCCCACCTGGTAGGGATCGACCTCAACCGAATTCGAATTGTTGGCGAACATACGGCCCACATATTGCATCTCGAAGATCGTATAGAGGCCACCAGGATGGTAGTAAGCAACCTCACCATGGAACTGATGTTCAGGAATACCGGGTATGGTGTTTCCATCGAACACATCACCATCACGGGTTCTGAAGGTATCGAATTCAAAATCTGAGTAGGTGTAGGCCATGGAGATGGTCAAACCAGGAAAGAAGCTTGGCTGAACCGATAGTGAAGCTTCCAGTCCATCATGCGTCGAAGAACCTGCGTTCTCGAAAAACTTGCGGTTGGGTTGCGAGGGAAGCTCAAAAGCAATGAGCTCATCTTCAACATCGATATGGAAGATGGCTAGATCATAACTGACACTGCTACCCACCAACCCCTTGAAACCGATCTCATAGTTTTTTGCTGTCTGGGGTTTGAGATCAGGATTGAGACCACCGCCATTGGGGTTGGCAAAGTCAGTGGTTCCCGGTGTCTCGAATGAGGTGGAGAAACTGGCATAGAAATTCAGCGCATCGTTTGCACTCCATAAAAGAGCAACACGTGGATTCCACTCCTCGAATGATGTGCTACCACTCTCATCTCCTCCTGCATTAGCAAAGAAACGGTCGTTCACATCGAACTCCACATTGTCATAGCGCACGCCTGCTGTCAGTTCCAGTGATTCGGTCAGCTGAAACTCATCTTGAAGGAAGACACCAAAGCTGGTGACTTCCTCATCTTGATCCAAGGTCAACGCACCGCGAACACCGGAATTATTCTCGAATCGCTGTCGATCATCATTCTGGGCATCAATATCAAAACCGACTATCAGTCGATTACCATGACCAAAAACATTTCCGGAATAGGTGTAATCGGCCCCGCCACCAAAAAAGAAACGATCGTATTGAATCTGACCACCATTCCCTTCAGCAATCCCTCCTGAAAATGGCAGACGACCACTGAAATTACGCCAGATGTAGTAATTCCTCAGACGAAGAGCATGATTTTCACCAAAGGTGTGCTTATAGACCAGACCCAATTTTTGCTGATCGAATTCCTCACCAGCATTGAAATCCACATTCCGCTGACGTGCCGCTGTGGGATCGGCAGCTGCAGTAGAAGCCTTGACCCCACCTGGATCATTATTGGTTGGTGCATCGATCGCGGAAGCTATCACTGTCAAACTGGATGAAGGTGTTATGTCATAACGAAATTTACTGTTGAGCAGATAACGTTCAGACTCATTGTGTTGGCGAAAGCCATCCTGTTCCGTATGTGAAAAATTCACCAGATAATTCAGCTTCCCGGCCTGTCCGCCAGCCTTGATCTGTTCCTTGTTGAAACTGAATTCACCCAGTGACAAACGCCCTTCGATAAATGGAATCTCCGGACCATCTTCTGTATAGACATTAATTGCACCACCGGATGCAGAACCATAGAGTGAGGAAACCGGCCCACGCAGAACCTCGACACGTTCTGCCGAACCAATATCGATATCGAGGATGGAAGACGTGCTGCCGTCAGCCAATGTCGATGGAATGCCGTCGGCGAAAACCTTGATGCCACGTATACCGAATGGAGCACGTGCACCGAAACCTCGAATCGAGATGCGCAGATCCTGTGCCGTATTGTAACGATTCAAGGAAAAGATACCGGGGATCTTCACCAGAGCTTCATCAAGCCCCAGTTGCTGACGCCCGAGTTGAATGTCGTCCTGATTAACTGTGCCAATCGCAGCGGGTACTTTGTATTGGCTCTTCTCAATACGGGTTGACTCGACCGTAATATCACCGAGTTTGTGTACTGCATCTTCCGCCATGGTGGTCAACGGGCTGGTGCTAATCAGCGAAACACCGGCAACGATCGCAATCCTAATTTTTTTCATCGGGGAATCCTCTCCTTATTTTATAGTTATAAAAGTCTGTGAAATCATTACAGACTGTAATGATTTCATCTACTTGTTCCTGCCCGATCCTGCAAAAGCCGTTCCGGGGTGCAAAGGTTGGCTATTCTATTGTTTTTACAAGGGTTGTAAAGCACTCATGGCACCGACAGCATACTGTCCCTGGTTAATTTCAACCAGACATGCTTCTGAAGTGGTCGATTTCAGCCATCTGTGACGCTATACGACAACCATCGATTCTGGCTTATAATAAAAAGATGTCCAGAATCAATTTGACCGGCCAGTTCCTTATTGCCATGCCAACCTTGCTGGATCCTGAATTTCAGCAGACAGTAACCTACATGTGTGCCCATACCAACGAAGGTGCAATGGGTATCGTCATCAACCGCCCGATGAACATGGGGCTAGGTGAGATCTTTGCACAAATGAACCTGAACCCCATCGACCCCGAAATTGAGCAAATCCGAGTCTTTCACGGAGGACCCGTACAACAAGACAGGGGCATCATCATCCATGAACCGCCCTCTAAATGGGACTCGACCATCAATGTTTCCGACCGGCTGGGTGTTGCTACTTCCCGAGATATTCTCGAAGCGATTTCCAAAGGGCAAGGGCCCGAACGATCATTGATCGCATTGGGTTATGCAAGTTGGGGCGCCGGGCAGATGGAGCAGGAACTGGCAGAGAATGCCTGGTTGTGCGTACCTGCAGATGAAAACATCCTGTTTGAAGTCCCTCCCGAAAAACGATGGGAGAAGGCAACTGAACTGCTTGGCTTTGATCTGTATCAGATCTCCAGAGATATAGGCCACGCATGAACGATGATCATCGTTCTGTCCTTGCATTCGACTTCGGAGAAAAAAATATCGGGATTGCGAAGGGTCAGACCATCAGTCGTACCGCTGAACCGCTGTGCATCCTTGAAGTAAAAAATGGCCAGATCGACTGGAAAGGCATCACGCTCTTGATCGACGAATGGCAACCTGATCTACTGCTAGTAGGCATGCCAACCGATTACGATGGTAACGAGTTCGGCATTGCAGAACGTGTCAAACGTTTTTGTCGACAATTGGAAGGGAGATACCATTTGAATGTTCAGACCATCAATGAGAACCTTTCCTCGGCAACCGCCAGGCAACGCCTTTCAAAAAAGAGAGCAAGAAACCAAGTTCGAGGAGGAAAACAAAGACTTGACGCACACGCAGCGCAGGCTATCCTTGAAACTTGGTTTGAGGAAAACGTATAGACGATGACAGTTCTGGATAACACAGAGATAGAGGAGATCCTGACTAAAATGGCGGAGGACCTGCGAACCTTTCTACAAGAACGCAATAGAGAGAATATCGCCATTGTTGGAATCCATACCGGAGGCGTCTGGATCGCACAACGGCTACACCAGCTGCTTGGAATCGATGAGGCCCTTGGCGAATTAAATATCGCGTTCTATCGAGATGATTTCAGTCAGATTGGTATGCATCCCAGTGTTGAACCCTCGAACCTGCCTTTTGATGTGGATAACCGGCACGTCGTGCTGGTGGATGACATTCTCTACACTGGCAGAACCGTTCGTGCCGCTTTGAACGAGATCTTCGACTATGGCAGGCCTGCCAGTGTATCATTGGTCGTACTGATTGATCGTGGAGAACAGGAATTACCCTTCAAGGCGGATGTTGCAGGTACCAAGATGTCCCTGAAAGCAGGAGAACATGTTAAACTCACCGGACCTGATAAACTTTCACTGGTGACAAGTATCCCAGCAAAATGACGGCACAAAAACCAGGCATACAACTCAACAAAAAAGGCCGTCTCAAACATTTTCTGACCACTGAAGAACTCTCCCGTCAAATTCTTACAGAAATTCTCGACACCGCGGAGAACTTTGCCGGTGTTGGCGAACGTGCTGTCAAAAAAGTCCCCTTGCTCCGAGGCAAAACCATTGCCAATCTGTTTTTTGAACCGAGTACTCGAACTCGTACCACCTTTGAACTGGCCGCCAAGCGTTTGTCGGCCGACGTACTCAATATCAACATAGAAGCCTCAGCTACCAAAAAAGGGGAATCACTACTGGATACCTTGCAGACATTGGAATCCATGCATTGCGACATGTTCGTCGTTCGCCACGCAAACAGTGGCGCTGCTCACTTCATTGCTTCACTGGTCGCCCCCGGTATTCGCGTGATCAACGCCGGTGATGGGCGTCATGCCCACCCTACACAGGCCATGCTCGATGCCTTTACCATTCGCCGTCACAAAGGTGGGTTCAATGGACTGAAAGTTGCCATTGTCGGCGATATTATGCACTCGCGCGTCGCTCGATCGGAGATCCATGCCTTCAATACCCTTGGGGTCAAGGAAGTTCGTGTGATCGCACCAAAAACTCTGATCCCTGCCTACATGCGGGCACTGGGTGTCAAGGTTTTCCATGACCTGAAGCTGGGACTCAAGGGTGTGGATGCGGTGATCATGCTACGCCTGCAACGCGAACGTATGCAGGGTCCTTTACTTCCCAGTGCGGATGAATTCTTCAAGATGTATGGGTTGACTGAAGAGCGACTCAAGGTTGCCAGCCCTGATGTGATGGTCCTGCATCCCGGTCCGATTAATCGGGGTGTAGAGATCGATTCAGAAGTAGCCGATGGCCCTCGTTCAGTGATTCTTGAACAGGTCAGTCATGGAATTGCGATTCGTATGGCAGTAATGTCCTTATGCATGGGGAGTGTGGAATGAATCTCTGTATCCGCAAAGGGCATCTCTTCGATCCGGCTTCCGGTCTGGACACTGTCAGCAATCTCTACATCCGTAAGGGCGAGATTGTCGCTATCGGTCGGAAACCGGCCGGGTTTGAAATCAAAAAACAAATCGATGTGAACGGCCGGTATGTATTCCCGGGTCTTGTCGATCTGAGTGCACGGCTGAGAGAACCGGGAGAACATTTCAAGGCAGATATTGCTTCGGAAACCAGGGCGGCAGCCTCAGGTGGAATCACTACACTCATCTGCCCTCCGGACACGACCCCGATCATCGACACACCTGCCGTTGTTGAACTGATCCATCAACGTTCTGAACAGTCGGGCAAGACAAGAGTTCTCTGTCTTGGTGCATTGACACACGGACTGAAAGGCGAACGGTTGGCAGAGATGTACTCACTGAAAGAGGCGGGATGTATTGGCGTATCCAATGCCATGCAACCGATCGAGAATACGGAGGTCTTGCGTCGTGCTATGGAATATGCAGTAACTTGCGGCATGACGGTATTCATCCAGCCGGAAGATCCCTGGCTTGGAAGCGGTACCATGCACGAAGGGGCCTACAGTACCCGTATGGGGATTCCACCGATCCCGGAAACCGCTGAGACCGTAGCTATCGCCCGCGATCTGCTTTTGATCGAGGAGACCGGTGTTCGTGCTCACTTCATGCACCTGTCCACAGCACGTGGTGTCGAACTGATCCGAGATGCCCGCAAAAGAGGTCTACCGGTAACGGCAGATGTGAGCATCCACCAGCTCCATTTCACTGACAAGGATGTGGAAAGCTACAATTCGCTCTGTCGGGTCAAACCACCATTCCGTCATCACAGCGATAAGGAACGCCTCATCGACGGCATCAAAAAAGGGGTGATTGGCGCGATCTGCTCCGATCATCAGCCACTGGATCATGATGCCAAGATGGCTCCTTTCAGTATGACCGAACCAGGTGTCTCCTCTCTGGATGTAATGCTGCCCCTGGTGATGAAATTGGTCGATGACAAGTTGCTGGATCTCGAAACCGCTGTCAGGGCCATCACCCATACACCGTCAGAAATTCTAGGTTTACCTCTTGGGAGTCTGGCCGTAGGCACCAGTGCCGATCTCTGCATCTATGATCCGGAACAACGCTGGACAGTGTCGGAAAACGCTCTCACGAGCGCAGGCAAGAATACACCCACTCTGGGTTGGCAATTGAAAGGTAAAGTCACACATACCCTACTCAAAGGACGTATCGTACACAAAAGCAGAATCTGATGAATTCTTCATATCGCAATACTATTTTTGTTGAAGATGCTGAAATCCTCCAACACACAGGGTATGAGGGTGATCAATACCTTATACGACTGCGAGCACCAAAAACCGCAGAACATGCCCAGCCCGGTAACTTCGTTCATCTCCAATGTGACGATCTGTTGCCCATGCGACGACCGATGTCGCTGATGCGGGTCAAGCCGAAAACTGGTGAAATCGAGATCCTCTACAAAAGGCATGGTCATGGAACAACCTTACTTTCACAACGAAATGTCGGCGAAACCCTGAGTGTCATGGGTCCCATCGGGCGACCTTTCAAACTGGAAAACTATCACCGCTATCCTCTCCTGATCGGAGGTGGTGTGGGACTACCACCCATGGTTTACTTGGCCGAGCACATGAAAAACCTGCGAGGAGAAATTTCACCTTTTGTCATCTTGGGTTCTGAAGTACCTTTCCCTTTTCCCCTAAAACCCTCCCAGATCATAATCGAAGGCATTCCCAATGGCGTCATCGCCACCATGCCACTGCTCGAAGATTGGGGCGTTGCTTGCCGTCTGGCCAGCCTTCAGGACTATCCAGGCTGTTTCGAAGGCTATGTCACCGATCTTGCCCGAAGCTGGCTGGAGACCATGGAACCGCATCAACGATCGGAAGTAGAGATCTTCTCCTGTGGTCCCACCCCCATGCTCAAGGCGGTCAAAATGCTGGCGGAAGAATATGGCCTTCCATGCCAAGTCTCATTGGAAGAATACATGGCCTGTGCCGTAGGTGGTTGTGCCGGGTGTGTAGTTCGTTTGGAAACTGAAACTGGTCCAAAGATGAAACGGGTCTGCGTTGACGGCCCAATCTTCGAGGCGAAGACCGTCGTCTTTCAATAAAACATAACCACAATCACGTTTCCTGCTTCATGGGTTCAACGGGAATCCTGTTGATCATTCCATAGAGGCTTTCTATTGCTATGGTTGAAATTTTTAATTGGATCAATCATCAAAAGAGAACTACTCTTAATTAGGTTACGGGGGAAATCCGTTCCACCAACAATAAGGTAAACAACAATAGAGGAGGAAAAACTATGTCACTCAAAGGCACCAAGACTGAACAAAATCTGAAAGATGCATTTGCAGGTGAATCACAAGCAAACCGTCGCTACCTGTATTTTGCAGCAAAAGCAGACGTAGAAGGTTATAACGACGTTGCTGCGGTTTTCCGTTCTACCGCTGAAGGCGAAACTGGTCATGCCCATGGCCATCTGGAGTACCTGGAAGAAGTGGGTGACCCGGCAACGGGCCTGCCAATTGGAGGAACTGCGGATAATCTCAAAGCTGCGATTGCTGGTGAAACCCATGAATACACAGATATGTATCCCGGCATGGCCAAGGATGCCCGTGAAGAAGGTTTTGACGAAATTGCCGACTGGATGGAGACACTGGCCAAGGCTGAACGATCACATGCCAATCGTTTCCAGAAAGCACTTGACTCTCTTGACTCCTGATTGGTGAACCATCCCAGGGTCTGACGATAAGGGAGCGTTATCGTCTCCCTTATTGTTTTCTTATTGAAAAACGATGAGCAACTTACCCATGGCAAATACACCTCGCGAAGGCAATCTTGAAGCTCCGACAAGGCATCCTGTCGATTGGCACGATCCGGACTTCTACAATGAAGAATCCCTGAACAAGGAACTGGAGCGCGTTTTTGATCACTGTCATGGATGTCGGCGTTGCGTCAATCTTTGTCAGGCATTCCCTACCCTGTTCGATCTGGTAGACGAATCCGATACGATGGAAATCGACGGTGTTGCCAAAGAAGATTACCAAAAGGTCGTCGATCAGTGCTATTTGTGTGATCTGTGTTTCATGACCAAGTGCCCCTATACACCGCCGCATGAATGGAATATCGACTTTCCTCATTTAATGTTGCGGGCCAAAGCAGTCAAGCACAAGAAAGGGGCATCAAGAACTCGAGACAAGATTCTGACTTCCACAGATGTCGTTGGCAAAATTGCCGGTATCCCGGTCATTGCGGAAATTGTCAACACAAGTAACAAGATCAAACCTGTGCGAAAAGTCATCGAAAAAACCTTGGGGGTCCATTCTGAAGCCTGCATTCCTGAATATCATGTAAAGACCTTTCGCAAACAGTTTCCCAAACACCAGCAAGTGAATCCGGAACAGGTACAACCAGGCGAGACCACACAGGGCAAGGTGGCACTTTTCAGTACCTGTTATATGAATTACAACGAGCCGGATGTAGGCAACCAGCTGGTTGCCGTCCTCGAACACAATGAAATACTGGTCCGGCTTGCCGAAAAAGAACAGTGCTGTGGCATGCCCAAAATGGAATTGGGTGATTTGGATGCAGTGGAAAAGGCCAAACAGGCGAATATTCCCGTACTTCTGAAAATGGTTGAGGATGGCTTTGATCTGATATCGCCTGTCCCTTCCTGCACCCTGATGTTCAAACAGGAACTCCCGCTGCTTTTTCCTGATGATCCCGAGGTTCAGAAAGTGGCTGCCGCTTTTTATGATCCCTTTGAATACCTCGCCTTGAGAAACCGGGAGGGTTTATTGAAAACGGATTTCAAAACCAGCCTCGGTAAGGTTACCTATCATACGGCTTGCCACCAGCGGGTACAGAATATTGGTCCCAAAACCCGCGAAGTTCTTGAACTGATCCCCAATATCGAAATCGAGACCATTGAACGATGTTCCGGCCATGATGGAACCTATGGTGTCAAGGTAGAAACTTTCGACTATGCGGTGAAAATCGGCCGACCAGTAGCAAACCGTATCAAAAAAAATGAACCTGACTATTTCACCAGTGACTGTCCAATCGCAGGACATCACATCGGCAATATACTCTTCCATGCCGATTTTCGAGACAGTGAACCAACTCATCCCATGTCTTTACTTTATATTGCTTATGGACTAGGTGAAAGCTAATGAAGAAACTCAAACGCTCTGATTTGTATTCACTGGAAGCGTATGCGGAAATCCGTGATGACTTCCGCAAAAAGGTGATCGCCCATAAAAAAAACCGCCGCCTCTCACTGGGTGATCATCTCATTTTGTTATTCGAGGACCGGTTGATCATGCAGTATCAGATCCAGGAAATGCTACGCATCGAAAGAATTTTCGAACCCGAGGCGATTCAGGAAGAGCTTGATGCCTATAACCCCCTGATCCCAGACGGCAACAACTGGAAGGCCACACTCATGATCGAATACAGTGATGTCGAAGAACGAAAAAGAGCGTTGGCACGATTGATCGGTATCGAAAAGCAGACCTGGGTCAAGATTGAAGGGCATGAAAAAGTCTTCCCTGTAGCAAATGAAGACTTGGAGAGAGAAAATGAAGAAAAGACCTCGGCAGTGCATTTTCTACGCTTTGAACTGACACCTGAGATGGTCACGTCTTTGCATGCAGGCGCAAACCTACGCGCAGGGATCGATCACCCTGAATATAAATTTGAAACGGATGTCGAAAAAACTGTTCGTGACGCCTTGATCCAGGATTTGGATTAAACCCGTCAAGCAATTCACACCCTTTACCCAACCCTTGTCTAAGAACCCTTGAATCTTCGAGCAACGATCTCCATCTTCATGTAGACTAATATGATTGATTTTGACTTCCGGAAAGTGATAATTGCTTTCTATCGGAATGATAAAAACAATCAATTTAACAAAACGCCAAGCAGGCGTTATTTTCTCGTTTCTTAATTTTTGACAACCCTAAACCACTTGAAAAGGAGATAAAAACTAATGAGCGTATTGGTAACAAAAAAAGCACCTGATTTTGAAGCTGCAGCAGTTATGCCGGACGGCAGTATCAAAGAAGACTTCAAACTGTCCGATTACCGCGGCAAATATGTTGTGCTGTTCTTCTATCCTCTGGATTTCACTTTCGTCTGCCCTTCAGAGCTGATCGCATTCGATCACCGTGTGAAAAAATTCGAAGAGCTGAATACTCAGGTCATTGGTGTTTCCATCGACTCACAATTCACCCACCATGCCTGGCGTGAAACCCCGGTTGAAAAAGGTGGAATTGGTCATGTTTCCTATCCGCTGGTCGCTGACATCAAACACAAGATCATGAAAAAATACGGTGTTCAGCATCCAGATGGTGTTGCGCTGCGCGGTACTTTTCTGATCGATCGGGATGGAGTCGTACAGTCTCAGATCGTCAACAATTTGCCACTCGGCCGCAATGTGGATGAAATGATCCGTTTGGTCGAGGCGCTGCAGTTCACTGAAGAACATGGTGAAGTTTGTCCGGCAGGCTGGCAGAAGGGAGAAGAAGGAATGAAACCGGACGCCGAAGGCGTCGCCGAATACCTTGCCAAACATGCGGAAGAGCTCTAATACTTCTTTTCGAATAATACTTGAGGGGGACAGAAAACTGTCCCCCCTACACCAAACAGGAGATAAAGCCCATGGCAAATGAAGGCTATCATGAACCCATAGAAGAATTGTCCGATGAAACCCGCGATATGCACCGTGCCATCACTTCCTTAATGGAAGAGCTGGAGGCCGTCGATTGGTACAATCAGCGTGTTGATGCCTGCAAGGATGCAGAACTGAAAGCCATCCTCGCACACAACCGGGACGAGGAGAAAGAGCATGCCGCCATGGTGCTGGAATGGATCCGAAGACAAGACCCGACAATGGATAAGGAATTGAAAGACTATCTTTTCACTGACAAACCCATCGCACACGAATAAGACAAGGAAATACGCCGATGACGATCAAACACCAGAAACTCCTGATCCTCGGATCAGGACCGGCCGGTTATACCGCCGCCATCTATGCCGCCCGTGCGGCGCTGGAACCCGTCCTGATCACAGGACTGCAACAGGGCGGGCAAATGACAACCACGACTGAAGTGGACAACTGGCCAGGTGATCCTGAAGGTGTCGATGGCACCGAACTGATGATGCGTATGCAAAGACATGCGGAACGCTTTGAAACGGAAATGATCTTCGACACCATTACTGAAGTCGATCTGAATCAACGGCCTTTTTACCTCAAGGGCGATTCCGGTGAGTACAGCTGTGATGCGCTGATCATTGCCACTGGTGCCTCGGCCAAATACCTCGGGTTGCCGTCCGAAGAAAAATACATGGGTAGAGGCGTGTCGGCCTGTGCCACCTGTGACGGTTTTTTCTATAAGGGCAAACCCGTCGTCGTCGTGGGTGGCGGAAACACGGCTGTGGAAGAAGCACTCTATCTGTCCAACATTTGTTCCCATGTCACTGTCATCCACCGGCGGAACAAATTCCGATCTGAGAAGATCCTGAGCAAAAAGCTGGAAGAAAAGGCCAAAAATGAAAATGTCACCATTGAATGGAATCACACACTCGATGAAGTCTTGGGTGATGATCAAGGTGTAACCGGTGTCCGCATCAAAAGCACCGTGGATGGCAGTACGAAAGAAATCGAAGCGCACGGGGTTTTCATTGCCATCGGCCACAAGCCAAACACCGACATTTTTGAAGGTCAGCTGGAGATGAACCATGGTTACATAGTCACCAAGGGTACAAACCCGAATGGTTTTGCAACCCTGACCAGTGTGGATGGTGTTTTTGCGGCTGGAGATGTCGCCGACCCGGTCTACAAACAAGCGATCACCTCTGCTGGATCCGGTTGCATGGCCGCACTCGATGCCGAACGCTATTTCGAACAGCAGGAAGGGTAGAATCAAAAAACCTATGACTAATTTCAGGCTGATCCGGAAACATCGAATCAAGACCCTCAATATCGAGGCCCAGGAATATATCCATGAACAGACCGGTGCCCGTCATTTTCATCTGGCTGCGGATGACAGCAACAATGTCTTTCTGATCGGCTTCGCCACCGTACCGCAGGATTCAACAGGCGTGGCACATATCCTCGAACACACGACGTTGTGCGGCAGTCAGAAATTCCCCGTGCGGGATCCGTTTTTCATGATGATCCGGCGTTCACTGAACACCTTCATGAACGCCATGACCAGCAGTGACTGGACGGCCTATCCCTTCGCCTCCCAGTCCCGAAAAGATTTCGACAACCTGCTGCAAGTCTATCTGGATGCGGTTTTCTTTCCACTGCTCGATCCTCTGGATTTTGCTCAGGAAGGCCACCGCCTTGAGTTTGAAATCCCAGATGATCCCAACTCTGATCTGGTCTTCAAGGGGGTCGTATACAACGAAATGAAAGGTGCCATGAGCTCGCCTATTGCCCAACTCTGGCAGACATCCAGCAGTGCGCTTTTCCCAACCACGACCTATCATTACAACAGCGGTGGTGATCCAGAGGAGATCCCGAATCTGACGTATGAGCAGCTCAAACAGTTCCATGCTGAGCATTACCATCCGTCAAATGCAGTGATCATCACCTACGGTAACTTTCCCGTCGAAGAACACCAGCAGAACTTTCATGAATGGGCACTGTGCCGATTTGACAAAAAAGAGCTGGACTTTTCCGTTCCCGACGAGAAACGTTACCTCGAACCACAACGCATTGTTGTGCCCTATGCCCTCGATCTGGAATCAGAAAATCAGGATACCCGGGCAAAGACCCATGAGGTTATGCACTGGTTACTCGGACCGATCACCGATCTCGAAGGCATGATGAATGCACAGTTGTTAAGTGGTGTATTGCTCGACAACAGTGCCTCACCTTTGCGCCAAGCACTGGAAAAAACGGACCTCGCCAATGCACCATCCGAGCTTTGCGGCTTGGACGGCTCCACCCGTGAAGCCAGTTTTATTTGTGGCGTTGAAGGTACTGATCCTGACAAGGCTGATGCCGTCGAAAAACTCATCATTGGGGTTCTGGAAGAAGTTGCGGAAAAGGGGGTGCCCATGGAGATGGTAGAAGCCGTTCTGCACCAGTTCGAGCTGGAACAGCGCGAGATCTCCTCAGGAAGCCATCCTTATGGGCTGCGACTGGCTGGTGCCATGCTGCCCCTTGCCCTGCACAAGGGAGATCCCATCGCCACACTGGATATTGACCCACTGCTCGATCGATTACGTGAAAACATCAAAGATCCGGAATTCATCCGATCTCTGGCCAGAAACCTGCTGCTGGAAAACCCCCACCGGGTACGGACTGTCATGCCACCGGATACCGAATTGAGTGAGAAAAAACTGGCCGAGGAGAAACGGCGCCTTGCTGAAATCAAGGCTGGCCTAACCGACGAAGAAAAGCAGGCCATAATCGATCTTACACACAAACTGGAGGAGCGACAGAACCAGCAAGATGATCCGAATATCCTGCCCAAGGTAGGGCTGGACGATGTTCCGCCCGATATTCCAATCCCGTCCGGAATCAGAGAGAAAATTGCAAAACGCGACAGCACCCTCTATTCCGCGGTCACCAATGGCCTGGTCTATGAAAGCGTTATCCTTCCAGTCCCGGAACTGGATGAGGATGAGACAGCGTTGCTGAATCTCTATGCCGACTGTCTGACCGAAGTGGGAGCGGGCGATCAGGATTACTTGCAAATGCAGGCTCTGCAGTCGGCAGTCAGCGGGGGAGTACACGCTTCCCTGAACCTGCACTCTACAGTCCATGATATACAACAGATGAATTCATTTTTCCGTATCAGCGTTTCCGGTCTCAAACGTAAACATCGGGATTTTGCCAAACTCCTCCACCAGTATTTTTCCGCACCCCGATTTGATGAATTCGAGCGATTTCGGGAACTGATCGCACAGATGAGGGCCAGTCGGGAAGCCTCCATCACAAGCCACGGACAAACACTGGCAATGGCTGCTGCTGCCTCTGGCCTGAGCCCTTCGGCAAAACTAGCACACCACTGGGGTGGCCTCCTGGGCATAAAGAAGCTGATCGCACTTGACGAGACGTTCGAAGAACAACAATCTATCGAAAAGTTTGCCACAACACTGGCATCCATCCACCAGAAGATGCTCTCGACCAAAGAGGAACTCCTCGTTGTTTCTGAAAAAGATGTTCATACAAGGATTGAAACCGACCTGAACGCTATCTGGTCCCTTCCACCCGGTTCCGAGGCCGCAGGATTCAACCCTGCATTCTTAGCAGAAACGATCCGTCAGGGATGGTTGACCAGTACCCAAGTCAACTTCTGTGCCAAGGCTTGGCCAGCGGTCCCAAGTGGACATCCCGATGCAGCAGCCCTGATGGTGCTTGGACGATTTTTACACAACGGTTTCTTACACACCGCGATCCGGGAGAAAGGTGGTGCCTATGGATCAGGAGCTTCCTATGACAGCAGTACCGGTGTTTTCCGCTTCTTTTCATACCGGGATCCGCGCCTGAGCGAGACATTGGAAGATTTTGATCGTTCGATCCAATGGCTGATCGAAAACCAACATGAATTCCGCCTGCTGGAAGAGGCCATTCTCAGTGTTATCAGTGCTATCGACCGGCCCAACTCTCCTGCGGGAGAAGCCATCCAAACCCACCTGCTGAACCTTCATGGGCGCACTCCGGAATTCCGGCGGGCCTTCAGAAAGGCTATACTTGATGTGACGATCGATGACCTCAAACGGGTCGCCGAGACCTACCTGCCTTCTGCAGCAGCAAATATTGCCGTGGTGACAAGTCCCGCGTTTCGACCGGAGGTTGAAAAACTGGAACTCGAAATCAACACGATTCCTTGAGGCCGCTCATCCCGAGCTGAAGACCCCGGAATCTCCTCAAATCAAGTCAGACACAACACATTTTGTGTTGTGTTAAGCAGGACTAGGCATGACAAATTCAAGAGGCAATGTCTTGCATTAGAGTCACCTTTCCCGGGGAAAAGTTCATGTCAAGCTGGGATCAATTACCCAGGCTCTCTCTTTCCTGCCACCTCTATTGCTCAAGGATTCCTGATCAATACCGATAAAGCCCTGTAGAAGCTGTCAGCAATGCACTGTCAAGCATTGGCTGATTATTTAACCAATTACAGTTAAGGATCGTACCAAAAGGTACCTCAAATGTCGGTAACCAGAGAAATTGAGATTTTATTGATTGAAGATGATCTCGACTATGCAGATCATATCCGATCGTTACTGGACAGTCAGCCCTCCTACCGATTCCGGTATGAGCGTGTCTCCCTGATTTCAGAGGCACTTAAGCTGCTGAGGGACCGAAATTTCGATACGATCCTCATTGACTTCTCTCTCAAGGAACTGAACAGTCTGGATCGTATCCTTGAAATCAGCAATGCCACTTCGGATACGCCAATCGTTGGTCTGATCAACGCATCTGATGAAGACAGGGCAAATGAAGCCATCGAGTACGGTCTTCAGGACCGAATCATCAAAAATGAATATGACGAATTCGTCATCGTCAGCAAGATCCTGTTCACGATTAAACGCCATGAAGCGGAAAAGAATACCCTTGCCAGACAGAAAGTCTTTCCGGATGAACTGCTCTATGACAAAAGGACGGGGTTGCCGAACCAGGTGCTGTTCAAGGACAGACTGGAACAAGCTTTGTTGCGTGCCGATCGGGATCAAACATCGCTTGGGCTGGTCGCGGTTCATCTTAAACAATTCTCACTGATCAACGAAAAACATGGCTATCGTGTGGCAGAATCAGCACTGCAAAGAGCAGCCAAATTACTGGGGCAGAGTGTCCGCAAGTGCGATACGGTTGCTCATGTAGAAGATGACAAGTTTATGGTCGTTCTTGAGGGTCTGGAAAAAACCAGTGGCGCGATCACCCTTTCGGAAAGAATCATCCGCGCGTTCTCCCGTACCATGCGTATCGGAAACCATAATCTTAAAATGACCGCCAGTGCCGGAATCGCCATGTATCCTGACTGCAAAGGATTTCATGAGCTCATCCAATCAGCCGAGTGGGCGATGAAACGCGCAGGAGATGCAGGAGGTAACCGCTACAAACTCTATACGGACAACCTTAGCGAAGAGGCGATCTGGAAATATAGCCTTGAAAACGATCTGGAAAAGGCTCTGGAAGAACAGCAGTTTGAACTCCATTATCAACCGCTGTTCGATCTTAGAAAGAGAAAGGTCATCGGCCTCGAAGCTCTGTTGCGCTGGAACCATCCTGAAGAGGGCCCTATGATGCCTGGCGCCTTTATCGACCAGCTTGAAGCCTCCGATATGATCCTTGAGGTAGGTGAGTGGGTGTTAGATGAAGCCTGCAGAAAGCTCAAGGTATGGCAGAGTAAATACCCTTCCTTCATGATGGGTATCAACCTCTCTGCCCGTCAATTGCAGGATCCCTACCTGCTGGAACGCATTAGCTCCATTCTGCAGAAACATAATATCAACCCCGCTTCGTTGGAGCTGGAGATCACAGAACGACAACTGGTCGACAAAAATGATGCTGTAAGCCAATATAATATTCAGGCCTTGGTCGATCACGGTCTCAACTTGGCGCTAGATGATTTTGGTACCGGTTACAGTACGGAATCCTATTTCCAGCATTTCCCTGACAATACCATTCATACTCTCAAGATCGATCGAAAAGATATCCAGGGCATGCTGGAAAACGATGCTATCGCCGAGCGGGTTGAAAAATATATTGAGTTTTCGCACAAAAATAATATGCGTGTCATTGCCGAAGGAATCGAACATCTCGACCAGTTGGAACGGGTACAGATGCTCGGTGTCGATGTGATCCAGGGGTTCTTGCTCAGCAAGGCTGTATCCAGTTCCGAGATAGAAGATGGGTTGCGCCGGAACCAGTTTTCACTTCAGGATCTTCGGTCAAAAGAGGTCTTGAAGCTCTATGAGTTGTGATCTGTTTATCTTGCTCTGATCCTTCCTCCAACCATTTTTGTTGGACAAAGAAAGATACTCTCTCTACATCTGATCGGTTAGCATAGCGCTACTGAATCAAGAACATTCTGTCATGCCCAGAGTAAAAAGCGATTTCAAACCTGCATGGTGGTTACGTGGGCCAAATCAACAAACGATGTGGTCAGTATTCTTTCGCAAACCGGCATCGCTTGACTTGATCCCGGAAAGGTTGGAGCTGGACGATGGTGACTTTCTGGATCTGGTTTGGACGGGTTCCGGTACGGGAAAAACCGTTCTGATACTGCATGGTCTGGAAGGCAACAAAGACTCTCCCTACGCAAATGGTATGCTGAAAGCCTTGTCCGACAGCGGTTATCATTGCTGCCTGATGCATTTCAGAGGGTGCAGCGGTGAACCCAATCGGTTACCTCGAAGCTACCACAGCGGCGAGACTGGCGACCTGCAGCAAGTGATCAACCATATCAACGTCCATCATCAAAAAGAGGTATTTGCCGCCATCGGTTATTCCTTGGGTGGAAATGTGCTGCTCAAGTGGCTGGGAGAAAAAAGAGACCATGCCGCCCTGAATACTGCAGTTGCCGTTTCCGTTCCATTTTCACTGGACGATGCGGCCCGCCGTATGGGAAAAGGATTCTCCAGAGTCTATGAGAAACATCTTGTCTCAAAGCTACAGGAAAAATATAGGCAAAAATTTGTAAAAATCGCCTCACCATTGAATGTCGATATTGATCAATTGAACAGCTTCTATCTTTTTGATGATCAGGTGACGGCACCTTTACATGGATTCCATGGTGTCGATGACTATTATGCACGATCCAGTTGCGGACAGTTTCTGAAACAGATTACAAAACCTACCCTCATACTTCATGCCAGCGACGATCCTTTCATGTGGCCAGATACCGCCCCATTGGAGTCTGATCTATCGCCTACGGTTAGGCTGGAAGTGTCAGAAAAAGGGGGTCATGTTGGCTTTGTAAGTGGCACCTGGCCCTGGAAGCCAGAATATTGGCTCGAAAAAAGGATTCTCCTGTGGCTTGCGTCACATTATTCGTAACAAAGCTAGTCATTTCGAATAGGTTTATATAGAATTCAAACAGTTGAATGACAGAGTGAATCCTTTATGTCAAAACTACCCGCCTTCTCCATTTTGCTTTTGCTTACTCTTTCCTCAGTCTGTCTGCATGCCGAAGAAGCGAATGAAGCCGACAAGATCATTGTCCGGAATTTTGTAAGCGGTTCCCTTCAGCAAATCAAGGAGGAAAAACAGGGAAAACCCTTCATTCTTTCCTTCTGGTCCGTTGACTGTACTTATTGCTTCAGGGAAATGGAGATGTTTTCCTCTCTGAGAAAAAAATATCCGGATCTGGATGTCGTCCTGGTTTCTACCGATCAGGATCTGGATGAGCAAGTTATCTACATGGTGCTTGATGTCACCAAATTCAAAACTGACAAGGTCTGGGTCTTTGCCGAGAAGCATCCAGACAGACTCTATGCGGAGATCGATAGAAACTGGCAAGGGGAGTTGCCTCATACTCTTTTCTTCAACAGCAAACATGAAGTTCAGTCAGTCGTCGGGGAAGTAAAGCCGAAACTGGTTAAACGATGGTTACAGTATATTCGCAAGGAAAACTCATGAATACACTAACTTTTCTTCTTTTCCAGTAGTGTTCGCATTTTTTTCGATCGCTTCACCCGTGCAACGCCTTTTCTTCCTGAAATATCCAGTGTAAATTTTCCAAGATCATGATTGAGTGTTGAAATTTCTGGGCACCATTCCTCTAATACATACAGCTGTTTTTCGACAATACCCGTACCACCCGTGCAATCGGACCTGTCAGAGCAACAGGTGTATCATTGTTCAAAATATTCGCTATGGTTTCCCGTACCAGAGGCGCCATTAGCTCGAGTGCTGTTTTTCGATCAATACCGGCCCTTTTGAATAAGCGGAGCCCTCCATCAATCAGTGCAGTCATATAATTACAGGCGAAAACATATGCCGCATGGTATTCGGATCTTATGATCCGGATCGATCTCAAAAATCACAACGCCAGTTTCTTCGAACGCGGGCACAAGCACGTTAAGTGAAACAGGATCGCCTTCGATTCCACACCAGGTCCCACTAAATGTCTCTTCCGCAACCGATGATATTTAATTTTTTCAACTGTCCCTGCATGCTTTAATCCTCACCGAGAAAGTCACCTCGCTGATGCTGCCACATGTCATAATATTTTCCCTTCATTGCAAGAAGCTGTTGATGATTTCCTTCTTCAATTATCTTTCCATTTTCCAGTACAACGATGCGATCCATTCGCAGAATGGTCGAAAGACGATGGGCGATGACAATTGCTGTCTTTTCCTTGATCAGATCAAAAATCGCAATCTGGATCTGTTTTTCTGTCAATGAATCAAGAGCACTCGTCGCCTCATCGAGAACAACAATAGGAGCATCTTCAAGAAAAGCCCGTGCCAAGGCGATACGCTGTTTTTCACCACCGGAAAGCTTTACTCCTCTTTCTCCAACAAGTGTCTCGAATCTCTGTGGTAGTTTTTCTATGAACTCAAGACTGCGTGATTTTCTCGCCACTTCGATCAACTGTTCCTCTGAAACATCCTCGCCAAGACAAATATTCTCCCTGATGGATCGATGAAACAGTTCAGGCTGCTGTGGAACTAGAGAGATCTGCTTACGCAATGATCGAAGAGTAAAGTTCTTGGCATCGATACCATCAAAAAATATCCGTCCTGTCTGGGGTTCAGAAAAACGAAACAGAAGTTTTGTCAGCGACGTCTTACCTGATCCTGATTGACCTACCAGCGCAATCTTCTCTCCTGCTTTAATATGCAATGAAAAATCCTGAAACAGTCCAGCATCATTTTCCTTGTCATATGTGAAGGAAACATTTTCAAACAGAATATCCCCTTTCTTGATCGGATAATCTCGTGCTTCTTCGGTGTCTTTTTCATAATCCTTGCATCGAAAGATCTCTGCCATTTCCGCAGCATCTGCCAATGCCGTGAAAAAGGTGCGGAAGTTACGACCGAAATCCCAGAGTCGATGGATCAGTAGTAACAGGATAGACTGAAACAACACAAACTCTCCTACCTGAAAGTTTCCGCCCTTCCACTTCTGAATCATCAGATAAACCAGTAACAGCTCTATACCAAATGTCAAAATTCCTTGCACGGCAAATGAGATAAACATCAGAATCCATGCGATGATCTTCCTTCGATAAACCTCGTCTGCAGCCTGGTTTACACGTGTCAGCTCCACTGCTTCACGAGAAAAGGTCTTGACGATAATAATATTGCTAATGGCATCAGAATAACTTCCACCTACTTTTGAATCCGCTTCTGCAACCGCCTTGTCGAATCGCAACTTCCAAATGGAATAGCCCACACTCCAGGTTATGAACATGATCACCCAAATCAAGAAATACCAGGCAAACTCTTCCTGCTGATGAAAAAAAATTACAAAGGAAATGATGACAGCCAAAATATTTTGATAAAACTGGAACAGGAACCAATCCATAATGATCTCGAATGATCGGGAGAAACGATTGGCTTTCTTGATCAGACTTCCGGAAAAGCTGTTCTCAAAAAAATCATATTTTTGTTTTTGCAGGATGTCGAAGCAACGTTTTTCGAGTAAATTGACACCACCACCATCGAGCGGAATGATACCAACCTCAAGTAAACGCCAGGACAACCAGATCCCTGCATAGAAAACGGCTATCCTGGACAGGTTATCCATCAGAATCTGCAAGGTTTCGTGCGAAAAGGGCTTTGCCAGTCCGTTGGCAATATTCTTGTAGAAAACAGGTGTGTAATAATCAAGAAAAGTTGCACTGCTGAGTGCCAACAGACAGAGCAAAAAATACCATCGCTTCTGCCAGACTACATGACCATACTCTCTCAGAATAATATCCATGAGATCAGTCTAACAGATTGTTTTCATGCACTTGCTTTCCAGACTTCTTTGAGAGTATTTCTGATATTGCTTATGAGCGGGTCATGCTAGCGCGGTATACGGATAAAGATGATTGTGGCGATCACAAAACAGAACAAAATAGCGGGTAAATTACCAATACGAACATAAGGCGTTGCACCAGAATAAGACTGAACATTAGCGGCAAGCGTTGCCACCTCAAACTGTGGAGCCTGATATGTAATCCTCCCTTTTGGGTCGATGATCGCACTGATACCTGTATTGGTGGACCGTACCATGTAGCGCCCTGTCTCCAGTGCTCGCATGCGTGCCATTTCCAGATGCTGGTGGGGAGCAAATGAATCACCAAACCAAGCATCGTTACTCAGGTTCACCAGAAAATCGGCTTCTGGCAGGCCAGTAATCACCTCTTCACCGAAGACATCCTCATAGCAGACCGAAATACCGATGGCATGGCTCGTTGTCTTGATCAGCGCCTTGTCAGAGTTCCCTGCACTGAAGCGAGACATGGGAATACTCAAAAATTTAAGAACAGGATCGAGATATTTTTCCAGTGGAAGATATTCACCAAATGGGACAAGGTGCCTTTTATGATAGACATCGACCTCGCTACCGAAGGCAATTACACTGTTGTAATACTTACCACTCTTTGGATCGGACACCGGCAGACCTAGTATCAGATCTGTCTTACTGTTACGGGCCCGTTTTGCCAAAGCATCGAGAAACTCGGGAATATCCCGGGCAAAGGCGGGTAATGCCGTTTCCGGCCAGATAATCAGAGCGGCCTTATCCCAATATGGTTCAGAAAGATGTGTGTACAAGTCCAGTGTGGTCTGTCGTTGCTCAGGTAACCATTTGATCTCTTGGGCAACATTGCCCTGGATGATAGTGACTTGGAGATTCCCCGATTTTGGAGCCGTCCACTCTGCGTGTTTCAACAAAAAGCCCACTCCCCATATCATGATCAAAATTGACAGAACAGAGAACAAAGCCTTTTTATATTCCACCCACAACAGCACCAGTAATGCGGCAGAAACCGCAACCATCAGGCTGACACCATAGATTCCTGCTACTGGAGCATAACCACTAAGCGGGCCATCGATCTGGCTGTAGCCCACTGTCAACCAGGGAAATCCCGTGAATAGCCAGCTTCTAATCCATTCGAAAATCACCCAGATCAGCGGCAGTACGATAATCCTGTCCCGTTTGTTTTCCTTTCTGAAAAAACGGGCTGTTACATAGACAGTAAAAGCAGGGAATAAGGCAATGACCAGAATGAAGAGTATCGTCATAGACACGGAGAAGGCCAGAACCGGTAAGCCAAACTGGTGAATACTGATCTGCAGCCAGGATATGCCGACACCAAAATAACCCAGCCCATAGATCAGACCAATACGAAACGCGCACGCTGCAGACTTGTCCAGAACAAGAGCAAACAAAACGGCAAGTGAAAGGATTGCGACGGGATAAAATCCGAAGGGAGCAAATGCCAGGGGCATCGCCGCACCGGCCAGAACTGCGATCAGATATTCAAACTTATTCGCTTTCAAGCGCTTCTTCGGTGCCCAGAGGCCTGATCAGAAGTGTGAGAATACGACGCCGATCGGCACGCATAACCTCAAACTCCAGATCGGCATATTCAATTTTTTCGCCGCGTTTGGGCAGATGCCCAAAGGCATCAACGATGACACCGCCAATGGTCTCATTTTCCTCATCGGTGATTGACGTGTTGAAGTATTCGTTGAACTCATCGAGCGGCATTTGTGCCTTAACCGTGAAACGATCTTTTCGGTGCTTCCGCACAAATTCTTCATCTTCCAGGTCGTGCTCATCGCCGATCTCACCAACGATCTGCTCCAGCACATCTTCGATGGTCACCAAACCAGCAACACCACCATATTCATCGATCACGATGGCCATATGGTTCCGGCTACGGCGGAATTCGTCGAGCAGTGCATTAAGCCGTTTACTCTCGGGAACAAAAATGGGTGGCCGGACGATGTCGCGGACATTGAAATTTTCTGTGCCACCATCCGCTATACAGGCCAGCATATCCTTTGCCAGCAAGATACCAACAACATGCTCATGCTTGTCATCCATCATTGGAAAGCGTGAATGCCCTGACTCGACGATGACAGGAAGATATTCTTCGAACTTCATGTTCTCAAGTACCACCACCATCTGAGATCGAGGCACCATAATGTCGCGCACCCGCATTTCAGAGACCAGCAGAACGCCTTCCAGCATGGCCAGTGTATCGGGTTTGATCAGATTACGCTTTTCCGCATCGCGCAGAATTTCCGTGAGTTCCTGCTTGTCATCGGGATCTTTCTGAAAACGACTCAAAAGTTTTTTACAAAGCTGTTTCCACCAGATCGAAGGAGGTTTTGACTGTGCGTTCATTCGGATTCGTAAGGATCGGGATAGCCCAGTTTTTTGAGAATTTCTTTTTCAAGACTCTCCATCTTTTCTGCATCGGCTTCTTCTTTATGATCATAGCCTAAAAGATGCAAAACTCCATGTACAACCATATGCGCCCAGTGTGCATACAGCTGTTTATTCTGCTCATCAGCCTCTTTGGTAACGACCGGTGCACAGATCACAATATCTCCGATGACCTCCGGTGCAATCAGATCCAGACCAGACATGGCAAAAGACATGACGTTGGTTGCTCCTTTTCTGTGCCGCCATCGTTCGTTCAGCATCGCGCTTTCCTCTTCATCAACGATACGAATCGCAAGCTGGGTATCCTCCTTGCGGCCTGCTGCTTCGAGTGTCGTTCTGACCCATTCCCTGAACTTTTCGTCCGCAGGAAGTTCTGGATCATGGAAGATATCCTGGAGTTCTAGATCAAGATTCATAAACAGGAAGCTGTTGTCTGATAAGAGGGAAAGACCTAGTCATGTTGGCTGGTATGTTCATAGGCTTCATAGGCATCGAGGATTTTACCCACCAAGGGGTGACGCACCACATCACGAGACTTGAAAAAGGTGAAACTGATGTCCTCTTCATCTTTTAGTACATCGATCACATGCCGCAAACCCGATTGCTTGCCTCGCGGTAAGTCGATCTGTGTTACGTCTCCAGTGATCACCGCGGTCGATCCATAACCGATCCGTGTCAGGAACATTTTCATTTGCTCGATAGTGGTGTTTTGAGCTTCATCGAGAATGATGTAGGCATCGTTCAAAGTTCTGCCACGCATAAAAGCCAGCGGTGCCACCTCGATCACATTTCTTTCTATCAGCTTGGCGACCTTTTCAAATCCCAGCATTTCAAACAGGGCGTCATAGAGTGGGCGCAGATAGGGATCGACCTTTTGTGCCAGATCGCCGGGTAAAAAACCCAGGTTTTCACCAGCTTCGACTGCGGGGCGGACCAACACGACACGTCTCACCTGATCGCGTTCAAGCGCCTCAACAGCACAGGCCACGGCAAGATAGGTCTTGCCAGTACCTGCAGGTCCAATACCAAAATTGACATCATTCCGTTGGATTTGACGGACATAGCGACGCTGGTTTGCCCCTCTGGGCTTGATCAGACACCGTTTGGTTCGAATGACAACGTGCTCCGGTATCTCTTCTTCAAGCAGCTCCTCAACACCGGATGCCTGCAGGTGCAAATGGACCACCTCGGGTGAGACCGCAGTATCATCGGTCATGGCATAGAGTTCCTCCAGAATTCTTCCGGTCGCTTCTACGGAGTCCCGGTCGCCGATGATATGGAACAGATGTCCGCGGTTATTGATCTCGACACCCAAGCGTCGTTCCAGCTGACGAAGGTGGTTGTCGAATTGACCACAGAGGTTAGAAAGACGTTCGTTATCCTGGGGTTCCAGCACGATATCACTGGAAGTTCGGTGTAATGTTTTACTAATCGTATTCAAATCAATAGAATTTTAAGCAGATAATTTCTGTTGTTGCTCAGTGGAAACCCGTTCAGCTCGTAATGAATTCGGCAGTGCTTCCGTTATTCTGACATCGACCAACTGACCGATCAGCTCCGGTCCACCATCGAAATTTACCACGCGGTTGTTCTCGGTACGACCAGCCACCTGGCTGGCATCCTTCTTTGAGATTCCTTCAACCAGTACACGTTCAATCTTGCCGACCATACCCCGGCTAATCTCGGCCGCCTGCTGATTAATGCGGGCCTGGAGGATCGCCAGTCGCTGTTTTTTGACATCATCCGGCACCTCATCCGGCAGACTTGCCGCTGGCGTGCCCGGACGCTTGCTGTAGATAAAGCTGTAGGAGTGATCAAACCCCACATCGCCGATCAAATCCATGAGACGTTCGAAATCCTCGTTGGTTTCACCGGGGAAGCCAACAATAAAGTCGGATGAAATCGAGATATCCGGTCGCACTTTTCGCAATTTCCTGATTTTGGATTTGTACTCCAGAACGGTATGGCCCCGCTTCATGGCCGCCAGGATCCTGTCAGAACCGTGCTGAACAGGCAGGTGCAGAAAGCTGACCAATTCGGGCACATCGGCATAGGCCTCGATAAGGCTGTCTGAAAACTCTACCGGGTGGGACGTAGTGAAACGAATACGTTCGATGCCGTCGATAACAGCCACATGGCGGATCAGCAATGCCAGATCAGCGATCCCACCATCATGCAGTTGGCCACGGTAAGCATTGACATTCTGCCCCAACAAATTCACCTCGCGCACACCCTGTTCTGCCAGCGCTGCAACCTCGGCAATCACGTCATCGAAGGGACGACTGAACTCTTCTCCCCGCGTATAAGGCACCACACAATAGGTGCAATACTTGGAACAGCCCTCCATAATGGAAACAAAGGCAGTTGGTCCTTCAGCGCATGGTTCAGGCAGGTTATCGAATTTTTCGATTTCCGGAAAACTGATATCGATGACCCGGGCTTTGGGTGTTTTCTTCTTCGCAGTCTTTTCAAAACTGATTTTCTTGGCTTTGACCTCATCGATCATCTTCGGCAAGCGATGCATGGTCTGGGGACCGAAGATCAGATCCACATAAGGCGCTCTTTCCCAGATTGCCTCACCTTCCTGGCTGGCCACACAACCACCCACACCAATCACGAGATCGGGCTTTTTTGCCTTCAGCTGGTTCCAGCGTCCGAGTTGCGAGAACAGCTTTTCCTCCGCTTTCTCCCGGATCGAACAGGTGTTGACCAGCAACACATCTGCTGTTTCAGGATCATCCGTCAACTCAAATTCATGGGATTCTCCCAAGGTGTCCGCCATGCGTGATGAATCATATTCATTCATCTGACAGCCAAAGGTTTTAATATAGAGTTTTTTCATATCGGTTAAGTTACTACGAATTCGTTGTTTTTTCTAGAAAATAACGTCAGACCAGGAACAGGGTTGCCAGCCCGAGAAAGACCATAAAACCGACCACATCGGTCACTGTAGTCAAGATTACGCCACCGGCAAGTGCCGGATCGATATCCATCTTTTTCAGGATAAGCGGTATCGTGCCTCCAAAAAGGGCGGCAATCAGGAGGTTGACGATCATGGCAACCGCAATGACCAGCCCCAGAGACTCGTCCCTGAACCAAAGACCAGCAATAGTACCAACCACCAGCGCCCAGAGAATACCGTTCAACAACCCCACGGCGATTTCCTTAATCAATAATGCCCGGGAGTTTGCCGGTCCCAATTGGCCGATCGCCAGGCCACGGATCACAATGGTCAGAGTCTGACTGCCGGCAATTCCACCCATACTGGCAACAATAGGCATCAATACAGCCAATGCGACCAGTTTTTCAATGGTGGTAGAAAACAGACCGATCACCCATGCCGCAAGGAATGCCGTGGCCAGATTGATACCCAACCAGACTGCGCGGCGTTTGGCGCTGACCACCACAGGAGCGAACATGTCATCATCCTCATCCAGACCCGCCATACTCATCAAAGAGTGATCCCCTAGATCACGGATCACGTCGACAATGTCATCGACCGTGATCCGGCCGAGTGGGACACCTTCTTCGTCAACGACTGCGACGGAGTAAAGATCACGCTGCTCGAAGAGTTTGGCAACTTCGTTTGCCGGCATATCCGGAGAAACCGCTTCGATCTCGGTATTCATTACTTCGGAGACTTTTTTCTCCGGACTCTCGGTCAGGATCTTGGTCAATGGCAACATGCCCTTATAACGGTTGTTGCGATCGACCACCACCAGGCTGTCCGATTTTTCTGGCACCTCGCCTTTCATGCGCAGGTAACGGATGACTACATCCAGATCCACATCGTCATACACCGACAGAAGCTGGGTGTTCATTAGACCACCCGCAGTATCCTCCGGGTAGGAGAGTGCCTTTTCTAAACGGGAACGGTTATGTTCATCCATCGCTCCCAGTACATCATCGACCACATCCTCGGCCAGATCCTGAATGATATCGGTCGCATCATCCGTTTCCAGATTCTCGGTGGCAGCCGCAACTTCGTGCGGCTGCATGTGTTCCAGGAGAGAGGCACGAACACCGTCCTGGGCATGAGCAAGGACCTCACCTTCGAGTTCAGGATCGATCAGCGCCCACAAGTGTTCACGATCTTTTGGTGGCAGGCTTTCCAGCAGATCGGCTATTTCCGAAGGGTGCAGTTCACGAAGACCTTCTTTCAGCCAGTCAAGGTTCTCAGCCGATCCCGAGTCCAAAGACTCCTGCAGCAGCTTGAGAATTTCCTGTTTACGTTGTTCTTCGTTGTGAGGCATTAGATCCTGGCTGATCAGGGTTCATTCAAATCCAACCAGTATAACAGTAAGAGACCGGGCTGTTTAGGCTGAAAACTTTATAAACTGTTTAAGTTTTCAAGCAACTCATTGGCATGAGCACTATCGCGGGCATTGAGAATCTTCAATGCTTCAGGTGCCAGCTTTGTGATATTGGATTCGATCACAATCTGTTTGATCTCGAGAAGGATTGCAGGGTGAACGCTGAATTCCCGTAGACCTAACCCTAGCAGTAAGCGGGTAAACTTTGGATCGCCCGCGATTTCACCACACATGGCCACGGGCGTGCCATATTCCTCTCCCGCCCGGATGGTCATGTGGATCAGCCTGAGGACGGACGGATTGAGTGGATCATAAAGATAGTTCACTTCATCGTTCACACGATCAATCGCCATCGCGTACTGGATCAGATCATTGGTGCCAATGGATAGAAAGTCCAGTACCTGAGCGAACTTGTCCGCACAGATCGCCGCTGCTGGAACCTCGATCATTCCTCCCACTTTTAGATCCGGATCATAAGGGATGCCTTTCTCATCCAGCTCTCGCTTGATTCCATCAAGTATAAAAAATATCTCTTTGACTTCCTGGATATTAGACAGCATTGGAATCATCATCCGCAGAGGCCCTTTCGCCGAGGCACGCAGGATGGCACGTAACTGAGGTTCGAAGAGTGCGGGTTCCTTGAGACAAAGCCGAATTGCTCTCAGCCCAAGGGCAGGATTGGCAGCGAAAGGAATGTGCTCGTAGTTGGTACCACTGGTTTTATCTGCACCCAGATCCATGGTTCTCAGCGTCAAGGGAATATCCCCCAGTGCCTTCATGACGCGGCTATAGTCTTGATAGTGTTCCTCTTCACTTGGAGCGGTTTCACGGTTCATATACAAATGTTCCGTGCGATACAGACCCACACCACGGGCACCCACCTTGTCTACCGTTTCGAAATCCTTTTCCAGTTCAATGTTGGCCTGCAGATTGATTTCGATCCCGTCACGGCTAATCGCCGGTGCTTCCCTGAGGCTTATCAGAGCAGCTTGATAACGGATGTGGTCCAATTGACGCTGTCGATAGAAAGCCAACATCGATTCCGTCGGATTGACCAGAACCACACCCTTATTAGCATCAACAATCAACAGGTCTTCTTCATGAATGAAACGCAATGCCCGACGCAGACCCACGATGCTTGGGATACCGAGACTTCTGGCAAGAATAGCCGTATGTGAAGTTGGCCCGCCATGTTCGATGATAAAGGCTGCAATTTTCTTGTGCTGCATCATCACTGTATCCGCCGGGCTCAAATCATCCGCCAAAATAATATAGCCATCCAGACGGGTGTCGGGGATTTCGTGTGGCTTCAATCCCTGATCCAACAGGATACGTTGAATACGATTGACTACATGATCCACATCATCCTTGCGGGTGCGCAAGTAAGCGTCATCCATTTCATCAAACACGGAGACCAGTGCGTCACGCTGAACTTTGAGCGCCCATTCGGCATTACACTTGCGCTCCATGATGATGTTGATCGGCTCCTGTATCAGCGCCGAATCCTCCAGCATCAACAAATGTGTATCTATAAACGAAGTGATATTCCCGGGCGTATCAGGAGGAATGTGATCACGCACTGATCGCAATTGCTGCCGAGCCAGCGAAACGGCAACTTTGAAACGGGCAACCTCCTGTTGCAACATGTTTTCTTCCAGAAGGTATTCAATCGTCTCGGGCTGGTTCCGCTCGATTATGTGCACCTTTCCGATGGCAATACCGCGAGAGACCCCAACCCCTTGCAAGGAGATGGTGGTCATTCCTCTTCTCCAAAACGATCGGCAATGAGTGCTTCGATCTGTTGCATGGCTTCCTGTTCATCTTCACCGTCAATTTTCAGTGTGATTTCAGTTCCCTTACCGGCTGCCAGCATCATAACGCCCATGATGCTCTTGGCATTGACTGTCTTGACGGAGTCATTTTCCATTCGCCGTGTTATCTGTATCTCACTCACAAAACCAGATGCCAGTTTGACCAGTTTCGCTGCCGCCCGCGCATGCAACCCCAGCTTGTTGATGATTTCAATCCTGCGTTCAATCATATGTCTTTTTTATTCCGGGGAAAAAGCCCAAAAAAAGTTTCTATAAATGCATATCTCGATGTGTTGCCAGCACATCCTTGTCCTTGAAAATAAAATATGCCGCCAGGTTTTCTACCATATATACCGAACGATGATGGCCCCCCGTGCAGCCCACTGCAATGGTCAGGTAGCTACGATCGTCTTTTTCATAACGAGGAATCCAGGCATCGAGAAAACTGATGAGTTCATCGCGCATCTCTATTACATCGGGAAAGCTTTCCAGAAAATCAATCACCGGCTGATCACGGCCAGTATAATCACGGAGCGTTGTATCCCAGTAAGGGTTTGGGAGACAGCGTACGTCGAAAATGAAGTCGGCATCCGGTGGGGTACCGTACTTGAACCCAAACGAAAGGATCTGGATCGACAGGGTACCGGTCTTTCTTCTGGCGATCCGCTCACGAACCAGGTCACGCAACTGGTGAATATTGGTATGACTGGTATCGATACGCAGACTGGAAAAATCCAGCAGAGGCTCCAGCAGTTTCCGTTCTTTCTCGATAGCTTCTGCCAGTGAAAGATTTCCAGTTGAGAGCGGGTGACGTCGCCGGGTTTCACTGAAACGTTTGATCAGGACATTATCCTCCGCACTGACAAATACCTGCTCGATCTCAAAACCCGTTTCTTTCAGCCCTTTCATGACTTCAGGAAAGAGGGACAAATCCTCGACCGGGCTCCTTGCATCGATGCCTACGGCTACCCGAGAATAGGTTTTGCCACCGTCATCCTTGATCTGGCGGGCAAATTCAGCGAGCAGATTGACCGGCAGGTTGTCGATACAATAAAAACCGAGATCTTCCAATGCATTGAGTACCACGGATTTACCCGAGCCCGACATGCCCGTGAGTATGACCAAGCGCTTGGCTCTCTGATCTTTCACGTATTCTCCATCAGCTGTTGCTGGCGACGCATAAAGTCTTCCGTTGAATTATATCCACTTAGCCGCAGAATATGATTACGTGTCGCACATTCGACCATCACGGCCAAATTACGGCCAGGCGCAACGGGCAGTGTAATCTCCGGAATCTCCAGCCCCAGAACATTCACGGAACTGTAGCTCCCTTCAAAACGGTCGATGGCTTTCATTCGATCACTATCATAATGTTCGAGGCGTACGATCAGACGTAGAAACTTGTGTTGCTTCACGGCACCGGCGCCAAAAAGTTCTCGGACATTGATCACACCGAGTCCACGCACTTCGAGAAAATTGGTCAAGGCATTGGGACAGGTACCGTTGATCGTATCCGGTGCAATGCGTCTGAACTCCGGTGCATCATCTGCGATCAGACGATGACCTCTGCTGATCAGCTCAAGTGCCAGCTCGCTCTTGCCCACGCCACTCTCTCCCACCAACAGAACACCAATGGTAATGATCTCCATGTAGACACCATGAATGGTAGTGACTTCCGTCAACAGATTGGAGAGATAGTAGTTCAGATCACCTATCAGTTTATTGCTCGACCGGGCTGAAGCGATCAAGGGAGTATGAGTCTGTTCACAGAGTTCGGCGAGCAGGGAATGAGGCTCCTGTCTCTCGGCAAGGATGATCAGATCAGGTTCGAGGCTCATCAGCGTCCTGATCGCTTCCTCTCTTGAAGCGGTACGGAGATCATTAAGATAACGGATTTCTGTCCTGCCAATAACCTGGATCTGATTTGGATTGATCAGGCTGAGATGCCCAATCAACGACTTATTGGATGAAAATTCGACCAGTGTATCCTGCGTGGTCTGTGTTGCCTCCAGGTCATCGACCATACCACTGACACGAATACTGGATTCGTCATCACTCTCTTCCCGGGAAATCCTCCTGCTGCTGCCTGCCCTCCCTGCCAGCCAGCGCAGCCCAAGATCTTCTTTATGGCTCTCAAATAGAGACTCTACTGTGATATGAGCCATCTCCAGGTTCCTTTATTCTGACCTCATGCCGAACCAGATGTCAGTAATTCATGAATAACTTCCGGATCCTGCTGCTCTCGAAGCTGTTGTAGGAACCCCTCTTGAGCAAACATTTCGGCCAGACGGGCGAGCATCTGCAGATGCTCATCAGTTGCTTCTTCTGGCACCAGTAGGGCAAGGAAAAGATCCACAGGCTGGTTGTCAACAGCATCAAAATCTACCCCTTCCGGTAACTGAAGAAAGGCAGCCCGGGTTTCTGATATGCCCGGCATGCGGCCATGGGGGATGGCCACGCCCTTACCAAGGCCCGTACTTCCCAATCTTTCTCGCGCCAATAGCGCATCGAATATTTCCAGTGCACTTAGATCCGTAAATTCACGTTCCAGCATTTCTGCAAGATGTTCAAGAACTGCCTTTTTGCTATGCAGATCATTGCCGATTTCAACGCTCTTTGGCGCAAGTATTTCCTTTATTAACATGTTATAGACTTTATGACTGCTAAAGCCACTCAGGCTTCCGGCTCAGCCCAGTTACCACGCTGACCGCGGTGATGGTCCTTCAGTTTCTCCTTGTGTTTGATGATCTGCCTGTCAAGCTTGTCGACCAGTGCATCGATCGCGGCATACATATCTTCATTCACTGCTTCCGCATGCAGATCGGCTCCTGCCACATGGATATTTGCCTCGGCTTTTTTTCTCTGTTTGACAACCTCCAGGACAACCTCGATTTTTGTAACGTGATCGAAATGCCTTTCCATCCGTTCACATTTGGACTCTACATAGTTTCTGAGTGAGTCAGTAAGCTCGATATGATGTCCACTAAGATTGACTTGCATAGGTTACTCCTTCTTTACAGGTTAGATCGCTCCCTTTGCAGGAGAGAGAATTGTAATGCCTGATCGCAGGAATCATACTGCGGTAATCAGGCGAGACGTTTTCTTTCGTTCGATGGGGGAATCGACATGGATTCCCGGTATTTTGCCACGGTTCTTCGTGCAACCTTGATCCCTTTCTCGACCAGTAGATTGGCAATTTTACTGTCACTCAGGGGTTTGGCCGGATTTTCTTCCGCAATCAGTTTCTTGATCACCGCCCTAATAGCAGTGGATGAACACTCTCCACCCATAGTCGTACTTACATGACTGGAGAAAAAATATTTGAGTTCGAAGATCCCTCGGGGAGTGTGCATGTATTTTCGCGTTGTCACCCGAGAGATCGTTGATTCGTGCATATCCAGTGCCTCGGCAATATCGTGCAGCACAAGGGGTTTCATCGCTTCTTCTCCATATTCGAGAAAAGCTCTCTGTCGCTCTACGATATTGGTTGCCACCTTGAGCAAGGTTTCACTACGGCTCTGCAGACTCTTGATGAACCAGCGCGCCTCTTGCAAATGGGCCTTGAGAGAGGCATTATCAGGGCTGTTATCCGCTCTTTTGATCATGCTCGAATAGTAAGGGTTGATCCGCAGATTCGGTACTGTATCGGGGTTGAGTTCCACCTGCCAGACGCCCTTGACCTTTCTCACATAAACATCCGGTACAACATATTCAATCTCAGAATCGGCAAGATGTGATCCGGGGCGCGGATTCAAGGAATGGATCAGCGCTTCCACCTCGCGCAGTTGTTCCTTGTCCAATTTCATCTTTTTCAAGATCTGAGTATAGTCATGTGCCGCAAGCAGGTCGAGATATTCCGAAACCAGATGCTTCGCTTCCTTGAGCCAAGGGGTTTCTTCATCATACTCCCGCAACTGCAGCAACAGGCATTCACGCAGATCACGCGCTCCCACACCGGGCGGGTCCATCGCCTGAACATGGGTCAGAATTGCTTCGATTTCGTCTTCCTCGACTTCCAAATCGGAATCCGAAACCAGGGTCTGACGGATATCTTCCAGTGAGGCAGTCAGGTAGCCATCCTTGTCGATGGCATCGACAATCGCCAGTGCGATGGCCTTGTCCTTCTCACTGAGGATGGACATTTCTACCTGCCATTGCAGATGATCAGTCAGTGTTTCAATCGCGGCATTGCGCAGGGTTTCAAAATCCTGCATCGAGACTTCGTTCTGGCTGGTGGTTGAAACGGAAGAACTGGTGTCATACATATCCTCCCAGTCACTGTCGACTGGAAGTTCCGCGGGGATGTCTTCCTGTGTGCCAGCCTCCAGAGGCTGCGCCTCTGCAGTGGAAACCTCTCCGGCAATTTCCGATGCCTCTCCATTTAGCCGATCAATTTCCGCAGTGCTTTCTGAAACCTGTCCCTCTTCTTCGTCGATCTCCAGCATCATGTTGGACTCCAGAACTTGCTGGATTTCTGCGCTCAACTCCATGGTTGACAGCTGCAACAGACGGATCGCTTGCTGCAGCTGAGGCGTCATGGTCAGGCTCTGTCCGAGACGTAGTTGGATCGACTGTTTCATATGCTGGAAAGTCTGTCAGGATAGGGAATATCCACCAAATACCGTGTCATTCCCACCCAGACCTTAATGTCAGGACTTGTTTCCCCTCCCTGAATTTTCAAACGTACTGTTTCATTTTAAACCAAGTTTGGTCCGATAGCTGCGTGATCTTCGTTCAAATTGTAAAAAAACATCAACAACCCATTATATTTTATTATTTTTGAACAAATTGGCCCGTTTCTTGATCCCAAAAGGATCTTTTAATTAAGCATAATTGATGCCATTTTTTATCTGCGGAAAGTTTAAATGGAAAAATCCTTGCCCAGGTAGACCTTACGTACCTGCGCGTTGGCAAGAATTTCGTCGGTGTTTCCTTCCGCAATGATCCTGCCATCGCTGACTATATAGGCCCGGTCACAAATTCCCAGGGTTTCTTTGACGTTATGGTCAGTGATTAGGATACCAATCCCTCGCTCTTGCAGATGGTGAATGATCTGCTTTATGTCTGCAACCGATATAGGATCGACGCCGGCAAAGGGTTCATCGAGTAGAATGAATTCCGGCTCAGCTGCAAGGGCACGGGCAATTTCTGTACGCCTGCGTTCACCTCCTGAAAGACTTGCTCCCAACGATTCGCGGACATGGGTGATATGAAACTCTCGCATCAGGCCCTCAACCTTGCGGAGCCTCTCCATCTCAGTCAGGTCTTTTCTTACTTCGAGCACGGCGAGGATATTTTCTTCCACAGTCAATTTGCGGAACACTGAGGCATCCTGTGGCAGATATCCAAGACCTCGCCGTGCCCGTTCTTCGGTTGGCAATAAGGTGACATCCGTTCCATTCAGTTTGATCTCACCATTATCTATGGGAATGAGACCCACGATCATTCTGAAGCTGGTGGTTTTTCCGGCACCGTTAGGGCCCAACAGACCAACCACTTCACCACCCGCGACTTCAAGGCTGACATCCTTGACGACTTGTCGAGCGCGATAGCTCTTGGTCAGATGCTTGACTGCGAGAAGACTCATTTCAAGCGGGCTCAGTTTTTCTTTTTCTTCGGAGGTAGAATCACTTTGATGCGGCCCGATCCCTTCTTGGCAGTTTTGCCTGAAGGGGTAATCTCCCCTTCCTTCGCCTTACGTGCGATCATCTTGCTCTTTTCTGTGTCATATTCGATTTTATAGGCCTTGAACAGTTTGCCGTTCTGAGTCAACTCGGCATCTTCTGTCAACACCAGCCGGTTTTTGGGGGCCAGATATTCGATCCTGATACCCTTGCCTTCGATCTCGCCCTTGTTCTGGTCATCGGGCATCTGCCGGAAGGTTGCCGGATGGCCAACCATCGTCGCCGTCTTGAGAGAGTTATCATCGTTGTAGGTAATGGTGAGCTTATCTCCGCGCAGTCGAATGCTTCCCTGTGTCACGAGCACATTGCCAGTATAGACCGTAATGCCACTTGCGTCATCCAGCTCTGCCGCGTCGGCTTCGATCTCGATAGGTTGATCCGGATCACTGGACAGTCCAGAAACCTGGGATGCCGCGACCATACCAATGACCAGACAGAACCATTTCATATTATGGTAGCTTTTCATAATGCCCTCGTACGTCTTTCAGTAGTTTCAGATTTCGTTTCCTGAAGTTAGCCTGCATTCCAACGGCCGTCACCTTGTAGTTCCTGCCAAGGATCATCACAAAATTGGATGTCTCGGCATATTCCTCATCCAGCAGGATGGAAAGATCCGTGGTGATCAGCTCGATCATTTTTTCGGCCTCGTCTTTAGTGGTTTCTGTCGTGTTACGCCAGATATAGACTCTGCCATAGAGCAACAGTTTTTCCCCATCTCCGCTCAACCATCCACTGTCTGCAGTCACATGCCAGGGCGGTGTTCCATCTTCATTGTAAATCTCCATCACCGGTCGCTCCAACTCGATGCTGTCATCAAGCGGGTAGTGCCGCATCAGATCGGCCATCAGTCTTGCCTTTGGTAACCCCCTTTCGTCCATATCGGTACGTTTGAAATTCCACATGATGGAATCGGGCTCACCTCGATCTTTGATCTCGACATTGACTTCTTCCTGCAAGGTATTGTGGATCCAGCTGGTTAACACCAGAATCAACAGCAGGACAATAACGCTGGCCCATCGGATCACGACTTGTTCAGATACTCCTCATAGATGCCGTCGAGCAAACCATGAGCATCAAGAAGCAGATCACACACTTCCCTGACAGCCCCCTTCCCACCAGGCTGTTTTGTACGGTAATCCACATGCCGACAAACGAATTCATGTGCATCAGCAACCGTGATGCCCAACCCGGCATATCTGATTACAGGCAGGTCCGGTAGATCATCTCCCATATAGACAGCCTGATCGGCCTTGAGGCCGGTATCATCGAGAATCTTTTCAAAGATGGCGAGCTTGTCATTGCAGCCCTGATAGACATGATCAATCCCCAGTTCCCGCATGCGCTGCACCACAATGTTGGACTGCCTGCCAGTGATGATCGCGACCTCGAATCCTGCTTTCAGCAGCATCACCAAACCCTGGCCATCCTGTGTAAAGAAGGATTTGAATTCCTCTCCATTGTCGCCAAGGATCAGACGACCATCGGTCAACACACCATCCACATCGAAAGCAGCCAATCTGACCCGACGGGCCAATTGTCTGACTTCTTTTTCTGTTTTCATTAAATCACTCCTGCCCGTAGCAGGTCATGCATGTTCAACACACCTATCAACGTCTGATCATCATCGGTGACAAGCAGGGCGTTGATCCGGTTCTCTTGCATCATGCGTAACGCTTCTGCCGCCAACATCTCTTCACGAATGGTTCTGCAACCGGTAGTCATGACCTCCCGCATTACGGCAGTATGGACATCGACTCCATTATCCAGTGCCCGGCGTAGATCACCATCGGTAAAAATGCCGAGCACTTTTTGCTCTTCGTCAACGACTGTGGTCATTCCAAGCCCCTTTGCCGACATTTCAACCAAGGCATCACCAAGCAACGTATTGTCACTGACCATCGGCATCTCCTGATCACGATGAATCACATCACTCACCCGTAGCAGCAGTTTCTTGCCCAATGCGCCCCCGGGATGCGAGAGGGCAAAGTCATCAGCATCGAAACCCCGCTCTTCAAGCAGGGCAATCGCCAGGGCATCGCCCATGGCCAAGGCCGTGGTGGTACTCGATGTAGGGGCCAAACCGAGTGGGCAGGCTTCCTGCCTGACACTGACATCAAGATTCACATTGGCCGCTCTGGCCAGAGTCGAGTCGGCATTGCCTGTCAGGCTGATCAGTGGCACAGCAAGGCGCTTGATTATGGGTAGCAGGATCAGGATCTCTTCTGTCTCGCCGGAATTGGAGATGGCCAGCACCACGTCACTGGAGGTGATCATGCCCATGTCACCATGGCTAGCCTCTCCTGGATGCACAAAAAAGGCTGGCGTTCCAGTACTGGCCAGTGTCGCGGCAATCTTCCCTCCGATATGACCGGATTTACCCATACCAAGAACTACGATCCTACCTTCACATTCAAGCAGGAATTCGCAGGCACGGGCAAAATCTGAATTGATGCGACCAGCCAGTTCATTGAGCGCCTGAGCTTCGGTGTCAATGACGGCCTTTCCCAGAGTGATCAGTCGCTTTTCCTTTTTTTCTTCCGTCATTTGTTATCCGGTGAAATAGAGCAATAATTCGTAAGCTGCGAAACAGGAAAGCAGAATGATACCGTTAATCCTTGTGATCGTACCGCCTTCATGGAAACCGTAAGACATGAAAAACATCAGTGCACTGAGGAAAAACATGATCGGAAAATCCCGTACCATGACATCCTGGGCCACCGGTGCAGGATGGATCAGGCCGGGAACTGACAGAACTCCCAACATGTTGAACATGTTGGAACCGAGGATGTTGCCAAGCGCCATATCCTGTTCATTTTTCATTGCGCTCATCAATGATGCCGCCAATTCCGGCAGACTGGTTCCGACAGCGACAATGGTCAATCCTATGATCAGATCACTGACTCCCAAAAACCGGGCTATATCAACGGCACCATTGACAAGTACCCTCGATCCCGCCAGTAACAACAGCGATCCCAACATCAGCCAGAAAAAGGCCATCATGGGTGTCAGTCCTTCTTCAAGCTCTTCCTCGAACTCCTCGAGGATTGGATCATCGGGACGTGATTTCTTGCCAAGATAGACCGTGCTTGCAATCAGGAGCAACAGGCCCAGCAACAAAATGCTGCCATCCAGCCTGCTTAAATCACCATCCAATAACAGTGCGAAGGTAACAATGAGAACCACGAACATCATCGGAAATTCCCGCCGGATGGTTTTTGAATGCACGCTCAAAGGCGCAATGGCCGCCGTTGCTCCCAACACCAGTGCGATATTGGTGATGTTGGAACCTACAGCATTGCCAATCGCCAGTCCGGTTGCACCATCCCAAGCGGCGACACCCGCCACCAGCATTTCCGGGGCCGATGTCGCAAAGGCAACGATGGTCAAGCCTACAATCATGGGCGACAAACCGAGGAAACGGCCGACACTCGCTGCGCCGATCACGAAGCGATCAGCCCCATAGGTCAATAGAACCAATCCCAACAAAATAGCTAAAACACTAATCAACATGTATCGTTTCTCATTTAATCAGGGAGAATGATGCCAGATCGTTCATATCCACGTAAAATGGTTTCAATGGATATTCGCCTTGAGGAAATCAAACAATGGCTGCAGACTGATCCCGCTATCCGTGACTTCAGTATCGAGCCCGCCTCTGCTGATGCCAGCTTCCGTCGGTACTTCAGAGTCAGGATACCCCCTGGGAAGAGCTGGATTGTTATGGACGCTCCTCCAGACAAAGAGGATTGTACAGCCTTTATCGACATTGCCGGACGCCTGATCAAAGCAGGTGTCAATGCACCGGAAGTAAAGGCTTACTCCGCTGAAAGAGGCTTTATGCTACTGACCGACCTGGGTAATACAGTTTATCTGGACAAGCTGAATGCACACAATGCTGATGAACTCTACCGGGCCGCTATTGATTCTTTGATCCATCTCCAACAGGTCAGAACCGATTGTCTCCCTGTCTATGATGAAACCCTCCTGCGGCAGGAAATGGATCTGTTTCGCGATTGGTTACTGGTACGACACCTTGAGCTGAATGCTGACTACGACTGGCTCGATGACATCTTTGACTTCCTGATCGGGAATGCGCTCGAACAGCCACAGCTCTTTGTCCATCGTGATTACCATTCCCGCAACCTCACCTGGCAGGACGGGCAGTCACCAGGGATTCTCGATTTTCAGGATGCCGTGGTCGGGCCCCTCACCTACGATTTGGTGTCACTATTACGAGATTGCTATATCCAATGGCCATACGATAGGGTTGTAAACTGGGTGAAATATTATTGTGATAGTGTACAAAAAAAGGGTTTGTTACGAGACAGATCAGACACCGGGTTTTTACGCTGGTTTGATCTCATGGGTGTCCAACGCCATCTAAAAGCCAGTGGTATTTTCGCTCGTCTTTGGCACCGCGATGGAAAAAATGGTTATTTAAATGATATTCCCCGCACTGTGAATTACCTTCTTGAAACAAGTCATCGCTATCCTGAATTAAAGGATCTTGAATATTTCCTGATAACTACAGTGATACCAGCAATCAAGGATAAACAGACGTGAAAGCCATGATTCTTGCTGCCGGACATGGAAACCGCATGGGCAATCTGACACGCAAAACGCCCAAGCCCCTGCTCCGGGTTGGCACCGGCCCTGACAGTAAATCCCTGATCGAATATCACATCGAGCGGCTGGTGGCCGCCGGGATCAAGGATATCGTTATCAACCGTGCTCAACACGCTGACCAATTCGATGCCGTTCTGGGATCAGGTGAAAACCTCGGTGCGAACATTGTCTATTCCGATGAGGGCGAGAAACCGCTGGAGACAGGCGGAGGCATCTACAAGGCCCTGCCTTTACTCAACCACGCCAGTTTCATGGTCATCAACGGGGATATCTGGTGTGACTATCCGCTGGAAAAACTGTTGCACGATCCTGAAGGACTGGCGCACCTGGTTCTCGTGCCCAACCCTCCCCATCATCCGGAAGGGGATTTTGCACTGGAGCACGGACGAATCCGGCTGGGAGGCAGTGAAAAATACACCTTCAGCGGTCTCGCCGTGTACCGCCCTGAATTATTTGATGAATGTCAGAACGGTAGCTACAGCCTTGCACCGATTTTGCGCCACGCCATTTCACGGGATCTGGTAGCCGGTGAACTCTACCGGGGGGAGTGGCGAGACATTGGCACACCGGAACGGCTGGCTGAGCTCGCAAAGATTCTGAATAACCAGACATAAAAAAAGCCCACATCAATGGGCTTTTTAAAGCTCAGGATTCAGTAAAAGATCCTTGCAAGGTTAATAAAGGTAGATTGAATTACAATCCTGCGTCTCTTTTGCGACATCCCATATCTTGTTTGTGGTATCAACACAGCCAGTAGACCGATCACTGATCGCACCATAATCTCCCCCTGTTTGCTTGGTCGCTCTGAGAACTCCCGACATCGGCTTACCGTTGTCAATTTTTATATCCAGTTGAGAAAGTATGTTTACCGGGGTACTTCTTCCCAGTATCAAACCCAGTCTTTCAGGGACAGTGCTGCCACCTGCATCAAGATAACTCGAAGTACTGCCAAGAAGGATAGGCTGCTGAAATGCGTTTAGTGGTGCTTGGGTGGCATCGTAGGAACTGGCATTTGTCGCTGTTCCCGGATATTCCCCGACAATAAAGTTTGCTGCAGAAAGATGTGCCCAAACGGCGGAAGCCTCCTGCCAATTGCCTTTATCGAGGCGACCATTGCCATTGCCACCAGCCGTGCCAGTAACACCACTACAACCTACAAGAGTATTCGCCCCAATAACCTTACAGGCTTCATCTTTATCCATATCCCCAGGAACCGCGCGATAACGATCGATAAAACCGTAGTAAGCCGCCTGCACACTGGAATTCTGATCAGCCAAGCTTCTTACCTTTGCACTGTTGATCAACTCTTGCCCTTTCAGTATCCCTCCCAGCAAGAGTCCAATAATGACCAATACGATCGCGATCTCGACCAGTGTAAAACCCTGTTGTTTTGAAATTTTTAACCTTTTCATCTTTAAAACGTACCTTTACAAAATAACCACACTTGCACACAAGGAGTGCGAAAACCGTGCCATTCGTTTAATTATTTGATAGTTAAAGGAATTAACAGTGTTTTTCAATTCTAACGGGCTGGATGTTGTCGAATTGACAACAGATTTGTCGAAATTTCAACAGGGAGTTTACTGCCTGCCAGTTTGGCCCCGTTTCCCTTCCAGTTCTGCCAACCGCTGGTAAAGAAAGGCCTGTTCATTAGGATCTTCGATCTGCCCACTTTCGAGCAGGGCACCGAGTAGAATCTTCGCGCTCTCGATTTCACCCATGTCCTCAAGCAAAAAAATGTGCATCTGCTTCGCCCAACCGGGTACGTTTTCTCCACGAGCCTTGTCCGCCAGCAAACGGGCATATTTGAGCGCAAGTTGCTCATCCTTTAACTTGTGGCGGGCAATATAGACGGCATGTGCCATCCATGGCCAGCGGTGATCCGGGTCTTTCTGGAATTCTCGGGCGACAAATGCCAGGATCTGTCGCTGTTTTTCTGCATCGGGCACTTCTCCATAGACTCTGGAGGCAGCGAGTAAAGGATAATGGGCGCGGGGATCGAGCTTGAGAATGGCCTCTAACCAATGGATGAGCATTGAGTAATCCAGCTGTCTGAAGGGAACGCTGATCCCGGGCTGGTTGTCATGCGCTTGCAGCCACAACATCAGGATTTTCGACATTGCCACCGGATCTCCGAGGCTCATCATCTCAAGAACAGACTGCACGGGCGGGGGTGTCAGCCGATGAAAATGCGCTATTGGATCCGGGCGGTGCATGTGCCAGATGATCTGTGCCGTCATAGCTACGGTCAAGAGGATCGGGATCCAAACTGGCAAAGCCTTGACAGAACGTTCCTGATATCGGTGCATGATCACAGGTTTTTGCGGTAGAGATCGAAAAGGCCGGCAGCCACCAGCAACACAAGGTAAATCACTGTCTGCACGGCGATGGGCAGAATCTGGCCTGTCATGGTATTCGGATAGATCAGCCATTCAGAAGGACTGAAACGGTAAAGATCGGGCAAGACATAAGCCAACAGATCGATCGACCGTGTGATGAAAACTTGTGGCAGGGAATCGGGATCGATCAGCGGCTCCCGGCTCATCAATTGTATGGCATCAATGGTGCGTGACAATACATAGAATACCGTGACAGCTGTAATCGCGACTGTAATCTGGGTAAAGGTAAAAACACAGAGCAGACACAACGCTGTGATAATCAATAGTTCGAAGAACAACGAGATCGTCCAGAGGAAAACCTGGAAAAACGGTGCATAAAAAACCAGTGTCAGCCCGATGGAAACGGAAACCAGCACTGCAATCATGCTGTAACCGGATAACTTTCCGAAAAAGTAACTCGTTCTTGATACCGGAAGTGAAAGCGTCAGCTCCATACCCTTGTCGTTGATCTCGCGCACCATACTCGTAATTACATAAAGCGAGAGAAGGAACACTGCAAAGATTCTCAGGACAGCAGCCAGCACGCTGGTTCTGATGGCCTGACTTTCTGTAATCGCAATACTTCCCATGAAAACGGCCAGCGCAATCGCGACTGCAAGCAACAGCAGAAACAGCCACACCAACCGATTGCGCCTGGCTTCTAGCAGTGTAAAACGTGTGATGGCAAAGATGGCGTACAATATATTACATCCCATAAAAAGAGAGCCGGATCAGTTTATCACTTCATGCCACAACAACGACATCAATTGAACGAATTCTGGGCGCTGGCTGCCATGCTGCTGCTCTTGCATTTTGCGATTTGGAGTGATTTTGAAAGCTTGGTACCTCGTGCATTGATGCTGGCACACCTAGGTCTTTTTTTCATTTGGCAACCTTTGTGGCGACGCGATCAACGTCTGCCTCTACGGGGTGGAATCCTGTTTGTGCTGTTCACCACTGGTTTCATCTACTGGTTGAACTGGTGGATCCTGTGTGGCTGGATTATCCTGCTCATTGGTCTGGTTGCCGGCCAGACACTGGAAAGCATTGCAGAACGACGCGCCTATCTTCTTACCCTGATCTTTCTGGTTTCTGAACTCCTGATCCGATCTGTCACCGAACTGTTCGACATCCATAATATCGACAGCACGATCTATCAGCTGTTCCGCTTTGGCCTGATCCTCCTCCCTGTTCTGATAGTTGTCGTGACCCGAAAACATCAGCCAGAAAACCAAGTCAGGCCCGTTGACTTCTTCCGTGGCATTATCGTTTCCATGATCGTCACCCTGCTCGCGGTCGGCAGTCTGTTGAACATGTACTACTCGGGGATTGAATACCCCTTGGCCTTGTTTCAGTCTCTGTTGGCGTTATCGATTTTCCTTTTTGCTCTGAGTTGGCTCTCTTCACCCGTAATCGGCTTCAGCGGTCTTGCACAACTTTGGGAACGATCGCTGCTCAACATCGGTACGCCTTTCGAGCAGTGGTTGAGTGAACTGGCCGATCTGGCTGAACGGGAAAAACTGCCGGACTCCTTCGTCATGGCAGCAATGAAGAAACTGGTGGATCTGCCCTGGATCGAGGGTGTCCACTGGCAGTTGAAAGATCATGAGGAAACTGTTGGATTTAAGGCCCGCAATCGACTCGATCTGTCCACCGGTTCATTGAAGGTCAGCCTCTATACCCGTCGCGCCATTGGCCCGACTCTGCTGATGCACAGCAAGCTGCTGATCCAACTGGTCCATCACTTCTATATTGCCAAGGAGAGAGAGCTGGAGATGATGCAGCAAACTCATTTACAAGCGATTTACGAAACTGGCGCACGTGTAACGCATGACATCAAGAACCTGCTGCAGTCATTACAGACCATCACGTCGCTGCTGGAAAGTGATGAACTTCAGGAGAATGAAAAGCCTTCGCAAGCACAGGCTCTGTTGAAAAAACAGCTTCCCTATCTTACTCAACGACTGCAACTGGCGCTGGATAAACTGCGTGACCCCGAGGATGTCACCATTGAACACATGTCGCTACAGAATTGGTGGAAAAAACTGCAGAACCGGCTGAATGCCGAGGAGATAACATTTCAGGCCCTGATCAGTTCCAACCCGATCATACCCTATGATCTCTTCGACAGTGTGATTGAAAACCTGCTGGAGAATGCCAGCTTCAAAAAACAGCTGGAACCCGATCTCAAGATCACCATTTCGCTGATGACCCATGATTCGGTGGTGAAACTCTCCGTCTGTGATTCCGGTAATCCCGTGCCGGAAATGCTGGCAAAAAAACTCTTTATACAACCTGTGGATTCGCAAAGCGGTCTTGGCATTGGACTGTATCAGGCCGCTCGACAGGCCGAACTCAACGGTTTCAGACTGAAGCTCGTCCACAACGAAAAGGGCAGGGTTTGTTTTCAGTTATCCAATGATCGATAAACAAAAAATCCCTGCTTATAGGGCAATACCTCCCTTGATTTTGGAGTCATCAATGTGTTCCGGTTTGGTTACCGAATTGAGTGATTCTGGCTTTCCGGAATCGACGCTGTTTGTTGACGTTCCTTATACTCCAACTTTTTCGAGCAAGGGACATCTCATCTCTCGAGCACGATCTTTCCCTTGCTCAACTCGGCAAGTTGATCCGCCAGACAGGAAAACCGATCTTCTGGTACTTCACATTGGATCAACAGATCCTCAGAATAATCGACCTGTAGACAGCTGACTCCGCTGGCCTGGAGAAGATGGCGGATAGGATTCTCCATCGCGAAAGGAGCAGAAAACGCGATCGGGATCATGGCCACTTTCTTTTTTGTGGGTAACTTTTTCAGCACTTCCGAGACAGAGCTGGAATAAGCCCTTGCCAGCCCTCCGGTACCTAGTTTAATACCACCGAAATAACGTACTACAACCACCACAATATCGCCCACACTGCCGTGTTGAATCACGTTCAGCATCGGCATCCCTGCAGTACCGTTCGGTTCACCGGCATCACTGAAGCCAAGCTGAGTACTGTTACCAGGTTCGCCAGAAATAAAGGCCCAACAGATATGGCGTGCATCAGCATATCGTTTTCTGATCTCATCGATAAAGGCATGCGCGGCTTCCGGTGTGGGTGCCTCGCCAGCCCAAGCGATGAAACGGCTCTTTTTTATTTCCTGTTCAAAGCAGGCCCGTGCAGCGGGCACTTTGTATTCCATCAGAGTGATCTTGCATGAATCCAGACCCTTAGTCGATAGAATATGTAGACAACGATCATGGTTAATGCACCGAGGACAAATTCTCTATGTGCCTCATAAAGCGCACGGATGGTCTCGATCATCTCCTGGTTTAGATCCTTGAAGATCATGTAGCAGGCAATCATCAACACGAAGACACCAAAGCCCTGTTTGAGTCTTTTCGGGTGCAGCCGATGGGTCAGATAACTGCCCAGCAAACTGCCAAGGATGGCAAAGACCGTAAATACGGTAACGATTTTCATATCGATGTCGATATGCCCCAGATGACCCAATAAACCTGCACTAGACTGCAAGGTAATGATCAACAAAGAAGTGCCTATAGCAGAGTGGATGGGTAGGCCGACAAGAAAACTCAATGCAGGCACCAGCAGGAAACCGCCTCCCACCCCAACCAGACCTGTGATCACACCCACCACGAACCCGTCGAAAAAGATAGCAAGAAGCGGTAACGATTCCGGACACATTCCTTCATCCAGTTGGATCTTCGATCGGATCGGTGGCTTGCTGTTCAACATATAGAAGGACGCCACCAACATCACAATGGCAAACAACAGCAGCAGGATTTCATTGGGAATAAATGCCGAAGTCCGTCCACCCGCATAGGCCCCAATCATGCCAGTGATACTGAACACCAGTCCGGTCTTCCAGCAAACACAGCCTTTTCGAGCATGAGACAGCATGGCGATGGCACTGGTCATGGTAACGATGATCAGCGACGTGACAATCGCATTCTTGGCATCGAATCCAAGCGCATAGACCAATACCGGGACTGTCAGAATCGATCCACCGCCACCGAGTAAACCCAGCAGCAGGCCAATGACTATCGCAAACAAGGCGGCAACTAGCATGAGGCTCAACCTTGAATGATCATTTCACCTTTTTCCGTTGCCAGCTGTCCACATTCCTGGTTGGCAGGCAGGGCTTCATCGATGAATTTGGGGTAGGGCAGATCGAGATGATTCATAATCTCAACGAATTCCTCACGACTCTTGCCACCACCTAAACGGGGGTTTTTTGCCATCTCCTGTTTGATCGTAGAGACAGTGTTTCCGTTATAATCGTGCCCGGGATAGATCAGCGTATCCGGGGGCAGGGTAAACAACTTATTGTGGATGCTGTCATACAGCGTACCCGGATCGCCCTCCTGAAAATCGGTCCGACCACACCCATTGATAAACAGGGTATCTCCGGTAAACACACGGTCTCCCAGGTAGTAGCTGACACACCCGCTAGTATGACCCGGTGTGTGCAGAACCTTGATGACCAGTTCACCCAGTTGCAGACGTACCCCATCGGTCACCAGCAGATCGGCGCACATGGCACCCGCGTCCCGGTGGACTATGCTCTTGCTACCAAGCTGCTCCCGCAACCAAGCTGCGCCGGTGATATGATCCGCATGGACATGGGTTTCCATAGTGTAGATCAACTGCAACTGGAGTTCCTCCAGCAGATTGATGTAAGTATTTACTTCGCTGCGGACGGTATCGATCAAAATGGCCTGCCGAGACTGTTTGCAGGCCAGCAGGTAAGTATAGGTTGAGGTTTTGGTTTCAAAAAGTTGTCTAAAAATCATTTTATATTCTTTCCTGCTATATGCTTATTCCTAATAATTATAAAATAAATGCTCTCCAATAATCCAGTATTGATCACAAACCCCATCATCGACATACTGTTCCGCAATTGGACTCATTAAACACAACCGGAACCAATGGAAGAAAACTACACGCCCATATCGATCGAATCCCAACGGCAAAAAGAGTGGGAAGAGCACAAAACCTACAAGGCAACAGAAGACCCATCACGTGAAAAATTCTATTGCCTGGCAATGTTTCCTTACCCCAGTGGCAAGTTGCACATGGGGCATGTTCGCAATTACACGATTGCCGATGTGATAGCCCGTTATCAGCGCATGCTTGGTAAAAACGTGCTTCAGCCCATGGGCTGGGATGCCTTCGGCCTGCCGGCAGAAAATGCTGCCATCAGCCACAAGGTCCCGCCGGCAAAATGGACCTGGGAAAACATCGATCACATGCGAGCACAACTGAAGCGACTCGGTTTTGCCTACGACTGGGATCGAGAACTGGCAACCTGTTCACCCAATTACTACCGCTGGGAACAATGGTTTTTTATCAAGCTGCTGGAGAAAGGACTGGTCTATAAAAAGACCGCTGTCGTCAACTGGGATCCGGTGGATCAGACGGTCCTCGCCAATGAACAGGTCATCGATGGCCGTGGCTGGCGATCCGGTGCGCTGGTGGAGCGCCGGGAAATTCCTCAGTGGTTCCTCAAAATCACAGCCTACGCCGATGAATTGCTCGAGGATCTCGACAAGCTCGACGGCTGGCCGGAATCCGTGCGCACCATGCAGCGCAACTGGATCGGTCGCTCGGAAGGGGTGGAGGCCATGTTCAAGATACCCGAGCTCGATACTGAGCTGACGATCTACACCACCCGCCCCGACACCATCATGGGAGTGACCTACCTTGCCGTCGCCGCCGAACACCCGCTGGCACTGAAGCTGGCCGAGGCCGATCCGGAACTGGCCGCGTTCATCGACGAGTGCAAAACCGCAGGCACCTCTGAGGCGGTGATCGAAACCATGGAGAAAAAGGGCTTCCCCCTCGGTATCGAGGCCATCCATCCTCTCAGTGGTGAAAAGGTTCCAGTCTTCGCCGCCAACTTCGTCCTCATGGGTTATGGCACCGGTGCGGTGATGGCCGTTCCCGCACATGACCAGCGGGACTGGGAATTTGCGAAAAAGTATGGGTTGCCGATCAAAGCCGTGGTCTATCCGGCTGATGGTTCCGACTGCGACATTTCGGAAGGCGCCTTTACCCAAAAAGGGATCCTCAGGCATTCCGGTCCTTTCGATGGCCTCACCTCCGAAGAGGCCTTTGATGCCATCGCCCGTGATCTCGAAGCCAAAGGCTTGGGGCACAAAACCATCAACTACCGTCTGCGGGACTGGGGTGTATCACGCCAGCGTTACTGGGGTTGTCCGATCCCGATCATCAATTGCCCAGACTGTGGTGCCGTGCCGGTGCCCGAGGACCAGCTGCCGGTGGTGCTACCGGAGGAGGTGGTCTTCGACGGCTCCGGTTCACCACTTAAGAAAATGCCTGCATTTTATGAAACCACCTGCCCACACTGTGGCAAGGCCGCAGAACGGGAGACGGACACCTTCGACACCTTCTTCGAATCATCCTGGTATTACGCCCGTTACTGCTGTCCGGACAATGATCAGGCGATGCTCGACGACCGTGCCAACTACTGGCTGCCGGTGGATCACTATGTAGGCGGTATCGAGCATGCGGTGCTACACCTTTTATACGCCCGCTTCTTCCACAAACTGATGCGGGATGAAGGATTGGTGAATTCCGACGAGCCTTTCAACCGTCTCCTCACCCAAGGCATGGTGATCGCCGAGACCTATTATCGCGAGGATGAACAGGGCAAGAAGACCTGGATCAACCCGGCTGAGGTCGAAGTAGAGCATGACGAGAAGGGGCGGGTGGTCAGCGCCCGTTCGATCAAGGATGGCCAGCCGGTCTCTATCGGCGGCATCGAAAAAATGTCGAAATCAAAGAACAATGGTGTCGACCCGCAAATACTGCTGGATCAATACGGTGCCGACACAGTGCGACTTTTCTCCATGTTCGCCGCACCGCCTGATCAATCCCTTGAGTGGCTGGACAGCGGTGTCGAAGGTGCCCATCGCTTTCTCAAACGCTATTGGCGACAGGTTCATACCCATGTACAGAAGGGTAAACCGGCGGCACTCGATCCGGGCGCTCTTCCAGACCAACTAAAACAGGTTCGCAGGCAGATCCATGAAACCATTCAGAAAGCCAGTGACGACATCGGCCGCCGCTACACCTTCAACACGGCCATTGCCAAGGTCATGGAGCTAATGAATATCCTGGCGAAGCTGGATGATTCAGAACACAGTCGTGCCGTCATGCAGGAAGGGTTGGAGATTGCCACACTCATCCTGTCTCCCATCGTACCTCATATCACCGAAACGGTATGGCGTTTACTGGGCATGGAAGGCGAAATGCGCTGGCCTGATGTGGATGAAGCTGCCTTGGTGCAGGAAGAAACGGAACTCATCGTCCAGGTCAACGGCAAAAAACGGGGGGCCATCCGGGTGGCCACGGATGCCTCGAAAGAGGAAATCGAGGCACTGGCACTTGCCGATGAGAACGTTCGCCGTTTCACTGAAGGCAAGACCGTGCGAAAATGTATCGTCGTTCCGAGCCGCCTGGTCAATATTGTGGTGTCATGATGAAACTTCGCAACACACTGTTTTTCTTCATTCTCTCGCTCTCTCTCGCTGGGTGTGGTTACCATCTGCGGGGTAGCGGTGTCGGCAAGATCGACACAGGGAAGATCTTTCTCGAAACGACCAATGCCTCCCTCATCGTCAATGAACTGAGGGAACAGCTCAGGGTCCGTGATGTGAAACTGGTGAATACTCTCGATCAGGCCGATCGTATCATTCGGCTCGGTAATGAGCGTTATGACCGTCGTGTGCTCTCCGTAGATGAAGGCACCGGAAAAGTCACCGAATACGAACTGGAATATCACATCACATTGGAAATCCTTTCGCCCGATGGCAAAAAACTGATCAAACCCAACGATATCTCCCTGATTCGGGATGTCACCTTCGATCCCAATGCCGCACTGGGTAAATTCGATGAAGAAACGCTGGTACGTGAAGACATGATTCGCAGTGCGGCCAGTACCGTCTTGCGGCGCCTGCAGGCAGTGCAATAAGGGGTGATGCGCATCCGACCGGATCAACTCGTCTCCAGCTTGCAATCAGGCAATCTCGCTCCACTCTATTTGATCAGCGGCGATGAACCCTTGCAGATGACAGAGTCTGCTGATTCGATTCGCAGGGTGGCAAAAACTCACGGTTATGAAGAACGTGTATTGCTGGAGGTTACCCGCAATTTCGACTGGAATACACTGTTTCAGGAGGCCGATACACTGTCGCTTTTTACCTCGAAAAAACTGATCGAACTGCGACTTGGCGCCCATAAGCCCGGCACCCAGGGTAGCAAGGCACTGGTCGAATATTGCGAAAACCCACCACAGGATACAGTTCTTCTGATCACCACCGGCAAGATCGACTCCAGCAGCCAAAAGAACAAATGGTTCAAGGCTCTGGAAAACACCGGTGTGGTCATCCAAATCTGGCCCGTGGATGCCCGCTCACTGTCTCAGTGGATAGTCAGGCGCTTTGCAATGCATGGCCGCCGGATTACGGATGACGCCGCTGACTACATCGCTGATCACGTTGAAGGCAACCTGCTTGCTGCCAGCCAGGAGATCGAGAATATTCTTCTACTCACTGAGAAGGAAACACTCAATCTGACGGATGTCATAGCCGTAGGCGACAACACCCGCTATGATGTTTTCAAGTTGGTCGATACCATCCTGGAAGGACATAAGGAAAGAGTGATCCGGATCCTTGATGGCCTGCGGAACGAAGGGGTCGAGCCGATCATCGTTCATTGGGCACTCAATCGCGAACTGCACAGCCTCTATTCCCTCGCCTCCGATGTGGCCGATGGTCTTCCCATTGATAACGTCATGAAAAAACATCGGGTCTGGTCAAACCGAAAGAATCCGATCAGAACTGCCCTGCAGCGGCACAAGCCTCGGGGTCTGCAACGGCTGATCACATCAGCGATACGAATCGAAAAAGCACTAAAAGGAGTCGGTGAAAACAAGGGTACTGATCCGTGGATCGCTATCACCTGGCTGAGCATGCGGATGGCCGGTATCCGGCTGGATCAGGATCTTTTAAAAACGCTGTAACCACAAAAAATCACCTTGATAATACCCACGATGGCAAACAAACTGAAACTCTACCAAAAACTCTTCAGCCTGCCTCTGGGCTGATTCATTTTCAATCTGGCCATCGGTTTCGTCGCTCCCTTTTTCGCCACAGGATCAGGCCTGTCGTCGTTCAGCTTCAACCAGGGAACTGCACCGTGAAAATGAAGGATCGCCGGAGTGTCAGAAGTCATAGCGGCTCCTCAATGCCGGTACCCTGTGTACACTGGCCGAGCTCAGTGACAGGCTTGCCGTGGATGCATCCATACCGCGAGAGTTGCGCTGGATTCCGAAAAAAAGACGGTCGATTACCTTGAAAAGGCCAAAGGTACCCTGACCGCCAGCTGTCAGTTTGATCCATCCAGGATCAAGTAAGGTGAAGTGACATTGCCTGTCATCGTTGAAAACCCTCTGGGCAGGAAAGTCTTTCTCGCCAAGATTACGTTTACTATCAGCAGTCGAAAAAACAGAACGAAATAACAAACCGTGTTAAGGACGTGGCGCTTCTTTGCCCCTACTTCCTGAACGTCCAGTACCTCTCTCCATCCTGCTCCACGGCACCCAGACCAAAGCGATTTTCCGCTCTCTGCCCTGACTGTAACAGAGAAAAGATATCCTCCATAATACGTCGATCCTCTGCGAAATAGCTATGCCCGAGAATACCGCCGGAGGCATCGCTGACATCGACTGTCTCCACACCATCAACTACCACCAGTCCCTCACCGGCATCACCTGCACGGGCATATCCATGAAAGGCTTTCGAGGCCTTAAGTGCGCGGTCGTTGGATGAGGCATAAAGCGTAATATGAACGCCAGTACGCACTAGTCGCGGCGCCATGTCTTGACGGAAGACATCCGCATCGATATCCGGCGCGATCAGGATCAGCTCGCGGAACATCGCCAAGTAGCTTTTAGGCAGATCACTGGCCAATTTGGTAAAACCATTACCAAGAATACGGTTACCCATGCTGTGTCCAATCAGATAGATATCTTTTGCCGGCACTTCTTCAAGGAGTGTCTTCATGAAATCGACAAAATGCGCCGTGGCCCACTGGGCGTTGGTTTCATCGGTAGTATAACCCGTAAGCGTGCCTTGGGAAGGCCAACTGAAAAGCACGGCCGGACCCTGGAATTTCAGATCATTGGCAAACTGGGCCAGAACACGGGATGCCTCGGAAAACTCGGTGTTATAGCCGTGGACAAAAACCATCAGTTTTTTTCCCGGTGATTGGTTCACCGCTTCTGAAAGCGAAAGAATGAAATCTTCCTTCGGCAGGGTCGTCACATCAGTGACTTTGATATGCTTGTGTTCATCCGGTGACCATTCAAATTTGAGCAGGGAGGGTTCTTCATGTCGGCCCATGCGATGACCTGCCGGTATCCCTACCTGTGAGACGCCGTAATAGAGATCACCCCGTTCGCCACTAAAAAACTTATCTTCTTCCCGATCAGGCGCCCGATCAGTATGGAAGAAAACATTTACCTGTTTAGGTTCAGATTCCGACTCAGGTATCTGAGACGGCATGAAGGAGGCTGTCGAACAGGCTTCAAGAAAAACAAGAGCTGTTAAGATCAAACATCTTGATCCAAAGATAAATTTTTCCATGGGTTAGTGGTTTAGATCCGGTATTATTGTCAGAAGTGATTTCCTGTGTTCCAAGTATGACCTGTGTCCGTTTCAACCGTTCTTCCGCTGAGGGAAGAAACATCGAAAGTGTGAACTGGTTCGTACTTTTGATTGGCCCGGCGAGGGAGATAGCGCCCCTACCGGTACTGGAGACAAATTTGGGATTGAACGTTGAACAGACACGTCACTGATCGAAACTTCGATGATCTGGTTGAACGCTTTGAACAGCGCATCCATAACAGTGTAAAGGGAAAGTTGAGACAGGCCATCATCCGGCGTGATCTCTTGACGTTACTGCCCAAACTTGAGCATCCGGCTGAGAAGCCACTGCGTATCCTTGATGTAGGTGCCGGTCTTGGGTATTTCACCATCTGGCTGGCCAAGTGCGGCCATTGTGTCTGCTATAACGATCTTTCGGCCGGAATGAGCACCCGGGCACGGGTTCTGGCGGAAGCGTCCGGTGTAGTGGACCGCATCGAATGGCACACCTGCGGGTATCAACAGCTCTGCGGACAGTACCACCACACGTTCGATTTGATCCTTTGCCATGCACTGCTCGAATGGCTGGGGCAACCAGAAAAATTGATCTCGGCACTTGCCGGTATGATCAAGCCCGGAGGAGGGCTCTCACTCTGTTTCTACAACCGGGCGGGCATCGTCTACCGTAATCTCATCCGCGGCAACTTCAACTGGATCAGAAGTAAAGATCGTTTCCAGCCCGATCCGGGCAGCCTCACTCCCACCCATGCCTTCGACCTGGAAGCGATCAAGGATCAGTTGGGCGAATCCGGATTCAACATCGAGTCCGTGACCGGGATTCGTGTCTTCAGTGACTACACGCTGGATAGACGCGGTGGGCTTGCCTCTCCGGAGGAGATATTTGAGATGGAACTGCGCTTCTCTGATCAGGAGCCGTTTTGTCGCATGGGGCGTTACCTACACTTGATGGCGAAGAAAAAAACAACCGCCAATGAAAAAGGCCTCTCTTTTGCATCCTGAAATATTTCAAATTTGTGATTGTCGTCACTTTTCGATAATGCATAAAATAGTAGACTGTTTCATGAGGTGAAGGGAAATGAAATCCATCAGTCTTAAATCCATTCTGTGTATCATTCTGTTTTTATCATTACCACTCCAGGCTGCGCCGATCTCACTCTTGGTTCCGGCCTATGCCAACCCATGCTGTGGCGGCGGCCCCACCATGTGGAACAACCTGATCACCGCTGCAACCAACCCGGATCTGGAAGTGGGCCTGATTCTGAACCCGGCCAGTGGCCCAGGCACCGCAACCGATCCCAATTTTGTTGACGCCAGTGGCAACGGACCACTGGTGGACTTCCGCAATGCCGGTGGCAAGGTTTATGGGTATGTGCCGACCCAATATTCAAGCCGTCCGCAAGCGGATGTCTTGGCCGATGTGGACAAGTATTACGACACGCTCTACTCCGGACTGGTAGACGGCATCTTCTTCGACGAGATGTCAAACAATCTTGCCCACACAGGTTACTATCAGACATTACGGGATTACGTCCACAACAAGACCACAGGCTCACTCGTGATCGGGAACCCCGGTACCGGTTTTGTCAACAACCCCTCCGGACAAACAACCTATGTCATCGATGATTATGTCCAGTCTGCCGATGTGCTGATGACGTTTGAAAGCGATGCCAACGCATACCTGAACAGCTACGTACCCCCATCGTGGGTTGGGAATTATCCAGCCAATCGCTTTGCTCACGTGGTGCACACCTTGGGTACATGGGATGCCAATTTTGTCGATCTTGCCACCGCACGCAATGCGGGATATGTTTACTTTACCGATGATCAAATGCCCAATCCCTATGATCAACTGGCGAGCTTCTGGGATCAGGAGGTCACCGATCTGGCGGCGGCCAATACCACTGCCGTGCCCGCTCCAGCCACGTTCTGGTTGTTCACGAGTGGGTTGTTTTTGCTGTTTCCCGCCCGCAGGAAACTTGCTATTTAATGCATTCTGCGGTGTACCGAAAAACCCGAATCTCATCGGACCAGAAATGAGCGGGTAACTTGGCCTTCAGTTTAAGATGGGCGAGAAAATCCCGCTTATCCGGTAAGGACTCCCAAACACTGGGCAAAAAGGTGCCGCGCCTGCCCGCGGCCTCCAGTATCAGACCATCTTCACCTGGACGGATCTGTTCCAGCAGATCCGCCTCTGAATCAAATAACATCGGTTCGGGTGTGCTGAGAATGGATATGGAAATGTCCAGTTGTTCCAGTTCGTCCTCATCAACAGGATGGAAACGGGGATCACGAAAGGCGGCAGACCAACCGTTATAGGCGACATCTTCCGCCAGCGGACGCTGGGCCATCAGCGTGCCAATACATCCTCGTAAGCGGCCCATTTTCTGCAACGTGACAAACGTGGCACGTCGTTCAATCAACGCTTCCGGCAGTTCGTTGAGATCTACCGCCAAAGGACAACCTTTCCTCAAACCATAACGGATCGAATTTTGGGCCAGTGCAAGCAATGTGTTCCGATGTTGCTGATAAGGCATGACCTGGTCTACTCGAACACATAGGCACCATAGCCGACAACACTGTCCGGTGATCCCGCGGTGTCCCCTGAGTTGCGCAGATCGATGGTTTTGGCCTTCAGGCCGCGATCCCTTGCTACCTTGAGCAATCCCTTAATGGGGTTGCGCCCACAAGCACCTTCATGTGCGATCTGCTCCGGTTGCAGGTTCTCGATGGCGTTAGATGTCCAATTGTCCATGGATTTCGCTGTCAGGTAATCGTGATAGTGGCTCAGATCCGAACTGACGACGATCAGGGTCTCCGGTCCGTCCCACAGGGTCTCGATCACCTCCGCCACGTCTTCCGTCGTCGCATCTCCGACCACCACGGGTACCAGCTTGAAATCATCCAGAACGACTTGGAGGAAGGGGATATGCACCTCAAGGCTATGTTCCATGGCATGAGCTTCATCCAGTACACGCACCTGTGGTAAGGTCAAAATTCGGTCGATGAGGTCCCGATCCACCATCACCTCCCCGAGAGGCGTGCTGAAGCTGTCCGCACGGCTGACGGCCAATCCAGGAAATGGAACGCGATGGGCGGGACCCAACAATACCACCCGTTTGATTTGATCATGCGCATCGATCAGGCGTGCGTAGGCGCTGGCCGCAACAGGGCCAGAATAGATATAGCCGGCATGGGGCGCAATCATGGCTTTGGGTGCAGGCCCCGTACAGGGTACAGTTGCCAGCATATTCCGGATATCCTGTTCGAGCTTGTCTGGTGAGGCCGGGTAGAACATCCCGGCAACCGCCGCTGGTCTCGTCAACATATTTTTTTACCTCTACCTGAATTTTAGGGCATTTCCGTGTTTTTCAAGTCACCTGCTTTTCCGAATCGCCATTTTTCTGATTACAATCAAACTTTAGCTTGCCCTTTTCGTCTATATTTTTCATATGAACGATCAAGCGGTTGAATACCATCCGACGAAATATTGGCACACGCTGAAAGACGGGCGAGTACAGTGTGATTTGTGTCCCCGGGAGTGCAAGCTGCAGGAAGGGCAACAAGGTCTGTGTTTTGTCCGGGCCAGGCACAATGATGAAATTGTTCTCACCACCTATGGCCGTTCGAGCGGGTTCTGTGTCGATCCCATCGAAAAAAAGCCCTTGTTCCATTTTCTACCCGGCAGTTCCGTCCTCTCCTTCGGTACCGCAGGCTGTAACCTGGCCTGCAAATTCTGTCAGAACTGGGACATGAGCAAATCACGGGAGATGGACACTCTTATGGAACAGGCTTCCCCGGATCTGATCGCACGCACTGCAAAAGAACTCGGATGCCGCAGTGTCGCGTTTACTTACAACGATCCGGTGATCTTCATGGAATACGCTGTTGATATTGCCAGGGAATGCCGCAAGCTCGGGATAAAAACCGTTGCAGTGACAGCAGGGTACATCTGCGAGGCACCCCGAGAAGAGTTCTTCCGGCACATGGACGCAGCCAACGTGGATCTGAAGGCCTTTACCGAAGCATTTTACTGGAAAGTCACCGGTGCGCATCTGCAACCGGTGCTGGATACACTCGAATATATCCGGCAGGAAACCAATGTCTGGCTCGAAACTACAACCTTGCTAATCCCCGGCAAGAATGACTCCGACGAGGAACTGGATGCGATGACACGCTGGGTCGTGGAGCATCTTGGACCCGATGTGCCTATGCATTTCACCGCCTTCCACCCGGACTGGAAAATGAATGACGTGCCACCCACGCCACCGGAAACACTGGTTCGTGCCCGTACAATCGCAATGAGAAATGGTGTACGTTATGCCTACACCGGTAACGTCCACGATCGTAAGGGTGAGAGTACCTATTGCCATCACTGCCATGAACTTCTGATCGGACGTGACTGGTATGAATTGTTTGCCTGGAATTTGAGCGAAAAGGGCCATTGCCTGCATTGCGGGGAGCGTTGTGCCGGTGTCTTCAATGGCCCGCCGGGGACTTGGGGTGCGCGACGAATGCCGGTCCAGTTCAGTCGTGGAATATAAATTTTACCCGGATGGTTGAAACCGTGCCGCCTGGATCCGGCTCCTGAATCGGCAGTTCCCCGGAGACGCCTGACCAGAGACATCCAGAATCAGCCTGCCGTTATCGAAGATGGCATTGAAAAATCCTGTCCAGCGAATCCCTCCTGTATCCAGCCCTTTCATCTTTCCCTTGACCTTGCCGTCTTCGTCCACCGTACCAGTATAGGTAATCGTACCAAAACGGGGATCCATGCTTCCACTAATACGGTCACTCTCCAAGGCCGTAAATGTGATCGCAAATGGAAGGATCTGACGGTTGATCGAGCGGGTACTGCCACACACCTGCTCTCTGTTTTCGGTGCCGCTGAAATAGCCTATGTACTGCTCTTCGGCTTGGCCATTGAGTGCATACAATAAAACAATCAAAAAGAACGTTTTTTCATCTGTCCCTATTTTGCTTGCTTCCCGAACAAGGACACGCCCCGCCCGATCAAACTTCGATACCAAACAAGAGTTGCATGGATCGCCCAAAGAGATAGGCCAGTCCGGCAGCACCCAGCCCAGAGACCAGCATTTCCGTCACCTTGGTCCTCAGAGAAAGCCCGGAGATGACAGAAACGAGTGTGCCGACTGCCGCCAGTGCCAGACCGGCGAAAAAGACCGAACCGATCAATGCGCCGATTGTGGTTTCGGAAAAAAAGTAGGGGAGTACCGGGAAGAGCACCCCTAGAAAATAGGCCGAACCGGTAAACCATGCGGATCGCCATTCGTTGTCATCCACCTCCTCCAACAGAAACCGACCCAGTGCCTCGGGATTGTCTCCCAAACGCTGTGAGACCTCTTCTGCAATGGGCGTGGGAACACCCGAATCTTCCAGTTTATGGATGAATTCCAGCCGTGCCCGTTCAGGTGAGACAGAAAACAGGATACGGAGTCGCTGTTGTTGTGCCTGATTGACCTGCCGTTGGGAACGAACCGAAATAAACGCACCGATCGCCATGGACAAGGCGCCGGCAACCCCCACTACCAAACCACTCACAGCCACCAGCAAAAGATTACCGTAGTAGGCGGCGGAAAGCCCTGTGACAGCCCCCAGGATTTCCACCAGGCCATCATTCATTCCCAGAATGAAATCACGGATATTGTTAAAGCCGCTTTTCTTCTTTTCCGCCTGAAACGCCGATTCATGCTCAAGCTCGTCTTCGATGATGCGGCTCAGTGTGATTTTCTGGTGGGCATCCAATTGCCCCTTTCTCAATACTTCGTAATAACATTCATAGGCTGCCGTCTCTCCCAGCTCCAGAATGGAGATCACAAACCTTGGCTTGGAGATATGCAATAACAGCTTCAGCCACTTCAGCCGCCAACGAGGTGTCAGCACTTCTGGAATCACCTCTCCTTGCTCTTCCAACAACGCTTTCCAGAAGTCCGCATGACGCAACTCCATAGCAGCAATATTCCTCAGCAGCCGTTGCAAATCATCTTCCTTGATCTCATCAGCGAGAGCGGTGTAAATCTGATGATCCTGCATCTCTCCCTGGTAGAATTTTCGGACTGATTTGGCGAATTTATCATTCATCATCTGAACTCAATTCTGAAACTGATGATGTATAAGGTTGCCAGATTGATAATCTTGAATTCATCCCAGTCGATCCTCAATCGCACGAAAGAGCTCGAAGACAAACGTTTCTCTTCTCGTCCCTTTGCAATCTCCGTAGGCTCGGGGCTCATTGAAGCCTTCAAAATCTAGCCGGAAGATTTGTCTTTTCTCCAACCCTTTCAGATCGTGCCTGGCAAAGTCCACCTGTTGTAACATGACGGGGATAAAGGGTTTATTCTGGTCGTCAACAAAAGCTGGCAGCTCTTTCCTGGAAATGTACTTCGAGGCCAGAAATGCCGGACTGATCAGCAACAGTCCAAAATCACATTGCTCGATTGCCTGTTCGATCTGCTGTTCCCAGTCTTCACCTGCTGCAATAGCGCTATCTTTCCATAACTCATAGTTGAATCGTTTTGAGGGCGCAAGCACATCGGAAAGTTTTTCCAGGAAATTGTTGGCCAGCACCCGGTTACGATGGGCGTAGGAAACGAAGAAGATGATTTTCTTTCTTTTTGTCATATCCCCAATCAGTCCCAGGCCAGTGGTGGCTCCTCCATCAACGCCAACTGTTCTCTCAGTGAGAGGATATGTTCTTCCCAATAGTTTGTCGAATTGAACCAGGGAAAGGCGAGGGGAAAGGCAGGGTCTTCCCAGCGCGAGGCGATCCAGTACGCATGGTATAGAATACGCATGGTGCGCAATGCTTCCACCAGATTGAGCTCGGCGGGGTTGAAGTCATGAAAGTCTTCATATCCGATCAGCAAATCTCCCAGACGAGCGCTCATGTATTCACGATCACCCGAAAGAAACATCCACAGATCCTGAATCGCCGGACCCATGCGGGCATCATCGAAGTCCACGATATGAGGCCCCTGTTCGGTCCACAGGATATTGCCCGGGTGCATATCCCCGTGCAGACGAAGGGAGGTTGTCTCTCCGGCCCGATCAAAACAGTGCTGGATATATTGGATCACATCATGCGTCAAGGTGGCATAGGCCTCTTCCAGGTGGGCGGGTATAAAACGGTTTTCGATCAGATAGGCCCTCGGTCGGATGGCGTATATTTCGATGTCGATCACCGGGCGATGAGCAAATTTCCTGGTTGCGCCCAACGCATGGATGCGAGCGATGAATCGCCCCATCTGTTCCAGATGTACCGGATTGTCCAATTCCGGTGCGTGCCCACCCCGGCGCTCGTAGATGGCAAAACGAAAATGATCATAATGATGCAGGGTCCGGTCGTCATGGACGATGGGTGGGATCACCGGGATCTCCGCCGCACTCAATTCTAAGGTAAATGCATGTTCTTCAAGGATCGCTTCATCACTCCACCGGTGAGGGCGGTAGAACTTGGCAACGGTGGCTGCGCCATCTTCGATCCCGATCTGATATACCCGGTTCTCGTAGCTGTTCAACGCCAGCAGGCGCCCATCCGTCCTCAGACCGATGGATTCCACGGCATCGAGAATTTCATCCGGGTTCAGGTTTTTGAAGGCCTCGGCCGCATCGGTCTTCATTTCAGGCATGCGCCATTGCGACCAGTCTTTTTCGAACGTCCTCAGGTGTGTTTACCGGTTCGGCGAAACCAAAGCGAACAATCCGCGATCCGATCCGGAGATGAAAGCCTTCGGCATCGATCCCCACCATACGGGGATCCTCATTATCAGTTTCCACCCCTGCATCGGCACAGTATTTCCGCATCGCCGCAGTGTGATCCCGATTCATATGTTCGATCATGTCCCGCTCCTGTTCTGCAGAAAAGGGGGTCGTAAGCACAATCTTTTCCGGTGTGATCCAGTGTATTTTTCCAAACCCGCCGATGTAACGGATCCGCACAGGTTCAAGCCGATAAAAGTCAAAATCGTGTACTTTGTGAAAATCCTGTGACTGGGGAAAGTATCTGTAATAACGCTCGGCTGCCGCCTCGATAGCTCCGCCTTCGAGGGGTGTAACATCCGCGACCCAAGTGAGCCGCCCGCCTAACTGGACATCATCCACGCCCTGTTCGATCGTGATCAGAGAGGCTCTGGGGTCGGCGAGCACGTTTTTCGTGTGTTGTGCAATGCGGCTGATGAGAATAACGGGGTAACCGTCACGATCGAGACAATAGGGTACGACCGATCCAAATGGATATCCCGGAATGTCTACCGAGAGCGTCGATAGAACGCCTTGATAGTTCTGGAGCAGAAGAGCCCGGGCTTCGGTTGTGACACTCATGGGCTCAATCCCTGAAGTTGGTGAATTGCACTGGTTGACCCAGATCCGCCTCTCGCAGCATCGCCATAACAGCTTGCAGATCGTCTCTTTTCTTACCGCTGACGCGAACCTGATCGCCCTGGATCTGTGATTGCACCTTGATCTTCATGTCCTTGATCAGCTTCACAATCTTTCTCGCCATGTCCTTATCGATACCATGTTTCGCGGTTGCCGTCATGCGCACAGTCTTGCCCGATTTGACGATTTCGCCGAGCTCTAGACTGCGCACATCCAGTTTACGATTGGCCATCTTGAGCCGCAGGATTTCCAGGATTTGTTTGATCTGGAATTCTTCATCGGCGATCAGCGTCAGTTCACGATCGTTCTGATCAACCTGAGCTTCTGTACCTTTGAAGTCGAAGCGTTTACCGATCTCACGGTTGGTCTGATCAACGGCATTGGTCAGTTCGTGTTGATCCACTTCTGAAATCACATCGAATGAAGGCATGGTATGTCTCCTAACCCTGTTCGAGTAAATTTCTGAGGTCGATCACGGCCGCATTAGCACGGGAAATATAGGAGGCCATGACCAACGAATAGTTGGCGACGATCCCGAAACCGGTCCCGTTAAGCACGTAGGGACTCCAGACATAATCCTGTGTCGCTTCCAGTTCCCGAATAATCTGCCGCATACTGACCACGGCGTTTTTCTTTTGCAGCACCTTTTCAAAATCGATCTCCACCGCATGCATCAGATGGATCAGGGCCCACGCACTGCCACGCGCTTCGAAGAACACATCATCGATTTCCAGCCACGGGGTTTTGACGATCTCCACTTCACCGGTGGGTGTGGCCTGGGTGGCCTCGGCATCCCCTTGCAAATCTGTGTTGATCCGGACCTGCCCGACGCTGGCGCTCAGGCGTTGTGAAAGACTGCCAAGCCGTTTGTCCACCAACCCCAGCCAGTCACGCAGATTGTCCGCCCGAGCGTAGAATTGAGCATCCCGATCCGTCGGGTTCTGCAATCGTAACAAGTATCGCTTCAGGGCATCGATCCCCTTTTGATATTCCTTTTCCGTCGCTGGCAGGATCCACGATTCGCTGTCGAAATGCAGTTGTGGTTCTGCAATCATCAGATCCTTGTCTTCGGTGGAGGTGGTTTGTGATCGGCTGAAGTCGTTTCGCAACACACGGGCCATGTCACGCACCTGCACCAATACACCAAATTCCCAGTTGGGAATGTTGTCCATGAAGACACTGGGTGGCATGACGTCGTTGCTGAGGTAGCCGCCCGGCTTGTTGAGCAGGGTTTCCGCCACCTCGATCAGCGTCGCGGTGGTCACATACCCCGTAACCAGGGTATCGTGTTGTTCTCCTGCGCGTCGTTCTGCAGCTTCGCGGACATCAAACAAGTCCGGTTCCCTGTCCCAATAGAACATCAGAATCAGCAGAATGGCCACGATCACGCCAGCGCTGGTCAGTATTGCCTTTTGCATTTTGAATAACCCGGTTGGTTAGAAAATGTAATGAGGCTAAGGGAATTTACTCGCTTGGGCAAGAGGGTTTATTCAATAACCACCTTGATCGAATCAGACTCACCGAGATTGTCCACCCAGCTCAGAGTCAAAATATCCCCCTTATCCACATCTTCGATGTGAAAAGCAATGAAAGGATTCTTCGAAATCCCCGTGCCCATGACGGTGGTCATCACTGTCTCGTCATTCAACAGGCAAGTTACTTCCTGAATATGATGTATGGGAATGATCACACCGGTTTCCGGATCCTTGCGTCGCCCGGTTTCCATGGGATGCCGGATCATAGCGCTTACGGTCGTGATACGATCTTTGGTCTTTGTTCTGACCTTGATTTTCGCCATCAGTCACAACCTCCCTTCAATACTTCAATATATCTTTTCGCTGAACAGAGTTCTCCACCGGCTTCTACAATAACAAAAACATGGGACGACTTTGCCAATTTGATTCGGGTGCGCAAGTAATCCCCCCGACCTTTTCCATTAAAAGAAAACTGTGCCAGCAGGGCAATGGGGTTCTTTTCAGCGATCAAGCTAATACTCTGAACGTTTTTCAGATCGGTTCTGACAGTGATCGGGACAATCGCACCATTCTCTGCACCACGAGGCATGTCGATGTGGATACGATCGCTCTCGGTAATCGTCCTGTCACCAAACAGCGCCCTGATTGCATCTTGAGGCTCTTCCGAAGAAAAGGCCTTCTTCGGCCATGCTGCAAGTGTCTTCAGTGGAAACAGCAGGCCTGTCTTCAGCAGTATGAGCCCGTAGCCCAATGATTTGAGAAATCCTCGTCGACTGTTCATCGTTTATGCAACTTTTTCTCTTCTGCCAATTCCTTTTCAAATTCTTCCAGACGGGCCAGCAGGCGCTGTTTATGATAATAGTCGAGATCAGGATTTTTCTCTGCAATTTTTAACTGATCCCGTGCCATACGTGTGTCTCCACTGAGGTAGTAATATTCGGCCAAGGCGAGTTGTGCCTCTATTTTTGATCCGGAGCGACCTTCTGCTTCTGCCAGAAGTTCATAATATATTCGATCGGGCCCGTGTTGAAGGGCATAGTCCAGCAGCCGTTGTTTGGCCTCTTGCGCCCGGTTGTTTTGCAAAAGCATCTTCACATGATTGAGTACCACTGGACGGTAACCAGGATAAAGCTTCTCCAGACGATCGTAAATCTGAAGACTTTTCCGGTAATTGCGAGCCCCTCGCTCGAGTTCTGCCTGCGCAAGCAGATAGCTGGCATTTGTGCCTTCCTTTTTCAGCAATCGTTTGAGTTCCCGTCGAGCCTTTTTGTATTTGCCTGCATGTATCAGTGCCAGCACATAACCGTACCGTATGGGATCCTCTTTTTCGAAATTTCCTTCTTTCAGTTCAGCGGCAAAAATTTTTACTGCATGACGTGGGCTTTTGGCTGCAGCAACCCGGATACGCGCCTTCGTCAGCCTGTAGGCATCACTGTCTTTGTAACGGCGAGGAGGAAATTCCTTCAACCGGTTTTTGGCATCCGCAATTCGGGAAACCGTCACAGGATGGGTACGCAGAAACTCCGGCAGAGATTTGGGATCAGTAAGACGTGTCGCCACCTGTAGCCGTTCGAAGAAAGAGGGCATACCGGAAGGATCAAATCCGGAACGATACAGTAGCGCCATCCCGATTCGATCTGCTTCCTGTTCATTGGCACGCGTGAAATCAATCTGGTTTTGTACGGTTCCCGCCTGAACTGCGGTCATTGCGGCCAATCCGGCATCGGGGCTGGCGACTCCAAGCAGCAGAGAGCCGATCATGGCGATAGCCACGGGCAGGCTCATCTGTCCAGCACGCTCGAAGGTTCTTGCCATGTGCCGTTGGGTCACATGCGAAATCTCATGTGCCAGTACACCGGCCAGTTCACTCTCATTGGTGGAGTTCAGGATTAAGCCTGCGTTAACACCGATAAATCCCCCGGGTGCGGCAAAGGCATTGATCTCCATTGACGCAATGGGAAAAAACGTAAACTCCTGTCCGGCACCGTCACTGTGTTGTACCAGCTTGTCACCAAGCTCTTGCAGATATTCCTGGGTTTCAAGATCTTCCAGTATGGCACCACGACCTCGGAGGCTGCGCAGGAATGCGGCGCCCAGCTGCCGCTCTTTTTCTGGCGAGATAACGGTGCCTGATGAGTCACCGAAATCAGGCAGCTCTACTGCGCAGGCCGTCCAGGCCAGCATGGCCATCAGCCCGCCAAGAAAAATATGCAGAAAAGAGTATCGTATCTTCAAAATTTGCGGATGCCCAATTGACTGAACATTTTTGACCCGGTTTTCGATGCAACGTTCAGCCAGTGAGGCCATCCCGCTTCCAATTGTTTACAGCTTCTCATTTTCACTCATTCGGAATGCAAGGTAAAATTGGGGGGAATCTCTGATCGAGCCTTGAATGATTTTGCAAACAGCACTCCGTCATTGCAACACGCATTCGGCCAATTCCTGTGAGACTCTATTGGAGATAGCAAACGGACAAAAATGCCTACAATTCACTGGAGATCCCGTAAACTATGACCAAAAATGCCTTTTATGCACAATCTGGCGGTGTCACCGCTGTCATCAATGCTTCCGCCTGTGGCGTGATCGAGACTGCTCGAAAGCACAGTGACAAAATCGGCAAGGTGTATGCCGGCCGCAATGGCATTATCGGCGCACTAACAGAAGACCTGATCGACACGTCGTTGGAATCCAATGAAGCGATCGCGGCCCTGCGATACACACCCTCCGGAGCTTTCGGTTCCTGCCGCTATAAACTCAAGCCCATTGAGGAGAGCACAGCGGAATATGAACGCCTGATCGAGGTCTTCAAAGCCCATAACATTGGTTATTTTTTCTACAACGGAGGGGGAGATTCACAGGACACTTCACACAAGATGGCAATCATGAGTGAAAAGATGGGCTATCCCATCACCTGTATCGGCATACCCAAAACGGTCGACAACGACCTGCCGATCACGGATAACTGTCCAGGCTTTGGATCTGTCGCGAAATACGTTGCCGTCTCCATCCGCGAAGCGGGTTACGACGTGGCTTCCATGGCAAAAACCTCGACCAAAGTCTTTGTGTTGGAAGTCATGGGACGTCATGCCGGCTGGATCGCCGCCGCAGGGGCACTTGCGGCAGAAAAGGAAGGCGATGCCCCCCATATCATTCTGTTCCCGGAAGTGGATTTCGATCAGCAGCGGTTCCTTGATCGGGTGGATGCCTGTGTCCAGCAGTACGGTTACTGCGCCATTGTGGTCTCTGAAGGGCTTAAGAACCCCGAGGGTAAATTCATGTCCGAGGCCGGTGGAACCGATGCCTTTGGACATGCCCAACTGGGAGGCGTTGCACCGGTGATTGCACAAATTGTCAAAGATGCTTTGGGATACAAATACCATTGGGCAGTCGCCGACTACCTGCAGCGTGCCGCACGCCATATTGCCTCCAAAACCGATGTGGAACAGGCTTATGCGGTGGGACAGGCGGCTGTGGAGTTTGCGCTGAGGGGCAAGAACGCCGTCATGCCAACGATCGTTAGGACATCCAACACTCCTTATCGCTGGGAGATTGGCGAGGCAACGCTGGCTGAGGTAGCCAATGTGGAAAAGAAAATGCCCGCCGATTTCATCTCCGACGACGGTTTCGGTATCACCCCTGAATGCCGGACCTATCTGCAACCGCTGATCGAAGGTGAAGACTACCCGCCTTATAAAAACGGTCTGCCCGACTATGTGGTGCTGAAAAACACTCCGGTAGAGAAAAAACTGAATACGGATTTCGATCTCGGCTGAACGCGTAGGCTGATGGTACAATTTGCAGCATGATCAATATCAGAACAAGAGGACAACATGGCAGGACACAGTAAATGGGCCAACATCAAGCATAAAAAGGCACGCCAGGATGCCAAGCGCGGAAAAATATTCACCAAACTGATCCGCGAGATCACCGTTGCCGCGAAACTCGGTGGAGAAGATCCGGGCAGTAACCCACGCCTCAGAGCCGCCATAGATGCAGCACTTTCTGCAAACATGACCAAGGAGACCATTGAACGTGCCGTTAAACGCGGCGCTGGCGGTGAGGGCAACGACAATGTGGAAGAAGTTCGCTACGAAGGCTATGGCCCTGGTGGGGTTGCGATCATGGTCGACTGCATGACCGACAATCGTAATCGGACAGTCGCGGAGGTTCGTCATGCCTTCAGCAAGTTTGGTGGTAATCTGGGAACCGATGGCTCCGTTGCCTATCTGTTCAGCAAGATCGGGGTGATTTCCTTCGCTCCTGGTGGGGCTGATGAAGATGCGGTAATGGAAGCCGCACTCGAAGGAGGGGCCGAAGATGTTGTCGTGGAAGAAGATGGATCCATTGAGGTCATCACTACACCGGAAGACTTCGGTACTGTCAAGGATGCTCTTGAAGCCGCCGGTCTCAAACCGGATATGGCCGAAGTCACCATGCGTGCCTCGACTTCCGTGGAACTGGATGCCGATCAAGCCCAGACCATGATGAAACTCACGGACATGCTGGAAGACCTCGATGACGTGCAGGAGGTCTATTCCAATGCCGAAATCAGAGACGAAATCCTGGAACAGCTGGCTTGAATGTCTATAGCCCAACCGTAAGAATTCTGGGGATTGACCCCGGTTCTCGCTTCACCGGTTTTGGCATTATCGATGTCAATGGGCAGAAAAACCGTCATGTTCACAGTGGCTGCCTCAGAATTCCTCTCAAAGGCGAATTTTCTGATCGGTTAAAATCCATTTACGATGGCATCTCGGAACTGGTGCAGCAATACCAACCCTGTGAGATTGCGATAGAGAAGGTGTTTATGAACAAAAATGCCGATTCAGCCCTGAAACTGGGACAGGCCAGAGGCGCCGCCATCGTCGCAGCGATGCAGGTTACGCATGAACTCTACGAATACTCCCCCAACCGAATCAAGCAGGCCATTGTTGGTCGTGGCCATGCCGACAAAACCCAGGTACGACACATGATCAAGATGTTGCTGCTGCTCTCCAAAATACCACAGGAAGACGAGGCAGATGCCCTTGCGGTGGCCCTCTGTCATGCCCATTCCCGCCACACACAACGGTTGATGAAAGACCTCGCATGATCGGCAGACTCAAAGGCATTCTCGTCGAAAAACAACCACCTCTGTTGCTGGTCGATGTCAATGGCGTTGCCTATGAGGTTGAGGCACCCATGACCACCTTCTACAAACTGCCGGATCTTCAACAAGAGGTCTGTCTCTATACTCATCTTGTGGTCCGCGACGATGCACACTTGCTGTTTGGCTTTTTCAGCATAGAGGAACGCCGGCTGTTCCGTACCCTGATCCGGGTCAATGGGGTGGGTGCAAAAATGGCACTGACCATCCTCTCAGGGATGGAGGCAAACGAATTCGCCACCTGCATTCATCAAAATGATATCGCCAGTCTGATCAAATTACCCGGCATCGGTAAAAAGACCGCCGAGCGTCTGATTGTGGAAATGCGCGATCGACTTGATGACTGGGAAAGTCACCTTGCCTCACCGGGAACAACCAACAGGCAACCGGAACACGCCTCTATCGAAAGCGATGCCATCAGCGCCCTCATCGCCCTTGGCTTTAAGCCACAAGAGGCCAGCCGCCTGATCGGCGCAATCGAAACCAACGGCCTCAGCAGTGAGGAGATGATCCGGCAGGCTTTGAAATACACCGTTAAAAATTGACCGTTCTTAATCAATGCAAAACTTCACTTCCCTCTGGAGCAGTTGACAAATGATCACTCAAAAAAAAGCAAATGAATTTGCACAGCAGTGGATCAAGGCATGGAATTCTCATGACATCGACAAGATCATTGCTCACTATGCCAAGGATGTGATCCTCGTTTCTCCTATTGCGGGCAAACTGCTGGGCGATCCAGAAGTAAGGGGATTGGAGGCGGTTAAACGCTATTTTCTGAAAGGACTGGAAGCCTACCCCAATCTGAACTTTAAGTTGCAAGAGGTTTTTCCTGGTGAACAGAGTATCGTTCTGCTCTACTTAAACCAGAAGGGCGAACGTGCCAGTGAGTTCATGCTCCTTGATTTGGACAACAAGGTTGTCCGAATGTATGCTCATTACTGCGAATAAAAGGCTCTGTCAAAAAATCGGTTTCAGGAGCTCCGTAATGAAAAATCGAAAACTGCTACTCACGTCCAGAGATATCGAAACAATAGAAGGTGAGCGCAGAGTCCATTTTCTCAACCCAAAGGCCGATCGGATTAGAAAATCACTGGGCGATCATGTTGGCTTGAAGAACCTCGGGGTTCATCTGGTCTATATCGAACCTGGCAGTGAATCAACAGAGTTCCACAAACACTACACTGAGGAAGAGTGCGTTTTTGTCCTCTCTGGCAAAGGGACGCTCTATATTGGTGATGAGATCTTTCCTTTCGGGGAAGGCGATTTTGTCGGCTTTCCGGTTGATACCGATGCCCATATGATTGTAAATGATGGGGAGGAGATACTGATCTGCCTGGTTATGGGCCAAAGGCTTACCCAGGATGTGGCCGATTACCCACACAAAAACAAGCGCCTATACCGTTACAATGGTAAATGGGATTTGGTCGATCTTGAGGCGATCACCGATCCACGGAAGCCTGCATAAGCACGGCTGCAGAGGCAACATTCCAGGATTTTTAAACGGGTTTTATTTTTTCTTCTGCCGGCTTTTGTTTCGGTTCGATCGTTTTTTCTTCTGCTCCTCGAACGGATTCATGCCCTGCCGGAACTCGATCCGAAGCGGTGTACCCACCAGTTTCAGCGTTTTGCGGAAGGCATTTTCAAGATACCGGCGGTAGGATGCTGGAATAGATTTGACTTGGTTACCGTGGATCACAAAACGGGGCGGGTTCTGTCCAGCCATATGCACAAAACGCAGTTTGATTCTCCGCCCGCGCACCATCGGTGGTGGATGATCGGCCACGACCTGTTCCAAAATACGATTCAGTTTCGATGTTCCCACCTGGATATTGGCTGAATTCCAGGCCTTGTTAATGCTGGAGAAGAGATTGCCCACTCCGGTACCGTGCAGGGCGGAAATGAAATGAATCTTTGCATAGTCAATGAAACGGAGTTTCCTTTCCAGCTCCCGTTTGATCCAGTCCCGCTGTTCGGGATCAAGCCCATCCCATTTGTTGATGGCAATCACCAGTGCTCGTCCACTGCCGAGCACCATCCCCAACAGGGAAAGGTCCTGATCCGTTACCGTTTCCTGTGCATCAATCACCAGCACCACGACATTGGCCTCTTCAATCGAACGGATGGTTTTGATCACACTGAATTTTTCGATGGTTTCCTTCACACGAGCACGACGACGTACACCTGCAGTATCAATCAACGTGTATTTTTTGCCATTACGTTCGAAAGGTACATTCACACTGTCTCGTGTGGTACCAGGTTTATCGTAGGCAATCACCCTTTCTTCTCCCACAATACGGTTGATCAAAGTGGATTTACCTACATTAGGACGACCGAGAATGGCAACGGCAATGCCTTCTTCATCGCCTGTCTCTGTAGCTTCCTCTCCTGTGAATTTTTCTGGCAGATACTCAAGGATCGCTTCTGTCAAATCACCACAACCCTGGCCATGAGCTGCAGAAACAGGAAGCGGTTCGCCCAATCCGAGTGCATAAAATTCAGAGATCGCCATTGCCCGGTTCATTCCTTCCGTCTTGTTGACGACCAGAATCACCGGCTTTTCCATTTTGCGCAGCTGATTGGCAATAGCTTGGTCTTCCACATTCAAGCCATTACGGCCATCGACAATAAAGACAATGACATCCGCTTCCTTTGCAGCCTTCATGGATTGATCAGAAATAAGTGCGTCAATACCCTCTTTTTCGTCAGTCAGACCACCGGTATCAATCACGATGCACGTTTGATCTTCGAAAGAAGCTTCACCATAGATTCGATCACGTGTCAGCCCGGGTTGATCAGCAACCAACGCGTCCCGGGTCCGAGTCAGCTGGTTGAAAAGTGTGGATTTCCCTACGTTGGGACGACCGACGAGGGCGATAGTGGCTTTCATTGGCGAATAAAAAAACTACTGGACTTTATATCCTGCAAGCGCGCCATCCGAACTGTAGGCGAAAAGGATATCATTGATCACAAAAGGGGTAGCGAGGATCGCACTACGATCCAGTCTCACCCTTCCAGCCAAAGAGCCGTCCTTACGATTCAACCAGTGCAAATAACCTTCAAAATCACCGATGACCACGTAATCACCGATGCTGACAGGAGCCGTCAGTGAACGGCCCATCAACTGATCCTGCTTCCAGACGGAATTTCCGGTGTAACGGTCCAACGCCCATAGCGCACTCTCTTCGTCCGTCAAATAGACATGGTCATCATCCACGCCAATTCCGGCGTGAGAAGAGAGATCCCGAACCCAGCCGATCTTTCCACTGTCCAGTTCGACGACAGCAAGGCGTCCTTGATAGGTAACCACATAGATGACACCATCCATGATGATCGGATCAGCGTCGATATCAACGACACGATCCAATGTCGTACGTCCCGTGGGTAAAGAGATTCGTCTTTCCCAGATCAGGCTTCCATCTGTAATATCAAGTGCACACAAAATACCACCATCGAACCCGATGATCGCAAGTCCCCGGGCCAATTGCGGCGAACTGGTACCACGCAGAGTCAACAAAGGCACAGCACGTTCATAGACCCACAACCGCTGGCCACTGGAGGCGTCTAGCCCATAGACCTTACCGTCCACCGTTCGGGCGACCACGACACCAAGATCGGCCTTGGGTGCGGCGAGGACCTCGCTGGAAATCTCAGCGGTCCAAAGCATTTCGCCATCTTCGTCCGACAGAGCAATCACTTCACCATCACGGCTTCCCACCAGAACCAGTCCTTGACCGTAGCCGGGGCCTCCGGAAAGACGTTTGCCCGTATCAGTTTTCCAATGGCGGCGACCCGTCTCCATCTCAAGGGCCACCACGTCACCGTCCCGATCGGCAGCAAAGATCAGGCCATTGCCTGCGGCTGGCGTCAATTTGAGGTAGTAGCCATCCGCTCCATCCCCGACACTGGCAGACCAAACCTTTTTGATTACCAAAGGATGATCGATCTTCACCAACTTTGCGATGCCGGACTCTTCCTCATCCCCAGCCATGAAATCCGAGACACTTTCCTTGATCGTACTGCAGGCTGTCAGAAAGACGGGCAACAGGGCGATAAACAGGATTCTGATGCTTTTAGTCACTTTGTTTACTCAAGTAAGATATTTGATTTAGCGTCCAAGATCGTCAAGTTTCAGTTTGCGGAACCGATTTCCTTCAGGTCCGGCAGGGTCAAGTACTTCAGCTTGCAGATAGGCATTCTTCGCCTCTGCCTTCTTACCCTGTGCAAGCAAGACATCTCCTTTCAGTTCCTGATAAGACGCAAGGCCCTCCAGCGCATTGAGAGCTTTTATCGCCGCCCACGCTGAATCAGCATTGCCCATGTCGAGGTATACCCGGGCCAGACGCATAGCTGCAAGGTCCTTGATTTCATCAGCTTCTCCATTGTCAATCACCCACTTCAGATAGGCTATAGCAGTGTCTGCTTCATTGCTGTCAACAGCGGTACTGGCCAGTTTCAGGGCTGCGAATGCAGCATAACTAGTCCCTTTATACTCTTCCATCAATCGCTTGCCTAACGCTGTGGCTTCTCTATTGTTCGTGGACAACTGCTGAACCATTTTCTCGTAGGTTACGGAAGCTTGTTCGTTGATTGCAGTCTTCTGTGCCTGCCAGTATCGCCATCCGAAAAGGGCAGCCGTGCCAATGACAATGCCCAGAATGATGGACGTACCATTCTCTTTCCACCACTTTTTAATTGCAGCTATCTGTTCTTCTTCGGATGCATAAACGTCAATCACGTGTTTCTCCTAATATTCCAGTCTTTGCTTTAACCACGCCGCGATCTCATCCTGTGCAACACGCTCTTGTTGCCCATCACGTAGATCCTTAATCGAGACGCTCACCTTTTCCAGTTCTTCTTCACCCAGAATGATAGCGTATCTAGCACCCGATTTGTCAGCGCGTCGAAACTGGGCCTTGTAACTGCCATCACCACAGTTGGTGACAAGACGCAGAAACGGCAATTGATCACGAAGCTGCTCAGCGAGGACCAGTGCCTTTTTGGTGGCCTTATCGCCCATTGCGATCAGATACGCATCGGGAGCGGATAAAACGTCCTTGCCGCTATCTTTCAAAAGTTCGACCAGCCGATCAAGCCCCATGGCAAATCCAATCGCCGGTGTTGGTCTGCCACCAAAATGTTCGATCAGGCCATCAAAGCGGCCACCGCCACACACCGTCCCCTGGGCTCCCAGCTGATCCGTGATCCATTCAAACACGGTCTTGCTGTAGTAGTCGAGGCCCCGCACCAGCCGTGGATTCACTTCATACGCTACACCGGCCTGATCGAGGATTTCACACAATCCCTGGAAGTGACGGGTCGAATCATCATCCAGGTAGGCATCAAATGTAGGTGCTTCCGAGATCAGTGCTGACATGGCCGGGTTCTTGCTGTCGAGGATCCGTAGCGGATTCTTGTGAAGTCGCCGCTTGCTATCTTCGTCAAGCGCATCTTTATGGGCACTGAAATAACGAATCAAATCTTCACGGTAGCGTACCCGGGTTTCAGCTGTACCCAAAGTATTGAGCTGCAGGGTCAATCCTTCAAGGCCCAATGCCTTCCAGAGCCGTCTAGTCATCAAGATCAGTTCGGCGTCGATGTCAGGCCCCGGCATGCCAAAACATTCCACTCCGACCTGAAAAAACTGGCGATAACGGCCCTTCTGCGGCCGTTCGCGACGAAACATGGGTCCCATGTACCACAGTCGCTGGATCTGGTTATGAAACAGTCCGTGCTGCATTCCGGCTCTCACTGTACCGGCCGTCCCTTCCGGTCTGAGGGTCAGACTGTCACCCCCTCGATCCTCAAATGTGTACATCTCCTTCTCTACGATATCTGTAGCCTCACCGATGGATCGTTGGAACAGCGCGGTCTGCTCCAGTACCGGCAGCCTGATTTGTTGATAGCCATACGCTTCAAAAACCCTACGCACCGTATCCTCCAGATAGAGCCACAGTGGCGTATCCTGAGGCAGGATATCATTCATGCCCTTGACTGACTGAATTCCCTTTGCCATCAGCGGTGGGCACCTTCCTCATCGAGGGTAAATCGAGCTACTTCATTCCTGGCCAGTGGTTCAAGATCAATGAAATTGCCCTGATAGCTCATGATTACAGCCGAGGCCTTCCCGACTACGACGTGTAAAGGAGGGGTACCATCAAGATGGACTACTTCATCAGGCTTGCCCAGTCTGGAAAAGATTTTTTTGTTGTTGGCGTCCGTGATCTGTATCCAGGACTCGCCTGTGAACTGCAGGATGATACCTTCATTTTCGATGGGCGTTGCCTCATCATGTTGTGTTGGAACTACCGTACCACTACCGGTTTCCGGGACGGCTGTCACAGCGGGCTGGAAGGGGACGGTTTTCGCAGACGATTCCTGAGGTGGCTCGGGTAATTCTGATAGATACACGATGCCAAACTCATGTTCCAATACCTCAGGTTCCTCTTCGCGCTGCTCCGCTGGTTGTGGCGTTTGTGGCATGTCCGGTTCTTGTACGGCTGTCGAACCAACATCAAGCGTTTGTTGATCTGCGACTTTTTCACTGACAGGTCGATCGACTGGTTCTTCAACGATCTCGCTGGGAACCACTAGAGATGCTTCGGTTGACGGACGATGGCTCTGCCACCAGAGTCCTAGTAACAGCAGTAAGACAGCGATGAGTGAATAAGTCACCACCCGGATATGTCGATCACCACTATGAACCTGTGGTTCTGGCTGACTGGCAAAGGGCTCCAATGTTGGAGTTTGTATCTTATTTTGCTGATCAAACGCAGCAACCAGCCTGGCGCTATCGAGATGGACGAGTCGAGCATAATTCCTGATATGGCCTCGAGCATAGACAGGGACTGGGAATTTTTCATATTCATTTTTTTCCAGCGCTTGGACCAGTTCCACCGGCAGTTTCAACTGCTGGGCTATCATTTCAACCGTTTTTCCCTGTTGTTCTCTGGCTTCCCGTAATTCTTGTCCAGGAGAGATCTGACTCCTTTCAGATTCTGACACCATTTAGTTAGCCTCCGATTTAAGCAAAAGTCTGGTTTCCTGGGCATCCGGGAACTGATTTTTCAGTTGCAGTGCATAGCTTGCTTCTGCATCCTGGTTACCCAGAGCCCTTTCTGTCCTAATCGCCAACCATAGCGTCCTGGGATTGTGCCGTGCAACAGATGCATATCTTTCGAGGTAGGCACGTGCCTGAAGATAGCGTTTTAACTGAAAACTGAGATCTGCCATCTGGAAAAGAGCAGGGGCGAGCTTAGGATTTTTCTTTAGTGCCGCACGAAAATGGATTTCTGCCTGTTCCAGATCACCATTTTCTTTGGCACAAATGCCGGCATTCAAGTGTGCGATTTCCGGAGTCCTGTAGAGCGGATTTTCCAGTGCCCGCTTGAACATGGTCTCAGCCTGCTCTCGCTGGTCATGCGAGCAGAGATACTGACCGTAGTTATTAAGTGCTCCTGGATCATCCGGTGCGAGTTCGACTGCCTTTTTAAAATGCGTACCGGCTTTTTCATCTTCCCCCAAACGTGAATAAAGTATGGCAATGGCATTGTGCGCATCGGCATATCTGGGATCGATCTTGATCGCCTTCTGAAGGCGCTTCATGGCCTTTTCATAATCCTTTTTCTCCATATAGGCCATTCCAAGCTCAAGGTTCAGCCGAGCTGTTTTTTCCTGATCAGTTGTAGTCTTTGTTTGATTGCTGCCCGTTGTAGTGCAACCTCCCAGGAACCCAAACAAGAGAATAAGGACTGAAATAAAATTCTTGTGCATCATGCGGCTTCTCCCTCGGAACCTTTCAATGATTGACGGAAACGTTTGGCTTTGGGCACAACCTTTCCTACCAGTTGCCCACAGGCAGCATCAATATCGTCACCCCGTGTTTTTCGTGTTACGGTCACCAGGCCAGCTCTGATCAGGATCTCTCTGAAACGATTGATTCGTTCGCAAGGCGAACATTGGTACTCGGATCCTGGAAAGGGATTAAAAGGGATCAGATTGATCTTGGCTGGTATACCCTGGAGGCGCTTCGCAAGTTCACGGGCATTTTCGTCGCTGTCATTGATCCCGTCCAGCATTACATATTCAAAGGTGATGTGATTGTGCGATTCATCTCTTTCGGTGAAGCGCCTGCAGGCACCAAGTAGTTCCTCAAGTGGCCAGCTTTTATTGATCGGCATAATCCTGTTCCGAATCTCATCGTTTGGTGCATGCAATGAGATGGCAAGGCTAACCGGGCTTTTTTCTTTCAGTCGATCGATTGCTGGCACTAGTCCGGATGTGCTGAGGGTCACCCTTCGGCGACTCAGGCCATAGGCAAGATCATCCAGCATCAGGTCCATTGCGGCAACCACATTGTCAAAATTGAGCAGTGGCTCTCCCATGCCCATCATCACAACGTTGGTCACTGGTTGACGCTCTTCCTTTTTCCACCCCAGCCTATGGTTGGCGACCCAAAGCTGGCCGATAATCTCCCCAACCGAAAGGTTTTTATTGAACCCCTGTTTTCCAGTTGAACAAAATCTGCAGTCGAGGGGGCAACCTACCTGCGACGAAATGCACAAGGTGCCACGGCCTTCCTCGGGAATGAAAACCATTTCTATACTGTTGCCTCCGTCAATCTCAAGCAGCCATTTTCGTGTACCATCTCTGGAGAGCTGTTCATGCTTGACCTGAGGTGGCCTGATGCAGGCGATCTCCTTGAGCTTTTCACGCAAAGATTTGCTGAGATTGGTCATCTCATCGATCTGATCGACTCCAGATTGATGTAGCCACTTGAGCACCTGATGTGTGCGAAAAGGTTTTTCTCCCAGATCAGCAAAAAACCGTGCCATGGACTGACGGTCCAGATCGAGCAGATTGATTCGATCATCCTTTCTGCAGGCCATCAGTTATGATCGATTGACGATCTCCTCAGGTTTGAAGAAAAAATTAATCTCGACTTCTGCCGTATCGGGCCCATCAGAACCATGTACAGAATTACAACTGGCAGACTCGGCAAACTCGGCACGGAGTGTGCCTGGTGCTGCTTCCAAAGGATCCATTGCCCCCATCAATAACCGGTAACGGCTAATCGCAGATTCACCTTCCAGCACCTGCACCATGACCGGTCCTGAAGCCATAAATTCGACCAAATCATTATAAAATGGCCGATCCTTGTGAACAGCGTAGAACTCGGCGGCCTGCTCTCGTGTAAGATGGAGCATTTTGGCTGCAACAATCTTCAATCTGTTCCGCTCAAGCCGGTGATAGATTTCCCCAATATAGTTATTCCTTACCGCATCAGGTTTTATTATCGAAAGCGTTCGCTCAATGTTCATTGGCTGTTCTGTTCCTCACTTGGATACCAATTAAAAAAGAAAAGCGGGGTATTATACGAAGGTTTCAACAGGTTTGAAACAAAAAGTGGGATCCTGGTGCGTAATATTACCTTTCCATTTTCTTGATCTCTTTTATCTTCCGCTTGAGGCTCCCAGGTAAATGTAGAATTGCGTTTCGAAACTCTTCTAAAAATGCTTTATCATATACACTTCGTGATGGGAGGAGTCATAAACATGTCACTGCAACAATCCACAAAAGCCTGTTCTGGGAATTTCGTTTTATTCATCATTCCAATAATTATTTTCTCGATGTTTTATACCCATGTTTCCATGGCTCTGGATGAAGCGAAGACCGAGCCTGCTTGGAAACGACTCGAACAGGCAGTTGTCTATGGATCAGCATACCAGCTCGATTCAGTAGAAAAAGCCGATCCCTTCCTGGAACATGCGTTTACTGTCCGACTCAAAGATCTCGGCTACCGGAAAGGAATTACTTTTGAAGGTGCCGAAACAACGCATGAGGCCAGAATTGATTTTTCTCTACCTGTAGATACAAAAATAGAAGATGCTCACCTCTTGCTGAAATACCGGGTCTCACCTTTACTGAACAAACTCGCTAATCTTCAGGTTTCCATTGGATCCTACGCGCTAGAACAGGTCAATTTGAATACGAATGGAGTTGATCAGGCTCTTATGGTAGAGATTCCGAAACAGTTCCTGCAGGGAGAAAACCTACAGTTGATTATCCGGGCATCGCTGCCGGTTACAGATGACCGCTGCCTTGATGATCGACTCAATGCCAGTAACTTGCATATCACAGAAAACTCCTCTTTTACATTACATTACTCTGGTGAGATTGGATCGATACGGGATGCCTGGACCCTGCTTCCCTCCGAGGTGATCCTTTCTCTTCCTAACCGGGAATTTTCTCCGGCAGAATTCAATGCCGCTTGGGAATTGCTGGATACACTGCGTCGACAGGGAAAGGCTGTTGAGGTCGTCACCTTTCCCAAAATTGGTCATATCGTCATTTCAAAACGTGAGGAGTTGGAAAAACTCCTTCAACAGGAACTGGATGAGCAGCAACGCAGCACAGGCAGTCAGTTCTCAATCGGCAACATTGAACCCTCGACTCTGGCCCTGATCAAGAGCCCTGTCCGGAGCCTGATTGCTGTACTTGATCCACAGGAGACGGGCGCATTCGGATTGCTCAACAGCCCTTGGAGAAAACTTGGGCTGGCCGATCGCTACCGGACATACCCGGTTGATTATGCCGACAACCTCAGTGGACTTGGAAGTGTGCCTCCCAAAGAGAATGCACTGGAAATAAAGCTTGGGGATTTGAACATCGACACATCTACCCGTTTCGTTCGCAGCAGCATCAAGTGGAATATGATACTCGATCCCTTTCGCCTGCCTCCGGGCACACGCCCGAATCGGATGTTCTTGAATATCATTGCCCCACCTCCACCGGGAAAACCTCCTTTTGAGTTCTATGTTTATCTGAATGATATTATGGTTCACGCAGCCACACTGGAAAATGGTAAGAAACAGGAAATTGCCATCCCGCTGCCCCAGAAATATCAAGAACCTTACAATCGGATTCAGGTTCAGGTTTTGAACATCGATCCAATGGGTGAATGTAAAGAAGATCTGACAGCCTTTCCAGTCCAAATCCTGCCGGACAGCTCGTTAATAGTTGAGCGTGATCTCAAAACACCTAAAAACTTCACTGACCTCCCGGTCTATTTTGCAGACAATTTTGACGTCTACCTGCCAGCCGAGTATCTGCAAACACCGGTGGAATCACTGCCTTATGTTTCCGAGGTGACTGCCAGACTGCCTGTTGCCTTCAAAACACGGGTTGCGGAGATCGTACAGAAAGGGGAAGTAGTTAAACCGACACGTCCTTTTATTGCCTTTGGAAATTTAACTTTCGAGAGCCTCGAATCTCCTGTCAAATTCGACAAGGGTGAAATAGAGGTTGTGGATCGCGACAAATCCCCTCTGTTCAAAGTAGACAATCTTCCTGGCATCACCATTGCCCAGATAGTAAAAAGCCAGCAGCAATACGGGCTCTGGCTCAGACCGGCAGAAGAGAATGCATTTCCTGATATCAGCAAACTCTATCTAAACCACGATGACGTCGCCTTTGCAGATCGTACAGGACTGCTTTTCTCTCTCAACAGCAAACAACCGACACTTGCGACGGTTTATTATCCTGAAGCGCGTGACTGGTTTGCCCTGTTAGGCAAATACCGGTTTTGGCTGTTTGCAATAGGATGGATTGCACTGACTTTGATTGTCCTTTATTTGTTTAGACGCGCCAAACAACATAGGGAGAACCTGGGCAATTACTGATGGTGGATAAACCCTCCGGCAGTAATACGACCTCCGATCCAGCCTCAGCGGTACCGGCACCACCGGTACCGTTGGGTGAATTGCTGATCAAAAAAAGGCTGATCAGCCACCAGAGTCTTGAACAGGCGTTGGAATTGCAAAAAAGATGGGGGACACGGTTGGGTGATATCTTGATCTCAAAAGGCTGGATCCAACCCTTTGCCTTTTACCGTGTTCTGGCGGAGCAATTCAAGAAGCCCTTCCTCAACCTGATGGAGATCCCTCCAGATACGTCCCTGTGGCAAGAAGAAGAGCTGGATCACTACGCAGAACACCTCGTACTGCCGTTCAAGTATGCCAACGACCGGCTCATTTTTGCCTGCGCCGATCCTTCACCTGAGGCTATCGCCTATATGCGAAAACAAAGCAAGGACGCGTTCGATTTTGTTATCACTTCCAAGTTTGACATTATCTGGCTTATCCAGCGTGAAAAAAATGACTATTTGGTCGATTATGCGGTCAACGACCTTGCCGTCAAGCAACCTGTTCACTCGGCACGGGAGGTTTTCACAACAGGACAACTCTTTTCGATTTATCTGATCCTTACCTTGCTACTCATCTCCCTGACCCTATGGCCCACCCCAACCTTGATCGGCCTGAACCTGTTCGTTGGCCTCTTTCTGTTCATTAACTTTGGCCTGCGGCTGCTTTTTGCCTGGGTAGGCGGGGACACCCGGATCGATGTGAAGGTAACCGATGAAGAGGTCATGGCACTGACTGACCGAGAATTACCTACCTATACTGTACTCGTTCCCATGTACAAAGAGCCGGAAGTACTACCCATCGTCACCGCGGCCATTCGAGGATTGGATTACCCACTGTCCAAACTGGATATCAAACTGATCCTCGAAGAAGACGATGAAGAAACCATCATGGCGGCGAAGGAACTTGGGCTGGAAGGGATGTTCGAAATCATTCGAGTGCCCGATTCTATCCCGAAAACCAAGCCCAAGGCCTGTAACTATGCACTCCAGTTTGCCCGCGGAGAACTGTTGACCATCTATGATGCAGAGGATCGGCCAGAACCGGATCAGTTGAAAAAAGCCGTCATCGCGTTCCGGAAGGCGCCTGACAATACCGCCGTCATCCAGGCACGGCTCAACTATTTCAATGCCGATGAGAACTGGCTGACACGGATGTTCACTCTGGAATATTCACTCTGGTTCGACTTCTATCTACCTGCACTGGAAGCATTGAATATTCCGATCCCGCTGGGCGGCACATCCAATCATTTCAACCGCTATGTACTCAAACATGTGGACGCCTGGGATCCTTTCAATGTAACGGAAGATGCTGATCTGGGTGTTCGTTACACTCAACTAAACTACCGTGTGGGTGTCGTCAATTCAACGACCTATGAAGAAGCCAACAGTCACTTGGGTAACTGGATCAGGCAACGATCCCGCTGGATCAAGGGTTATATGCAGACCTGGCTGGTGCATATGCGCCATCCCATACGCCTCTACCGATCACTGGGATCAATAGCCTTCTGGGGATTTCAGTTCTTCATTGGTGGAGCCGTTCTCAGTGCACTTATTGCCCCGTTTCTTTATTTCATGTATTTCCTGTGGTTGTTCACACAGACCCATGCACTGGATCCCTTGTTTCCCAATTTTGTCCTCTATATCAGCCTGTTTAATCTCCTGCTGGGAAATGGTCTGCTCATTTATCTGTCCACACTCAGTGTATTCAAACGCCATTTACATCATTTAATCCCTTGGGCACTGACCATTCCCTTCTACTGGATACTGATCTCTATTGCAGCCTATCGTGCTCTATGGCAGCTGATTCATGATCCTTTTTACTGGGAAAAAACCGTCCATGGTCTGACAGAATTCGAACACGAAAAGGATTCAGGACATCCCTTGAATGAACCAAAGGTTGAGGCGAGATAACATTATGCCAGGCCCCAGTTACGTTTTTCAGACCCAACGCAGCTTTCTTACCCTGTTTCTGGTGATCCTGGTACTTTCCGCCTGCTGCATATGGTTGCTGAACAATCACTACGTCAGTGATATTGCTGCCTGGCGTTGGGCCAAGATCCTTGGCGTGACCGGGGCTGATGAATTCCGGCTCGAACATTTTCGTTTCATCTATCCTCATGTTCCTTTTTATGTGCTGATACCTTTTACCCTGATGCCGCAAGGTATGCAAGCAGCAGCACCCTATTTTGTGTCGGCACTTGCTGTCGCCGTCCTGCTCGCCTTGTGGAATTTTCACCTGCGAGATTACGCCCGTCCGATGTGGCAACGAGCTTTGCTAATTCTGTTGATGCTGATTCAGCCAACGGTCCTGTGGGCAGCAACCAGTGGTGGATACACCGCGATCAGTCTGCTGATGTTTTATATGCTTTACCGCGCCTGTCTGCGTATGATTTACCAGGAGGATGTGCGCGCCTTTATTATGCTGGGCTTGATTCTTGCCCTCTATTTTTTTGTTGATCCCATCACGCTGTTCCTCTTTATCGCTTTGGTGCCATTTCTGGCTATTATTGCACCAAGAAAAATATTGCTGGAATCTCCGTTCAGTGTCTACATCATGATCGCCATGCCGCTTTTGATCGCGGTTTTTTCCTGGGCTTATCTGAACTGGATCTTTGAAGGCAGCCTTACCATTTTTACCAGCGATCCAGACTCAGCTTTTCTTGGTGGCTGGCAAGATACACCTGCTTCCGAGTGGCTGCGACATTACGGCGGAAAGTTTTTCCCTCCTTTTGTTGCTGCATTTAAGGAACTCGCCGTTTTTTATCCGATCGTGTTTCTACTTATACCTCTTGCGGCACGCTATACCAATCACATCAAGGCAACGATCGTTCTTCTATTTCATCCTGTTATTGCTGTCGCCTTCGCAAGTCATAAATATTTTCTGTTTCATCCCATTGAAATTCTGTCTCTGGTCAGTGCAGGTATCATGGCTGAGCTGACAGTCATTCCCTTCGTCCGTCGCTGGAAATTTCCGGCGGTCCTGGTTTTGTTTCTGTTTGGTTCCTTACTCGGGTGGCAACGTTTCTCTCATATTAGTGAACCCCAGATAAGTTATTGGTATCAGGCTTTAACACATTCACTCTCGGGTGACTTGTATCACTCCGATGCAAGACTAGGCGAGTGGCTTGCAAAACATAACAAACCCACACTGATCGATGAGCGTAGTGCTTTCCGTGCCATTGTCGCCCGTGGCAATGGAAAGAACTTATATTTACCGATTTCTGATCGATTTAAAATTCAGACACGCTTCAGAACACCACGCATTGACCTGATCGTCGTTCCGGATCCCGACACCTTGCTGGGTGGACGCGATCGGATCAACCTTCGGTATCCCGATCTCTACGAAGAGGGAATGGCAGGATTCAGACGTGTTTATAACTATGGTGGCTGGCGGGTTTATCAAAATGAACGTTAAAATTTTGAGCCAAAATTTACCCGTTCTTTATGTGATGGCGTTTCTGTGCACCGCCTGTACCCCCTCCTCACAACCAGAACTCCGTGGGTTCAACTTTCTGCAGCATTCACATGCAGCCTTTGATTCTGAGGCTGCTTGTCGATCATTGGAACAACTGAAAGATACAGGTGCAAACTCCATCGTTTTGGTACCGTTTCTGGAACAGGATGATCCCCAATCGACACAGGTTCGGTTCAGCCATGCGGTAACAGATGAACAAGTGATCGCCGCTATCAAGATCGCCAGCCGATATAATCTTCACCGTATTCTCAAACCACAGTTACTGATCAAAGACTCATGGGCAGGTGCTGTCAGACAGGAAGACCCTGATCAAGAAGCTGCATGGTTTAAAAGTTATGAAAAGCATCTGTTACATTACGCAAGAATTGCTGAAACCTATGGTGTCGAAGCCTTGGTTATTGGAACAGAGCTGGAAGGACTCCGCGGTAGCACTCACTGGCCGACCCTGATCCGCAAGGTACGTTCGGTTTTTTCCGGAAAGCTGACTTATGCAGCTAATGGTGTCGAAGGGGTTGAATCCTTTCTTTACTGGAACCTTCTCGATCATATCGGAGTAACACTCTACCCTGATCTGTCAAATGATCTCATAGAAAGTGATAACAAGATTACGTATTCGATCGTGGATCAGTTACAACGGCTGGCAGAAAAAAATCATCGATCCGTTTGGATTCTTGAAGTCGGTATTCCTTCTGCAAAAGGCTGGGAGGCACATCCCTGGGACTGGCGCCGCCTAGCTTCCACCTCTCCCTTGCCCGACCAGAAGATCCAAGCAAAAATTATACATCAATGGCTGACCGCTTCAGCCAAACCTGGGATCAATGGGATCTGGATCTGGCAATGGACCAGTTTACCCGAAGCTGGTGGTGAGAATGACATCAGCTACACGGTGCAAAACAAGATCACTCAAAAGATTGTTCAACAACTCTGGCAAACGCCTGTGACGTTGTTGGCAGGGATGTTCCGCGAATGCACGATCTGAAACGGGTTCTAACAGCTCTTTTTCTCTTCCTGCTCACGCCAGCAGTATCCGCTGCCAGTCCTTGGATGTGGTCGGAAGGTGAAATGTATTATTCTGGCAGTCTCAGTTATACCACAGGGGATAAAAACTGGAATGAAAACAGCAATCTTGTTGATTCCAGTTGTCGTTCCAGAAACGTGAACTCCCATCAACTAATAGAATACGGTTACAGTTACTATCATACCTTGATCGCAAACCTGGATATTGTGAGCAAGGATTGTGGCGGGGACAATTACCTTGGTCTTGGAGATCTGCGTCTTGGCATTCGTGGTCGACTCGACCCTTTCCGGAATGGCCGCACATGGGAAGTGACGGCAATCATTCCGACGGGATACTCTGACACCGACCCCGCACGACCGGGTAATGGAAAATTTGGGATCGAAGGCGGCGTTGCCTATCTTTCACGTGGTGAATACAGGGATTCTGCCAAGCGCTGGGATTATCTCACTGGAGCCTCTCTCCGCTTCTGGGTAGATGGGCCGGCAGATCAGTTTATCGGTTATTTTACCCTGCGCAGATACATTGGCAGACACGGCTATATCAGTGCAGGGGTCAATGCAGAAATTTCTTTTCAGAATGAGGCTCGGTTACCTAAAAATCTCTCTGACCAAACCCAGTTAGCCGACTTCGATAAAATTACGGCCAAATTAAACTGGTCTGATCGACTATCTGATGAATGGCGTTACTCTATCGGGGCTTCGCATGTCGTCTGGGGAAGAAACGCAGGGCATGATCTGAAAATCGGTATTACATTCAGCCGTCACTGGAGGCTATAGTGAAGACTATTCTGAGACCCGTATTTCTGACACTCTTTCTGGTTTTTTGTTGTCATTCAACAATCGCTCACGCACAAGTTCAAAACCAGATCGGTGAAATTTCATTGCAAATGGATGAGCTGGATGCAAACGTCATCTTTCGTAAGGAATACAATGATGAATCCTCTTTTCCTGTAAAAGTGCTCACACAAGAGGGCTCTCATCTTGACGGGCGCATTGAGGTTTCCGGCAGTTTTTCCCGCCGTTTTCCCAAAAAAAACCTTGTGATCAAACTCAATGATGGCCAGCAATGGAAGGGGTATTCAAAAATCTCGCTTGATGCCATGGCTACCGATGGATCCCTGATGCGCAAGTGGCTGGTCTGGCAATTGATCGAGGATCTGGGCATGGTCGGCCCAAAGGCCGAATTCATTCGCGTCAATATCAATGGTCAATACCGGGGTATTTTTTTGCTGACTGAATGGGTTGGCCCTGACCTGTTCGAACGTCACGACCTTGGCAGGAATGGTCAGTTTTTTCATCCCGATGATGCGACATTTTGTGGTGATTTCAAAACCTACACGGACAAGCCGATCCACAAATGCTGGAAAAAATTGTCCCCGAAGGATGATAATTTCGATCCCCTAGTTACACTCTATCAAAAGATAAACGATACCCCGAGTGAGGTTTTCGATCAGTTTCTGGACAACACGTTTTATACAGACTCCGTCATCAACTGGATCGTCATCAATGTGCTCACCAGTAATGGTGATACCTATAATAAAAACTATTTCCTCTATCAGCCGGAAACAACCGGTAAATGGTTGGTGGTACCTTGGGATTATGATCTCACCTTTGGCAGAAACTGGGATCCCTATCTTCCTTTCCCGAAAAACATCCTCAATGAGAATTTTCAGTACTTCTACCCGCTTCAGCTAGGAGCCAGCAATCCTCTGAAAGAAAAAGTTTTGGAGAACCCTTTGCTGCAACAAAGAGTGATCGACAAGATTTTGCTTCTGCTGGGCTTGCGGAAGCAGAATGGCGATCCAAATTTCGGCTGGTTCAGTCCCGTTCAGATGAAACAGCGTATCGATCGGATGGCAGCCCTCATCAATGAGGCACAGAGGGAAGATCCCTTTCGCCTCAAACAATCCATAAACTTCGCTGAAGAAACCCAGAGCCTGTGGCACTATGTCCAACGACGTCAGGCCTATCTCAATGAAATTCTGCGTGGAGAGTATCGTTGGAGCATGGATGAGGCCGGCATGACGACTACCGATGCTGAACGTGAGCCTTTGCAGATAACACTCCGTGTCCGCCAATCGATAACCACTCCGGGAAATTATGAATTGATCACCGCCCCAGCCTATGGTTATACGCTGGCAGGCATAAAACTAGTAGACCATCATGGGCCTGCGGAATTCACCACCGAAAGTGAAATCGATCAGACGCCCTCCATCATACCAAAAGGACACCCGCAAGGAGCCTGTGTCCAGCGAGTCTGGTATCTGGGATTGATGACTCCATTCCAGGAACGGCTAATCGACCTGCAGCTAGATTATATCGAGGAAAATTCACACCGCACTGAAGCTGAGGGAGTCAATGAGCAGGTTCTGACACTCTGGGCACTGGATGGTGAGAAATGGACAAAGCTCAATACCCAAGTCAATACCGCTTCCAATGTCCTGACGGTCAGGAATTTGAAAATACAACCGGGTACCCTGATGCGGTTTGCTGCCTGTGAGGACCTCAATCCCAGCGAGGGTCCCTGATCTGGACCATATCGTTTTCTACCCTGACAGGGAAACTGGTAATGTTTTCATAGGCAGGCGGTGCTTTGACTTCACCCGTCTTCAGACAAAAACGTGCCCCGTGGTAGGGGCAAATGATCTCGTCCCCTTCGATTTCACCCTCTTCCAAGGGTACGTGATCATGGGTACATAGATCTTCAATGGCATAAAAATCATTATCGAGTTTGACGATGATCACACGAGTAGCCTCATCAAGATCAAACAGGAATTTCTCTCCCGACACAAACGACTCTGCCGGCGCAACGTTTATCCAGTCTTCCATAATTTCTTCTTATTTCAGAAAAGCCCCATCTGTAATCGTGCCGCTTCCGACATCATGCTCTGATTCCATGGTGGATCAAAGGTCATTTCCACATTGACCTCGGTCACATTGGGTACGGCTTCGATCTTGCGTCGCACGTCATCCACCAGAATGTCCCCCATGCCACAACCCGGTGCCGTGAGTGTCATGGTGACATTGACACGATTTCCTCCTTCTTCCAGAGGTTCGATTTTCACATCATAAATCAATCCAAGCTCAACTATGTTGACAGGAATTTCCGGATCGTAGCAGGTGCTCAGTTGCTGCCAGATCAGTTGTTCATCGACCTTGCCGTCCTCAGCGGATGCGGATTCCAGGTTCTCTTCAATGGGTTCATAACCCAATGCATCCAGGTCTTTGCCTTCGATACGGGCAAGATTTCCGTTCACATTGACGGTGCAACTGGTTCCAAGCGCCTGGGTGACAAAAACTACCGATCCCTTGGGCAGAGTGATGGGCGTACCTTGTGGGATCAGGATAGCGTCACAGTCCCGCTCCAGCGTGATCGCTTCATCCATTTTGATGTCGTTATTCTGTAGATACGGTCGCATGTTCTTTGCCGTCCTGATCATGTAGTGCAGTATTCAGTGTATGCCAGCACAATGTGGCGCATTTGACCCTGGCTGGAAACTCCCGGACACCGGCCAAGGCACCCAGTTTTCCCACCTTGTCCAGTTCAATAGGTGAATCCCGATCGGTGACCAGTTCATGGAAAGTGCCGAAGATCTTCTCTGCCTCTTCAACTGTCTTGCCGATCAGCTCCTCGGTCATCAAGGAGGCAGAGGCAACGGAAATAGCGCAACCTTCCCCTTCAAAACTCACATCAGTGATCACATCACCGTCCAGTTTCAGATAAACCGTCAGCTTATCACCACAAAGCGGGTTGTAGCCTTCCGCCTTGATGTCTGCATCTTCCATTTTGCGGAAATTGCGCGGTGATCGATTGTGATCGACGATGATCTCCTGATACAGGTCTTTCAGATCAAACACCCATCACCTCCATGGTTTTCATCAATCCGGCCTTGAGTGTATCCACTTCCTCGGCGGTGTTATAAAGTGCAAAAGAGGCTCTGGCGGTGGCAGGTACACCAAAACGGTTCATTACTGGCATAGCGCAGTGATGCCCGGTGCGAATCGCAATGCCTTCCGTATCGAGGATGGTACCTAGGTCATGAGGATGGATACCTTCGATCACAAAGGAAAGCACACTGGCTTTCTCTTTTGCAGTGCCGATCACGCGGAAACCGGGAACTGAGCTCAACGTTTCAATCGCATACGCCAGCAGATTGTCTTCATGGGCCTTGATCGCGTCGAATCCAATCCCTTCGATATACTCGATGGCAGAAGTAAGGCCGATAGTATCGGCAATATTGGGCGTGCCTGCTTCGAACTTCCAGGGCAAATCGTTGTATTCGGTTCGATCAAAGGTCACCATCCGAATCATGTCCCCGCCACCTTGCCAGGGTGGCATCTTTTCCAACAGTGCCTCTTTGCCATAGAGCACTCCAATGCCCGTAGGGCCATAGAGCTTATGGCCGGAAAAGGCGTAAAAATCACAGTCCAGATCGCACACATCCACAGGCATGTGTGCCACCGCCTGGGCCCCATCAATCAGCACCAAGGCACCATGAGCATGGGCGATATCGATGATTTCTTTTACCGGATTGACAGTTCCCAGTGCATTGGAAACATGGACTACACCGACCAGACGGGTTTTTTCGTTGATCAGCTTCTTGTATTCATCAATCAACAGATCGCCGTTATCGTCAATGGGAACCACTTTCAGGCTAGCCCCGGTCTTCTCACAGATCATCTGCCAGGGCACAATGTTTGAATGGTGTTCCATTTCCGTGATGAGGATCTCATCTCCGGACTTCAACTCCGAGGCGCCCCAGGCATTGGCAACCAGGTTGATCGCCTCGGTGGTACCACGGACGAAGATGATCTCGCTGGAGTTGCCGGCGTTGATGAACCGCCGCACAGATTCCCGCGTACCTTCATATTCATCCGTGGCCCGCTGGCTCAAAGTGTGGACACCGCGATGAATATTGGCGTTGATTTCGGAATAATAACGACTCAGGGTTTCAATCACGCAAGCCGGTTTCTGGGTGGTTGCGGCATTGTCAAGATAAACCAGATCCTTGCCATCGATGGTTTGATCCAGAATCGGAAAATCTTTGCGCCATTTGGCGGCTGTTTTTGTATCGATAAGTTTGGTCACCGCATTCATACCAGATCCCTGATGTCATCAAATTGTTCTGTGCGAGAAAACTCCCCCGCCAGTTTCTTTTCCAATGTTTGCCTGATCGGATCCAGAGCCATACGACTGATCACGTCATCCGCAAACGCCCAGGTCAGCAAGGCTCGTGCTTTCTCCTCACCAATCCCCCGAGATCGCAGATAAAAGAGCTCGTCCTCGTTCAGTTGTCCGACCGTTGCACCGTGAGCACATTTCACATCATCGGCATAGATTTCCAGCTCAGGTTTGGTGTCGACTTCGGCCTGATCGGAAAGCAGCAGGTTCCGGTTCGATTGTACCGCTTCAATCTTCTGTGCACCTTCATGCACCACCACTTTGCCATTGAACACACCGCGGCTTGCACCATCCATGATGCCCTTGAACCGTTGTTCACTCCGGGTATGTGGGCTCAAGTGTTCGATCAAAATATGATGATCCGTATGTTGCCGATCTTTGCCCATGTACAACCCATTGAGGATATTTTCACCCCCCGCCGCGTCCAGATTGATATGGAAATCCACACGTGCAAGGGCAGCACCGAGGGAGACCGAATGGCCGATCACGCGGCTGTCTTGTTTCTGATCGACGAAAATATTTGCCAGATGCCAAGCCTCCTTACTTTCCTCTTGCAGATGATAATATTCGATGCGGCTGTTTTCACCAGCAACGATATTGGTCAGTGTGTTGGTCAAGGATTGTGCTGCGCCCATTGCGACGAAGTTCTCCACTACCCGAATCTCGCTGTTGGCTCCCGTACGCAAATCGATTCTGGGAACGACCATGAAGGACCCCTCCCTGGCTGTAGTGATAAAGATCAAGTGCAGAGGCTTCTCAACGATCACGTTTTCACGCGTCCGGATCACCGCACCATCCACCATGAATGCGGTATTAAGTGAGGCCAACACGTTTGCTTCATTACGCAACATCAGGGCCTCACGGTTTTCATCCACCAGCCATGATGCAAGATCGTGTACTATCACGCCGTCTGGCAAATCCTCGATCTTACTTAAGCCTGGCATGAACTGGCCATCGACAAAAACCATTTGCCAAGTGTCCAGCTCAGGAAAACGGAATGCCTCCAGATCCGCCGCTTCCAGGGAAGGGGAGACCGCCTCCGATAATTTGAACTCTCTCCGGCCCAAGGGCTGAAGGCTGGTGTATCTCCAGTCTTCGTCACGCAGTGTTGGTAATCCAGCGTCAGCAACCCGCTGTATGCTCTCCTCACGCAGTGCACGGATTTGAGGTTGCTGTGCACCAGGGAGCCGTTCCCTATGCTCAGCAAACTGTTGTAACCAGTTCTCCATTATGCAGCCTCTTCACGCACCCAATCATAGCCCCGTTTTTCCAGCTCCAGAGCCAGATCCTTGCCACCGGACTTGATGATGCGACCGTCTGCGAGGACATGGACAAAATCAGGTTCGATATAATTCAGCAGCCGTTGATAATGGGTAATCATGATCATGCTGCGCTCCGGGCTGCGCAGGGCATTGACACCCTCTGCCACGATCTTCAGTGCATCAATATCGAGACCGGAATCGGTTTCATCCAGAATCGCCAGTTTGGGTTCCAAAACGGCCATCTGGAAGATTTCGTTACGTTTTTTCTCGCCACCGGAAAAACCTTCATTGACAGAACGTTGCAGAAGATCATCCTTCAGCTGTACCAGCTTGACCTTTTCCTTGACCAACGCCATAAACTCCATAGCATCCAGCTCCTCCAGGCCACGGTGTTTACGTTGTGCATTGAGTGCCGCTTTCAGCATATAAGCGTTGTTAACACCGGGGATCTCCACCGGATACTGAAAGGCAAGAAAGATCCCTTCACGGGCCCGCTCCTCAGGTGAGAATTCCAGCAGGTCCTTGCCTTCAAAAAGTAGGTTCCCTGCGGTGACCTCGTAGCCCTCCTTGCCACTGAGCACATAGGCCAGCGTGCTTTTACCGGAACCATTGGGTCCCATGATGGCGTGGATCTCGCCTTTGTTGACGATCAAATCCAGCCCTTTGAGGATCTCCTTGCCGTCGACTGTGACGTGCAGATTGTTTATTTCAAGCATTGGTTGTCTGTTTTCCATTCTGATTTATCCCACCGCACCTTCCAGGCTCACCGCCAGCAGTTTCTGTGCTTCCACCGCAAACTCCATCGGCAACTCTTTGAACACTTCCTTGCAGAAACCATTGACGATCATGTTGACCGCATCTTCTTCATCAATGCCTCGTTGGCGGCAATAGAAAAGCTGATCTTCATCAATTTTCGATGTGGAGGCCTCATGCTCCACCTGCGCCGTTTTGTTCTTCACCTCGATGTACGGAAACGTATGTGCACCGCAATGATCACCGATCAGGAGAGAATCACACTGGGTGTAGTTGCGGGCATTCTCCGCACCTTTCATGATCTTTACCAGACCACGGTAGGCATTTTGTGCACGGCCCGCTGAAATCCCTTTCGAGACGATGGTCGAGCGTGTGTTCTTTCCCAAATGGATCATCTTGGTTCCAGTATCGGCCTGCTGGAAGTTATTGGTCAAGGCGACGGAGTAGAATTCACCGATGGAGTTGTCTCCCCGCAGGATACAGCTTGGATATTTCCAGGTGATGGCGGAACCGGTCTCCACTTGGGTCCAGGAAACCTTTGAGTTCCTGCCCCGACAGTCGGCACGTTTGGTAACAAAATTGTAGATCCCACCGACCCCGTTCTCATCACCCGGATACCAGTTCTGTACCGTGGAGTACTTGATCTCGGCATCATCCAGTGCCACCAGTTCTACCACTGCAGCATGCAATTGATTCTCATCTCGCATCGGGGCAGTACACCCCTCCAGATAACTGACATGACTGCCTTCCTCGGCAATGATCAGGGTACGTTCAAACTGGCCGGTATTGGCGGCGTTGATCCGGAAATACGTGGACAATTCCATGGGGCAACGCACCCCTTTTGGGATGAAGACGAAAGAACCATCGGTGAACACAGCAGAATTGAGTGTCGCATAGAAATTGTCCGTTATCGGAACCACACTTCCAAGGTATTCTTTCACCAGATCGGGATAATCCTTCACTGCTTCCGAAAAGGAGCAAAAGATCACGCCGGCTTCATGGAGCTTTTCCTTGAACGTGGTTGCTACGGAGACGCTATCGAACACAGCATCGACAGCCACGCCGGCGAGCACCTCTTGTTCTCGCAGGGGAATACCCAGTTTTTCATAGGTTTCCAGTAGTTTGGGATCGACTTCATCCAGGCTTTTGGGCGCATCCTCTTTCGACTTTGGCGCAGAGTAATAGGAGATGGCCTGGAAGTCGATTGGTGGATAGTGCACGCTGGCCCACTCAGGCTCTTTCATGGACAGCCAATGATGGTACGCCTTCAGCCGCCACTCCAGCAACCAATCAGGTTCCTTTTTTTTGGTGGAGATCATTCGAATGATGTCTTCATTGAGACCAGGAGGAACTGTATCACTTTCCACATCGGTGACGAAGCCAGCTTCGTATTCCTTGCCGACAAAGGATTCAACTTCCTGTGGTTTCGTACTCATAATCTTTGCTTCCGGATCAGCCAAGCCGATCAGTTGGTTTCGGTTGATGCTTGGTCGATGGTGAAACTCTCACCACAACCACAGGTTTCCGCGACATTTGGATTGTTGAAGCGGAAACCTTCGTTGAGACCTTCCCGGATGTAGTCCACTTCTGCCCCTTGTAGATAGGGCAGACTGGTATCGGCAACGATGATCTTGATACCATGGGATTCGAAGACTGTGTCATTTTCGTTGATCCGATCAGCGGTCTCCACCACATAGGAATAGCCTGAGCAGCCTGTCGGTTTGACACCGACGCGCAAGCCTTCGGCTTCTTCTTGTTTCTGGAGAAATCTCTTGACGTGCTGGGCCGCTCTATCCGTCAGTTTCATATCAGCTTGCCTCTTTCCTCAATTGTGCTGTGTTGATTACCCGATGATCCTGTCTTTCGGAGACTTCCCTGACATTTTTCCTGTTAACAAGATCCGCAAGTGAAATTCCGCTTAGAAAGATATAGATCTGTTCACTCAATTCTTGCCAGAGCTCATGGGTCAGGCAGCGATCATCCCCTTGGCAGTTTTTATCACCACCACACTTCGTGGCATCGACACTTTCATCCACGGCACCGATCACATCTGCGACAGAGATCTTATCTACAGGCTTGCCCAGATGATACCCGCCACCGGGTCCCCGTGTACTGCTGACAAGCTCTTTTTTTCTCAAACGTGAAAACAATTGCTCAAGATAGGAAAGTGAAATACCCTGCCGCGCCGAAATCTCGGCCAGTGCGATTGGGCCTTTGCCTTCGTGCAAGGCAAGATCCAGCATGGCGGTTACTGCATAACGTCCTTTGGTTGTCAGTCTCATCTGATGTTACCTGTAGTGGAACAGGTACACTATGACATACTTGAGTAAAATGCTCAAGTATTTGCTGCGGTGTTTGAATTGTTTCCTTCTCTACAGACCTTCTTTATGCGCTTCTATCCTTCCTTTTTCTTGTCCCTTTTACTCACTTGCCAGGCATCGGCACTGCCTTCATTATAGAGATTGTCACGCATCTCCTCGATTTCCTTCTCAAGGTTGTGGATATGATCAAGCATACTGCCAATGGCATTGGCGATAGGGTCCGGCATATCCTGAGTCGCGCCATAGGCATCAAAACCAATCTTCTGTGCCATTTTCTCCCGTTTTTTCTGCTGCTGATCTTTGGGAACCACAAGTTGTCCGGGTACGCCGACGACTGTCGCACCTTCGGGCACATCACGAACCACCACGGAATTAGAACCGATACGGACATTGTCATGCAGCGTGATCGGCCCTAACACCTTGGCCCCGGCACCGATGACAACATTGTTTTTCAGTGTTGGGTGTCGCTTGCCCTTGTTCCAGGTAGTCCCGCCGAGGGTCACGCCATGGTAGAGCGTACAATCGTCACCAATTTCTGCCGTTTCGCCAATCACTACGCCCATACCATGATCGATAAAGAAACGGCGCCCGATCGTTGCTCCTGGATGGATCTCGATTCCAGTGAGCCATCGAGCAAGGTGTGAGACCATCCGTGCCAGCCAGAAAAACCGTTTTTTCCACAAGGTATGGCTAAGCCTGTGAATGGTGATGGCATGCAGGCCCGGGTAAGCCGTGATGACTTCAAACGTAGTCCGAGCAGCCGGATCACGTTCGAATACGCAGGCGATGTCTTCTTTCAGGTGACTAAACATCAATGTGTCTCAAATTCAGGGGGTCGCAGTGTATAGCAATAATATGTGATCACAAAATTTCCTCATTCGATCACTCTTTCTTCAGCATCCCTTCGATGCGTGCCAATTGCTCCTCCAAGCGGTTCCTCGCAGCCTCTATCTCGTCCAGTCGATCCTGTGCTTTTTGGACCACTTCTGCGGGTGCGCGTTCGATAAAATTCGGATTGGCGAGTTTTTTTTCTGCGATCGCCTTTTCCTTGTCCAGTTTTTCGATCTCCTTCTGCAAGCGTGTCCGCTCAGCTTCCGGATCGATAAGATCCTCTAGCGGGATCAGGAGGGTCATGTTTCCTGCCAATGCAGTTGCGGATTCGGGAGGTGTGCCACTGCGAAGGATGCCAATGGACTCAAGCCGGGCAATGGACACCAGATAGCGGACGTTGCGCCGCAACCACTCTTTTTCCTGATCGTCACCACCCTCGACGACGACCCGAAGCTTTTTCCCGGGCGAGATATCCATTTCGGCACGTATTCGTCGCACACCCAGAACGAAGGCTTTCAACCAGCTGACCTCATCCAAAGCCGTATCATCGATCCGATCCTCCTCCACGTCCGGATAGGCCTGGATCATGATCGACGCCTTACCTTCGCTTTCGATCCTGCCGAGCTTGAACGCCACCCGCTGCCACAACTCTTCGGTGATGAACGGCATGAAGGGATGTGCCAAACGCAGCAGGGCTTCGAGTGTCTCCAACAGGGTCAGGCGAGTGCCTCTTTTTGCTTCTTCAGAAGCCCGTTTGGAGTTGAGAGTGGCCTTGGACAATTCCACATACCAATCACAATACTCATCCCAGCTAAATTCGTAAATGGCCTGGGCCGCCAGATCGAAGCGATAGGTTTCGATGTACTTTCGTACATCCGCGACAGTCTGCTGGAAGCGGGTGATGATCCAGCGTTCTGCTACTCCCAGTTCCACCTCCACATTCTTATCGATGGGGTGGTCTTCCGTGGTCATCATCACATAGCGGGTCGCATTCCAGAGCTTGTTGCAGAAATTACGATAGCCATCAATGCGGCCAAGATCGAACCGGATATCACGACCGAGTGTCGCCAGCGAGGCAAAGGTGAAACGCAGAGCATCAGTGCCATAACTGGGAATCCCGTTGGGAAACTGTTTGCGTGTCGCCTTTTCGATCTTTGGCGCATCCTGGGGTTTCATCAGCCCGGTGGTACGTTTCGCTACCAGCGATTCCAGATCGATACCATCGATGAGATCGATAGGGTCCAGCACATTGCCTTTCGACTTGGACATTTTCTGCCCGTCTGCATCGCGGACCAATCCATGGATATAGACCTCTCGGAAGGGTACTTCACCGGTAAACTTGAGGCCCATCATGATCATGCGGGCAACCCAGAAAAAGATGATGTCGAAACCGGTCACCAAGACACTGGTGGGATAGAAGGTTTTGAACTCTTCGGTCTCCTCTGGCCAGCCGAGGGTTGAAAAGGGCCAGAGAGCCGAGGAGAACCAGGTATCCAGAACATCGGGGTCCTGCCGCAGAATTACGTCGATACCAAGATTGTGTTTCTCCCGGATCGCCTCCTCGGAATAGCCGACGTAGATTTCCCCCGTATTGATGTCATGCCAGGCCGGAATGCGGTGACCCCACCAGAGCTGGCGCGAAATACACCAGTCCTCGATATTCCGCATCCATTCGAAATAGGTCTTAGACCAATTTTCCGGGACGAAGTGGATGTCCCCATTCTCCACTGCTTCGATCGCCGGTTTCGCCAGGGGGGCCACCTTGACGTACCACTGATCCGTGAGGTAGGGCTCGACCACTGCATGGGAACGGTCTCCTCTTGGTACCATGTGACGGTGATCCTCAATCTTCTCTATCAATCCCTGATCCTGCAAATCTTCGACTATCTTCTTGCGTGCGTCATAACGATCCATCCCCCGGTAGGCAAGTGGACACTCCTCGTTGAGTGCTGCATCGGGAGTGAAAATATTGATCAATGGCAGATCATGACGTTTACCCACCTCATAGTCATTGAAATCGTGTGCTGGTGTGATTTTTACGCAACCGGAGCCGAATTCCATGTCGACATATTCGTCGGCTATCACCGGGATCAACCGATTGGTCAGAGGCAGTTTCACCTGTTTGCCGATCAGGTGTTTATAACGCGCGTCTTCCGGATGGACGGCAACAGCCGCATCACCCAGCATGGTCTCAGGTCGGGTGGTGGCCACAACCAGAAACTCATCACTGCCAACGATTGGATACTTGATGTGCCAGAGATGCCCCTGCTCCTCCTCGGAAACCACTTCCAAATCCGAGATCGCAGTGTGCAATACCGGATCCCAGTTGACCAGACGTTTACCGCGGTAAATGAGTCCTTCTTCATAGAGCTCAATGAAGACCTTAGTCACCGCTTTGGATAGTCCTTCATCCAGGGTGAAACGTTCCCGGCTCCAGTCCATGGAGGTCCCCATGCGCCGCAGCTGCCGGGTAATATTACCTCCGGATTCCTCCTTCCAGCGCCAGACTTCCTCAACAAAGGCTTCACGACCCAAATCATGGCGGCTCAAACCCTTTTCCGTTAATTGTCTTTCCACCACCATCTGGGTTGCGATACCGGCATGATCCGTACCACACTGCCAGAGGGTATTATCCCCCTTCATGCGGTGATAGCGGATCAGGATATCCATCAGGGTATCCTGAAAGGCATGGCCCATATGCAGGCTGCCAGTAACATTGGGTGGCGGCAACATGATGCAATAGGGCTCACCTTTACCCCCCGGTTTGAAATAGTTCTTCTCCTCCCATAAATGATACCAGCGCTGCTCGATCGCATGGGGGTCGTAGGTTTTCGCCATCTCGCCCGCATTAACCGAGAACGACTGTTCTGTAGCCTGCCTGTTCTGTTCGGATGGTATCACCATAGCGTTTTCAACGGCTTGAGTGATCTTTGAAACAGCTCCCTCTTTTTCCTGATCGATGATCTTTTCTGTTTCCAAAGCCACTTGTGACTCTTGGTTGTGTTTTTTCAACTTGCTTCCTTCCACCTTATTTAATGTCTTTAATGTCAGTTCCAGTTGTGCATTGACCTCCCTGAGGATTGCATTCTGGACATTCGTCGTTGCTTTGCGGATCTCCGTATAGATGATCTCTTCCAGGTTTGGTGTGATAATCTCCTTCAGGCCTTGCGGCAACGGCACCTCCGGTTCCTGCTGTGTCTTCTCCCTGCTGCTGCCGAAAGTCGGGGGGGTCTTGTCCGGTTTGGGTTCAACCACATCGATCAACGTCGGTGGGTCCTGCTGTACCTGACGTGGGCTTTGCTCACCATGGGTCCTTTCTCTCTCGACCTGATCAGCAGAATCCAGTCGCTGCAGGAGCCCCTTGTTTTGCTCAAGCAACTCTTCCAGTGTCTTTATGGCACTGCTGAGAGAAGAGGAATCCTTGTTGTTCTCGCCAGCCACGTCAGTTATCCAGTTTGTGGGTATTCAGGGGATACCCCCGTTCCTTGTAGAAACGGTATCTCTCTCTCGCCGCAAATTGGCTCTCCTCCGTCGCTGAGGATTTATCGACAATCTCGATTAAACGATCAAAACGACCAAAAAACAGCGGTACCGAATCACTCATATTGATCATAATATCATGGAGATTCTGTGGCGGATCCTCATGACCGATCAAAACCGGTGTCTTGTCCACTTCTACATGTTCAACACGTCCATGGGGAATAAAACTGATGTCAGAAAAACTCCACAAAAGATCATCGATTCGCATCGACTGATCAGGACTTCCAGTGTGGATATAGACCTGCCCCCCTTGCTTCCATGCCTTGTTACTCAGCGAGCAGAGAACTTGTTCTGTTGTTCGTCTACCCTTTTCTGGCAGTATGTAGAAATCGATCCGGGTCATGAATCAATGTGCTCCAACCTGCTCCAAAAGATACTGTACCAGCATGGGCACCGGCCGACCCGTTGCCCCCTTGTTTTTGCCCGATAACCACGCTGTCCCGGCAATATCAAGATGGGCCCAGTCGTATTTTTTTGCAAACCTTGACAAGAAACAGCCCGCTGTAATCATGCCACCGTCACGTCCGCCGATATTGGCCATATCGGCGAAGTTGCTGTCGAGCAAAGGCTGGTACTCTTCCCAAAGCGGCATCTGCCAAGCACGATCATAAGTTGCTTTTCCAGCCTGAAGAAGGTCCTTGGCCAGCTGTTCATTGTTACTCATGAGGCCCGTCGCCACCTTGCCTAGCGCGACAACACAGGCCCCGGTCAGAGTTGCAACATCAATAACGGCTTTTGGCTTGAAACGTTCAGCATAGGTCAAGGCATCACACAGGATGAGGCGACCCTCGGCATCTGTATTGAGTATCTCTATCGTCTGTCCAGACATGCTGGTCACGATGTCGCCAGGTTTGGTCGCTCGACCACCAGGCATGTTCTCCACAGTGGGTACGATGACATTGAGATTGATCGGCAGTTTCATCTCGGCAACAGCGACCATTGTACCCAGTACGCTTGCAGCACCACACATGTCATATTTCATCTCATCCATGCCCGAGCCCGGTTTGAGGGAGATACCACCCGAGTCGAAAGTCACGCCCTTTCCCACCAGAACGATCGGTTTAGTGCTTGCTGATTTTTTCAGTCCTTCGTATTTCAATATCAGCATTCTGGCAGGTTCTTGACTGCCACGGGCCACAGACAACAGTGATCCCATACCAAGTTTCTCCATTGATCTTTCGTTCAGCACGGTCGCCTTGATCGATTTGTATTTTTTTGCCAGCTCCCGGCCTTGTTCTGCCAAGTAAGTGGGCGTGCAGATGTTCCCTGGCAGGTTGGCCAGATCACGTGACAATTGCATACCTTTGACGATAGCCTCTCCTCGTCTGGCACCCTCTGAACCCTTGTCTGCCAGTGCTTTCGTTGCGGCGGCTATCTCCAACCCTGTAAAAACCGGTTTTTTCTTTTTACCGCTCTTCAAACGATCGAACTGGTAGAACACTTCGCCCGCAACGCGGACACTTTGCTGCACCTTCCATTGATAATCATGCTTCTCAACGGTGATCTCCGGTAAGAAACAGACCGCTGTTTTGGCCTTTGTTTTCTTCAAGGCGGAAAAGGCATTTTTCAGAACTTTGAAATAACCAGCGGTGTCCAGCTTGTCTTTTTCTCCACAGCCGACCAGAAGAATACGTTTGGCCCGAACCCCTGGAACTTTTCTTAATAGGAGGGTCTGACCTGTCTTTCCTTCCAGATCACCGGATTTTAAGATGTCGCTTATCAGACCATTACTGGCCTGGTCGATCTTTTCTGCACTGGGTGATAATTCTCCATTTGTATGAACCCCTGCGATAATGCAGTCTGATCGGGAAGTTTTCGGGTTGAGTGTCTTGACGTCGATTTTCATTTGCATTCCTGGTTTCGTTTACACTAACGAGATTTTATTGGTTAAATAGAGCACTGGCCAGAGGCCTGAGCTATTGATCTCGGAAACATTGATTCAATTTTGATTCTTAAACGCTATCTTTACAAAGAAATTCTGCAGAACTTTCTTGCGATCTTTCTCGTACTGCTGCTGATCATTATCAGCCTGCGGTTCGTGCGCTATCTGGGCTATGTAGCCGGTGGCCAGATGACTGTTGAAATTCTCTATCAGATGTTGATCCTGAGAATCATCACCTCTATGTCCCTTGTTATACCTTTGTGTCTTTTCCTTTCCCTTTTCATGGCGCTGGGGCGCCTGCAACGTGACAATGAGTTGATCCCTATCACTTTCGCCGGCTTAGGCAAGTGGTTTTATTTTTCCACGATTCTGAAGCTCGCGGCCGCCTTTGCTGTGTTGCTCGCTTTCCTGACTCTCTTTGTCTATCCCTGGGCGGAAAAGAATATTGCCCTGCTGGAACAAAAAGCCAACCGTGACACAGACATCATGGGAATAACGGCCGGAAACTTCAAGGAGTTCAGCCAGGGAAACAGGGTTCTCTATGTTGAAGGTTTCGACAAGAAAACGAAAATCATGAAAAATGTCTTTCTGCAGGTTACGGAACAGAATTCAACGGGTGTGCTCACTTCTGATACTGCACGAATTCTGACTGACGAAAAAACCGGTGAACGATCCGTCAGTTTCACTGACGGCAGGCGTTATGTTGGTACACCGAATCGGCTGGATTATTCAATAACACAGTTCGCTCGTTATACCGTCCGTCTTGAACAGAAGGGCTATGATACAACTTTCAGACCGGTATCACGGATCTCCACGGAGGAACTCTTCAAAACGGTAAAGTCTGGGAAGCTGGATGACAAGACTCCAATCATCGAATTGCAATGGCGTCTCTCGCCACCGCTATCTATCATTTTGCTTTCCGCTTTTGCCTTGCTGATGATTCTAAAAGCCCGGGATATAAGAGGCTCCTGGTTATTCATCATTGCAATCTTGATCTTTTTTGTCTACAACAACCTGATCAATATTGCACATGATATGGTCTTGCGCGGGAAACTTTCCTCTTTCCCTGGGTTATGGTGGCCTCATCTGCTTGTTGCTGCGATTGTTCTATCGGTTCTTTTCATTCCCGATCTCGTTCGGTCGGTAAAACAGAATTTGTCCAAGGGATCGAGATGATGAAGATCCTCGACCGCTACATTCGTAAAACTATCCTCGTTAACGTTTTCGTCGTTCTTTTCGTCTTGATTGGCCTGTTCACCTTCTTTGAATTCATTGATGAGCTCGATTCAGTCGGACAGGGCAATTATGGACTTTTCGCGGCAATAAAATATATTCTGCTCAGGGTTCCTGGACTCGCTTATGATGTATTTCCACTGGCAGGATTGATCGGGTCACTGGTCGGACTTGGTGCCATGGTGTCCCAGAACGAGATCGTCGTAATGCGAACGGCAGGGATCTCTCTTTATCGGATTGTCTTTTCCGTTCTCAAAGCCGGTCTGGTCGTTATTCTTATTGCGATGCTTCTGGGAGAGTTTGTTGTTCCAGTGACTGAACAATATGCCAACTACTCCCGTTCTGTCGCCATCAACAACCAGATCAGTCTCAAGACCCGAAACGGTCTATGGGTAAGAGAAGGCCAGAACTATCTCAATGTACGTACAATCTTACCAGGAAATATCATAAAGAATATTTATATCTACCGCTTCGATAACGATAACCGGTTAATCACAAGCAGCTATGCGGATACGGCACTTTATGAAACAGGAAAATGGCACCTGAAAAATGTCAGTCAAACTCATATATCGGAAAACCGCATTACGATGGATACCAACGTCGACGCGGTTTGGGATTCCCTGCTGCGTCCCGAGCTGATCAGCTTGGTTTCGATCAAACCTGAAGATCTTTCTATCGTGGATCTGATCAGTTATATCCGCTATCTGGTCAAAAACAACCGTAACAGTCAGGCTTATCAGCAGGCTTTGTGGACCAAAATTATCTATCCTCTATCAACCGGTGTAATGATCTTTCTCGCGATTCCTATTGTCCTCGGTGCAACGCAAACGCTAAATATGGGACAACGCGTTTTTACCGGCATCGTGATCGGCTTGGTTTTTTATATCTTCAATCGAGGCATGGGCAACCTGGGTCTGGTCTATGATCTGCACCCGCTAATCGCCGTGGCAACCCCTGCTTTGGTCACCTTTATTATTGGCTGGTATTTGATGCACCGGCTCATCAAACATTAGGTCTTTTTCTCTTCGACAATCAGCTTCGTCCCCGTCCAGCGATCATGCCATGTCTGTCTTTTTTTATCGAACAAGCTCCAGATAAAACCTAAGCCAAGGGGTAACCAGGAAACCAATGCCAGCAGCACACGCATCCATGCCTGTACCCATGTAACTGGTTTACCACTTTCCTGTACCAGTCTTATTTTCCAGCTTTGCATCCCAAGTGTTTGACCCTTACGCTTCCATGGAATGACAAAGTAAAGTGAGGCAACCAGCCATAACCAAATTTTGTAGACTTGGTTTTCTGGCGCGATGGCTTCTCCATGATTGAGCAGCAGTGCAGGGATAGTGGCAAACAGAAGCACCGAAATGAGCAGCAGGCTGTCATAGAAGACCGCTCCCATCCTGCGCAAAAATGAACACCGTTCCGTCATTTACCGATGCAAAACCCTGAGAAGATCTCATCCAACAGATCTTCTGTTGTAAACTCTCCCGTGATCCGGCTCAAGCTTTCTTGGGCCTGGCGCAGATTCTCTGCGAACAGGTCCATTTGATTTGTGTTGACAGATACTTGTTGCGCTTGATCGAGAAACGCTGCAGTCTGTTGCAAAGCGACAAGATGCCGTTGACGGGCTGTGTATACCCCTTCGCTCCCCATTCCACTTTGTGCGATCCTGAGCAATTCTTGTTTGAACTCTTCCACGCCGGCACCCGTTTTGGCAGAGAGGTAGCAGAGGGTTTGCCTTGCCTTTTCCACTACGCCTGGTCTGAGATCGGGTGCCCGATCGATTTTGTTGATGACATATAGAACCTGATCGGTCTCCAATGTGATCTCTCCTTGGTCCGGGTACTCGGACATGACAATAACCAAGTCAGTTTGTGCAATCGCCTTATGTGTACGGTTGATGCCTTCGAGTTCCACCGGATCCTGTGTCTGACGCAGTCCTGCTGTGTCGGTAACAACGAAGGGGACGCCCTCAATCAAAAACCTTTCTGTCAATGTATCACGAGTGGTACCAGGAATGTCTGTAACGATGGCCCTTTCCTCAAGCAAAAGCCGATTCAAAAGACTGGATTTTCCAACATTGGGCTCCCCCACCAGTGTGATCCGGTACCCTTCATTCAAGATCGCACCCTGATGGGCTTTTCCAAGTATACTGCGGTTAATTTCGATGGCTTTTTTCAGACCATTGGCAAACGCAGACACGGGGATCTCAAGCTCTTCCTCAGTGAAATCAAGATATGCTTCCACGTGTTTCCGGAGATCGACGATTTCTTGTTTCAACCCTTCTATCTGTCGAGAAAATTCACCTCGGAGTGAGCGGATGGCGCTTTTTGCTGCCTGCTCACTGGCACTGTTGATCAGATCGGCAACGGCTTCGGCCTGGAGCAAATCTATTTTTCCGTTGAGGAATGCGCGCTCGGTGAATTCACCAGGTTTTGCTGGTCTTGCTCCCAACTCCAGCACCCTTTTCAAAAGTCGTTGGATGACAATGGCCCCGCCGTGCCCTTGCAACTCCAACACACACTCTCCCGTATAGGATGTGGGCGCTTGGAAAAATAACGCCAGGCCGTGATCTATCTCTATTCCTTCTGCGTCCTTGAACTTGGAAAATATCGCCTTTTGGGGCTCGGGTTTCCTACCCATCATGGCGTGTGCAATAGATTCTGCTTTTGGCCCGGAAACGCGGATCACACCAACTCCACCCGCGCCGGGTGGAGTTGCGATGGCGGCGATGGTGTCAATCTCATCAACCATCACAGCACCCTGATATCCCGTTCTATTTTTCCGCCTCGATCTGTTTTGTGATCATCCACTGCTGCACTATCGAGAGGATATTGTTGGTGACCCAATAAAGCACCAACCCTGCAGGGAAAAAGGCAAAAAAGAATGTGAAGATTACGGGAAGCAGCTGCATCACCCTGGCTTGCACCGGATCAGGTGGGGGAGGGTTGAGCTTCTGTTGTACATACATACTGATCCCCATCAGTAGCGGTAAGACGAAATAGGGATCCTTGATAGAAAGATCCTTGATCCAAAGAATGAACGGTGCTTGTCGCATTTCCACGGATTCCAACAAGACCCAGTAGAGGGCGAGAAACACAGGGATCTGTACCAGAATGGGAAAACAACCACCCAACGGATTGATTTTCTCTTCTTTGTACAACTCCATCATGGCCTGGTTCATACGCGCCTTGTCGTTGGCATACCGTTCCCTGATCGCGGTCATGCGTGGTGTCACTTTGCGCATTTTCGCCATGGACTTGTAACCCATAGCCGAGAGTGGAAATAAAATTGCCTTTATCACGATAGTAACAAGCACAATCGACCAGCCCCAGTTGCCTACCAACGAGTGCAAATGCCTCAATAACCAGAATATTGGTTTGGCAATGAACCAGAGCACACCGTAATCTACGGTCAATTCAAGTCCTGGTGCAATACTTGCCAACACTTTTTGAATTTTCGGGCCTGAATAAACTCTAACGGTTGTTTCCCTGCTTTCCCCTGGCGCGACAGTTTGTTCCGGTCCGTAGAAGCCTATAATATAGCGATCACCCTCCAACACCTTTGTGTAGTAGTGATGGTTTATACCCTGTGGTGGGATCAACGCACTGACAAAATAGTGTTGAATCATGGCAACCCAACCTTCTTTCCCTTCTCGAGAAATCGGCTCTTCTGCCATGTCTTTGAACTTTATCTTTTCATAGCGCTTTTCGGGACTGGATATCGCTGCGCCTGTGAAGGTTGGCAACATACGCCGGGTTTCGTCTGTATGTTTGCGGTGTAGTTGCTGGTAGTACCGGCCATACCAGTTTTCTGAAGAATGGTTGTTTACCCGGTATGTCACATCGATGACATATTGTCCCCGATAAAAGGTGAAAACCTTGTCAATCTCTATGCCATCTTCCGCCCAGGTAAGTATGACCTCAAGTTTGTCCTGTCCTTTTGCAAGCGCATATTCACTGGCTGATACTTTATAGTTACTATGATGATCTGAGGCTGGCTGTTTACTTATGAACCCTCCCTGACTGGCATAGAACTTCCCTTTGGTATCATCGAAAAGTACAAATGGAACATCGGGCTGGTCCAGACTTACTGGATATTTTTTCAGTGCTGTTCTACGTATATCCCCCCCTTGGGTATCGATGATGACTTCGAACACATCAGTTTCAACGTAAACTCGCTGTCCTTTTTGAACCTTTTCCTGGGCTTGTTGCGGCAGTGATGACTGAGCGGTTTCAATGGCATCAGGGATATCTTCTGCAGCTTTTTGCTGTGATAGCGCGTCTTCTGATTTTTCGGATGTAGCGGTTACTGCAGGCCTGCGTCCATAATCCATTTGCCACGCCTGCCAGAGAGATAAAAGGACAAATCCCAGTGCTGCAAACAAGATCAACCGTAGATTATCCATCTATTATTTTTCCTTATCCATTTCGTTTTCTCCAGTGTATAAATGCTCAGTCCCTGGCACAGGATCCAGGCCACCAGGATTAAATGGGTGACATTTGCAAATGCGTCTTATTGCCAGTGCACTCCCTTTTATCGCTCCTTTCTTTTCGATCGCTTCCATTGCGTACTGTGAACAACTTGGAAAAAACCTGCATCGATGTCCTAACATCGGACTGATAAAAAACTGGTAGCCACGAATCAGGATTTTGAGTAGCCTTTTCATCTCATCCAGTGTTTTTACTTTTCGGATTTCCTTCGTTGGTGGCCACTTTTTTCCACATTCGTGTCAATGAAGCAAACAGTTCGGGGTTCTTTGCCTTTTCTACTCCTTGATTCACAAGAACGATCACATCCCGGGCTCCTATAAGCTTCCGATTCTGCCGGAATGATTCACGTATAATTCTTTTTAGACGGTTTCTCTGGACCGCTTTTTTTACCTTTTTCTTAGCAACCGCAATTCCAAGACGAGGGCCGTCCTGATCATTGGGACACCAGAGGATCAACCAATACCGATCCCGCAGACTCTTGTTCTGCTGAAATACTCGTTGGTAATCTGCTGAGTTGCTGAGGGTTTGATCTTTACGCACCCCGTTTTTAAGCGCTTTTTTCAGGCCGATAGTTTGTGTCGGCCTTTTGCTCTCCGTGCTTTCAGGATGGCTCTTCCGGCCTTTGTTTTCATTCTTTTTCTGAAACCGTGGCGGCGTTTTCTTTTCAGGTTGCTCGGTTGAAACGTTCTCTTCATGAAGATTCTCTTTTAGTCACTAGCAAAAAGGGGCGTGATTGTACTTCTTATGCCATTTTACTGTCAATTTATATCTTTTCTTTCCCCTCTTTCAACACCTATTTAATTTTTAAATCTTTTTTTGTTATTTCGCTGTGGATAACTTTTTCAAAGGGGTATATTATTCTCCTCAAAATTTATAAGTTTCTACTATAAAAGGAGTCTTCAAAACCGGTGAGTATATCCCTCTGGAACCGCTGCCTGGAAAAACTTGAAACAGAGATACCTCCACAGCAATTCAATACATGGATACGCCCGTTGCATGCAATCGAAGAGGGAAATACGATCAAACTGCTGGCACCCAACCGTTTTGTCCTCGACTGGGTGGAAGATAAATATATCAATGATATCAGTAAATTGCTGGTAAAACTTTCTGATAAAAAAAACATTTCTCTCAACATTTGTATTGGTTCTTCTAACAAGGCGGCCTCCCCTGAGAAAGTACCTTCAAAAATTGCCAAGACTGAGGCGAGTTCTTCTCTTGTGCCCGCTTTTCAAACCAACAACAGCAAAGAGAATAAAAAAAACAGGTACAGTGTCGCGACCAGACTCAACAAGGACTACACTTTCGATACGCTGGTCGAGGGTAAATCAAATCAGCTCGCAAAAGCAGCGGCTATTCAGGTTGTTGAAAGTCCTGGCACATCTTATAACCCTCTATTTGTCTGTGGAGGCGTTGGTCTTGGAAAAACCCATCTCATGCATGCGATCGGTAATCATATTCTTAAAAAACATCCGGATTCCTGTGTTGTCTATCTTCATTCAGAACGCTTCGTTGCGGATATGGTCAAAGCTCTGCAACATAATACGATCAACGAATTTAAGCGCTTCTACCGATCTGTTGATGTTTTGCTCATCGACGATATCCAGTTTTTTGCAGGAAAAGATCGTTCTCAGGAAGAATTCTTCCATACTTTCAATGCCTTATTGGAAGGTGATCACCAGATCGTTCTTACCTGTGATCGTTATCCTAAAGAGGTTTCTGGTGTTGAAGAGCGGTTGAAGTCCCGTTTTGGCTGGGGTTTGACTGTTGCCATTGATCCTCCCGAACTCGAAACCAGGGTTGCAATACTTAAGTGCAAGGCGGCTCTTGAAAACATCGATCTTCCTGATGATGTGGCTTTCCTTGTTGGCAAACGTTTTCAGTCCAATGTTCGCGAGCTCGAGGGTGCGCTACGTAGAATTATCGCTTATTCCAATTTTACAGGAAGACCTGTGACACTTGAGTTTGCGCGGGAGGCTCTCAAGGACCTTCTTGCCCTGCAAGAAAAGATGGTTACCATCGAAAATATTAAAAAAACAGTGGCGGATTATTTCAAACTCCGTGTGGTTGACCTTAACTCAAAAAGGAGGAATCGTTCACTGGCCCGTCCAAGACAAATCGCAATGGCATTGTCTAAGAACCTGACAAACCATAGTCTTCCTGAAATTGGAGACGCCTTTGGTGGACGCGATCATACGACTGTACTGCATGCTTGCAGAAAGATTGACGAGCTTTGTAAAACGGAACCCAGGATAAAAGAGGACTATACAAATCTGTATAGAATACTCACAACCTGAAATGCCCTTTGAACTGGTATGAATATGTCTGTGGATAACCCTCATGGACAGCTGTTAGCAAAAAATGTGGCTTTTTTATCAAACTTTTATCCACAGGTTAAACAGCACGAAAACTTCTCGGCACATAACAGTTACTCACAGAATAACTATTTGATTTTAATAGATTAAAATCACTTACCAACATAAATATCAAAGGCTTATAATAATAACAATAGATATAAATAAAGAAATGAAAATACTATTAAGCAAAGAAAACCTGCTAAAACCACTCTTGGCAACATGTGGGGTTGTTGAAAGAAGACAGACATTACCAATACTGTCTAATCTTCTCTTCCAAGTAGAGAACGGATCAGTAAGAGTTACTGCAACCGACATGGAAGTAGAATCAAGCTTTGTTATACCGTATGCGACAAATGATTCATGGAAAACAACAATACCGGCACGTAAATTTCTGGATATTGTAAAAGCACTTCCTGATGGTTCAGAAATAGAACTGAGAGCCGATGACGACAAAATAAGGATAAATAGTGGTAAAAGTAAATTTTCTCTTAGCACAATGCCCGCGGAAGATTTTCCTTCCATTGAGAACCTCGAAGAAATCGTCACTCTTGCACTTCCAGAAAGAACACTGAAAAATCTGCTGGAAAATACTCAATTTGCAATGGCACACCAGGATGTAAGGTACTACCTTAATGGACTTCTCCTTGAAATTGATGGAAATTCTATCAAGAGTGTTGCAACGGATGGTCATCGACTCGCACTATCAGAAACTACTTTTAAAACGGGTGTGAATGAACTATTTCAGGTGATTGTGCCAAGGAAAGGGGTTCTCGAAATCAACAGGATACTTTCCGAAGAAGATACTGAAATAGACATCCTGATCAGCAAGAACCATCTCAGACTTGTAACAGAAAACCAGTCGCTCACGACAAAATTGATTGATGGAAAATTCCCTGACTATGAACGAGTAATACCACAAGACAGTAATAAGAAGGTTTATGCATTGCGAGAAAAACTGCGTAGTGGGCTGGCAAGGACATCGATCCTTTCCAATGAGAAATTTCGCGGGATCAGGATGGTCCTGGAGGAAGGGAAGATCACTGTATCAGCAAATAATCCTGAACAGGAAACAGCCGAAGAGGAAATTGAAGTTATGTATTCAGGGGAACCTATGGAGATCGGCTTCAATGTTTCCTACATTCTGGATGTTTTAAATATATTGAAATCAGAACAAGTTCTTATTGAACTGAAAGATTCAGACAGTAGTTGTCTGATCACATCTACAGAGAGTAGTGACAGCAAGTATGTCATAATGCCAATGCGCTTGTGAGCAGTTAGGAGAATGCACTTTCGTTAAAAAAATTTCAGTGAAAGAGAAACTTTATCATCCAGACAAATCTATTCTTCCATTGCAATGAGGTTCCTTAAAATGAGCATAGAAACGCTCAGTATCAGGGATCTAAGAAATATAGAAAGTGCAGTATTATCGCCTGAACAAGGAATCAATATAATCACAGGAAAAAATGCTAGTGGAAAAACAACCCTTTTAGAGGCAATCTACCTTCAATTTCTTGCAAAATCATTCCGAAGTAATCGAACAGAGTCGATCATCAGGTTCGACCAGGAGTGTTTACAGGTCGTATCGAATCTTGATACCAACAAAACCATTGGCATAGAAAAAAGCAGAACCTCTACAAAAATCAGATACAGTGGCACTAAAATAGCCAGTACAGCACAGCTCGCACGAATTCAGCCTGTTGTTTTAATAACACCCGAAAGTCACCAGATAGTACAAGGTGGCCCAAAAGAAAGAAGAAGTCTACTTGACTGGTTGTTGTTTCACGTGGAACATGACTACTTTAAAAGCTGGAAAAATTATAACCGGGTGCTAAAACAAAGAAACACGCTCCTAAAAAAGAAGAGCTCGAAAAAAGAACTCGCTGTCTGGGACGAAAAGCTAGTACAAACAGGAACCCTATTAGACAAAAAACGTAAAAAAACCGTAGAAGAACTGCTAGAACAACTTGAAAAAAAGACAAGACAGTTCAGTGGGATATCTGTGGCCCTTGATTATGAAAATGGTTGGGGAGAAGAAGAGCTTGCAGATGTCATAAAAAAAGAAAAAGAAAAGGATCGGATCACAGGGTATACACGAAAGGGACCACACCGAGCAGAAGTGGTGATCAAGACACAAGGAAGATCAGCATCACAAATTCTCTCCAGAGGGCAGACAAAGATACTGTCGTTAGCTCTTGAAATGGCAAAAATATCCCTGCTAGAAAAAAAAACAGGTAAAAAAACTATAATCCTGTTTGATGATCTACCTGCCGAACTGGATAAAGAAAATAAAGAAAAAATTACCAACATGCTACTTTCTATGAAGACACAACAGTTCATAACAGCAATAAACAACGAGGATTTACCAACAGAACTGAGAGCAGAAGCAGGAATGTTCCACGTGGAACAAGGGAAAGTTATGAGAGTGTTATAATAGCGGTAAATTTAACAGGATAAAGAACATGTCGTACGACTCAAGTAATATAAAAGTCCTCAAGGGACTTGATGCTGTTAGGAAAAGACCTGGTATGTATATCGGTGATACCGATGATGGAACAGGTCTGCACCATATGGTTTTTGAGGTGGTTGATAATAGTGTCGATGAAGCCTTGGCCGGCTTTTGTACAGAGATTCATGTCACTATTCATTCAGACAATTCGGTCTCTGTAGCAGATAATGGCCGTGGAATACCTGTAGATATTCACGAAGAAGAAGGCGTTTCAGCAGCAGAAGTAATTATGACGGTCCTCCATGCCGGAGGTAAGTTTGATGAAAACTCCTACAAGGTATCAGGAGGTTTGCATGGGGTTGGCGTTTCAGTTGTAAATGCATTGTCAGAAAAACTGGAACTGAGAATATTCAGAGACGGAAAAGAGTATCGTCAGGAATACGTAATGGGAATACCGCAGACGCCGTTGCAGGAGGTAGGAAAGGCCAATCATACAGGCACAGAGATAAGATTCAAACCAAGTCAGGAAATCTTCAGCAATACAGAGTTCCACTACGACATCTTGTCAAAGAGATTGAGAGAACTCTCGTTTTTGAACTCAGGGGTCAGGATAGTCCTGTCCGATGACAGGACAGGAAAGCAAGATGTATTTGAGTACAAAGGTGGAATCAAAGCCTTTGTTGAACATTTGAACAAGAAAAAAACACCGCTGCATCCAACAGTAATCAGTATGAATGCTGAAAAGGAAGATGTGGTAGTGGATGTAGCAATGCAATGGAATGACTCATATCAAGAAAATATTTTTTGTTTTACAAACAATATTCCACAAAGGGACGGTGGAACCCACCTTGCAGGTTTTCGCGGTGCGCTTACACGAACACTCAACCAGTACATGGAGAAGGAGGGTATACTTCAAAAAGCTAAAGTGACAGTATCAGGAGAGGATGTTAGGGAAGGATTAACTGCTGTCTTGTCCGTAAAAGTGCCCGATCCAAAATTTTCATCTCAGACAAAAGACAAACTGGTTTCCAGTGAGGTAAAAGGTATCGTAGAAGCGGTGGTCAACGAGAAATTGCAGGAATTCCTGCTTGAAAATCCCGCAGAGGCTAAAATAGTAACCGAGAAGATTATTGAAGCTGCAAGGGCGCGGGATGCTGCAAGAAAGGCCAGAGAATTGACCCGCCGAAAATCGGCTCTGGATATAGCAGGACTGCCTGGAAAATTGGCTGACTGTCAGGAAAAGGATCCCGCTAAGTCAGAATTGTTTCTGGTGGAAGGAGATTCGGCAGGAGGTTCTGCCAAGCAGGGAAGAGACAGAAAATTTCAGGCAATATTACCGCTCAAAGGAAAGATTCTGAATGTGGAAAAAGCACGATTCGACAAAATGCTCTCTTCGGCAGAGGTGGGTACATTAATCACTGCACTTGGCTGTGGAATAGGTCCCGATGAATATGATCCAGAAAAACTGCGTTATCACCGCATTATTATAATGACGGATGCAGATGTTGACGGTTCTCACATCCGGACACTGCTCCTTACCTTTTTTTACCGACAAATGAAGGAGCTGGTAGAGAATGGTTTTATTTATATCGCACAACCGCCTTTGTACAAAGTAAAAAAAGGGAAACAGGAACGGTATCTCAAAGACGACAACGAGCTAAATCTCTATCTCATGGAGCTCGCACTCTCAGACACAGAACTGATCATGGATGAGAAGGCCGTTATCAAAGGAGAAGAACTCGAAAAACTTGGTAATGATTATTTACTGCTACAGTCTATAAGACAACGCCTGGCCAATCGACTTGATCCTGAGTTGGTAGAAATACTGAGGCAGATGCCACCGATCTCCGTTGAGGAACTAAGCGTACCCGGTGGAGGTTCCGAGTGGTTCGATATGCTTGCACAAAGATTGAAGACGGTAGCACAAGGAGACTATCATGTGGAAGTACTGGAAGATGAAGACGAAAAACACCTATATGCCAAGATAACCTATGAGAAACATGGCCTGATCAAGGAGACGATCTTGGATGTGCGCTTGTTTTCCACCATTGAGTATCAAAAATTGGTCACATTATGTCGGAAGATAGAACTTCAATTAACAGAGGAATCGAAAATCAAGCGAGGCGAGAAAACACAACCGGTAAGAAATATTGATGAGATTTTCGACTGGTTATTCAAGGAAGCCAGACGAGGTTTGCACATACAGCGCTATAAAGGACTGGGTGAGATGAATGCAGAGCAACTCTGGGAAACAACCATGTGCGCCAAAAGCCGGAACCTTCTACAGGTGAGAATAGAGGATGCCATCGCTGCAGATGAGATTTTTACTACACTAATGGGAGATCAGGTCGAACCACGACGAGAGTTTATCGAAAGAAATGCATTGAATGTATCGAATATCGATATTTAGATGATAAAGTGGATCAGACCGTTCTTGCGCAAGCCCAGACTTCAATGGTTTCAACCCCGGCATCGGCAAGCGTACGGGAGAGTTCATTTGTAGTCGCACCCGTGGTAACGACATCATCAACGATGGCGACATGCTTCCATGGGATAGCCCTTGAGACGGAAAACGCCCCTTGTAAATTTTTTCTTCGCTCATTTTTGCTGAAACCGGTCTGATGCCGGGTATTGGTGATTCGTTTGCAGCTATCCGTATCAATCGGAAGATTGACTACTCTACCTAAAGCTTTTGCAATCAACTCAGACTGATTGAAACCGCGTTTCATCAGGCGAAAAGAATGCAAGGGGACGGGAATCAGGGCATCAGGCAAAGGTGAAATTCTCGAGGATAAAGCACCCAGGATTAATTCAGAAAACAAACGGGAATATGCAATATTCCCATTATATTTCAATGACTTAATCATGTTTTTGATTGGAAAGTCATAGGAAAAAGGGATCGTGCTCGAGTGAAAAAAAGGGGTGTTTTGTAAACATTCACCACAAACAGCCGAACGATCAAAAATGCCAACAGGAACAGAACAGATACGACAAGGGTTGGTGATGAGAGGAAGATCTGCCAGGCAAGCATCACACAATAGAGCAGAACCACGGTTCTGATCATTGTACACATCACAAAGCAGGCACTTCTGAGCGGGTAAGAGGGAACAAAAGTACCGTTTAAAATTTAGGTAAATCATCGCTTGCTTGCTAGAATCAGCTTCTATCATAAAATAGCATCCTCAGAAAACACGGTTAACCAATAAAGTACACTATGAAACCCGCTCAAACTGTAAATATTGATAAGGAAGTTTCTCCATCGGTAATGATCAGGAATGATTGGATCCGGGAAGAGGTAGAGGAACTTTTCAATCGGCCACTGGTAGAATTGCTCTACCAGGCACAGGCACTTCACCGTCAGTGTTTCAATCCAGCGGAGGTACAACTCAGCACGTTGCTCAACATAAAAACCGGTGGATGCATAGAAGACTGTGCCTATTGCCCTCAAAGCATAAAATACAAAACCGGAGTGAAGGCAGAAAAGCTACTGGATCTGGAATCCGTGCAAAAGGCTGCACAGGAAGCGAAGGAAAGAGGTGCAAGCCGGTTTTGTATGGGAGCGGCCTGGAGAG